>Ga0207654_10000019_pt1 | contig 171031 bp, 148 predicted proteins | sample KBSC64metaG_FD_184355 | JGI IMG/M metagenome (GOLD analysis project Ga0207654, IMG submission 184355) | Corn rhizosphere microbial communities from Kellogg Biological Station, Michigan, USA - KBS C6-4 metaG (SPAdes) (version 2) | ecosystem: Host-associated > Plants > Roots > Rhizosphere >... | reverse complement strand
CCAGTGCTTCGATCGATACCCACTCAAGTTCCTGCTGCTGCGCTTCCGGCTTCTTCAGCATGTATCAAAAATACAAAAGGCTCCCGTGCATAACGAGAGCCTAATTAGATACTTTGTCAGCAGTCTGAACGCCGCGTTGCGCGGCGTTTTTGTTTTGGCCGAAAACTATCTCCCGGATCATCGCAACAACATGCCCGCTCTTTGCACTCCTCTTCCCACATATCTGAATTGGTGAGTGGCGGTGCTTTCTCTGGTGGATATACCACGAGATCCCCGCTCTCATCGAATACGCGAGGCAAGCTGAATCCGCACGGCATCGTTCTTCCCGTCATGCTTGATGCCGTCTGCAGGCTCGCGTCCTTCGTGCTCCTCGGCGATATCTGGATCGGATGAGCTTGCGCACGTTCACTGAGAAGAACGCTTCGCGATCAGATCGCGGCGTGCACACTCGCGAGTTTCTATACAGAATTTGCGATTCAGATTGCACGCATGGAGTAATCAACTCTTCTCATCACGCGTACCCACAGAATGTGGTTACCACAATCTCTTCGTTCTAACTCCGCTTCCGCAAGTCCAATTAGGTACATCCCGAGATGCGAAGGCCACATCTCAAGGGAGTGAAAGGGAGCTTAGATATATATGCACTATTTATTGACTCACTGGCTCATCTCCCTGACCGGAACTTTATTTCTGGGCTTGACGGCGATGGTGCTTCACGAATTCGGCCATCTCGTTACCTCTCTTATGCTCGGCATCAAGGTGAAGACGGTCGGCCTCTGCATGAAAGGCATGTATATTGTTCGCGAAGCGGGATCGCCAGCAAAGAATCTGCTCATCTCGCTTGCCGGTCCGCTGACGAACGTAGCGTTAATCCTGCTCTTCTGGGGACACTCGCCGAAGTTCGTTCTCGCGAATGTTTGTCTCGCCGTTTTCAACCTCGTACCTCTTAAAGGCTCGGACGGGGATCGCGCGCTGACCTGTCTGTCGCAAATGCAGAAGGAATCTGTCATCTCCCCGCAAGCGAATTAATTACAGACATCCGTGAGCCGGATATCGCTCACGGGACGTCTGGTGATCGTGCCGATCTTCAATCCATTTCGCCCGCAGGACCTGATCTCTCTCCGCGGCGCCGGTCCCTATCGAAGAACTTCCCTGCTACCCTCTTTCCATGGGGCGCATTCGTGTTCTTTCAGATCAGGTGGCCAACCAGATTGCCGCTGGTGAGGTTGTCGACCGCCCCGCGTCTGTCGTCAAGGAACTACTCGAAAACGCGCTTGATGCGGGCGCAAACCGCATCCGAGTCGAAGTCGAGGCCGGTGGGCGCAAACTCATCCGCATCGCCGACGACGGGCACGGCATGAATCGCGATGACGCGCTCCTCGCATTTGAAAGGCACGCAACTTCCAAGCTGCGCACGGCAGACGAACTCCTCTCGATTGCGACGCTCGGCTTTCGCGGAGAAGCATTGCCTTCGATCGCCTCGGTCGCGCGTGTCTCGCTCGATACTGCGACGGAGGATGATCCTACCGGCACACATCTGGAAATTGCGGGTGGCAAGATTCATCACGTCGACGACGCGGTTCTTCCACGCGGAACCACGATCTCAGTCTCCGATCTTTTCTTCAACACGCCGGCACGTCGCAAATTCCTGCGGGCCGAATCAACTGAACTCTCGCACGTTACGGCGCTGGTCACGCATTATGCACTCGCGCATCCTGAGAAGCACTTTGAATTGCTCTCGGCTTCTCATGCTCTTGTCACAGCCCCACCGGTGAGCCGCCCCGCAGAGCGCATTTACCAGATCTTCGGCAAGGACACTCTTTCGGCGCTGCTTTCCGTTGCTGCGGAGACCAAGTTGGATCGTTCGGGCTTGCCCGAACCGCCGCCGTGGAAACGCGATCCTGATGAGCCTGTCCGCGATCCCGGAATCCTGCGCCTTTCCGGCTTTTACTCCAAGCCCGAACTCCAGAAGCTCAATCGCAACTCGATCTACATCTTCGTGAACAAGAGGCTCATTCGCGACCGCCTCCTTCTGCACGCCATCAGCGAGGCCTATCGCAACATCATTCCGCCTACCAGCTACCCGGTCGTGCTGCTATTCCTCGAAATGCCGCCGCAGGAAGTCGATGTCAACGTTCACCCCGCGAAGACCGAGGTCCGTTTTCGCCAGCAGTCCCTTATCCATGACTTTGTGCGGGACAGCCTTCGCAACGCGCTCATTGCCGCCCGCCCCGTCGCTGGATTCAGAGCCGCGCTCGAATCCTCTCCGGCAGCCACTCCGTCTTTGATTCCTGTTCCGGGATCGCGCCTCCCCGGCTCGCCTGACGAGTCTTCCGAGATGGTCGACCAGGTCCAGCCGGCCAGCACAGAAGCCCAGCCTTTCCGCCTCACGTCGAAACCACTCACGCCGATTCCCGGCAAGCTTCCCTTCGGCGAGCACGACCTCGCCCTTCAGCTTGAGCAGCAAACGCTCCGCCAGGCGGCCGCGGCGCTCATGGAGCCTCCACTCCCGGCGCACAACTCCTGCTCCTCCGACGCCTACACCCCCCTCCCCCCTCCATCCGAAGCCGCCGCCCAGATCGAAGCCGAACAGGCGGCCGCCACCCTCAATCGTCTCGGCTCCCTCCGACCGATGGGCCAGCTTCGGGACTCCTTTATCCTCGCCGTCGGAGAGGACGGCCTATGGATCATTGACCAGCACGTCGCACACGAACGTGTGCTTTTCGAAAAGATCCTCCGAGATCGGCGTGTCGAGCACGTCCAGCGGCAGCGCCTGCTGATGCCTTTGCTGGTCGAGCTCAAACCTTGGCAGATGGTGATTTTTTCGCAAGTTGCCGATGAGCTCGAGCGCAACGGTTTCGAAGTCGAACCCTTTGGGCCTCAGACCCTCGCTGTGAAGGCTGCACCGGTCGGTCTGGAGGGCGACTCTCTTGAGCGCATGTTGAACGAAGTGATTGAGCAGTCCAGCGAAGCTCCCAATGAACCCTCTTTGAATGAGGATCTTACCGCTCTTCGCACCCGAATCGCCGCCTCCATCGCATGCCATTCCGCAATCAAGATCAACACCCCCCTTGACCCCAAACGAATGGAATGGCTATTGTTGGAACTTGCAAAGACCGAGCATCCAACAAGTTGCCCCCACGGTCGCCCGATAGCTCTGCTGTATTCCTGGAAGGACATCCAGCGGGCCTTCCATCGGATTTAAAAGGCATTTAAGATAAATCTTGGGTGCAGCCCTCGGCTGAGGCGCGAGAGCTGCTGAGCGCGAAGCACTCCAGAGTCGCAACAGCGCCGACCCGGAAGTGAGGATTTTCTTTGACATCTGAGCAACTTGCACAAGCGCGCGCTGAACGGATGCGCCAAAACGGCCTTGGAACTCTTACGCTGGAAGATGCCCGGACGTGGGTTGAAGAGACTGGGCTTTGTCTCTATCTCCCGAGAAGGCAATTTTCGACGTCTGTTGCTCCGTCTTTTGTAGAAGCAGTTGCGGGAAGGCCCGAGTCAACCCCGGATCCCAAGACGATTGCTCTTGCTGAAGATCTACTCGTTCGACTTGAAAATGAAGGAGTTGCGGTCAGGCTCAATCTTCAGGGTCAACCTGGGGAGCAGCCGGATTTTGTCGTCGCAGCCTGGGTATTGCCTTACGTGTATGCTCTGCGCGGTGACCGGGACTGGCGTCGCAGCCCGCAGTTGACCGGCTCCAGACAGGTATCTCAGCTTGCTGTGCATGTCTATAAGCAACTTGAGGGCGGGGATCAAACTGTCGCTCAGTTGAAGCAAGCTCTGGGTCGAGAGGTTTCGGAGTCAGCAGTCGTTCGCGCCATCACCGAGCTTTGGCAACAGCTGAGGATCGTTCCAGTGATCGCTGCCCGGGGACAGGCCGCCAAGTGGCAGTTGTTGAAGACGAGATTCCAGCGGGCGATCGCAGAAGGTGCATCAACGTCGCAAGTTACGGCGATTTCAGTACTTGCCTCGATCTACCTTCAAGCAGCAATTGCCGCAACCATGGAAGATGTAGAGCTATTCCTTGCAGCGCTGACCGCCCGGAGCAAGATTCGGGAAGTAATCCGCGGATTAGTGGCGACGCGCCAGGTACATACCCTTTCCCTCGGGCATGCTCCGCACTTCTATGTTGCGGGAACTCTTCCTGAGTTCGAGCCCATCTCGACTCTTTACGCAAACTCGACGCTTTCGGCGTCGTCTTATTTCAGCCGGTCTTTCGATCGCGATGAGGCGACCCCAAGTCCCGCGATCTCAGTCCCATTCGCGCAGCAGCCTGCTGCATTTCAGCCCAGGCCGTCGGTTCAGCCTGCGCCGCCGCCCCCAGCTCCATCTCCCGTTCCTCGGCCAGAGGCGCCGCAACATCGCGCTTCGCAGGCTCCCGTACGGCGGGTCACAACTTCTGCCAAGCCGGAGAGTGCCCAGGCACAGCATGGCCGGCCGGTTTCCCGGAAGCCCGCCAGCACGACTCACCATGGAGCGTCGAACGGCCACGCGGTTCGCCACAGTTCCGACACACGCAAGAAGAACGGCACGCGACCTTCGGTTGAGCCACGCTGGAAGGGTACAAAGGCAGCGAAGCATCCTCACACCGCGAACGGGCACACCTCCTCCGGGACGCATGGGCGGACAGCTTCGAACGGAACGAGTTCTCATCGCACTGGTAAATCGACATTGGCGTGGGCGAAGAAGTCGAAGCCAGCATCTGCGCGTAGCAGTTCACGTCCAGCAGGAAAAAGCCGTCCGTCTTTGACGGCTGCGGGACGCTCCGGAACGAACGGCAAACGGTTTTTCAATAACCGCTCTAAGCAGGGGACAAAGAAGCGCGGATGAGTGTGGAAGAGTTTCCCGCAAGAAAGCTCAAGCGCAACTTGGTGATCGCAATCGATGGGCCAGCAGGAGCGGGCAAGAGCACTTTAGCCCGCCATCTGGCCCGTCATTATGGACTCCTTAACCTGGAGACAGGCGCGATGTACCGCGCTCTTGCGCTGAAAGCGTTGCGCGTTGAAGTTCCCCTCGACGACCCTGCAGCACTGGAACGCCTCGCGGGTGAGACGGAGATTTCTCTGGAGTCGGGCGACAGCGAAAACCGCGTTCTTCTTGATGGGGAAGACGTAACAGGACAGATCCGAAACCAGATCGTCACCGATGCTGCCTCCCGCGTCAGCGTCTATCCTTCTGTGCGCGCCGGAATGGTGAAGCGACAGCAGGAGATGGCCCAGAAACGCGGGGTCGTCATGGAGGGCCGCGACATCGGAACCGTCGTTTTTCCGGACGCCGAGGTGAAAATCTTCCTGGATGCTGCCCCGGAAGTTCGCGGAATGCGCCGCTACGACCAAATCGAGAGGAAAGGTGAAGCCACAGCACCTCCTGAGGAAGTAATCCGCGACCTGCGCGCGCGGGACGAACGCGACCGCAATCGTGCGGATTCACCTTTGCGACCTGCTGCAGACGCCTTCATCCTCGATTCCACAAATCTGACGCTTGACGAGGCGCTTAAGGCCGCTGAATCAGCGGTAGACGAGTGGCTTTCCAAGAACTCCAGCGGTTCGAAGCAAATGGCCTGAACGGCTTCACGAGCAGTGAGATAGCGTTGCCGTAACAGCTTGGTGAGCCATCATCGATCTTCCATTCCGCAGCGCTTGTTCCGCTGCCTGAGGCTCAGCCGATTTCGACGAGACATGACACTTCATCGCGATGATCTCCAAGTTTCTTCGGCGGGCCGGATCCCTCGACCACTCGCCATAGAAACTCCGCACCTCAACGAGCCCCATGCTATAGGCTTTTAGAAATGGAGATAACGTGCAGTCGGTGCCATCAGCCGGTGCCGCTGGAAAGCTGTTACTGCCCTTCTTGCGGTCTACCGCAGCTGGTGTTCGCGGCTGAACCCGGCACAATTCCCTCCTCTTTCGAGGGATGGCCCGAAGCGGTTCGCGACGCAAGCTCTATTGACTGGAAACCCGCAATGCGCGGTGCAATTGCGCTCGCTGTGCCTGCCGGGCTGCTGTCTTCCGGAATTTCGCCGGTCAGTCCTCTGGGCATTTTATGGATGGGTGCTGCGGCAGCCTGGGCTGTAGCGCTCTACATCCGCAAGCAGCATCGGGACTGGATCACGATTGGAGCCGGCGCCCGGTTGGGACTGATCACCGGTTTGATCGCCGGATGGGTAGCTTTTGGGTTCAGCGGCGCAGGGCTTCTCGTCACTCGAGTCGCACTACACCAGGGCAATCAGATCGATTCTTCCTGGATCGAGGTCGTGAACAAGATCTACCAGCAGACCCAGCAACTTGAGGCACAAATGTCTGCACCCGCCAATGCTGCCCAAGCCGATGCTCAACGCAGATGGATGCTCTCGCCAGAAGGACATGCCGGATTCCAAACGCTGGGCCTTGCATGGTACTGCTTTTTGCTGGTTCTCTTCGCGGTTGCTGGCGGCGCCTTTGGCGCGAGGATGATGCGTAAACGCCGCCCCGCAATTTGATTTCTCCGTGTCTGCTACACCCGCTTCAGCGGGAAGAGTAACGAACTACCGCTCGAGAATCTGTTCAAAATAGGCAAGTGCACGGGGGTCGTGTGTCTGCCCGAGCCAGAACATCGCTTCCTTCCGGACCGTCGGGCTGGAGTTTGTTTGGGCGACGTGAAGCAATTCCGGCACTGCTTCGTCCTTGGGCAACTGACTCAGCGCAAAGACAGCCTTCTTCTTCACTCCGACCTCGGGGTCATTCTCTGCTGTGTCCTTTAGCATTGCGACAGCCTTGTGCCCAGCCTTCTGTCCGACCCAAAAGATAGCCTGCTCACGAACTCCAACATCTTTGTCTGATTTCGCCATCCTGATGAGATCGTCGACCGCCGCACTATCGTGACTTACAAACAAATCGAAGCTCAGCTTCTTTCGGAACTCGGGGTCCTGATCTCCTTCGAGTTTTTTCAGGGCAAGGAATCCTTCGTGGCCGCGCCCTGCGCCCAGCCAGAATGCGCCCTTTTCCCGTAGCCAGAACGGATTCGCCGACGATGCAAAGCTCTCCAGCGCGACCGTTGCCTTTGGGGTCTCATGCATCGCAATTGCCGCCAGCGCCTGGTCCGAGTTCCGCCGGTCGTCTGTCGTCACTAGACCCGACAGCCACGTCACACTCTCGTCTGCCTTCACATCGGTCAGCCATGTGAGCGGCAGCCCTCCTGCGTCCACCTGGCAGCTGGTTCCGATGAAACGAATCTTATCGATAGCACCTTTGTCGATTCTGATCAGCACTTCGATGCTCGTCTCGGTTCCGCGATCTCCATCGGAGGTTCGGTAATTGTTATTCTCGCTTTCGAGCCTGTACACCCCGCAACACCCATCTACGCTCGACGAGTCATCACCCGAGCACATCGAGAAACGCGACCCTGGAACCGCTGCCACTGCATAGCCCATCCACTGTGGTCCACTCGAGTGTTTGAGCTGATCGACCACCGCGGCCAAGCCCGCACTCGCCGCCTCGGAGTGCAACTGCGCATTGATCACCCTGGGCTGCTGCGCCGACGCGAGAATCGACGCTCCGACTATTACCAATCCTGTCCAGATTTGTCTCATGGGGATCCCTCTTTACTTGTTCAAAAGTTCCATCATGTACTTCGTCGCTTGCTCGTTATGCATCAGGCTCAGCTGCTGCACGAGGTACTCCTTCATGGCTGTATCTTTCTCGCCGCGTGCCAGGGTTACGAGGTCCGGCGCATCGTTGGCCAGAAACAGAGACTGTGCTGCGGCCTTCTTCGTCTCGACATCAGAATTTTTCTGGTATGTCTCTACCAGCACTGGTGCTACGGACATCCCACCTGCAATGCCGAGGTTGCGGATCGCCTTCCGGCGCAGTTGTGCATCCTGTTCAGATTTCGCAATCTCCGACAGCGGACCGACACCTTTCTGGCCGCATGGAATGAGGGCGCTAATGATGTCTTCCTTCGTTTGCGTGTTGTTCGCCGCGCGATACATCGAGAGCAGATCCGTCGCCGCGCCCATGGCACCAAGCGTATGAACCGCAGTCTTTGCCAATTCGGGGTTGCTCTCCTGTCGCGCCACCTCCAACAGCTTCGAGGGATCTCCGGTCATGAGGTACGACTGAAGAATCGCCCTCTTTACCTGCGCGTCGCTGCTCTTCTGATAGATCGCGGCCAGCGTATCGTTCGAGCCTTTTCCTTTCGCGATTGCCAGCATCCGAATTGCTTTGATTTGCAGCGGTACACCGGACTGCCCCTGCGCGATTTGTCCGATCAGTGCTTCAGCCTGCGGCGAGTGATTCTGAGCCAGCACAAACAGCGCTCTGCTCTTCAACTCGTCCGACTGGTTGCCAGCCAATATCTTCTGCAGAATCGGCACCGCCTGGGCCTGGTCCTGCTGCATGAGCGCGTTCAGAGCCAGCAGCTTGAGGTTTTCGTCAGGTTCAGCCTGCGGAGAGACCGGGTGTCCGCTCTTGCCTCGAATCTCAATCTCGAGGGCGCCGCACTCGTCGAGCCAGTGGCTCTTCGGGAATTTCTTTCGCAGTTCGCCGCATGTGCTCAAAGCACTCGCGGGCTGGCCCTCTTTGTTCTCGGCGTAGGCCTTCCAGTAGAGCGCTCCTTCGGCATGCTCACCGCGCTGCTGTGCGACGCGATCGAAGAGGCTTGCAGCCTCAGACCAGCGGCTTTCATTGATGGCCCTTGTCCCATCGGCGTAAAGGCTGGCTTCATCGACAACACCTCCGCCCTCGCCTCCAAAAGAAACCAGCATCGGAGATGGATATTCTGCTCGCAGCAGGCACGGTGTGACCGCCAGCCCTGCTGCAAGAAAGAATGCAAATGACCTTTTCGCGTTCATTAGATTGAGACTCCCTTCGCGGACGTCGGCCCGCTTTCCTGATTTGGTTTGCGCGCGAGCAACACCCGCACTTCGAAAAGAATTCCGCTGGTATTCATGTCGCTGCGTACGCGGTCGAGATCAGCGGAGGTGAGATGCGGATCATTCGCGATCTCCGCCAGAACCCGTTCCAGCCGATCGAGTGCTCCGGCAAGCGCTGGATCGCCCTCATTGCTCGCGCTGACCCGGTATAGCCGGTTGGACGCCAGTAGTTCGCGTGCCTCAGACTGCAATTGCGCGTTCTCGGCCTTGTCCGCCGAATTCGCATGGTTCAGCTGGACCAGCAGCCGCTCGGTGCGATCCAGGTGATCTGTCAGAACCACGACAACGACGCGCTGTTGCGGCTGGGCATTGGCCGCAGTGTCCGACTGCCGTTTCGAGTTCAGGTGTTCCCAAAAGCGGCCGCCCACGAAAGCTGCCGCCAGCAACACCGCGCATCCAACCGCCACTACGGCGGCTCTCCAGCTTATCCAGTTCGTCAGGCTGCGCCAGCCGGATGCTTTTCGCTCGTACGGCACCAGCTGCGACTGTAGCCTCTCCCACACCTGCTCCCCGTAATCAGAGCCCTTCAGCGGAACCTGTTCAGGCTTGATTGCGTCCAGACTCCGTTTGAACTTTGCATACTCGGCCGCGCACTCCCGGCACGCCTTCAAGTGCGCCTGCGCTGATTCCGAACCCTCTTCGTAATAAATGTCCAACTGTTCCTCTTCGCTCAGGTGCTTCATGCATTCCCCCTCAGCGGTGCAAGTTCCCGGCGGAGTTTCTGAACCGCGCGAAACACAGCCTGCTTCGCTGCATTTGGCGCGACGCCCAAAACCTCGGCAATCTCGCCCATCGAACGCTCCTCCAGATGCCGCAGCACAAATGCACATCTTTCGGTGGCGGTCAGCCGCTTCATCGCAATCTCCTGTGCTGCACTAACTTCGCGTCCGAGCAGCAATCGCTCGGGATCGGCATCCTGGGTCGCGACCTGTACCGTCCTCGCCTCTGGATCGCTCTCTTCGCCATGCCGGAATTCCGCATCTATCTCAGGCCGACCCATTCGACTCAGCGCACAATTCACAGCAATCCGGTAAATCCAGGTGCCAAACGCGGAACGCTGTTCGAACTTCTCCAGCCGCTGATATGCGCGCAGAAACGTCTCCTGCACAATCTCCTCCGCATCGGCCTCATTGCCGGCAATGCGATACGCTACCCGGAAGACAGCTGCACTATTGGCGCGGACCAGCGCCCCATACGCATCCTTGTCTCCGGCCAGTACCGCCCGGACTATCGAGTGGTCGCTTCCCTGCATTCAGCACCTTTGACCGGAGGTTCAACTCCGCGGTTAGGAGAATATTCTTCAGAGCGCCGGCGAAGCAGCAGATTGGCACATATGCCTTTGATTTCTGCACGACTTGCCCCACCGCACCGTCGCCTTCTATCATCCGGCGAGAGACACAGCGGTTTGCTTCTGACCTTTTTAATGGACTGATAGGGCTTTCGGCTCTTACGGCGTCACCCTGTGAAGCGGAACCGCTCGACGGCACGAGAGAGCCTATGACCGAGAAAACAACTGTCCCTGCCCTTCGCGTGAAAGGCAGGCTTATGTCCGCCTCCGAGATCGAGCGCACTCTGGTGCGCCTTGCCCATGAAATCGTGGAGAAAAGCAACGGCAGCGAGGACCTGACTCTGATCGGCATCAAGAGGCGCGGCGTGCCGCTGGCCGAACGCCTTGGCAAGCTCATCGCGAACATCGAGAAGCGACCGGTCGATACCGGCACGCTCGACATTCAGTTTTATCGCGACGATCTATCGACCGCAGACGTGCGCCCTGTCGTGACGCCCGGCGCCCTGGGATGCGATGTGGAAGGCCGCGATGTGGTTCTCTGCGACGATGTGCTGTATACCGGCCGTACGATCCGGGCCGCTCTCGACGCTCTGTTCGATCACGGCCGCCCGAGGCGTGTGCAACTGGCGGTGCTGATCGACCGGGGGCATCGTGAACTGCCCATTGAAGCAACTTACGTCGGCCGCCACGTTCCCACCAGCAGCCGCGAAATCATCGAAGTCAAGTTCCACGAGGTCGATAACGACGAGCAGGTACTCCTCGTTGAGCGGGTGGACTAACGGACAGCCTACAGCCATCAGCTTTCTGACCCAAGTAACAGGGGTAGAAGCTGAGAGCTGACGCCGGAGAGCTGAATATCATGAACGCATCGACCGCAACGCCAACTGTACGTCGCCAGCTTCAAACTCCGCACCCGCCGGTTTCGGCATTTCCTTACAATTCCGGTTCGCTGCTGTCTGTCATGGATCTGGACCTGGCGGCAATCAGCCACCTGCTCGAGCGAGCCACTGCTCTTGAGAATCAGGATCCTCTCACTCGGGATCGCATTCTCTTCAAGCGACGCATTGCCCTGCTTTTCTATGAGTCGTCTACCCGCACGCGAACCAGCTTCGAGCTGGCGGCCAAAAGCCTCGGGGCTGACACTACGCTGGTTTCGAGCCTCTCGTCGAGTATCGAGAAGGGCGAGACGCTGAAAGATACGGGCCTTACGCTTCGCGCACTGGGCGCTGAGGCCATCATCCTGCGCCACAACTCCTCTGGAGCTCCGTGGCTTCTGGAACAGGAAACGCGCCTGCCCGTGCTCAACGCCGGGGATGGCATGCACGAGCATCCGACGCAGGCGCTGCTGGACCTTCGCACGATGCTTGCTCACCTCCGTCCGGGAGTAGAGACCGTCACACCGGAGACGCTCTCCGGAGTGAATGTGATGATCGTGGGGGACATCCTGCACAGCCGGGTCGCCCGATCGAACATGCTTCTATTGCCGCGTCTGGGAGCGCGGGTCATCCTCTGCGGACCGCCGCAGCTTCTGCCGGAATCCGCTGCCAACGTGGGAGCTGGAATCACAGTGGAACGTGATTTTGAAGCTGCACTGCGCAACTCACAGGTGGTCATGATGCTTCGAATTCAAGCCGAACGCCTCGCAGGCTTGCAGCTCGATCAGTCCCAATACAAGGAGGCATATCAGCTCACGGGGCAGCGGCTCTCCGCACATGCGCGCGAAGCTCTGGTCATGCATCCAGGGCCGATCATCCGCGGGCTGGAACTCACGGCTGGGGTCGCCGATGGGCCGCAGTCAGCCATCCTGGAACAGGTTCGTCACGGCGTGGCCATTCGCATGGCCGTGGTTGAACGGGCTCTGACGGCGGGGAAAGGCGGCCGCGCATGAACGTTCTCCTGATTCGCAATGGGCACCTGATCGATCCGGCAGCTGGCGTTGACGCGCCGAAGGACATTCTCCTCAAGGACGGACGCGTTGCCGAGATAGCAGGCGCAGGGAAGATCAAAGCAGGCAATGGAGTCGGATCTGACGTGCAGGTCCTCGATGCGACTGGCCTCACGGTCGCGCCGGGTCTTATCGACATTCATGTTCATTTGCGCGAGCCCGGGCAGGGGCACAAAGAGACCATCGCAACCGGAACGGCCGCAGCTGCCGCGGGAGGTTTTACAGCGGTTGCGGCGATGCCCAATACCACTCCAGTGAACGATTCGCCGGAAATTACGCGCTGGATGTTGTCGCCGGATCGCGGTGCCTGCGTTCGTGTCTATCCGATCGGAGCCGCTACGCGCGGATCGAAAGGCGAGCAGATCAACGATTTCGCGGCTCTGAAAGCCGCAGGAGCCGTTGCCGTTACGGATGATGGTCATCCGATTCTAAAAGACAGCATCATGCGCGAGACCCTCGCCGCCGCATCCCGCGTGGGGCTGAGCGTCATTCAGCATGCGGAAGACACGCGCATGACGCAGGGCGCCAGCATGAATGCAGGAGCGATGGCTTTCAAGCTGGGTTTACGCGGAATGCCTCCTGAAGCCGAGAGCAGCCTGGTCGAACGCGACATTCGGCTTGTCACCGAGCTTAAGGATTCGCGCGTTCACCTGCACGTCGCCCACACCTCCACGGCAGCTGCGGTAGCCGCAGTCCGGAAGGCGCGACGGAGCGGACTCCGCGTGACCTGCGAAGTTGCGCCGCACCACTTCCTCCTCACCGAAGAGCATGTTGGGCTCTACAACACCAACGCGAAGATGAATCCGCCCTTGCGCTCGGCTGCCGATCGTGACGCGATGATCGAAGGCATCCTCGACGGCGTGATCGACGCGATCGCCACCGATCATGCACCGCACGCGGTCCACGAAAAGGAAGTCGAGTTTGAAAACGCTCCCAACGGAATCACGGGCCTTGAGACCGCACTGGGCCTGTGTCTTCGCTGGCTTCACAAGGAATGGAAGCTTCCTTTGGGCCGCGTACTGAGTCTTCTCAGCGCGCAGCCCGCCGCTCTGCTCGGCTTGAAAGGCCGAGGCACATTGGCAGTCGGCAGCTTCGCCGACGTGGTTGTCTTCGATCCCAAGGCCGAATGGACGTACCACGCCAAGGAGACACGCTCCAAGGCGCACAATACGCCATTCGATGGCTGGACGATGCAAGGCAAGGTTCGTTGGACGATCAGCGAAGGCCGGATAGCCTATTCAGCTACTGCTCCCCAATGACAGGTCTTCGTCGCGGGGTGAAAGTATAAGAGCGGGTATCCCGAATCGCGGCCGTATCTGATGCTTTCCGTTGGACCTGCTTAGGACGCCTTCCCCAGCAAAGCCTGTTCTGCTCGGAGCCAATCTTCGGCGTCATGTCCGTGCTGGTAGCCACGCTCTGCCCAGAGCTTGTGGGCCAGAGCTGCGATCTCCTCACGGCTTACGCTGCGGATCTCCTGGACACTCTTTGTGGTCTTCTTGGCTGCAATCGCCTTCGGAGCAGACGCGGACGCGCTGCTCTTCTTCCGGGTGGTCGTTTTCTTCGTGGTCTCTGTCATCAGACCGTACCTCCTCTGAAATGGGGCCACAACGGATCCCTTGTGGAATCCGCTACATAACTGGCCATCGTCTTCAGGTTACTAGATAGTCAAGTGACGATAAAGCGATAACCGAAGCCGTGTACCATTTCCGTCAGCGAATACCCGCATCTTCATTGCTTCCAACGTATTTCTCGCTATGAAAATCTGTTAACGATTTCGCAATATGACACAGCTTTGCGCTCGTTCCAACTTGCTCGAGTTCGAGGTCCATGCCTATTCTTGTCAGGCGCGGAGCAATCCTTCGAATCTTCGGGCGAGGTCGTCATCGAAAAATGGATAAACGGGAATTTCTCAAAACCTCAGGAGCTTTGATCGCTGGAAGCGTGGTGTCGCATTTCGCATCCGGACAACATGCTCAACAGCCAGCGCCACACGAGAACTGGTCCGGCAACATCCACTACAGCACTGATCACGTCCATACTCCCGCCAATCTGGAGGAAGTGCGCGACTGCGCGAAAAAGTGCGCAAAGCTTCGCGCGCTCGGTTCGCGCCACTCGTTTAACCGAATCGCCGACAGCGACCAGAACCAGGTCTCGCTCGCCGCTCTGAATCAGATCGACATCGATGACAAGGCGCGGACCGTCACTGTTGGCGCCGGAGTGCGCTACGGCCAGGTCGCTCCGGTGATCGACGCGAAGGGCTACGCTCTGCATAATCTCGCGTCACTGCCTCATATTTCCGTTGCAGGAGCCATCGCGACAGCGACACATGGATCAGGCATCCATAATGGAAACCTCGCCACCGCTGTCCGCGCTCTGGAGATTGTCACCGCCAACGGCGATGTCACACAGCTCTCGCGCGACAAGGATGGCGATCAATTCGCAGCAGCCGTTGTTGGGCTTGGCGTGGTCGGGATCGTCACCCGCGTCACCCTCGACCTGCAGCCAACCTTCCAGGTTGCGCAGACTGTCTACCAAAACCTCTCCTTCTCAGAGCTGGAACATAACTTCGACGGCATCTTCGGAGCTGGCTACAGCGTGAGCCTTTTCACGGACTGGCAGAACCACCGAGCAACCCAGGTCTGGATCAAACGCCGACTTGCGCCCGGCGAGACTCATAATTCGCCGGAGCTGTTCTACAACGCCAAACGCGCGACCGAGAAGCTGCACCCGATCACGGGTCATCCTGCGGAAAGCTGTACCGAGCAGATGGGCATTCCCGGGCCGTGGTACCAGAGGCTGCCGCACTTCAAGATGGAGTTCACGCCATCGAGCGGACGCGAACTGCAGACCGAGTACTTCGTGCCACGCGATCACGGCTACGAAGCGATCCTTGCCGTCGAGAAGCTGAAGGACAAGATCACTCCGCATCTCTTCGTGACCGAGCTGCGCACGATTGCCGCCGACGATCTCTGGATGAGTACCGCTTACAAGCGGGACTCTCTGGCTATTCACTTCACATGGAAGCCGGAATGGGATGCTGTGAAACAGATTCTGCCGCAGATCGAAGCGCAACTCAAGCCCTTCAATCCGCGTCCCCACTGGGCCAAGCTGTTCACGATTCCGCCGCAGCAGCTGCAAGCCCAGTACACGCGGCTCTCCGACTTCAAGTCTTTCGTAAGCAAGCAGGATCCGAAGGGGAAGTTCCGGAACAACTTTATCGAGTCGAACCTGTACAAGAGCTGAATGATCGAGCTGAAACTACTCGGCAGCATCGACGGGTCGCAACATCTCCTGCGTCGGCATCGACTCGCCCAGTAGCTCCGAAATTTTGCTCAACAGATCCAGAGGGTGCACAGGTTTTGCGAGGATGTCGAACCGGTGCCCTTGTTCGCTTGCTCTTGTGAGCAGGTCGCTGGTGCTTGCCTGGCCCGAGAAGAGCAGAACGCAACAATCGGGATTGACCTCTCTCACCTTGAGAGCCAGTTCTATCCCGTTCAGATTCGTCATCATCACGTCGGTGAGAAGGAAATCGGGTTTTTCAGTCAGCGCTGCTTCCGCCGCATCGGTGGGGTCCACGAAAGACCGCACCGCGAAACCTCTGCTGAGAAGAATCAGTTCGAGCGTCGACGCAATCACGTCTTCGTCATCGACAACAAAAGCGACGGTTTTACCTGAATTTAGAAGGCCCATGAATACCGAACGTGAGTGATCCTTGGCGACGAAAGTACCCGACAGCAGAAATGCGCAGTTCACCGCGACTAATGATTCTAGAGATCAGATGCGGCGCAAACGTGAGTGGGTTGCTGTGTACATTGCGTTTAGACGCGAACACCGGAGTTTCCACTCCGCTGCTCTACCTGAATCTGTACTTCGGACCGTTATTCGCTAAGATCGATTTGTGGACCCTCAAGCTCTCCTCCCCTGGCTCCTTGAGTCCGATCCTGCAATTTGCTGGCAGGCGCTGCGCGATCTGGCCGACGCGACTCCCGACGAGATTGCTGCCGAGCGGGCCCGCATTCCCCACGAAGGAATAGGAGCACAAATGTTAGCAGACCAGGAGGCCGATGGTGCCTGGCGCCGCACCGACGCTCCGACCTGGCTGACTACCCTTTTTACTCTTCAACTTCTTCGCGCAACCGGAATCGATCCTGGTGATCCCGTCGCGAAATCGGCGCTTGCTCGCGCTGAAGCGAACCTGCGCTGGAACGACTATCCCGGCTGCTGGGACCTGCGGTCGCCGGATTTCGGTCCTGCTCCCGCTGACGGCAGGCATGGCTGTGAGGTCGGCGGCAATCCTTTTTTTCAGGGGGAAGAGGAGCCTTGTATCAACGGTGGCGTGCTCGCTTTCGGCGCTTATTTCGGCCATCCCAACGAGACTCTCGCGCGACGCCTGCTGCATGAACAACTCCCGGACGGCGGCTGGAACTGCGAAGCTCCGAACAGCCAGCGCTCGTCTTTTCACACCACGATCTGCGTCCTCGAAGGCCTGCTCGAATACGAACGCGCCATCGGACCTGCACATCCGATGTCCGGCAAGGTTGCCGCAGCGCGGCATCGCGGCGAGGAATTTCTGCTGGAGCGAAATCTGTTTCGCCGCCTCTCGACGGGCAAGATCGCCAGCTCCGAATTTCTGGAACTCGCCTTTCCGCCTCGGTATCACTACGACATTCTTCGCGGGCTGGACTACTTGCGGGCGGCGGAACATGATGCCAAGGACGCGCGACTTCGCGATGTGATCGAGATCCTGACATGCAAACGGCAGACGGATGGAAGATGGCTTCTCGATCGCGCTTACGATGAAGCTGTCACGATCTCCACGGGGGAAGCTGTTGGAGGGCCCAGCCGCTGGAACACGGTGCGAGCGCTGCGCGTTCTCGCGCGATTCTCCGGCGCCTGAGTCTCGCTCGTTCAAACTAGACCCCCCTCCCCCCCGTCGCTTTGTGTCTTTTCATCGACTTACGGACGGAGTAGCGTGCCAAGCCCATGAAAACACGGAAGTTAATATCTAAATTGGTCTCATAAAAAGACTTAGCCCGAATCAAAGCCCTGGATGTCTTTTGCGGACCTGAGCTGAGTATGCCAAAACGAGATCTAATTGCCTGCAAACACGGCTGAGCTTTTGGGAACCTTAGAGTGGCTCGACGCGCGATTTCTTCGGGGCGAACTTTGCCTGGGCGCGAGTTGCCAAAGGTACCATTGAGGTCGGCTTGTACCCGGACGGGTTTTGGCCTCACTTCTTTGGCCGCATTTCAGGGAGGAGATCGATGCCGGATACATCGGATTATGTTGCGCGAATCCGTGAACTCGCGGGAACCGGTGATCCTCTCATTGGGCAAAGTCAGGCGCCTGCACTGGTCGGTGAGCTGATTGGCGGTGTCCCGGAAGAACTGCTGAAGCAGAGACCTGCGACCGGCAAATGGTCTGTTGCCGAGATCGTGGCTCATCTGGCGGAGGATGAGATCGCGACTGCGTGGCGCTATCGGCAGATGGTGGAGCAAAGCGGGATTGCGCTCGGAGGATTCGACCAGGACCTCTGGGCAAGGCTGGGAGATTACGGATCTCGCAATCCGCAGGATTCCCTTTCGCTCTATCGACTGCTTCGAGAGGCGAATGTACAGTTTCTCCGGGCACTTTCGCCGGCAGAGTGGGAGTGCTTTGGTATTCATGCGGAGCGCGGGCGGATCAGCGTGCGCGATCTGGCGAGACACATGGTCGGGCACGACCTGAATCACATCGAGCAGATCAGGAAGATTCTGAGCGAAGTCGGAAAGTGCTAGCCCTTGCGGCGGTAAAGGATCTGGAACTCGTAGCCCGCATTCGACGGGAAAAGGCCGGCGACATGGCGGAGACGCTCGGCGAGAGCGGGCGCCGCGAGGAGCGGGTATTCGCGTTCGCGAAGGTCGTGGTAATCGAAATCGACGGCGAGAGAGAGCATGTAGATAGCCAGCGCGTCAGAGAACGATGCGTCGTAAAAGGTACTGCGCGCCCGTTCGTCGATGGTCTTTTTGCCGTTGGTGTCCTGGGCACGGCGGCGCGATTCCCATGCGTCCTGGCTGGTCTCACCGCGGACCTGGGCGTCGGCCTGAGACCAGACGAGTTGGGAGAAGCTCTCAGGGACTCCAGCAACATCGACGAAGTTGTGCGCCACGTTGATGAAGAATTCAAAGGCCAGGCCAAAACGGTCTTCGACGAGGCGAGTGGAGAGGAAGACGGCTTCTGTGGCGCCGAACGAGGCGTTGCGGTGGCAGACAGCGCGATCGCCGAGTTCGACGCTGTAGGACGGAGCGATCAGAGTTTCGCCGGTATCAGCGATGGCCAGCGGAACGAAGTAGTAGGCGCGATTCTTGAGCGCGGGGGCCATACCGGCCGGTACAGCACTGACGAGGCGCTCGAGGTCGGCGTCTGCAATGCGGGTTTCGCCCCAGGGGCCATAGTTGAGGCCATTGGGAGCGCGCTGCATGAGCACCTTGGCGGCGACGCGTTCAGCTGGCCATAGCTCGATCTGGGCGCTGCTCTGCATGAAACTGTATTCTAGACGAGAGAGGTCCCCTCACGATGCATTCCGTACATACCCAGCGCGACCTTCGCGGCAGCTTTCTGGGCTTCCCTTTGGAGGGGTTCAGCTTTTTCCAGAGCCTGCTGCTCTGCTTTGCTTCGGCGTTCTTTGCATTCTTTTTGACGACGATGCTGGCGATTTTCGGGCTGCTGGCATGGAACCTGATCGGGCATCACACGGTGAACTATGCAGACAGCTATCTGTTTGTCGGACTTCCGATCGCGATTGTGACTCTACTCATCTCACTGCCGGTGTTTGCTACGTTGTGGATCAAGGCGAAGCTTCGCAAGTAGGATCGTCCAATGCCTGTACAAACGATTCTGCCGGAAGAACTGAAATCGCATGGCGGCGATGATCGGATTCGCAACTGGTGCTCTCGACTGGAAGCGGGTGACGTTCTCTATTTCCCGAAGACTCCAATTCCGATTCCGCCGGACGATCTGACGTTTTTGCTGGGGCAGCAGCAGACCGCGAGCAGCCTGCACAAGAACATCGCGTACAAGCCGGATCGCGACAAGCTGAGCGGCGTGGATGAGAAGTCAGCCAATGCAGCTGAGATCGCACGTATGCACGAGGTGATGCGGCGCTACTCAGAGAGCATTGAGAAGTTTCTCACCTTCTTTCTTGCCCCGTACGAGCGCAGGTGGCGACTGGATTATGCCAGCTTCAGGCCGCTGGAAGAGAAGGGTCGCGATCTTCCGGTTCGTCGACGGAACGACCTGCTTCATACGGACGCATTTCCGACACGGCCAACGCATGGCTGGCGCATTCTGCGGTTCTTTCACAACATTCATCCCACACGGACGCGGGATTGGGTGATTGGCGAACCATTTGCGCGGGTGGTGGGTGCATTTACTCCGAACAAGCTCGCCGTTCCCCGGCCGGACAATGCAATCGCACGCGCTGGGAAACAGATGGCCCAGGCGACTGGTTTGACGGCGGTGGTTCCGCAGTGGAAGCGCGGGCCTTATGACGAGTTCATGATGCGGCTGCACAATGCGATGAAGGAAGATTCCGCGTTCCAGGCGAGTTGCGTTCGCGAAGAGGTTCAATTTGCTCCGGGCTCGAGTTGGATGGTGTATACGGAGACCGTTCCTCATGCGGTGCTGGGCGGGCAGTATGCGCTGGAGCAGACGTTTCTGATTGATCCGGCGGCAATGGTGACGCGGGAGTCGGCTCCGATTGCGATTCTGGAGAAGATGGCGGGAGCGAGGCTGGACTAGGGTCAGGGACTAGGGATTGGGGATTAGGGATCAGGGATTAGAGATCGGTAGTGACTCATCGCTTGCTGAGGCGGACGGATTCCCAGCTGCCGTCGGTGCTCCAGCCGCCATCCACGGTGAGGGTGTGGCCGTTGACGAAGCTGCTTTCTGTTTCGTCGGCGAGGAATGCGATGGCGCGGGCGACGTCGTCGGGGCTCGCGAATCGGGCCATCGGCACGCGCTGCGTGATGTCGGCGTCGGAGTAGGTTCCCTTGGCCTGGTCGGCTGCATCCATTTCAGTCTTTACCCATCCGGGACAGACGGCGTTGACGCGGACACCGCGGCCTCCCCACTCAGCAGCGAGGGTGCGGGTGAGGCCGACCAGTCCGTGCTTGGAGGCATTGTAAGCGGCGCGATCAGAGACCGCGACAAGTCCGGCGATGGAAGCGACGTTGACGATGGAGCCACGGCGAGCTTCGAGCATGGTGCGGCCGAAGGCGCGGGCGAGGAGGAAGGGCGCGACGAGATTGACTTCCATGACGCGGCGGTATTCGGCTGCGGTGGTGTCTTCAGCGGGACGGATGAGGCTGATGCCGGCGTTGTTGACGAGTACGTCCACGCGTCCAAAGCGATCGATGACTTTGCGTGCGAAGTTGTCGACAATTTCTTCGCGGCAGATGTCGCCGGTGAAAGCGAGGACTTCGCCACCGCGGGACTGGATGGCGTCGATCGTGGCTTTGGGTTCCTGCAGGTCGATGACGGCAATGCTGAAGCCTCGCTCGGCGAGGAGCTCTGCTGTGCGGCGACCGATGCCCTGGGCACCGCCGGTGATGACGGCGACTCGGTTTGTGGCACTCATGTAGCGATGTCCTCCTGTCTGCTGAACCGGCGAAGGAAGAATTCGATGTTGCAACCAGTTCCGATTGCAAGCTTAGCAACATCAGGCCAAACTCCCTCCGCGATGGGAGGTCGAGCCCGGGGCTGAAGCCCACTCTATCTGAGGGCGGGCTGAACTCAGGGGCCTGAAGGCCCCTGCTCCCTCCCCTGCGAGGAAGCGACGTCGAAGATTGCTGAAGAAAGCTAAAGCGGACGGAGATTGAGCTGGTTTGAATCTGGGAGGGGCTGAAGCCCGGATTCATTTGTGGCTCTACGACCCGGCTGAAGCCGTGCCTTTCTTACAAAGCCCTTCCGCTGACAAGTTCTTCAGCACGCTGTGAAGTCATTGCCCGGATACAAACGGCTGATCAGAGTTCTCTCGAAGGCTGGAATACCTGATTCATTCAGAATGCGAACAGGGGCCAAGAGGCCCCTGCTAGCTTCGAAAGACGAAGTTTTAGAGCCCGGCGGGCTTGGGGTTGGCGGGATCGTACTTGGCCACTTGGATCTTTTTGGCCAGGCCGAGCTTGGAGAGGAGCCAGATGCCCCAGAAGTTCGGATCGATCTCGTACCACTTGAGTCCGTGACGTGCTGAGACGGGATGGGCGTGGTGATTGTTGTGCCAGCCCTCGCCGCCGGTGAGCAGCGCGACCCACCAGCTGTTGCGGGAGTCGTCGCGGGTTTCGAAGCGGCGGCTGCCCCAGAGGTGCGTGGCAGAGTTTACGAGCCAGGTGGCATGCAGGCCGAGGGTGACGCGAAGGAGGACTCCCCAGAGGACCATGCCGAGAGCATTTCTCCACCCACCCCAGATCCAGCCACCGGCGAGCAGGAGGATGCCGCTGACGGTGATGGGGAGCCAATGGTATTTGCTGAGCCAGACGTGGAACTTGTCGCGATAGAGATCGGGGCAGTAGCGCTTGAGGACATTGGTCTTCGAGTGGAGCGCTTCGCCGAAGAAGATCCAGCCGGTATGCGCCCACCATCCGCCTTCGCGGGGGGTGTGGGGGTCGCCTTCGTGATCGCTGAGCTGGTGGTGGATGCGGTGTGTCGCCACCCAGAAGATCGGTCCGCCTTCAAGCGACATGGTGGCGCAGACGGCCATGATGTACTCGATCCACTTGGGCGTGTGGTAGCCGCGATGGGTGAGGAGGCGGTGGTAGCACATGCCGATGCCGACGTTGATGGCGAGAACGTAGAGGATGGCCATGACGGCAAGGCGCTGCCAGCTGAAGAAGAAGAAGGCGGCGAGGGCTCCGGCATGGAAGATGATGACCGTGGTCAGGGTGATCCAGTTAATGCCCTCTTTTACCGTTGCGGCGCGGCCCAGCTTGACGAGATCGCGTGTGGCAACGTCGTGAGCGGCCTTCGGCGCGGCGTCGTGCGTTTTCGCGATGTGTTCGGTGGACGGTTGGGTCGAGCGGTCGGGGGATGGTGCGGTCAGAACTGACGCCATTCGTTGCTAAATCCTTTAAAGAGGGTGCTTGCTGAAAAAAAGCCAGAGAAGGACAACGTATCAGCCTTCCGGCGGGCCGCCGCAGTCCAAGAATCGTGCTCCGACTAACAGAGTGTCCGGTGGCGCGATTGGTTGCGTCGACTTCAGTAATCAGGCCTTGAAGTGTGCAATTTCTCTGGAGCTGCTGTTACTGCCACTTTCTTCCTGAATTGTATAGGAGACAAGGGGTTTGTACGTACAAACCGCAGATGATTGTCACGAAAGTTACTAATCGTTTTTGGCCGGGCTAAAAACGCACCACATCCGTGACATTTTCTCGGAACCAGACCCCTTAAGTCCTGTGATCAGTGTGGCCGAGCTATTCTCCCGAGACGACGCCGAATTCACCGGCTGCGGTGACGAAGATTTTCTCCGCCGTGCCTCGAAGAACGCGGTACAGGGCGAACTGCCGCTGGCCTGCGCCGCGCAGTTCGAAGAGCAGGACACCGCGATTATCTGCGAGGACGTCGACCGCATCGATGAGGCGCATTTGCGGGGTCTGGTCCAGGTGGCGGCCGTCGGTGACGCTTTTGAGGAGGACCAGAGGGCTGCCGTAGAGGTCTGGCTGGGCGATCAAGGTGACGAACTTCTGGTCTTTTGGATCTCCTCCGGTATGCGCCGAGAGAACCATGGTGGCTCCAGCGCCGTAGGCGAGCTCGAAGACCCGGAATTTCTCGTCCTCAAGGGGAGCGGATTCGGGCGGAGCCTGCTTCGCTGCCCGATGGGCAGAGGCTCGCTTCGGAGCAGGCGGAGGAGGGGTCTTAAGGCCGAGCACGGTGCGAGCGATGTCTTCGAGGGCGCTCTTCATTTTTTGTTCGTCGTCGGGGTTCGCCCACTTGTAGTCCCAGGTGTGCTCGGGCCGGGACTTTTGGTCGGAGACTGCGACGGCTTGCTGCATGTCGGGCGGGAACCCGAGCAGGGTGGGGAGGACTTCGGATCCACCAACTTCAGAGGGTCTGCCGCGCATGAGTCGAGGGCGATCGGGGTCGGTTTTGCTGGAGTGTTCGCCGTCAGCCGTGTCGGGGTTGTCGTGCTTATGCAGGACGGGCGCGTCGGAATCGGCAGCGGCCTTGTCTTTGTGCAGCGTGGGGCGGTCAGGATCGGAGGCGGAATCTGGTTTTTCGCTGCCGGCATCGTTCGCTGCGGGTTTGTGGAGTGTTGGGCGATCGGGGTCGGGATCGGGCGCAGATGGGCCGGAGTCTGGCTTGGAGGCTGAGTCGGCGGCGTGCTTGCGGTGGAGGACGGGCTTGTCGTCGTTGGCGTCGAAGCCAGTGTCGACTATGGGCGCGGGCTTTGAGGCTTTGGCGACGGGCATCGGCTTCCATGAGCCATAGCCGACCCAGCTGCCGAGTTCCTGTCCGGCTTTTTTGATATCGAAGAGGCCCTGCGGAGTGCCGTTCTTCTGGAGTTCGTATTCGACATCACTGGTGAGAGCGAGGGGCTGAGGACGCGCGAGGTAGATGCTGGCGTCCTGAAGAGTCTGGCCGTCGTAGATGGTGATGGGGATGAGGCGGCTCTCTTTCGGCTTTCCGAGGTCACCGGTCCACTCCAGCACCGCTGTAGCGCGAAGGGTGGGTGCTTCCTTGGACTTTTTCTCGATCTGGCCGGGATACTGAGCGAGTGCTGCGGATGCCGCGAACCCAAGAGCAAGAGCCAGCGATGTTGGCCGGATTGAAGCGGAAGAGGGAGAGCGCGGTGACACAATGCGCGCCTCTCGGAAATAATGCAAACGAAACAGACGAACCAAAATTTTATCCACCATACTGACGATACGAGGAAACTCCCATGGAAGTGAACCAGAAGGTCGCCGATTTTACGTTGCAGACCGACGAGGACAAGACGGCAAGCCTTTCCGACTACAAAGGGAAACCGGTGGTGCTGTTCTTCTACCCGCGCGCAGATACTCCGGGCTGTACGATTGAGGCCTGCGGATTCCGGGATGCCTTCAAAAAGCTACAGACGGCGGGCGCAGTGGTGCTCGGAATCTCGCGGGACACGCCGAAGGCACAGGCCAAGTTCAAAGCCAAGTACGACCTGCCTTACACACTCCTTGCTGATGTAGACGAGAAAGTCTGCAATCAGTTTGGTGTGATGAAGGAGAAGAACATGTATGGCAAGAGGGTTTGGGGAATCGAGCGGACGACATTTCTAATCGGGCCGGACCAGAAGCTGATTCACATCTTCCCAAAAGTGACACCAGAAGGCCATGCGGAAGAGGTACTTGCGCTGCTGAAGGAATGGAACAAGAGCAAGAAGTGAAGGCGTTGAAGGCGGGTTTCACTGGTAAGAAGCTTCCCGGTAGGCTGGTGCGGCGCGGGTTCTTTGAGGATTCGCCGGAGAAGGTAGCTCCGAAACTGCTGGGGAAGCTGCTGGTTTCGATGGATGCGAGTTCCGGGGCAGTGCTGGCCGGGCGGATTGTTGAGGTGGAGGCGTACCTGGGGCCGCACAACAATCCGCCCGATCCAGCAGCGCATTCGCATCGCGGCCCTACGCCGCGGAACCTGGTCTTGTTCGGGCCGGCGGGACATGCGTATGTGTATTCGATCTACGGGCTCTACTACTGCATGAACATCTCGTGCGAAAAGGAAGGACTGGCGGGGTGCGTACTGCTGCGCGCCCTGGAACCAGTGATGGGAATTGCAGAGATGGCGCGAAACCGGGGACTGGATGAAGACGCGCCCGCGCGGATGATTTCTTCAGGACCGAGCCGGTTATGCCTGGCGCTGGGGCTGACGCGACCTGGTCACAATGGACTGGACGTGACAAATTCGTCATCTGTGCTGCAGGTGCGCGAGGATGAATTTCCAGAAGCGCAGGTGGTGGTTACGCCGCGGATCGGGATCAAGCATGCAGTGGACTTGCCGCTACGATTTGCGGTGCGAGGGAACTCTTGCGTGTCGGGGCCGCGAAAACTTGAACAATGGCAATCGAAAGCGTCAACTTACATCGGCCGTTCTTCGTCGATAGAATAGCTGTCACTCTAAACTCGCGAGGTCGTTGCGCTTGAAGATCACTTCCCCGTTGTTGATTGCTGTTGCTGTCGCTGCATTTTCACTCACGTCAGTTGCTCAAGGACATTCTTCGCAAGCGCCGTCGGGCGGCGGGGAGCACAAACATTTTCCGGCTCCGCCGCCGACGAACCTGAAGGTGCTGCCCAAAGACACTACGGGTGAGCAGGTACACGAGATCATGCATGGATGGGAAGCGCAGCTCGGAGCTGAGTGCACGACCTGTCACGCTGTCGATCCCAACCGGAAGATGCCAAATGGACGCCCGGCGCTGAACTTTGCAGACGATTCAAAGCCGGAAAAGAATACGGCGCGTTTGATGTACCGGATGATGGAAGACATCAATAAGAACTACGTGAGCAAGGTCGAAGATCACGAAGGCCACGAGGAGCACGGGAAAGAAGAAGCGGGGGTCACGTGCGGGACGTGCCATCGCGGACATTTGCATCCGCCGACGTTTGTAGCGCCGAAAGAAGATCACGACCACGATCATCCAGCTCCGAAGGCCGGCGAAGAGAAGCACTAGGGAGCGGGAGCGTACTGCCGCATTGCTGCTGGTTTATGGGACTAAGTGCTTGCTGTGGAGAGCGGCGGTGGACGTGCCTGTCTGACGCCGCGCGCCAATCCGCACCAACCTTGGTGTGGCCATGAGCGTGATGGCAAACAGGCCGATGGATCCGGCAATGAATTCCATATGGCCATGCCGCAAATCCTCGAAGAACAGCTTCGCGGCGAGGAATGCCAGGGCGATGTAAGCCAGATGCGTGAGTGCGCTCCGTCCCAGGCGCGATCCGCCGAATGCAATTGCCAGGGCAGTGACACAAATAGTCAGGGTGCGCAAAAACGCAATGTGCTGCACTTCAAGGCCGGCGAATGTACCTGCTGCCACCAGTACTCCGTGGACAAGGAATGCCGTAACGCCGCAGATGGCGACGAGCGATGGAACAAGATGGAGAAGCTGGTTCCATGCGTCTGAGAGCGGAGGGGCGGAGATGGCCACGGCAGCCACCGCGCACATCGCGAGGACAACAAGGGGAGCGGAAAGAGAATGCGGCGGAGTGCCCGCCATACAGTCATATAGATATTGGGGAAGGCCCGCAAGGACTCCCGCGGTGAGCAGGAACAGTACTCCGTGAAACTGAAGCATTTCCGGCTCCAGTCTTTTCGAGAAGTACATTGCTGTTGCGGCCGCGAGTGCCAGAAGTATTGCGGCGAACGGACGTGGGAGCGCCCACAATGATCCCGCGACGAGCAGTGCGGCGCTCCAAATTGCAAAAACGCGAAAGCTCCGGCGTTCGTCGCGACAACGTAAGTATCGGAAGGCGCAAAAGTACGCGCTTGCAGAAAGTGCGATGCTGGTGACTCCCAGGACCGCTGGACCGCGGAGCGGAGAGAAGTAGAGTATCGCGATCGCCGTCAATGCGAATGCGATTACGACCTGAATCATCTCAAGGACGGTGATTCTCGTCTCCTTCGCCACGACCCGTACGGCAAGAGCCGCTCCATTGAGTGCGAAGAGTGCCGATGCGGGAACGATGAGAGCTGCTGTGCTCAAGTGCGGATAAGCAGCCCGCGTATCGGGAGCGCCGGAATAGACGAAGATGAGGCCGCATACAGAGAGGTCAGTGACGAGCACAAGGAGCGGCCAGAGTGGCTGTGCAAATCGGCGTGTTCTTGCGAACTCGCTTACAAGCACGGCAAGCAGAAGAGCGGTCACGAAGGGCAGGACTTCGCGCGTACGAAACGCGAAGGCAGCGGTGATTACCGCTGCGACACTTTGAGCGATCCAGATTCCGCGAACAGAATCACTTCGCAAGTCCAGAGCGGTTGTGAGCGTGAGGAAGGCGGCCAGCACTCCGGCAGCCATCATCGGCTTGAAAACGTGGAAGACGAGTGTGTTCTCCCACAGCATCGGAGCGAGAACCAAGACGGATGTCGCTGCATAGGAGATGCGGGCCATGCTGCTGGAAGTGCGAGCGGACCAGACAAGCCAGGCAAAGGCATAGGCGACAGCAAACAGCGAGATGGGCAGCTTGGACGATGTAGCGAGTTCGGCGAGAGCGCGAAGGACGTAGGCACCGGCAATGCCGAGCATCGCGCGGCCGATGATTGGAAAGAAGCTGCCGGTTTCGAGGGCGGATGGAGATGCGTTTGGCTGATTGATCGTCGGTTCGGACCGCTGGATCGTCGCCGTGGCCGGAGCGGGGTGTTCGAGGGCACGAACGCGTTTCTCCAACTCGTCGACGCGGGTCGTTAGCACTTCCAAAGCACCGGGAGAATGGTTCATATCTCACCCGATTCGTTGATGCCAGAGGCTCTGCTAATCGCCGGTGGCCGGTTGCGCCTGCTTTTCGGACGACCACGGCGGCAGGAGCTTGATCAATGCCCAGAGGATGAAGAGCGGAAGAATGGCGAGGCCAAGAGCGACGAGGGAACCTTCGCGGGTCACAAGGGCCATTTTGTACGTGGTGTAGCCGAGAAAGCTCTTGGAAAAAAGCTGACCGCCGATGACGACGTTCCAGCGCATGGCGAAGATGCCCATCATGGCGAGGCATCCGGAGGTGACGTAAATCCGTTTGCGGATTTGTTCAGGAAATTTCACGATCAGGGTGATGAACAGCAGGACCAGGGGCGTTGCTGTTCCGAGAACGATCTGAATGACAATGTGAGGGATATAGAGCTTCGTGTGCACCATGAAGTCGAGGCTGCGGAAGGATTCATCGGCCTCGTAGATACGGTGGATGAGGTCGAGCATCTCGAGGCTGAAGTCGATGATGAAGATGTAGAAGAGGTACATCGCGATGGTGTCGACGCAGCGCATGTCGATCTTCTGCCTGCGAAGTTTGGTGGTTGCCATGTAGATGAGCATTACTCCGGCGATGCCGGAAACCATGGCCGAAAAGATGAAGACGACCGGCATGAGGGGCGAGGACCACCAGGGATTGGCTTTGATGGAGCCGAAGATGAAGCCGACATAGCCGTGAAGCAGAAATGCTGAAGGGATGCCGATCAGGGTGACAATCCAACCGACCTTTTCATCGATGTGAAGAGCGCGCGGGCTGATATTGCTGGAGCCCAGAGACATGAGCTTGTAGAGGATGCGGAGGATGCCTTTGGAGGACTGCGAGAGGAGGACGATGTCTTTGCGGTAGTCGAGCCAGATTTCGAAGACGAGGACCGCCATGAGGTACCAGAGGTAGACGTAGCCGAACATCGCCATGGCTGAGGTGCTGTGCGGCGTGAAGTACATCTCGGGCGAACGCTCTGGGTGGCCGAGGTGCAGTTGGAGCGGGAGCGGCGCAACGATGAGAAAAGAGAGGGCAGTCAACAGAGCGAGCCGGTAGGTTGGCTTGACGGCTTCGACGTGGAAGACACGCTCGAGTGAGGCAAGGATGAATGCGCCCGCCACCAGGCCGGTGATGAAGGGATAGAGCACAATGAGAACACTCCATTGAAGCCCGATCTCGTTTGGATACATGAAACCTTCAACGCCATTCATAAGGACAGCTCCTAACCTTCATCGCACGGATCCATCGAGGCCGTTGTAGTACGCCTTTGCGCCGGTGGCCATCTGCGGTTTGAGTACCTGCACCGGGTGTGTCTTGAGGAATTCGTGAATTGGATCTTTCGGATTCTTGAGATCGACCAGTTGGCGCGCACCGGTGGGGCAGTTCTCACAGCAGGCAGTGGTTAATCCCTTGGTGATGCGGTGATAGCAGAGCGTGCACTTGTCCGCGGTCTTCTTTTCCGGATGAATGTAGCGGCATCCGTAAGGGCAGGCCTGCACACAGTAGGCGCAACCAAGGCAGTACTTGGGATCGACTAGGACGACACCATCGGGACTGACGAAGGTTGCTCCGACGGGACAGACCTGGGTGCATGGCGAATCGGCGCAGTGGTTGCACATCTTGGGGACGAAGAAATACTTGCCGGCGTCTTCTGCGGCTACAGGGAATCCTTCTTTGCCGCCATCGGGAGAGATGACCTCAGGGTTGGTCATGTTTTCGTCGTTAACGTGGTAGCGCTCAACCCAGGTGCGGAAGTAGCCGTCGGGCACGTCGTTTTCGGTTGCGCAGGCTCTTACGCAGTTGCCGCAGCCGATGCATTTGGGGACATCGATCAGCATGCCCCACCAGTGGTCGCTGAGCTTGTAGTTCGCAGCCTGATCGGGTGTGCCGGCGAGCACGGCCTTCCATGCGATGGCGGCCGCCGGCGCTAGGACGAGAAAGTGACGTCGAGAGAGATTCATTTCGCACCTCCAGCGTCTGCGATTGCGGGATTGTGCGGCTGATGACAGGTTTCGCAGGGGACGCCATTGGAGTGATCCGCGGGGTTCACCTGTGGGAAGCCTTTGGGCTTGGCCGCAGACGCGGTGTGGCAGCGTGCACAGAGAATGGCCGTGTCGAGCTTAGCGGGTGTGACTGAAGCGGGATCCTCGGCGTGTTTGGCGAGGGCTCCGTGACAGGCCTCGCAGTTCACATGTGCGTGCTTGCCTTTGTTTTTGGCATCGGCTACATCGCTGTGGCAGGTTTCGCAGGCTTCGTGTCCGGCGAACTTTGCAGGATGTGCCGCGATGTCTGTGATGGCATTGCCGCGATAGTGACCGTACTGACCGAAGCTCTTGGGAACGACATAACCCCGGACGACGAGAAAGATGATGAAGGCCAGGACAAAGAGCCCCGCGAAGCGGAACAGATGCCCGGCATCCTTAAAGGCGTTCATGCGAGCGCAGTCTCCTGACGCGGATCACGAGCGGGCCCAGTGTCACATGTGACCCAGATCATTCTGTGGCGCCAAGATTGGCTACTTGCGATGACGGCTGTATGTGAGATGAATCACCGAGCCGTGTGACGGCCGTCTCAACACTCCCCTAAGACTCAGAGGGAGCGGGAGTTTTACGTCTTCTCGACGGCCTGGAGTACGGGAGGGCCATCGATTGCCGCGGAGACTTTCTGGTCGCGGTTCATGAGATCGACGACGGATTGCGCGTATTGCTGGTCGATGCTGGCGGAATCAGAGAAAGGAACAGGATAGAGGACGACGAAGCGCAGGCCGTCGGAGAGGTCCATCTTCATCTCGATGCCGGGACGAGGGATGGACGTGTCCATCCACAGCTCGGTCGAGGTGTATTGCCGCTCCATGCGGTCTTTGTAGGTTGCATAGACATGCTGTACGGCATCGCGGACGTCCTGAATTGCGGCCTGGTAGTCAGATGAGGGTTTGAGTTTCACCGCCAACGAGTGCCAAGCGTAGCTGGTGCCGGGGATCTGCTTATAGAGCGGGGTTCCGGTCTGGAAGAGGACGGAGTTGGCGAAGACCGCGATGCGCCCGGTGGGATGGAGTTGAGCTCCGGCGCCTGCAAGCTCCATGAGGTAGAAGCGGACGAGGCTGACGTCGATCACTTCACCGGTTACGCCGGCGACGGTAATGCGTTCGCCGACGCGCACGCCCCAGCGGCCGATGATGAAGAAGTATGCGGCGACGGAGAGAAGGAGAGTCTGCAGGCATACCGCAATGCCAGCAGTGATGAGGCCGGCGAAGGTTGCCATGGAACTGAACTGCGTGACGAATCCGAAGATGAGGACGAGGCCGCTGAGAAATCCGATGACGACGCGACGGACAACGAGCAGTTGGCGGCGGTGGCGGATGTCCTGTACGTAGCGAGTGGCGGCGCGGCGCCAGAGCTCGCCTGCGCCCATCACGAGCAAGAGAGCGACGGCGATGAAGACGACGCGCAGAAGGAGTTCGTGAATGATGCTGGAACGTTCTGCATCGGCGGCAGCGCGCCAGGAGAGGAGATTGCCTTCAGCCTGTTCGAGGACGAGGATCTCCTGACTGATGGGAATGGACACGCCGGAAATGGTTTTGAAGGCGTCGGTGAGCTGATCGTATTGCTTTCTGGTGTTTGCGTTTGCTGATGGTACCTGGGCGGAAGCCGCGGTGGGCGTGGTCGTGCTCGCCTGGAGCTTATGACCCTCCTGCACGGTGGCGCGAAGAATGTTGACGAGAGGAGTTCGCAGTTCGACGGCCTGGTTGTGGAGTTTCTTTACTTCTGCGATGCGCTCATCGATGCCGCGGCGCGTGGAGAGCAGTTGAAATAATGCCTGAGCCTGGGTGACGACGCCGGAGCTGCGCAGAGAGCCGATGCTTTCGACGCTGCTGGTGACGGGCTTGATTTTGGCGTCGATGACTTCAGGGACCGCGTGCTGGAGTTTGTCGATGTCGGCCTGGAGTCCGCTGTTGGTCTGGGCAGTGGATACGCCGGAGACTTTGACGAGCGCGTCAGACTCGGCTCGTGCGAGTTCGAGCTGGCCGCTGATGATATCGAGTTGCTGCTGGAGATCGCCGCGATCTTTGCGCTTCGCATTTTCGAGTTGGGATTTCAAGTCTTCGGATTTGTTCTGAAGATCCTGAATCTGCTGCTGAACTTGAAGCTGTGCGTTGTGGAGTTTCTGCGCTTCACCAGGTGCGGGTTCCGTTGCCTGCAGACCTGAGGCTGTTTTGATGCGAGCCAGGAGGGCGGCTTCGTCGCGAGCGGACTGGAAGGCAAGCTGGGAGATCTGTGTGGCGGCGGTCTGAGCCTGTTCAGCATAGAGGACGTCGCTGGGCTCGCCGATCTTCTGCACGGGGGTTGCGGTGAGGCGATAGAAGCGGATGATTTCGCTGAGGTGTTGGAGGATATGCTTTGAGCGCTCGCCAACGTTGATGCCCTCTGTGAGCGTGGCGGGAAGGGGTTGAGGAAGTGCTGCGAGATGAGCCGCGGTGGTTGGTTTGGGTGCGGTGGGCTGGCCGGGCTCAGATCCGCTGGCGGCCTTGATGGAGGTGGAAGATGACGGTTCTGGATCGCGGGACGCAGGGTGCGATTGGGGTGACGCAACGGGAGAAGCGAGGAGCGCCGATGCGAGGAGGAAGAGGGGAACGACTGAATCTAGATGAGTTCGGGAAATGAACCTGAATGGTGTGATTCTCACAGAATGCTTGGACGCATTCTGGATGCGTACGGATGTCGGTCAACTTCGAAGAGATGAGTAGGCTTTCGACGCGGAATTTACCAACCCATCTGGCGCATGCGTTCAAGAATGAGGGTGCTGTAGTGGTTCATGCGCGACGGATGGCGGCGGAGCGGGGATGGAAGAACCGCTGCGAGGCGGGCGGACTGATCGCGATCGAGATTGCGGGCAGATACCTGGTAGTGATAACGAGCGGCGGCGTCTGCGCCGTAAACAGCGGGTCCCCACTCGACGATGTTGAGGTAGAGCTCGAGGATGCGCTGCTTGCCGAGGACGAGTTCGGCAATGGGGACGAGGGTGAACTCGGCGCCTTTGCGGAGAACGGAACGGCCGGTCCCGAAGAAGAGATTCTTGACGAGCTGCTGCGTGATCGTAGAGGCACCGCGGGTTCGCGCACCCTCGAAGTCGTCTACTGCGGCGATTTGGATCTCGTGCCAGTCGAAGCCGTGGTGCTGGTAGAAACGCGCGTCTTCAGCGGCGACGACGGCGTGCTGGAGTTGGGGAGATATCTGGGCGAGGGGAACGAAGCGGTAGCGCTCATGGTAGGGAGTGCCGTGGATGATGGCCTGCAGATGGCGCTGCATGTGGACTGCGGTGGTGGGCGGATCGATCCAGCGGAGGCCGAGGAGTGTGAATGCGGCGAGCGACCAGGCGAGGGCGAGGACGATTACTAACCAGAACAGAAGGGTTCGGAGACGCGTGGACCGGAGCCGCGACTTCCACGATGGAGTTCGGGCGGATGTGGAGAGGGCTGCGGGCACGGATATTGATCAGGATACGGCGGAGCTGCGTTCAGTTGGAATGAGATCTGCTGGAGCAAGTCACCACTGGCGAAAGACTACGCAGACGGTTGTCTTGTCGAGGACGGCGAATTCGAGCGCGCCCCATGGTTTTTTCTGGACGGTGTTGCCGTTGGGGTGAAGCATGTCCGGGCGCTTCGCCTTGATCTCGTTGTAGAGGTCGTGAATGGTGTCGGTTTCAATGGAGATTTCGGGGCGATCCTTGGCGGCGAATTCAGGGCTGGCGACGATGTAGGCTTTGGCGCCGTCGCGATCGACGACAGCGAGATCTTCGTCACGATAGCGAACTTGAAAACCGAGACAGTTGACGAAGAGGTCGAGGCCTTCTTCAAGGGTGTCGTAGAAGATTTTGGGGATCAGGCGGAGCATCATGAGGACATTTCAACACACGAACGCTGGGGCTCGGTGATGATGTGACCAGAATCTCCGAACCCGCGAAGAGTTGGATCACTTGCTGCTGCGCTTATAGTCGCCGGATTTGCCGCCGGATTTCTGTTCGAGCTGGATGGAGCGGATGACGATGGATTTGTCGAGGGCCTTGGTCATGTCGTAGACGGTGAGAGCGGCGACGGTGACGGCGGTGAGAGCTTCCATCTCGACGCCGGTTTGCCCGGTGGTAGCGGCGGTGGCGCGGATGCTGACGCCTTTATCAACGATGGTGGCTTCAATATCTACGTGGGTAAGCGGCAGCGGATGGCACATGGGAATGAGTTCCGATGTGCGCTTGGCGGCCTGAATTCCGGCGAAGCGTGCGACCTCGAGGGGATTGCCTTTGGGGTTCTGCGGAAGTGCGGCGAGGACGGCGGCGGAGAGTTCGACGAAGGCCGAAGCTGTGGCGGTGCGGCGCGTGGAGTTCTTTGCGCTGACGTCAACCATGCGCGCTGTGCCGGCGGCGTCGTAGTGGGAGAGTTTCTGCGAGGATTTCGGTTTGTTGGGCATGTGATCTGACTTTGATGATCTCCCATGTCTCCAAAAACGGGAGACATGGGGCACCCGCGGTCTTGGGCATCTGTGAATTTATTGAGCAATCCACCGGTCCCCAAATGCGAGGGACCGGGGGCACCCAAGTTTGCTTTCAATGTAGCAGGATGCGGACAGTGGATCCGGCTTCGAGGTGGGCTGTGTCTTCAGGGATGACGAGGAAGCAGTTGGATTGAGCGAAGGCGGTGAGATCGCCGGAGCCTTGCCAGAGAACCGTGGCGACCTGCGGGAGGGCGTTAACAGATGGATTGAATGTGCAGAACGCGGGAAGAAAGCGCGTGAGGCCGGGCTTGGCTTTGCGATCGGTATCGGCGGCGAGTTGCGCGAGGACGAAGCGCGGATAGGTTTCCCGGCTGCCGGCGAGTGCGGCGAGTACGGGGGCGGCGAAGAGGAGGAAGGTTGCGGCGGAGGAGATGGGGTTACCAGGAAGGCCGAAGAGGGGGATCTGAGTATGAACTGGGGCTGAAGCCTGTTCTTCGTTTTCAGGATTGATCGGCACGACTGAAGTCGTGCCCTGACGCTTTTCGCTTGAATGCGCCGATGGTGCGCGGGGTGGTTCGCCGTCCTTGAGGATTCGAGGGAGCTGTCCGAAGACGAGGGGCTTGCCGGGTTGGATTTTTACGCCGGTGAAGTGGAATTGAGCTCCAAGGCGGGCGAGGGCGGGTTCGACGAGGTCGTACTTCCCTGCGGAGACTCCGCCGGAGATGAGGAGCATGTCGGCTTGTTGAGCTTGAGCGAGGGCAGCGTCGAGGGCTTCAGCGGTGTCGGCTGCGGTGGGAAGCACGATGGGTTCGGCGCCAGCAGCTGTGACGAGAGCCGCAAGCATGGACGCGTTTGAGTTTCTGATCTTGCCGGGGCCAGGCGTGGTGTCGACAGGAACGAGTTCGTCGCCCGTGGTGAGGATGGCGACACGAGGACGACGGAAGACTTGAACCGTTGAGTATCCGCAAGAGGCCGCCAGTGCAATCTGCGCAGGTCCAAGAGAAACGCCGGAGGCGAGGAGTTGGTCTCCTCGGCGGGATTGCGCGCCTTGAGCAACGATGTTGTCGCCGGGTGCGATAGCGCGCGCGGGAGCGAGGCGGATGGCATTGCCGGATTTTTCGACATGCTCGAGCATGACGACACAGTCGGCTCCTTGTGGGACGGGAGCGCCGGTCATGATTTCCCATGCGGCGGAAGCTGGAAGCGGTCCGGATGGGGGCTGGCCGGCGTGGGTGGACCCCACGACAGGGAGCGCGATGTGTGTGGAGACTTCAGCGGCACGGCAGGCGTAGCCATCGCGGGTAGAGCGCGGGAACGGGGGCTGATCGTCGTCTCCGATGAGAGGAGAAGCGAGAATACGGCCAGCCGCAGAGAGAAGACTTAGATGTTCGGTTCGCGACTGTCGGCACTCAGAGATGGCTCTTGCATGCTCGGCCACTATCGCTGCGGCTTGTTCATAGCTGGGCAGGTCAGAGGACATAGGTGGATTGTAGTGAGGGGAGCTCCAGACGGAGTAAAAGAGAGGAGATCAAGTACAAAGGCGCATCCGAAGATGCGCCTTTGCGGTTGTGAAACCGAAACTACTTTTTGCCTGCCTTAAACGTGGAGTTGATCTTCTGGCCGGCGGAGTCGAGGATGCCCTTGACGTCAGCGGAGTAGGGACCGTTGGGGTCGAGTTCGAGGTACTTCTGATAAGCCTCGCCGCAGCCCGGAGGCAGGACGATGCGTGAGGTTTTTGGATCGACGGTGGCCTTGGAGATGAGAGCCTGTCCCTTGAGATAGTACGGGATCGGATCGTTGGGATTTGCGGTGATGGCTTTGTCCGCAGCCTGGGCCTGACCATCAGTGTTGCCTGCCTGCGAGAAGATGACGGCCTCGTTCTTGTAGTAGAAGCCGGCCTTGGTGGGGTCCGCTTTTACAGCCGCATCGTATGCAGCATTGGCCTGATCGACCTTGTTGGTACGGGCGTAGATCTCACCGAGACCGGCGTTGACCAATCCCTGGATGTCGGGGCGAGGCTTCTTGGAAGCGGCGTCGAGCTCGAGGGCCTTCTTGTAGGAGGTCTCGGCTTCGTCGTATTTCTTGAGGCCCATTTGGCCCTGGCCAAGATATGCCCAGAGGACAGATTCCTGCGGACGCAGTTCGGTGTCCTTGGACATAAGAGTCACAACGTCGGTGTATTTGGCCGTCTTGATCTCGTTTTCCTTGGCAGCGATGTCTGTCTTGGAGGCGGAGGCGCCCAGTTGCTGCGCGGCGGCGGCGTGAGCGGTGTCGGCGTCATGGATGTCGGCGGTGACGGTTTTCAGGTCGGCGTTGAGGTTCTTGATCACCGCATTGGCTTTGAGAGCTTCGGAGTTGTGCTTCTTCATCTCCTCGAGCTGTTTGCGGGTCTCTTCAGGGAGGGTCTTGATGTACTCCTCGCGCGACATGTCATCGTCGGCTGCGGTGTCCTGCCCGGCGATGATCTTCACGTTATCGATCTTGTCGGCCTCTTTGTCCTGGGCCATTCCGGGAGTGCGATAAACAAGGGTGTAGGTTCCCGGAGGCGCTGAGCCGGAGTAATCGCCGTTGGCATCGACAGGGAAAGAGGATACTTCTTTTGTTCCCTCGTGGAGGGTTACGGTGCCGCCAGACTGCGGTGCGCCGGTTGGATTGGTGATTTTGCCGTGAATCTTTCCGGTGGGCTGTCCGGCGGCAGGCGCGGGAGCCTGGGCGAGCGCGGGCGTCACGGCAAGAGCCAGCAATCCAATCCAGAGCGAAATCGTGCGTTTCATCTTTTTCTCCTTGGGAGCTTCGGCGAGCGGAAGGCTCGTGCTCGATCGAAAAGTTTCAGTGTGTGTGTCAGACATCGCTAATCCAACTAAACCCAGTCTTCGAGTGTTAGATGCGTCCATTGAGGCAGCCTGCAGGGAGGCAGGTTAGCTCAGGGGCACATCAGAATCCAGCTTGTGGGCGGCTGCGCATCTCGTGCAGCGCTCAATTCGGCACGGTCCAAGGTAAATCCAACGGATGCTTCAGCACAAGGCCGGGAAAACTGCGGGCCGGGATGTGGTGCCGGGATCGCGCATATTGATGTTAATTGGCTCCGGGGAGGGCAGGTGTGGCCTGCATCACACCCTAGAATAAGGGCATGGGGACAACGATTCGACCGGCGGTGGCCGAGGATGTTCCGCAGATTCTTGCGTTTATTCGGGCGCTGGCGGAGTACGAGAGGGAGCCGGAAGCGGTGGTGGCGACCGAGGCAGACCTGCTGCGGGACGGGTTTGGGCCAAATCCGTACTACTGGTGCTTGATTGCCGAGCAGGATGGTGTTCCGGCCGGGTTCGCGCTGTGTTTCTACAGCTACTCGACGTGGCTGGGGCGGCCCGGGGTGTATCTCGAGGATTTGTTTGTTCTACCCACGTTTCGCGGGCTGGGGATCGGCAAAGCGCTGCTGAAAAGAGTGGCGGCGATTGCGGTGGAGAAGGAGTGTCCGCGGCTGGGCTGGGAGGTGCTGGACTGGAACACACCGGCCATTGAGTTCTATGAGGCGATGGGAGCGGAGTTTCTGGATACCTGGCGGAATGTGCGCGTGAGTGGAGAGGCGTTGAAGCGGCTTGGGGCGGATGAGGGTCTCCCGTCCATTCGCCGTGACGGCGGCGAGTGGGTAGGGCACAGCGCCGGAGATCCGGATGCGCAAGCGGAGCCGGCAAAGTGAAGATTCGGGTGATTGGGGGCGGGCTGGCGGGGCCGGAGGCGGCTCTGACAGCGGCACGCTTTGGATGTGAAGTCGACCTCTATGAAATGCGCGCGATGGTGGAAGGCAAGCCTCGGTTGACGCCGGCGCACCAGACGATCGAGTTCGGCGAACTGGTTTGCTCGAATTCGCTGAAGAGCGAATCGCCGAATACGGCTCCGTGGCTTTTGAAGCATGAGATGCGACGCGCGGGCTCTGCGCTGTTGAAGATTGCGGACGAGACGGCGGTGCCGGCAGGTCATGCGCTGGCGGTGGATCGCGTTGAGTTTTCGAAGCGGATCGCGGAGGCGATTGAGCGCGAGCCGCTGATACGGGTCATTCGCGAAGAGGTGACGCGGCTTGAGGAGCCGGCGAATCGCGACGAGTATGCGGCGACGATTGTGGCGACGGGGCCGTTGACATCGGATGCGCTGAGTGAGGAGATCCGGCGGATCACGGGGTCACAGCACTTGTCGTTTTACGATTCGATTTCGCCGATTGTGGATGCGGAGTTGATTGACATGGAGCGGGTGTACTTTGCGGCGCGGTATGACAAGGGCGGCGCAGACTACATTAATTGCCCGATGAGCCGCGAGGAGTACGACCGATTTTATGATGCGCTGGTTGCAGCGGAGCCGGCGGAGAGCAAGGCTTGGGAGAATTGCGACTACTTTGAGGGCTGCCTGCCGATTGAGGAGACGGCGCGGCGAGGCCGTGACACGCTGCGCTACGGACCGATGAAGCCGAAGGGTCTGCGCGATCCGCGCACGGGGCGCGAGCCATGGGCTGTTGTTCAGCTACGAAAAGAGAATGTGCGCGCGGACAGCTACAACCTGGTGGGATTTCAAAACCACTTGAAGTATGGCGAGCAGGCGCGGGTGCTGCGGATGATTCCTGGACTGGAGAATGCGAAGTTTTTGCGCTACGGGCAGATTCATCGCAACACGTATATCTGTGCGCCGGCGCTGCTGAATGAGTTGCTGCGGTTGAAGAGTGAGCCGCGGATTTTGTTTGCGGGTCAGATCTCGGGTGTTGAGGGATACACGGAGTCGATTGCTACGGGGATGCTGGCGGGGATCTACGCGGCTGCGCTTGCGAACGGGCGTGAGGTGGTGGCTGTTCCGCGCGGGACGGCGCTGGGGTCGCTGGTGCATTACATTACGCATGCAGAGGCGAAGGATTTTCAGCCGGCGAATATCACGTTCGACTTGCTGGTGCCGCTGGAGGAAGAGGTTCGGCGGAAGGTGCGGGATAAGAAGGAGCGGCACCGGATGGTGTGTGAGCGGGCGCTGGCGGAGTTTGATGCGTGGTGGAGCTCCCACATGTCAGAAGCGCGGTGTGGGACAGTTTTGTAGTAAATCCCACGTCTCACAATCGAGACGTGGGGCACCCAGAGTCTTGTTAAGAAGCCTATTCGCGGGTGAGTTCGACACGGCGGTTGCGGGCGCGGCCTTCGAGGGTTTCGTTGGTGTCGGCTGGTCTTGATGCTCCGAAGCCGTCGTTGGCGAGACGCTCGGGAGCGATGTGATACTTCGATACCAACTCCTGCTTTACGGCCGCAGCGCGGCGTTTGGAGAGATCGAGATTGTAGCTGTCGCCGCCGATGTTGTCCGTATGGCCTTCAACCGTTAGCTTCCATGTGGGGTTGTCGTTCATGGCCTGGACGATCTGCTTGAGGACGGGTTCTGACTCGGGCTTGATGGTGTCCTTATTGAAGTCGAAGTAGATGCCGTAGGTGACGGCGCGCTTGTTTTCGACAAGCTGCTTTTCGATGAGATTGGCCGGCTGCGCGGTTTTGAAGTCGAGTTTTACGACTTCGATGCGGAAGTTGCCGTTGTGATAGACCGGCGTCTTGAGGCGCCAGAGCAGAACGAGCGGATCGAGAGGATCGTCGATGACGTAGGCCTCGGCATCGACATGTTCGGGGATGTTCTGCTTCTTACGCGGATCGTTGCCGACGGAGGCGATGGTTCCTTTGAGGTGGATGGCGGGAAGGTTCACCTTCTGATCGTTGACGATCATGGGATAGGGGACGTCCTGGGGTTCAACACGAGAGAACGTGCCTGCTTCGAGATAGGGCTTGATGCCGCCGGGGACGATGATGGAGTCGAAGTATTGAAGCTTCGTCTGACCTGATTTCTTGAGTTCTGAAAATGACTTCGCGGAAAGTCTGACGCGGGTGAGACCGTGAATGAGGTGCGGCATGCCTGCGTAGGTCACGGTGGCGTAGGTATCGGCTTTCGCCAGATCGGTATTGCAGACGGTGTCAGTGGACACCTTGGCGGTCTGAGGCACGTCGAAGTCGTTTTTGTAGGCACCGGTGGAGGTTTGCTGCACGAAGGACGTGGGGTTTACTTCTTTGATGGTGATGCGGCTCTCGACATCTCCGTTCTTGATGCCCCATGCGGTGGTGATGACCGTGCCTTCTTTCAACGGAATGCGGGCTGCGTCTTGAGCCGGAAACGATTCAGCTGTACAGGGATCCACGGGATCGGTGTTGGAGATGGTCTTCACGAGATCCGCATTTGAATCGGTTTTACCCAGCAGACTCTTGAGGCCTCCGAGGACTCCGTCGAGATCTTGTGACGTATCGCCATCGGATGCTCCGGGCTTTTTCGCAACGGAGGCTGCTGACGAGTGCGCCATCTGGTCGACAGCGCCGGAGATTTTTTTCTTGACGCGATAACCGACGTAGACGAGGCCAGCGACCGCGATGATGGCGATGAGAGCGACCGCGCCGAGACCGATCAAGACCGCTGACAAGCAGCCGGATTTTTTCGGAGGCGGCGCGGACTGCAATGGGGCTGGCGGTGCCGGATTCCAGGCTGGGCCAGATGCTGGAGGCGCTTGCGAGGGTGGAACAGAGGAGAGAGGTTGCCAGGCGGGTTGGGAGGGGGGAGGGGGAGGGGGTGGTTCCTGGGGCTGTGTGGATTCTTCGTCGGAGGCACCGCAGTGCGTGCAGAATCGATTGCCGGGTTCGCGTTTCTGTCCGCATTTGGTGCAATAGAGCATTCTGCAAGGCCTCCGCTAGGCAGGTTGGGGAAGGAACTACGCGGATATAGATAGCGCAGAGCGCAGAGCGTATCAATAGATCTGCTGCTGAATTGAGGATTACCTGCTAAGTGGCTGCGAAAGGAGCGCATTACAGCCGAGAGTGAACCGCTCTCATTGGCGTTGCCTTGTGCAAATGGGCTGGGTGTGGGAGGGAACCTGAAGGTGGGTGGTTGCGTATACCGTGGTACATTGGGCGTTCCCCCGGGAAAGGGTTTGTATGCGAGCCTTGTCTGCCGCAGAAGCGATAGCACCAGCGATCAACCGGACCCGCGAGTTTTTCTTTGCACCGCCGTTTCGCTGGACGACGTTTCTGAAGCTGTGCCTGGTTGCCGCGATTACCGAAGGTATCGGAACAAATCTGCAATCGAACGGGGGCAAGCATGGACCTCCCGTGAGTTCCCCCGGGGATGTGAGCTTTCATTTTTCGCCGGAGATCATTGCGGTGATTGTCGCCATGGGATTGCTGCTGCTCTTCGTTGGGCTGCTGGTTGTGTACCTGGTAACCCGGCTGCGATTTGCCTACTTCCACTGCCTGGTGACGAACACGAGGCTGATCAGACCGGGATGGGAGATGTACCGGCCGCAGGCAAACCGGTTCTTCCGAATGAACGTGTGGGTTGGTTTGTGCTTCCTGCTGATGGTGGGATTGATGTTGTCGCCATTCGTGCCGGGATTCATCAGGCTCTTCAAGGGACTGCAAGCAGGTAATGGTCCGGACATCGGATTCATTCTCTCGCTGGCCCTGCCACTGATACCGATCTTTCTGCTGATCGTGGTAGCGGGAATTGCGTTGGATATTATTCTGCGCGACTGGATGCTGCCGCATTACGCGCTTGACGATGCGACAGCTGGACACGCATGGGGCGAGGTGTGGGAGCGCGTGCTTCGCGAAAAGGGATCGTTCTTCGCCTATGTGCTGCTGCGGATCGTGCTGCCGATCATTTCGTTTATCGCACTTGTTGTTGTGTTGTTAGTTCCGAGCCTTGTGCTGCTGGGAAGTGTTGCGGCCGCAGAATATGGAGTTCACACCGCGTTCGCCAATTCGTCGGGAGTGTCGGCGATGATCGGGGTCATTCTGCAGGTGTTTATTGGCGTGCTGACAGTGGGATTCGGTTTAGTGATCGGGATCAGCATTGGCGGACCGTTGAGCACCGGAATACGCGAGTATGCGCTGGTGTTCTACGGGAGCCGCTATCAGAAGCTCGGGGATACGATGTTCCCGGCCGCTGCGCTGCATGCTGACTTGCCAGGCGCTCCGGCGGATTGAGAATCCGACCGGAGCATTTCTGGGAGATGAAGTAAGAAGGAGTGCTTCAGGCGCGCGTGTGGTAGTCGGCCCATGCTTCCTGCAACATCTCTGCTGCTTTCTTAACCGGCACGGGCCGGGTCTTCTGCTGGTTGCGAAAGATGGCCCACGCGGCTAGAAACGCAGAGACTCCAACAACGTATATAGCTAGACGAGACATGCTCGGGTTTCCTCCGTGTTGCTGGATTTCGATGCAGGGCTCGCGAGGGGAGATGCAGGGCAAGTGTGGTCGAGCCGATGTATCGGAGTTCGGTGATTTTGATTTGGCGGCTAAATCCGGCGCAGGCGGATCGTGATCACAAAACGAATGGAGAGCCGGGGATATCGGACGGGTTCGACGGCGATCTAATTGAATGATGGCCGGTGATTCTCCGACGTTCGTTGTGAGGGAAGAGATGGAGGTGCATGCTCCCATCGAGCGGTGTTTTGCGCTTTCGACTCACCTGGCAGTGGTGGAAATGACTCTGGCGATGCGCCCGGTGCGAGGACGGCTTACGGGAGCGGTATCGGGAGGAGACAGGGTGCGGTGGCGCGGCTGGAAGTGGGGTCTGCCGCACGTACACGAGAGCCTGATTGAGGCATTCAATCCACCGGAGCTCTTCCGCGATCGCATGACTACAGGTCGGTTTGCGTCGTTCGAGCACGATCACGAGTTGAAAAGACAACTGGATGGGTCAGTGCTGCTGCGGGATGAAGTGCGATTCAGCATGCGGTGGGGAGCTGCCGGTTTGATGGTGGGGCGGAGTATTGTTTTACCGCACATAAGGAAGCTGATGCGCGAGAGGTTCGCGCTGATCAAGCGCCTGGCCGAGAGCGAAGAGTGGCGAGGCTACGTGGAGTAGCGAACATTTCGTGGGTTGCCGGTGTCAAAGAGGAGATGGGTCCAGCAAACTGGTACCCTGAAAGCGGGAGATTCAGGATGCGGTGGATCGGTTGTGCGATATGCGGAGTGGCCTTGCTGGGCATGGGCCAGCGCGTTGAGGCGCAGCAGACACCTGCGGGCAGTTCGTCTCCCATCATGGTTACGACCGGGTCTCCATCCAAGACGGGTGTTCCCGCGAAGGCAAGGACGGCGAGCAAGGCTTCTCCTGATAAAGGTGCCGCCGCAGTGAAGCAGGGTCCGTTGCTGCCGGACGCGTTTGCGGGATGGGTTGCGCCAGAGAAACCCAAGACGGTTGGCGATGCAGCTGAACTGGACAGCGCAAATGTCGCGACGCTGAAAGAATACGGTTGCACTGGGGGCATGGTCGGCGATTACAAGCGCGGCGGTGAGACGCTGACGCTGAAGGCCTTGAGCTTTGGGGATGTGAGCGGCGCGTACGGAGCTTATTCGTATTACCGGCAGAACAGGTGGCCCAAGGCGGATATTGGAACCGGTGGCGCGTCGGACAAGAACCACGTGCTGTTCTGGAAGGGGAGCACGGTGGTGGATGCGGTGTTCTCACACGTGGGACCAATGTCGGCGGGAGAACTGAGGGATCTGGCGAGGAACCTGCCGATGCCGCAGGGAAACAAGGGTTTGAATCCGCCGATCATTGGCGCGCTCCCACAGGAGTCGATGGAACGACAGACCATGCATTTTGCCCAGGGACCAGCGGGTTACGCGGGGGCTGGCGGAGTGCTTCCGCCGGAGCTGGTGGGGTTCGACAAGGATGCTGAGGCGGTGACCGCGAACTATTCGCTGTCGTCGGGGCCGGCGGTGTTGACGCTGATCGACTATCCGACCCCTCAGATCGCCGAAGCGCAGGAGAAGCGGATCCGGGAGTACATCAAGTCCGGAAGCGGGGCGCGGCCGCCGTTCACGAAGGCGCTGCAGGATTCAGACCAGGCGTCGCTTGAGGTGAGCCGGAGCGGGCCTATCGTCGCCCTGGTGAGCGGGGATGCCATTCCCGATGAGAGCCACAAGCTTCTGGCGCAGGTCCACTATTCGGCGGAGCTGACGTCGATGCCGCAACCTCACGAGTCGGAAGTGTCGAAGACGAGCCGTTTCCTGATGGGGGTAGCTTCGCTAGTGATCATCGGATGCAGCGCGGCGATTCTGCTGGGGCTGTTTCTGGGTGGGGGAAGGGCGCTTTACCGCGTGGCCAGAGGCAGGCCGGTTTCGTCGGTGTACGAGGCTGAGTTCATCCGGCTCCATCTTGAGGACTGAGACCCGGAGACCGAAGTGTGGAGCAATGCATCTGAACGGTAAACGCCGGGTTTCTGCTGTGGAAAATCGGGCGTAAACCCTAGAAAACACCCAAAAAAAGCCAAAAGAATGGCATAGAATTTGGCGAACACAAGGCGAATATACAATGATTGCATTGCGCGCAGGGCAATCTGTATGCCGATCAATAATAAGGGTTTATAACGTACCTGATTTATTCTTGACACTCGGTTTCCCCGCCCCTACTATGCAGCCAGAAAGTTCTGATGGTTTTGCCTCCGTTGGAACTATTCTCCCTAGGAAGGAGCTGCCCTGTTGCCGGGCGGCTCTTTCCGTTTCTGAGGGCTGTTCTGGGCCCTAGACCCTCCGCAGGTTCCCAGGCGGCTGAACTGGTCACGCTCAGCCTTCACTCACAACAAATCACTTTGTTGAAGGACGGAAGTGTGGAAAGCTCCGACTCACAGAAATCGGGCTGAGTGGAAGTTGTCTGCGCTGGAGGTTTGAATGCAGGTGTGGCGGGTTTGTCTGATGGCGGCGGCAATGCTCAGTGCGGCGGGTATGAGCAGCGGGCAAGATGCGCGAAGTTTCCCCCTGGCGGACGGGACGGGGCTGGAGGCGCACAACGTGAAATTCGTGCCGGCGGAGTTCCAAGGCAGGAAGGGGTTGCTGGTCACGACTCTGAAGCAGGAGGATAGCGCAGGTTTTGCCATGTTGCCGGCGACCGACTTTCAGGACGGAACCATCGACGTGGATCTGGCCGTAAAGATCCTGACTCCGCCGGGAGTGCGGATGCCCGGATTCGCGGGAGTGATGTTCCGGACCAAGCCGGACGCTTCGGGGTATGAGCTGTTTTATCTTCGCCCCAAGAACGCACTCGCTGAGAACCAGGCGATGCGCAATCACGCGGTGCAGTACAGCGCGGAGCCGGGCTATGGATGGTACAAGCTGCGTCGAGAGTGGCCATTTATTTATGAGAGCTATGCGGAGATCGAGCCGGAGCAGTGGACGCACCTGAAGATCGAAGTGACGGGGCGAGTTGCAAAGCTGTATATCAACAACGCGGCAAAACCGAGCCTTGTGGTGGATGGATTGAAGGGATCGAGTCTGCATGGTGCGATCGGCCTGTGGACTTATCCCCTGGAGGAATCCTATTTCGCAAATCTTAGGATCACGCGGGCGGCACCGGCTCCGATCAAGAACGGGGCAGACGCGAGCGGCACGTGGGATGTGAAGGTAGGAACGGATGCGATTGGCTTTGAGAGCTCTCTGAAGCTGACACGAGAAGGAAGCAAGTTGAGCGGGACGGTGGAACTCAAGCCGGGGGAAACCGCTGCGGTGGCGGGAACATGGCGCGAGGGGTATGTGGAGTTGTCTTTTCCATTTGAGTGGCCAGCGGGTATGAACGATGGTGCACCGGGAGCCACGACAGCCTATATGGATGGCTGGATCGACGGCGATGCCGCAAAGGGGAGGATTCGCGTAGAGGGGCGGGCAGACGGAATGTGGACGGCAACTCGAAAGACAGATAGCGCCAAAGCGAATTAGGACGTCAGTCGTCTGCTGCTGTGCCTCCTTGAGAAGGGCTCTTGTGGATGGGGTCAGACCAGGTGTGTTCACAGGATTCGCATAGCCAGTTGTTGGACGGCTCGACGGATTCGAGGATGGGATCGGGTGCGCCGCATTGCGGGCAGGTAGGGACTTCGTACTCGCGCGCTGAGTGAGCATCGTTGACTTCGTCCAGAATGTCTTGTGGAATCGGCTGTTCGGCGATGGCTCGGGCCTCGTCAAGCTGGTCAGCGGCCACGACGACGCGAGGCCATTCTCTTCCTCCTCTGTTCTCTGGGGCTTCAATCCAGCTGTCGATCCCAGCGCGTCGAAGCATAAGGGACACACACTGAGCTTCGACTACGGTTTCAGGATTGCACAAAGGGACTTTCCAGGTGTAGTGCTGCCCTTCATTGTCATCCTCTGGGTCCACGCTGAATTCATCCTGATTGCTCTCGGGTTTCCAATCGGCGATAGCTTCACTGGATGGGCGGCGAGAGGCGGACGCCACGCCGTTGTTCATCAGCGTGCGCTTCTTCAGTTCGTCGCGAAGTACTTGCTGGGCGGTTGGAGTGAGGTCGTTGATCTGGTCGGCGAGGTCCTGGATTTCGATGTCGCCCATTTCACTGTAGAGCGCGGTGAGACGGCGCCATTCTTCGAGCGGGTCTGTCGGCATGGTGAGCAGTATAGAAGGTCCACTTGTGTGGGTGTCAGATCCCGGGTATCCGAATCGAGACCTCCCGAGGTTGTGGCGAGGTGAGATCAATCCCACGTCTCAAGATCGAGACGTGGGGCACCCAGTTTTCTTGGATTGGAGGGCAATGAAGAGGGATTAGTGGAAGGTGTTCCAGCCGATGTCGGCGAGCATGGCACGGCCTACAACGAGAGCGGTGACGATTAGGGCGGCGAGGACGCAGGTCCAGAAGCCCATGCGGCTGAAAGGAATGAAGAGGATGCTGTCTCTGCCGGTGAGATTGATGCCCGCCTGATCAGGCAGGAGGGCCTGCACAGCTACAGCGATCAGAAAGCCCGCGGCCCAGACGAGGGCAATTCTGAAGGAGAGCTGAAGAGTGATAGTCATCATCGAGTTTGGCGGCTCCTCTCGCAATGCGACTGATGGGCTCTGGCACCTGTCCCCTTGAAGGGACGCGGGAGACATGGGATTGGCTGCCTCTCTCTGCCCGGCTTTACCGATGTACGACGCAACGATACAATCAATAAAGAAGCTTGAACGCGCACCGGACGTGTGCCCGTTTGCAGGCACTCCGATTCCATTAGCCGACGTAGCTCAGTTGGTAGAGCAGCTGATTCGTAATCAGCAGGTCATCGGTTCAAGTCCGATCGTCGGCTCCATTCGCTTCCCTTTTCAAAAGACAAAACTATCTCCTTAAATGCTTAGACACCGGCGCTGCTTTCTGCGGGTAACGTGCGCCTGGCGGGAGAAGAGAGAAGCCTGTCTTTCAGTCATGTTGCAGGATGGCTTTGAGTTCGTTGAGGAGCTGATCGCGCAACCGATGGAGCCGGGGGAGGCATTCGAGGGCCCGATGCTTCCGACCGCCGGCTTTGAGACTGAGAATCTCAGCGCCGCGGTCGTGGAGAGACTGGTGAGTCTGGACTGCCTCCCGGAAAAGCGGGAACCGTTCGCCAGCGGCGAGGCCTTCAACAGACATCCAGGCACCGAGACGACACTGAGTCGAATCAAGGGATGGTGAGACGCGTCGTTTTCCGTTAAGGAAGGCTTCGATAGCGCTGACCCAGGCATTGTGTTCTGCTCCTGCATAGAGGAGAGGGCGGTCGGCGAGATCGAGGGCGCGGACCTGAGTCCATTCAGGGTAGGGGGTCCACGAAGCGACCCATGCGGGGAGATCGCAAGGTGGCATGGGACGTGCGATTCCGAATCCTTGAGCAATTTTGCAGCCGAGACGAAGGAGGAGGATGCCCTGCTCAACGGTTTCGACTCCTTCGGCGACGGCCAGACGGCGGAAGGCAGATGCAAGACCGAGCATCCCTTCAACGATGGTGAGGTCTTCTGGATCGTCGAGCATGTCATGCACGAAGCTCTGATCGATCTTGAGGACGTCGACGGGGAGGCCCTTGAGGTTAGCGAGGGATGAGTATCCTGTTCCGAAATCGTCGAGAGCAAAGGAGACGCCCAGCTTGCCACAATTGTGAATCACCTGAGAAACCAGCGCCATGTCGGGCAATGCGGTGCTTTCGAGGACCTCGATTTCGAGACGGGACGGATCGACACCCGGATGTCCAGCGAGGATGGCACTCAGGCGCGATGGGAAATCGGCGTGCTGGAGTTGCTGGGCAGAGATGTTGACGCTGACGGGGATTTCGAGGCCGAGGATCTTCCAGTTTTCGATCTGCTGAAGGGCGTTCTGGATGACCCATTCTCCGATATCGAGGGCGAGCGGATGGCCTTCGACCGCAGGGAGGAACTGAGAGGGGGGCAGCAGTCCGCGTTCCGGATGGTTCCACCGGATCAGGGCTTCGGCTCCATGTATGGCACCGGTTGCCAGGTTCATTTTGGGCTGGTAATAGAGGGTGAGCTCGTTTTCGGCGAGCGCGCGGCGAATCCGTCCAAGCTGCTCATGGTATCCGCGGACGGAGAGGTCAAGGCCAGAGTCGAAGATATGGAAGCGGCCTTTCCCCTCAACTTTCGACTGATAGAGCGCCTGTCCCGCCTGCCGGATGATTTGATCGGGATCGACATCTTCTGTTTGTGGATAGAAGGCGATACCCGCACTCGCGGAGAGAGATTGGGTATCGTTGCCAATCTGGACGGGCCTTGAGACAGCTTCTAGAAGATGCTGGACGATGTGCAGACTCTGGTCGGGGTTATCGAGGTTGAGAAGGACCGCGATGAACTCGTCACCGCCGAGCCGCGAGAGGGTGTCGTTTTCACGAAGAACAAGCTTCATGCGGTGAGCAAGAGTGGTGAGGAGTTCGTCGCCCGCGGCGTGACTGTGGCGATCGTTGATGCTTTTGAAATCGTCCAGGTCGAGGCAAACGACAGCGAGCACGTTGCCGCGGCGGTTTGTCTGTGCCATGGCCTGCTGGAGCCGTTCGCGTAAGAGCGAGCGGTTGGGCAAGCCGGTAAGCATGTCGAACTGGGCGACGCGTTTGAGGGTCTGCTCGTGTTCTTTGTCTGAGGAGATGTCAGAGAAAAGGGCGACATAGCGCTCGACCTCGCCGGCCTTGTTGCGCACGGCGGAGATGGTGAGCATTTCGGGAAAGATGCGCCCGTCTTTGCAACGGTTCCAAATCTCACCGGACCAATGACCTGATTCGACGAGATCGCGCCACATGTTGTCGTAGAACTCCCGGTCGTGGCGGCCGGAACGGAGGAGATTGGTCTTTCGGCCGATGGCTTCTTCGCGGCTGTAGCCTGTGATGCGCGTGAAAGCTTCGTTGACGTCGAGGATATGGCCGGTTGGGTCGGAGATGACGATGCCCTCAGCGGCGTGGGTGAAGACGCTGGCAGCAAGTTGAAGGCGCGCTTCGGATTGTTTGCGTGCAGTGACGTCTTCGCAGAATAGGACGATGCCGCCAATACTGCCCGTTCCGGTGAGCCACGGACGAGCCTCCCAGCGCAACCATTGCGTGGAACCGTCGAGGCGCTCGAAGGGGTCTTCTTCATTCTTGAGAGTTTCGCCTCCGAGTACGCGGCGGTGAATCGCGACCCATCGTGCCGGAATCTCGGGGAAGATCTCGTAGTGAGAACGGCCGATAATCTCGCGACCTTTGAGGTTGAAGGAGTCGATCCAGCGACGGCTGGCGCCGATGTAGCACATGTGCCTATCGAACATGGCCAGAGCAGCAGGGGCATGCTGAATGAACAACTGAAGAAGCTCTTCGTTCTGACGGAGATCGGCTTCGACTCTTTTTCGATCGGTGATGTCCTGGATGGTGCCGCGCATGACCACAGGCTCAGCGGAGTCATTGAGTTCGAAGCGGCCGAGGCCATGGACCCAGCGTTGTGCGTGATCATTGCGGCGAACAATGCGGTATTCGCGATCGAAGGGGCCGTTATGAGAGCTGACCTCCTTCAAGTACCGGGCCATCGTTTCCCGGTCCTCAGGATGAACGATGGCCGTCCAACCCTCGACAGTACGGGGGAAGTCGGGTCCGATTCCAAAGATTTCGTCGAGGACGTCGGAGGAGGACCAGGTAAGCGATTTGAGATCGAGAACGTAAGTACCAAGGCCGGCGATGCGTTGAGATTCCTGCAGGGAGTTCGCAAGTTCGAGGAGAGTATGCTCGGGGTCGCTGGTCGGGATCGGATCGTTCATGGGCCCCTGGCTGCGATTGGAAGGTGCAAGTGCCGGTGATTGCTGTGACGCTAATGAATAACATACGTCGAGATCAACCGAAAGTGTGTTTCCTTAGCCGGGCAGAAAATATCGAGCGGATCGGGACTGAATCGTTGCACGGGAACCAAAGCGGAGCAAGCCATCGTGCAGGCGGCGAGCGGGCTCGGACTTCAGGAGGCGTTTGCACCGGAAGTGATGCGTAGACAAGAGCATGGAACCAAATGAGGTACCAGTTATCCACTCACTTTTTCGAGGAAGGGTGTTTCGTTACGTCTTATCCACGCATATTCTTGGCATAATCCAAGCTGTTAAGTGCCTTTCGCAAGCGAGTACTGCGCCATCCTCGAGAAGGCGCGAGGGCTCCCTGGGGAGCGAAAGACACAGAGAAGCGGTTCCTTTGCGGCTGATCCGAGTGGTAGTGCAGAAGCTCAAACCGGGAATCGAAGAATTGAGCCGAGTTCGCAACTCAAGAGCTGAGCGGTGACCGACGCCGGAGCGATAACGAGTGACCAGCTTTAACCGCCAGGATGTACTGAGGATTCTGCAGATCAGTTCCCGCCAGTTGCAGGGATGGGAAAAGGCTGGGTTGATCTTGCCTCGCGAAAGCTACTCGATCCAGGATCTCGGCCAGCTTCGGACACTGCGTTCGCTTCGCGAGGAGGATGTTCCCGCAGCATCCATACGGCACTCTATTGCGGCGATGCAGGCGGTTGCCGGGCTGTCGAACCCCTTACAAGAAGCGCGTCTGGTGAGAACGGGAAGCCGGGTGGCGTTTCGGGTAGATGGTGCCATGGTGGATCCGATCCGCCGACAGCTGATGTTTGACTTCGAGCGGGTGGAGAATACGGCATCGGCAAATGCCGTGCAGCCACTGAGGCATGTGGACCACCTGGTCAGAGGAATCCAGGAGCTGTTTCTTGCTGCTGTACAGGCAGAAGAGGCAGGCGACAAGCAGCGGGCGATCTCACTGTATGAAGAGATGCTCCGGCTGGACCCAGATTACGCGCCGGGGTACATCAACCTGGGCACCCTTCACTTCCATTTACGGCAGTTTGTTCGCGCGGAAGAGCTTTACCGGACAGCGACTGAGAAGGATCCAGGGTATGTTCTGGCCTTCTTCGACCTGGGAAACGTTCTGGACGAACTGGAACGGCCGGACGAGTCGATTGCGGCGTATCAACGAGCGGTGGGCCTGGCACCGAGGTATGCGGATGCGCATTACAACCTGGCGCTGGCTTTCGAAAGAAAGGGCGAGAAGCGGGCCGCATTGAGGCACTGGCAATCCTATGCCCGGCTGGACAAACAAGGACCCTGGGCGGAACATGCCCGTCTGCAGATCCGCAAGCTGCTGGAAACAGAGAAGCTCAGCATCGTATGGCGCGCAGAAAAGTATGTAGCCCCGCGGAAGAGCACTGCGGCCCTTCTGCTCGTGTCGGAACTCGTTTAAGGGCCCGGCATTCGATCTGAGGAAGCTGAGATGCTCTCGACCGACGCCGGACGCCAGGACTGACTCTTCCCTTTCCAACCCAATCCTGCATGAGACCGTGATTGGACGAGACCTCCGGGACGGATCAAAAATGCGTACTCGTAAGAGCCCACACAACTTTGTAGCGGGATTTGAGTCTAACCTGAGAAGCAGGATCTCCCAGAGCGATTTGGAGATCTGCTGCAGCCGGGCGCCAGTCACTCCCCTCCCAGCACGAACGATGGCCTTCCGGCACCTGACACTGACGTGACTCAAGCATGGGCCGCTTACAGGTTGGCTCACGTCTGGTCTCAACCCTTCATTTCCAAGGATCGATATGATTGCGAAGCTGTTTGAAAGTCGAGGCCGACTTCCGGTACTCGGATGCATTGGTGCATTTGTGCTGGCGGGTTCCCTTGCCGCGCAGATGCCGAGAGTCCGAATTCAGAATGAGATCAACAACTCCGACATGGTTGCGCTGAAGGGTTCGGAACGGCAGCTTTCTGAACCCGGGTTGGATGCTGGCCGGATGCCGGGGAATGCGAAGCTGACGGGAGTCAGCATCGTGTTCAACCGGTCAGCGGAGCAGCAGGCGGATCTGAAAAAGCTGCTGGCAGCACAGCAGGATCCTGCCTCGCCCCAGTATCACCACTGGTTGACTCCCGATGAGTTCGGATCGCGGTTTGGCATGTCGCAGGCAGATCTCGCGAAGGTCCAGACATGGCTCGAGCAGCAGGGGCTGACCGTGGAACGGGTAGCACGGAGCCGGAATATGATCCGTTTCTCCGGCACGGTCGCCCAGGTGGAGATGGCGCTACGGACAGAGATTCACTATTACCGGAGCGGTGCCGAGACTCACTTTGCACCATCAACGGGGCTGTCGGTGCCGTCGGCGATTGCGCCCACCGTGCAGACCGTGCGGAACCTGAGCAGTTTCAGGCCGAAAGCGATGCACGTGAGAACTCGAGCTGGCTTCACGTCGGGTCAGTCGGGAAGCAGTTTCTTTGCGCCGAGCGATATCGCGGTCACGTATGACATTCAGCCGCTTTATAGCGCCGGAATTGATGGAACAGGGCAGTCGATTGCGGTGGTGGGGCAATCGGCGATCGATGTTAAGGACATTGAAAATTTCCAAAGCGCCGCCGGACTGCCGAAGAAAGATCCCGTGATGGTTCTGGTTCCTGGTTCGGGAACATCCACTGTGGTGGCGGGAGATGAAGGCGAGTCCGACATCGATCTGGAGTGGGCTGGGGCGATCGCGAAAGGAGCGACGCTCAACTTTGTATACACGGGCAGCGACACAAACTTCAATGCCTTCGATTCGATTCAGTATGCGATCGATCAGGATATTGCGAACGTGATCAGCATCAGTTACGGAGCGTGCGAGACGGCGGTGCAGAAGAACAGTTTCTCGCTTGAGTCTGTTTTTCAGCAGGCGGCGGCGCAGGGTCAGACGATTCTGGCATCTTCTGGAGATCAGGGATCGACGGCCTGCTCGGGAGATACAAATGGATTGACGCAGACGCAGCAGGATGCGCTAGCCGTGAATTACCCCGCGAGCAGTCCTTATGTGACGGCTCTCGGCGGGACGGAGATTTCGCAGGCGGATTCGACTTCGTCTACATACTGGGAGAGCGCCTCGGGATCAGACGTTTTGACCTCAGCTAAACGGTATATCCCGGAGGTTTCGTGGAATGACGATTCCTCGCAGTTCGGGTTGAGCGCATCGGGCGGCGGAGCGAGCGCAATGTTCACCAAGCCGAGCTGGCAAAAAGGCGTGCCTGGGATTCCGAGCGACGGCAAACGCGACGTGCCGGACGTCGCGCTCTATTCCTCTCCCAACCTGCCTGGATTTCTCTTCTGCACGAGCGATAAATCAGACTGGATTGGATCGAGTTCCAGCGGGCCGGCACAGGCCGCGAGTTGCAGCAGCGGATTCAGAGACGGAGTGTCAGGGGGCAACTACCTTACGGTGGCGGGTGGAACAAGCTTTGCAGCGCCGATCTTTGCAGGAATGATCGCACTGATCAACCAGAAGCAAGGCTGGACGGGTGGTCAAGGACTGGCGAATACGACCTTGTACAAGCTGGCAGCAGACTCTGCCACGTACACCGCGGCCTTCCATGATGTAACAAGCGGGAACAACAACTGCACCGCGGGCAGCACCTACTGCGGAACGACGACCGGAGGGTTCAAGGCCGGAACCGGATACGACGAAGTGACAGGGCTGGGATCAGTTGACCTGGCCACTCTAGTGGCCGCGTGGCCGGCGAGTGCGACCACTCTGATTGCAACAACCACTACGGTGGCCGCGGCTACTTCGTCGCCCAATGCGAGCACGGATGACAAAATCACGATCACAGTAGCGGAAACACCTGGAACGGGGGCACCAACGGGGAAAGTGAATGTGTCGTCGGATGGAGCCGGTACACCGTATGGTGCGAGCGGGGCGACTCCCACTACCTTGACACTGGATGCGAACGGCACGGCGACGTACAACGCCAATTTTGCGACGGCTGGAGTGCACACGATCATTGCGCAATATGCGGGCGATACAACTCACGCTGCGTCCACCGGCAGCCTGATTGTGACCGTGGGCGGAGGCACAGGAATGGGAAAGGGCACCTTTAGCATGGCGCTGTCTCCGTCGAGCCTGACGGTGAAGAGGGGCACGCAGCAAAACGAGACATTGACGTTGACGCCGAAAGACGGATACACCGGCACTGTGAATCTCGGATACGCAACTTCGAATGACACGTCGCTGGCGAACCTGTGCGTGCTGGTGGGCACAGGACTAAACGGCGACGGGTCAGCAACCGTAAGCAGCGCGACGCCAGTCACCGCGCAGATCACGATTGATACAAATGCGGCCGATTGCGCGAGCAGTCCGACAACGGGAGGAGTACTGAAGGGGCGTGGGCTGAAGGTAGTTTCGCGCATTAAGCCAACGGCGACTGCCTCGCGAGGCAACAAGATACCGGGTGGAGAAACACCATTTCCACCGGAGGTTGCGTTTGCCGGGCTAGCATTGGCAGGGTTGGTGGGCAGACGTTCGCGAAAGCTGCGGCAACTGGCTTGCATCCTGGCGCTTGTCTCAATCGGGCTGGCGATCTCGGCTTGCGGAGGGACCAGCGGGAAGACTGTGCCCGATCCTCCGAGGGGGACGTATACGATCACGTTCACGGGGACGGATTCCGCGAACAACGCACTGACATCGAGTTCATCGTTCACGTTGATCATCAACTGATATCCGAACTCGCTGGGTGAACCGGGCAGGCTCTCGATTGAGCCTGCCCTTTTACTTTGCGTCGCGATGCAGAGGCGGGTGCTGGTCTGTTAAACTCCGAGGCCGGAGGTACGGATTTTTTGTCGACAAAGAGCCACTCCCCTTCACCGCTGACGCGGTTAAGCGAAGAAGAGCAGATGTTTTTTAGCACGGTGCGGCGGTTTGCCGAGGAGGAGATTGCGCCGGTAGTCCGCACAATGGACGACGAACAGCAGCTTGCGCCGGGCCTTGTGAACAAGCTCACCGAGATTGGGCTGATGGGAATTGAGGTACCGGAAGCGCTGGGTGGGTCGGGAGGAAGTTTCTTTGATGCGGTGCTGGCGATCGAGGCGATATCGCAGGTAGATCCGGGTGTGGCGGTTCTGGTGGATGTTCACAATACGCTGGTGGTGAATGCGATCAGGAGATGGGCCACTGAAGATCAGCGCGTGCATTGGCTGAGCAAACTTGCCGGAGGTACGGTAGGCGCATACGCATTAAGCGAAGCAGGTGCAGGATCGGATGCGTTCGCTCTGCAAACGCGCGCTGAAAGAGTTGAGGACGGGTACCGGCTAAATGGGCGGAAGCTCTGGATCTCGAACGCGAAAGAAGCGGGAGTGTTCCTGGTGTTCGCGACCCTTGATCCAAAAGCGGGGTATCGCGGAATCACGGCGTTCTTTGTAGAGAAGGGGACGCCGGGATTCAGTGTCGGGCGAAAGGAAGACAAGATGGGGATCCGCGCGAGCAGCACGTGTGAGCTGCTGTTGGATGGATGCGTAGTTCCTGCTTCGAATCTGCTGGGTGAAGAGGGTAAGGGATACAAGATTGCGATCGAGACGCTGAACGAAGGACGGATCGGGATCGGCGCGCAGATGCTTGGACTCGCGGAAGGGGCATGGGCACACGCGGCACGCTATGCCAAGGAACGGAAGCAGTTCGGCAAGGCAATAGCGGAATTTCAGGCAGTGCAGTTTTCACTTGCAGAGATGGCGACGGAGATTGAAGCGGCGAAGCTGATGGTCTATAACGCGGCGCGCTTGAAGGACGCTGGGCAGGCGTATGTGCGGGAGGCCGCAATGTGCAAGCTGATGGCATCGCAGGTCGCGGAGAGTGTGGCGAGCAAGTGCGTGGAGATCTTCGGCGGAAATGGGTTCGTTCGGGATTACCCGGCGGAGAAGTTCTATCGCGATGCGAAGATCGGCAAGATCTACGAAGGCACTTCGAATATGCAGTTGATGACGATTGCGAAGCAAGTGCTGTGAAGGCAGGGGACAAGTAGACGTCTGGGGTCAGAAGTGATCAGGGTTGGCCGTTGGCGCCTTTGGGAACGTGCGACGTGAGGCCCTTCAGCAGGAATTCGCGGATGAGATTAGAGACCGCGTTTGCGCCGACACCGGTCGCGCCGTTCAGCAGAACAAGTGAGAAGCCACGATCGGACTGAGGATAGTAGAGGTTCGAGATGGCGCCTGCGGAGAAGTCCCCGAGAATTTCGGAGTAATTTGGCCGAAGCGCTCCATCGTCGGTACGGGTGACGACAGCGCGGGAGATGGCATAGAAAGCGCGCGAGCGTATGGTTCCCTTCCCCTTGTAGAAATATCTCGGGTCCTGATGAAAGATTGCAGGGAAGGCGGCTCGGGAGAGCATGTCGCCGGCGAAACGATTTGCGTACGCAGCGCCGAAACGTTTGCCGTATCCTTCGATGCCACTACCGTAGCCAGGGAACAATCCTTTGTACTGCTCTGCGCCTGCAATACCTGCGACGGTAACGATGGATACCGGATCGATGAGCGATCGAAACGATAGCTTGAATTTCTGCTTCGCCATCATGGGCGGAGCGTCCCAGTCGTAGGAGCTGTAGAAGTTTGGGATGACGCCGCCGACGCGCTGCTGCTCGGCAATGCGGACTTGCTGCTCGGCGAGCTGCTCTTTGTCTGCAGTGACGGTGACGCTTGTGACTCCGCCGGATACGCCCAGGCGGATGGTGGGAACGATGAGGAACTGACCGGGATTCAGATCAAAGGGCTGAGATGTGAAGGTGTTCATTCCACGACCGTCAACCTTCAGAGTGTAGGAGCCTGGCGGAAGCCCCTGAAATTCGAATTGGCCATTGGCGCCCGAAGTTGCGGTTTGCTTGATGGCCATACCAGAGATGCTGATGGTGGCTCCCTGGACGACAGCGTCGTTGGTATCGAGGACGGTTCCTGAGATGTTGCCAGCTTCAGAAGACTGCGGAGCATCGGGTAGGGCGGGCGCGGACTGCGAAGGCTGAGGCGCAGCGGTAATTGGATTGGGAGGAGCTGCAGGATTGGTTGATTCTGCGTCCGCCGACCAGGGATGAGTGAAGAGGATGAAAACAAAAAACGGGAGTAGATTGCAGAATCTAAAGACGATTTTAGGAGACAAACGAACCTCATAGGCTCTCCGGCGAACGGAGGCCTCATGCACAGGGACGCAGAGGCGCACTTCGAGGTAGCCAGTAGCTGGGTTATATTTCTGTCATTTTGAGGAGATCAACTTTGGGAGTTGCTGAATATGGGCCGGACGGGTTCGACAGCATCCGCCGATGATCTGGGCGCCGGCGGAGAACCACTGGCGTGCTTCGTCGCTAAATGCGCGAGGGTCGCTTGTGCCGGTCCAGCAACGATGTTGCGCATCCCAGCCTTCACCTGAGTTGGGATAGACGATGACCGGCTTGTCAGATGCAAAGCGGAGTTCCGCAATGAGCGAACCAATGAGCGAGGGTTTCGTGCAGTTGACGCCGATTGCCACGGTCTGTGGGAAGGCGGAAGCGGCAGCAGCACACCTGCGCAGGAGTTCGCCGTGGGCCACGTGTTCTCCATCAGGGCAGGTAAACGAAAACCATGCGGCTAGTTCAGGATGTGGCGCGAGGGCCCGGCCGATCGCTTCTGCCTCGGCCAGTGAGGGCAGGGTCTCGAAGGCGAGCAGGTCGGGGGATTCGGCGGGGGATGCGGAGGCGAGCACATCAATACGCTGACTGTGGAACTCGATGAGATCGTCGAAGGTGCAGGTGTAATTGCCGTGGTATTCCGCGCCATTGTGGAGGGCAGCACCATAAGGACCGAGAGAGGCGGCGATCAGGATACGGCGATCGGGATAGTGAGCGGCAGCCTGACGAGCCAGAGCAACGGAACGGAGGAGCGCAGCGTCAGCGCGGGCGGCTTGGAGACCAGACTCAAGGTAGCCCATTCGGGAGACCTGATAGCTGGCGGTTTCGATAATGTCGGCGCCGGCATCGATGTAGGCGCGATGAACTGCGACGATCTTCTCGGGTGATTCTTCGAGGACGTGCGCCGACCAGAGCGGACCGTTGATGTTGGCGCCAAGGTACTCGAGTTCGGAGGCCATTCCGCCATCGAGAATGTGCAGGCCGGAGAGGAGCGAGTCGCGTGAGATGGTTGCGCGTACAGCCATGGTTCGATGTTAGCGGCTTGCAGCCCGATCAGCTGAATACCTTCCAGAAGTACGTGAGGAAGACGACGACTGCACTTACGAAGGCACTGAAGATCCAGGCGATCCAGAAAAGCCAGCCCCACCTGGGCCGGAATGCTGCGAGGAGTGCAACTGCGAGAAACGCGAGCAGGTACGGAAGGGTCCGGAGATCGGAACGATAGCTGGCCTCGCCGAGTTTTGCCGCGCCATGAGCGAGGTCGAGGAAGAGCCCTATGCAGAGAGCGACGGGGAAAACAGCGAGAAGCCAACACGCGAGCGTGCGGCGGCGCGTGAAGTGCAGAACAGCACAGGCAAGAACCAGAATTACCGCGAACCAGCAGAAGACAGCAGCCACTGAAGAGCCTCCTCCCACTGCGTTGGTGCTTCAAGGGAATGGTAACGCCGGGCGCGAGTATCGTACACCGCTTCATTGCATAGCGACTCAGCGGAGCCGTCGCGTTAAGCTGGAAATGTCCTTATGCGTCCGATCATCCTGGCATCCGCTTCCCCACGCCGTCGTGAACTTCTTACGCAAGCGGGCTTCACCTTTGAGGTGATTCCGGCACACGTGAATGAAGATCCTTACCCAGACGAGGAGCCAACGGCCTATGTCGTTCGGCTCGCGCGAGAGAAGGCCGAGGCAGTATACGGGCAGCTGAGGGCTCCAGAAGCTATCGTTATCGGCGCGGACACGACGGTGACGGTCGACGGGCACATCCTCGCAAAGCCTGAAGATGCCGAGGATGCCGCTCGCATGCTGCGCAAGCTGTCGGGGCGCACGCATCAAGTGATTACAGGCGTGGCAATTGCCTCCGGGATCGGCACCGACGCAGCTGCGGAGGTCACAAGCGTTGAGTTTTTCACACTGAGCGATGAGGAGATCAGGGCGTATGTCGCAACGGGCGAGCCAATGGACAAGGCCGGGGCCTACGGCATCCAGGGCTATGCCGCCCGATGGATTCCGCGCATCGAGGGATGCTACTTCAATGTTGTCGGCCTGCCGCTTGCGCGGGTTGCAGCTATGTTGAAGGCTAATGACTTCGCCATTGAAGACTGAAGCTGCGTCGTCGCTGTAGCGTGCTTAGGGTTTCACCGCCAGCTGTTCTCCGGTGTAAGTCACACTCCGCGTCTTGCCGGCGCTGCTGCCCGCACCCACTCCGCTGCCTTGCCCGACTAGGACCACGTTGAAGGTATGTTTCTCGAGCATGCCCGGGAAACTTCCCTGCCGAGCGCCGATTGTCAGCGTCTTTGCGGAGTCACTCCAATGCAACTGGATGGTTGCATGCTGACCTTTCGCATAGTCGTAGTTATCGTTTTCATCCTCATAGAGTGTGAAGTCTCCGTCGGCACCTGGATATACGCGGATTTCGATGGGATCTGCCGGTTTCTCTGTAGACCACTCCATTGTCGGACCCATCGGTATGATCGAACCCGCCCGCACATAGAGGGGCAATTTTTGCAGGGGCGCGTCAGCATTGACGTACTTGCCACCTTCGACCCGAACGCCGGTCCAGAAGTCGTACCAGGAAGATTTTGGCAAGTAGACCCTGCGGCTGGTCGCGCCTTGCGTGGTGACTGGACTGACAAGGATCGCCGGCCCGAACAGATACTCGTCGCTGATGTTCTGCGCCTCCAAATCTTCGCGCCAATCCATGACCAGCGGGCGCATCAGAGTACCGTGATTGCTGGTCACCTGCCAGGCCTGCGAGTAGATGTAAGGCAATAGGCGGTAGCGCAGGTTGTCGTAGTCGACCAGGATCTTCTGCGCCTCAGGACCGTAAGACCAGAGCTCGTTTTCATCCGGGTAGCGCGTCCCATGCACGCGGAAGATCGGAGAGAATGCGCCGAACTGGAACCAGCGCACGAAGAGCTCGCGGAACTTCGGGTCGTTCAAATTACCGCCCGAGATGAAACCGCCAATGTCGGTCGTCCAATACGGCATGCCGGACATTGCAAAGTTAAGGCCCGCAGGAATCTGCCGCTTGAAGGTTTCCCAGTTGCTGAGAACATCGCCAGACCAGGCAGTGACCCCCAGGCGCTGCGAACCTGCATAAGCCGAGCGTGACAGGATGAACACCCGCTTCTTCTCTGAAGCCTTTTGCTGTCCTTGCGATACGCCTTCTGAGTGCCACAGGGGATAAATGTTTGCGTAGCGCGCACCCGACCCGATGTGCATTTTGTGATCGATGAGGATATTGTCTTCGCGGCCTTCAGTCTCTGGTTCGTCGGTATCCAGCCACCACGCATCCACACCTTTTTCGAAGAGTGCGGTGTCAATGTTCTTCCAGTACTGGGCCCTCGCCTCCTGATTTGTGGGATCGTACAACGCCTGTCCGAGGGGATGGAATCCGCCCACCAGCGTCTTCGCGATAAACCAGCCGTTCTTGTCGAACTGCTCGTACTCGCTTGTGCCGGGCCGGAAGAACGGCCAAACCGAAACCATGAGGTGAAAGTGCTCGTCGTGGAGCTTATTGATCATGCCCTGTGGATCGGGGTATTTGGGGTTCCACTTCATCTCGCCCATCGTGACCCACCAGAACCAGTCCTGCACGATGTTATCCACGGGGATGTGAAGCGCACGGTATTTGGCGGCTACGCCTTCAATCTCAGCTTGCGACTGGTATTTGTTCTTGCACTGCCAGAAACCATAGGCCCACCGGCCGAAGAGAGGGACCTCGCCCGTGAGTTCGCGGTATCGGCCGATGATCTGGTCTGCATCAGGACCGTAGATAAAGAAGTAGTCAATGCGATCGGCGACTTCGGACCTTAGGTAGAGGGAGTGGACAAACTTGTTGTCGGCTAGCGACCGGGACGGATTGTTCCAGAAGATCCCGTATCCGTTCGTTGAAATCAGCAGCGGTACGACAATCTCGGTATTCTCCTGGCGGAGTGGGATGGTCTCGCCACGATAATTCCAGACGCCTGCCTGGTGCTGACCAAGGCCGTAGAGACCCTCATGCGACCCGTAGATCGGAAAGAATACCTCGGCATGAAATGTCTTTTCGCCATTGACATCCGCAGGTATCAGCGAGCGGTAGCCATCGGTGGTCAGCTGCTCGCCGGCAAGGTCTTCATAATGGATGGCTCCGGATTCGCGCTCAATGATTGCCTTCAGCTTCGCGGTGGAAAGGGTGATCTGCTTCTGATCGGAGCTCACGTCGAATGGGACGGATGGCCAATCTTTCTTGATGAGAACTTCGTCGGCCGGATGCGACGCCTCTCCCTCGGTCGGCGAGTAGGTCACATGCAGCATATCCGGCGCGTTGACTTCAAGCCGCAACAAGCCATCTTGCTGGCGAAACTCCAGCCCATTCGATTTTTTCTCGAAGCTCTTTACGGGATTCGGCGGATTCCACTGCGCGATTGCCGCGCTCGATCCAAGGATTCCAATCAAAGAAGACAGGAAGCACAATCCAGCCCATTTACGAAGACTCATGAATTCGATTCCTTTTAGCAGTATTGTCGGCGCCTCAAGTGTACCGCCGGGCACTATGCGTTCCCGTCGTCAGATCACATTCTGACGATCTTCTTTTCGTTGGTGCGGAAGCTTCCCTTCCAGCCGATCGCGCAACTTAGTGCGTGTGCGAGGGGCTAGCCCGGCCCCTTTGCTCTACTCTTGACCTATGAACGATCGCGAACTGCTGGCGCACATTGCTCGCTCGTCGGGAGGCAAAGCCGGTTACAAGCAACTGGTCCGCGAACTCAGCCTTGGGGGCGGGCGCGAGAGGCGATTGCTGCTTGAGCAGCTGGCTCGCATCACGGTGCGCGGAGACCTCGTCAAGGCCGATCGCGAGCATTGGTCAATTCCCCGGAAGAATACGGGAGCATCGCGCGACAATTTGCTTGCCGGCCGACTTGATCTGCATCGTGACGGCTATGGGTTTGTGCGTCCCAACGCGCGGCAGGGTGCAGGCAAAGACGATGACGTTTTCGTTCCGCCCGACGAAATCAATGGCGCGATGCAGGGGGATGAGGTGCTGGTTGAACTCGCACCGCCGCGCGCCGATGGGCGGCGCCTGGGGCGGGTTGCACGCATCCTTCAGCGACGGAATCCCACGGTGGTCGGAGTGTTTCACTATGCACGATCCGATCGAGAACCGGGGCACAGATTGGTTCCGTTCGATGAGCGCATGACGCAGCACATCGTCATCCCTCGCAGGCAGGAACTTCCCTCCGAGGAGCAAGCGGCCACTCCTCATCGGGTAATTGGACGGGAAGCAGCAGCCGCGGTGCACCATGACGACCTGGAAGGACTGGTCGTCGATGTCGAGATTACGAGCTGGCCCACTCCCACGCGACCTCCGATTGGGCGTGTGATTGAGATCCTGGGCGATCCTGATGATTTTGGCGTCGATGTGGAGATGATGATTCGCAAGCATCAGCTTCCCCGCGTTTTCCCGGAAAAAGTCCTGGCCGAAGCTCGCGCGATTGCGTTCGTCGATCAGGCTGAGGTGAACCGACGTCGCGATTTCCGAGATCTCTCGATCGTGACAATCGACGGCGAGACTGCCCGCGATTTTGACGATGCCGTGCTTGTCTCGGATCGGTCTGACGGGGGCTATGAACTTCAGGTTCATATCGCGGATGTTTCAGAGTACGTTGGTGCGGGGACGGATCTGGATCTCGAAGCGCGCATACGCGGGACGAGCGTCTACTTTCCGGATCGTGCTATTCCGATGCTGCCGCAGGAGCTTTCAACGGATCTATGCAGTTTGCGCCCGAAAGAGGATCGTCTCGTCCTCAGCTGCCTGATGCAGTTGAGCCCTGATGCCCGCATTGAGAGTTTCGAAATTGTTGAGGGTGTCATTCGTTCCGCCGAACGCATGACCTACACCGACGTGCAAGGAATCCTTGACGGGGATGCTGATACTCGAGCACGTTACGCTTCGCTTGTTCCAGATTTTGCGAGGATGAAGCGCCTGGCAGTTCTGATGAACAAGCGGCGCGAAGAGCGCGGTTCTATCGACTTCGATCTGCCTGAGCCGGTGATTGAATTTGACGAGCAGGGCCAGATGCGCGGGGTTACGCGCGCTGAGCGCACCTGGGCCAACCGGCTGATTGAAGAGTTCATGCTCGCGGCCAACGAATGCGTCGCCACATGGCTCGAGGACCTAGGCGTGCCTTCGCTCTACCGTATTCACGAAAAGCCGGAACCGCGTCGCGTTGTGCAGTTCGAGGAACTGGCCGCAAGCTTCGGGTACACGCTCGGTCTGGGTGCGCTTCCCGTAAGGCGTGTTCAGACGCGCGGAGACCGGCGCGAAGCACAACGCAGCGGCAGGCAGGCGCGGACGCATGAAGTTCCGGAAGATATCGCCGTCACGCCCAAGATGTACCAGAAGCTCGCAGCCCGTATCGAGGGCAAGCCCGAGGAGCGCATCCTGAGCTACCTGATGCTGCGTTCGCTGAGCCAGGCTCGCTACTCAGAGATCAACGAGGGGCATTTCGCGCTTGCGGCACCGACTTACACGCATTTCACTTCACCGATTCGGCGCTATCCGGACCTTATTGTTCATCGGATCGCTAAGGAGTTGCTCCGGTCAGGTATCGCAGGTGATGGGCAGGTCGATGAGGGCCGCCACTCGTCCCCGTGGACGCACCCGAATGAAGGTCTGAAAGGGATCGTCATCCATCCTGCCAAGAAGCGTCGACCAGGAGAAGGATTCCAGGGTCAACCGCCGATCAGCGAAGCTGACCTTGCACAAATTGCGGAAGAGTCCAGCCAGGCAGAGCGGCGAGCTGCAGAAGCAGAGCGTGAATTGGTTGAATGGAAGAAGGTCCGATTCATGCAGGATCGTGTCGGAGAGGAATTCTCTGGACTGGTGCTGAATCCGACGAAATATGGGCTGTTTGTCGAGCTAACCGAGCTCTTTGTCGAGGGGCTGGTGCCGATTGAGACTCTTAGCGACGACCGATACACCTGGCGCGAGAACACGCACGAAATTGTGGGCGAGCGATGGGGTCGGCGTTTCCGAGCAGGCGATCGGGTTCAGGTGATTCTCGATCGCATCCTCGTCCAGGAACGGCGGCTTCAGTTTTCGATTGTCGAGGAAGGCATTCCCCTGACCGGCAAAAAGCCGCCCAAGCCTTCGAAGAAGTCGAAAGCTGCCCGCAAGGAGGGGTCGTCGCCGGGCCCGAAGAAGAAGGCCCGCTATTTGAACAAGCGTGGTCGGCGCGGGTAATGAATTTCTAGGCGCCGGCCTGCTGCGCTGCAAATTTACCGATGATCGGCAGCTGGTATCTTTCGCCTTTCAGGGCCTTCACCAGTGCGATGATCGCCACGATCAACACGGCAAGGGAGGCGAATGGCAGCAAAAGCCATCCAATCACCGGAATGATCCCAAGGACGATGTGAATTGCGATGGAGGCGACAGTCAAGAATATGCACTGCCAGGAATGAAACCGGACGAACGAATTCTTGTTGTAGGGCTCGATCACCAAAAAGATGATTGCCGGGATGATCGTGACATACGCAAGAGCTCCAGCAGCGTTGTCAGAGAGGCCGCTTTGCGCAGCCTGCGGGGGGACGGGTGTGTACTGGGGCGAATCGGACATAGTACTCCTCCATGAGGTGACGAACTCAAAACGGGGGAGACGGGTCAAGTAATTGCGATGCAGCGCGCCCACACTCAAGGCGCATTGCACAAATCGGATTCGGCAGAAAGATTACTTCAAGGAAAGCTTTTCGGCAATACCGCCGATGAGGGGCAGCTTGAGCCGCTTGCCATTCCACGCCTTGATTACGCAGGCGAGCCACAATACCAGCCAGAAGAGGAACAACAGGCGCAGAGTGAAAGCCAAGGCGGCAACGCCGAGAAAGATGGTGAGGAGCGCGATGACGCCGAGCACGATGTCAATTGCGAAGGCCACCATGCTCAACAGGATGGATTGCCACGCATGAAAGCGGACACACTGGCTGTCCTTATATGGAGATATGAGCAGGAAGGCTACGGCTGGAAAGAACGTGAAGTAAGATAGGGCTCCAGCCGTGTTGAACGAGATTTTCGGCTGTGTCATTACTGTCATCTGCCTTTCCTTTCACCCGATAGCCGGCTCATCTACTGCGGATCGATCAGAGCCCGGACTGGGCACGATGCGTCGCAAAACCGCTTCGATCGTACGCAGATCTATATGGTAGCTATCTCTAGGGGAAACGCCGCCCCAGAAGAAAGTCAAGCGCATTTCGATTGCATGCCGACTGTCGGTACTGTTTCATGCACTTAGAAGAGATTGCCCTGAACCGCGTTCTCCGCATTGCACTCATTCAGCAGACCGGGCTCGTCATTGCGGACATTGCCGACGCGTTCGTGCACTGGCCAGCTTCGCATTTTGTCCGCAGGAAGGGGGCGCAGCAGATCGATTGGCAGCCGTGTTGGATCTCCGGGCTCCATCCAACGTTCGTAGTCCTTAGGTTCCAGAATCACCGGCATTCGATCATGTACCTGCTCGGCGATTTCATTGGGATCAGTCGTGAGAATCGTGAAGGTCTCCAGCGGCTCGCCTTCTTTTGGCTTCCACCGTTCCCACAGGCCGGCGAACGCGTACGGCTCACCATTCTTCAGCCCGAAGGCAAATGGCTGTTTCGCTTTTCCGCTAAGTTTTTGCCACTCATAGAATGCATCGGCAGGCACGAGGCACCTGCGCTTCTTCACAGCTTCACGATAAAGAGGCTTTTCCGCTACTTCTTCTGCGCGCGCGTTGATGGTGGTGTAGCCGATTTTCGGATCCTTCGCCCAGTAAGGGACCAGGCCCCAGCGCATCAGCGCGAATTCCGGCTTTCCCGTGTCCGTGTTGAGACGCACGACGGGCTGGGTGCTCTGCGGCGCAACGTTGTAACTGGGAGCGAAAAACGGCATGTCTTCCATCTCCACTCCGAACCAATCGGCGAGGACTTCCTGCGTAGATCGACGGGCGAAACGGCCACACATAGTGATTTAGTTAGATTGTAGGCGCGAGGAGAAGTAACACGAATTTTCAACGTGCGTCATTCCAGATTGGGATTGCCTGAGAGACGTATGGGGAGCTCACGAAAGACCATTCGATTCGCAATTCTGGTTGTAACTTTTTGAGCGTACGTCCACTCCTTTTCTGCACAAGGGCCCTCGGCATGAGGTGCGTTCGGGATTTCTGCACGGTGATTCGGTGCGCGGAATCTATCGACGCACGCCTGCCCAGGACCGATTTCCCCTGATTGGAGCAACGAAAAAATGAAGAGCTTCAGGCTCGCAGGCGTCGTGTGTCTATTGGCCATCGGCGCTTTCCCCGCAACGCAGAAGGCCAGAGCGGAAGAAGGCAGAGGCGCAGTTTTCGTGATGACGAACGCTGCCGATGGCAACCAGATCCAGTCCTATGCACGCAGCGAAGATGGGTCCCTCCGATGGGTCGCCAGCGCCGCCACAGGTGGAAATGGCAGTGGAGGCACCATCGATCCGCTACACTCGCAAGGTTCACTTCGCTTGAGCGAGGATCGTCATCTCCTCTTCGCGGTTAACGCGGCCAGTGGAACGGTTTCATCCTTCCGCGTTGAAGGCGCGCATCTGGTTCTGGCGGACACGGTGAATAGCGGTGGCGCGTTCCCATCAGCCCTGACGCAAAATGGCAACCTGCTTTACGTGTTGAATTCTGGCGGTAACGGCAATGTCAGAGGTTTCCGGATAGCTCCCAACGGACATCTTCAGCCGATCCCCCACTCCACGCGCAATCTCAGCGGGACCTCCACTTCGCCGACTGCCATTGAGTTCAGCCCCAATGGCCGTTTTCTGGCTGTTGTGGAGAGTGCAACGAATAAAGTCGACCTCTTTCGTGTCTTTCCAAATGGAACCCTCTCTGATCTGGTTGCCAATACAACTCCGGAGCCCTCTCCCTTTGCGGCGCTGTTTGCGCCCAACGGAACTCTGATTGTCGCCGGCACGGCGAATACGATTTCTTCGTTCCGGGTGAACTGGAACGGGACGATCGAGACCGTTACGCAGTCTCTGCCAACGGATGGAACAGCGACCTGCTGGAGTGTTATTACTCCGAACGGCCGAATCGTTTATGCGGTGAGCGCGGGAACATCGAACATTGCGGGATACACGATCTCGCATACCGGAGCTCTTTCACCCATTGCCGCTACCATTGTCGGTGCCAATCCCGAGGGCAGCACTAACCTCGACACAGCAATCAGCCGGAACGGTAAGTTCGTCTACACACTCAACGCCGGTACCGGGACAGTTGGCGTGTTTTCTGTTCAGTCCGATGGAACTCTCCTCAGCCTGGGACAAGTGAGTGGTCTTGCGGCTTCAGCGGGCCTTAATGGGCTTGCAGCCTTTTAACCTGGCGACTCTGACGGGCGCGGCATTTACCTATGCAGCGCCCGCCACTTTCAATTGGGGCGGGTCTCAGCAGGGGCCATTGTCATCCCATACAATGAGAGATGGGAGCAGGAACGATGGCGCATACAGTGTTTTGTGTTCGTTACAAGAAAGAGATGGAGGGTCTCGACGAACCTCCATTCGATTCGGAGTTCGGGCAGAAGATCTATAAGAACGTTTCGAAGGCCGCCTGGGGCGAGTGGGTGGACCGCCAGAAGATGCTCCTGAACGAATACCGGCTGCAGCCCTGGACTCCCCAGGCGCAGCAATTCCTCGTGGAACAGATGGAACAATTCTTCTTCGGAGAAGGCTCTGCTCTTCCGCAGGAGTACGTGCCACCGTCACAGTGACATCAGCCGTGGTTTACGAATTTTTGACCGCGCCTGAGCCACCGTTTTGGACGCCTTGCAGCTAAAAGTTCTTGCTGGTGTAAACTAAATCAGAACCCCATGGGCCGGTTCGCTCCGCCGAACCGGCTCTACTGTGTCGGGACGTGGCTCAGCCTGGTAGAGCACTCGCTTGGGGTGCGAGGGGTCGGCAGTTCAAATCTGCCCGTCCCGACCATTTTTCAGAGGTCTTCCTGAACCTGATTATTCGAGATGGACGCGACCACACCCAGTGGACGCGACAGACTCAGAATTGGCTGCAGCGTGTTGCTTGCCGTCTCTCGATTGAATCGGTTCTTCTAGGAGTCGAACAGTGATCCGGAACCATTGCCTACGGGAACTGGGCGCGTTTTCCGGCGGATTGAATGCACCTGGGACATCGCAACGGCTTTGGAGGCTGTCGCATTCGGCGGTGAAGCAAGCAGGCCGGCAATCTCGCGCAACTCGATTCGGACACGACCGATTACTGTGGCCGTTTTGTCAGTTTTAACAGCGGGAGATTTCCCCACAGTCGGCTTGGCTGTGCCCGCCCCAGCAGGAACGGGGGTATCCGCTCGTTTTTGCTGGCCGAGAACCTGCCGCGCGCCGGAGAGAGTGTAACCTTCGCCGTAGACCAGGCGTTTGATCTCAACCGCGATCTCTACATCGCGCTTTCGATAGAGGCGCTGACCAGTACCGCTCTTGTTAGGCTTCAGCTGGGGGAACTGCGACTCCCAGAATCGCAGAACATATGGCTCCACTTTCAGAAGACGCGCAACGTCGCCGATCTTGAAATAGAGACGATCGGGGATGGTTGGAATCTCAACGGCGCGCTTCGGGGATGGATGCGATGCCATAACAAAACACAGCAGGCTGCGCTGCTTAGTCGAAGTATAGGCCACAGCTTGCACCCAAAGTGAAGCAAAATCGACAGCATTGACGCTGCCTGATCATGAATTTTGTTGAAAATCAGGCTGAAAATCGCGGAATTCAACTCTTGGTGATCAGATCGATTGCATTTCGTGCTGTCGATCCGTGCGGAGCAGCGCGCAGATACTGCTTCGGCCAGGTTGTCTTCTCGCCAAGGGTCTCCGCAGCATGGAGCGCCCAGTACGGGTCGCGCAGCATCTCGCGAGCGAGTAGAACAAGGTCCGCCTGCCCATTGGTGACGATGTCGTTCGCCTGAGTGGGCTCGGTGATGAGGCCAACGGCCGCGGTAGGAACGCCGGCTTCTTTACGCACGCGTTCCGCAAAAGGTACCTGGAAGCCAGGCGCTGCAGGGATTTTCGCGTGTGGCACTAGTCCGCCCGAGGATACATCCACTAGATCCAGTCCGTGCTCGCGGAGCTTGCGCGCCAACTTTACTGACTCGTCTGCTGTCCACCCGCCGTCCGCCCAGTCGGTAGCTGAGATGCGCATGAACAGAGGCAGATGCTCCGGCCATGCGGCGCGAACAGCGTCCACAACTTCCAGGGGTAGGCGAATACGGTTTTCGAAGCTGCCGCCGTATTGATCGGCGCGCTGATTGGAAAGAGGCGAGAGGAACTCGTGCAGGAGGTAGCCGTGTGCGCCGTGAATCTCTACGAAATCGAATCCCGCGGCTTCGGCTCGTTTTGTCGCATTGGCAAATGCGCTCACGATGCCCGCGATTTGTGTTTCGTCGAGCGACTTGGGGACGGAATAGGTATCGGAGAACGCAATTTCGCTGGGCGCGACGGTTTGCCATCGACCTTGCTCCGGCGTCAGGAGCCGTTCGCCGCCGAAGGGAACGGTCATGCTGCCCTTGCGGCCCGCATGCGCCAGCTGAATTCCAGCGCGCGAGCCCTGCGAATGTATGAAACGGACGATCTGCGAGAGCTTGTCGATGTGCTCGTCTTTCCAGATCCCCAGGTCGCCAATCGAGATGCGTCCCTCCGGGGTTACGGCCGAAGCCTCTACCATTACCAACCCGGCGCCGCCCTGCGCTCGCGCGCCGAGGTGAACGAGATGCCAGTCATTGGCGAAGCCGTCTTCCGACGAGTACTCGCACATTGGCGAGACGCCAATGCGGTTGGGGAAGACGACGGAACGAAGCTGAAAAGGAGTGAAAATCGGTGAAGTCATAATTGTGCGTTCAAACAAGAGATGCGCGAATGGAAGTTCCGATGCTTCAGGTTTCCCGCGATGTGCTACTGCGCATACCCTGTCCCGCGGAGGACTTTTCCGGGCAGATTTCCCGTCATCTTTCCGTCTCGGATAACAGGCACGCCGTTCACCAGCACATCGTCCATGCCCGCGGAGAGCTGATTTGGATCTTCGAATGTCGCCTTGTCGGTGATCGTCGCGGGATTGAACACGACGACATCGCCCCACATCCCTTTCTTGAGAACGCCGCGATCGGTCAAACGCATCTTCTGTGCCGGCAGCGCGCTGAATTTACGGACCGCATCGGGCAGCGTCAACGCATGTTCTTCGCGAACGTACTTGCGCAGGATTCGCGGGAATGTACCGTAGGCGCGCGGGTGGGGATGTTCGGAGGCGAGGAGGCCCTCCGGTGATGTGCCCTGTGAGTCGTTGTCGACCGACATCCACGGCTGCTTGAGGCCCAGGACGACATCGGGCTCGTCCATTCCGAAGACAGCCACCTCGGTGAACGCCTTGTCTTTGATCAGCAGATCGCAGAGCGCGTCGATTGCGTCTTCATGCCATAGCGTGGCAACCTCCGATAGCCGCTTCCCTTGCAGCGGAACGAGCTCAGGGTTCTGCACTACGGCGATCAGGATTGCTTCGGGGCCAGGGATCTCCTGCCATTCGTTGTCCCAGTCTTCGCCGGCGGAGTCCTTGCCGGTGCTGATCAGGTCTTTGCGGATGCGAGCCCGCGTGGCTGGATCTTTGAGGCGCTCGATCAGCTTCGCATCGCCGCCATCATGCGCCCAGGGAGGAATGAACGCGGAGAAGGTATTGAACCAGGCGGTGTAGGCGTAGGTGTTTGCGCTGACGTCAACACCAGCGGCCCGAGCTGCATCGATCCGCGCCACAATCTGCGGCATCTTTCCCCAGTTCGACTTTCCAGCCGCTTTCAGGTGCCAGATCTCCACCGGGATCTGCGCTTCGCGGCCAATTCGCGTGGCCTCGTCGATCGACTCCAATACAGCGTCGCCTTCGCTACGCATGTGGGTTGCGTAAATACCTCCGTACTTCGCGGCCTCCCGAGCCAGAGCGATCAGTTCCTCCGCTTTTGCGTACGGTGCCGGCGAGTACTGAAGCGAGGTGGAGACACCCATGGCTCCATCTCTCATTGCCTCGTCTACGAAAGCTTCCATCCGTCTCAACTGTTCCGGCGTTGGGTCGACCTTGGCGTCGCCGAGCACCATCCTGCGCACGGAGGTTGCACCGACATATGTCGCAAGGTTAGTGCCCATCCCCTGCTTTTCGAGGCGCGCGAAGTACTCCCGCAGGGTCCGCCAATCGGGAGTGATGTGCAGATGCTCGTACCCGGCGCGTTCGGCCGCGATCATCTCCCGGTTCAGCGGAGCGACGGATCCGCCCTCGCCGGTGATCTCGGTTGTGATTCCCTGATAGATCTTCGAGGGCAGTCGAGGATCAACCAGGATGGTCAACTCGGATTGGCCGAGCATGTCGATGAATCCCGGTGCAACGATCTTGCCTTTTGCGTCGATCGTTTGTTTTGCCTGGGCGCCGGCGAGATCTCCGATGGCTGCAATGTGCCCGTCCCGGATGCCGAGGTCGCCTGAATACCATGGAGAACCGGTCCCGTCGATGATGTGTCCGTGCATGATCAAGACATCGAAGGACGGCTGAGAGGCCGGTGTTTGGCCGATCGCGGAAGTGGATTGCAAAATTCCCACAGCGCAGATGAGCGCGAGTTGCCTGGTATTTGAGCGCATTAGGTTCCTATTCTGGTTCGGAACTCTTCCGGTTATTTCCGCGAATCGTGGGGTTTTCACGTCTGCCCCGCTTTCTAGCCGGGTACCGGATGACCTCCGTACTCTCCACATTCGTAAACTTTCACCTAGTCGTCTTACAATAACGGCAACAACCATGCTTGGTAATGCCCGAGCAGGACAGATCTCATACTGCTAAAGCGTGCTCTCACCCCGCAATTGGAGTGCCCGCTGTTCGGCGAACTTAGATTCACGGGTCCACCCGCTGTGGTCCCTGCCTTGGAACCCTGGTCCTAAAAGGACAGAAAAGGAAATTGTCTTGAGCGCTATGTGGAAACCTACCCAACAGGGCCAATCGACCCCGAATTCGACCCCAGAGCCAGTTCGCCCCACCCCCGTGCAGCCCGCCGTTGAGGCACCGCGCGCGACCCCATCCTCCTCATCATCCTCCGCGTCGGCTGCAGGCGAGCAGGCTTCAATCAGCAAAGGCCTCTCCATTAAGGGTGAAATCACCGGCACCGAATCGCTGTTTATCGACGGCAAGGTTGAAGGGAGCATCAATATCCCTGGAAATCGCGTCACGGTAGGCAAGAATGGCGTCGTCAATGCCAGCATCAGCGCCCGCGAGATCGTGGTACTCGGCAAGCTGAAGGGCAATGTGACCGCCACCGACCGTGTTGACATCCGTGCAGAAGGCGCGCTCACCGGCGATGTGGCCGCGGCTCGCATCAGCATCGAAGACGGCGCGTTCTTCAAGGGCGGAATCGACATCCGGAAGTCCGACGGCAAGCCAGCCGGCGTTCAGAACGAGAAGGTCGCAGCGAACGCGTAGTCCCGTTTTTGGGTTTGACCGCAAGGACCCCTGTCGCGACAGGGGTCTTGGTGTTTGCCCGGGTGCATGGGCAGGAAGCTGACGCCGATTCGGTTTGCTGCCATCAAGCAGTTGGAGACGGTTCGGGTTAAGGGAGCCTCAGGCCAGCCGCAGTCGCTTGATCAAGATCCGAGGAAGCGCTGAACCTGCTACCTTCAAAATCCAGAACGAAACCCCAGCCCACAACAATCCACCTGCGATGAGAACCGCGAGGTTCTGAACCCTGCCGTGCAGATTCAGATGGGCACTGGGCAACAGCCACGAGAACACAACCCATGTCCCGGCACCGCCGGCGATCGCCGCACCGATGCTCCGCCCGATCTCCGGATAATCCAGACTTGCGAGCGAGACCATATGCCGGCGGTGCAGCAATGCTGCAATTGCCAGAGTCTGCATGGCAATGCCGATATCCGATGCAAGCGCGAGTCCCATGGCTCCGTGGGCGTGATAAAGCGCGGAGTAGATCGGCCAGGAAACCACTGTCACCAACGTTCCGGCAACCATGGGTTCGGAGGTGATTCCCGCAGCATAAAAAGCCCGCGAATAGATGGATTGTGCGGACCACAGGAACAGTGATGCCGAAAACACTGCGAAATACGCGGCACATACACGCGCGTCGGTGTTCGAAAATCTCCCCCCAACAAAGAGCAGACTGACAAGCGGAACCCCAAGCGCGGCCATTCCCGAGGCAGCCAGAAAACCAAGACAGATCACCCTCGAAACCGAATCGGCGACGGAATTGGCGAATTCGGATTTCTGTCCTTTCGCCCAGAGGCTCGCAAAGAAGGGCATGGAAGCTGCTCCGGCGGCCTGCGCCAGGATGGACATGGGAGCAACGAACAGCCGCTTTGCGTAAGTGATCAGCGAAATTGCACCGCTGGTGGAGGATGCGAAGCGATTGATGATCCACATGTCGGCTGTGACAAGAGTGACACCGGCCATCAACGGCAATGAGAGGCGTACCCATTCGCGCAGACCTTTGTCGCGCCAATCAAGAATGAGGCGGTACCTTGCTCCGACTCGGTGGGCGAAGACGGCGTTGAGAAGAAACGGTCCGAAGAATGCCCCGGCTACGGTTCCGATGGCTAGTGAGGAAACTCCGAACCGCTTGACCAGGAGTAATCCACCCACAATCGTACCCAGGTTGTAGATCAGTGGCGCGACGGCCTGCACGTTGAACTGCTTGCGAACGAGCAGTACCGATCCGAAGACTCCCCCCGCAAAGAAGAAGAGCTGAGCCGGGAGCAAGATGCGGGTCAGGTGAACGCATAGCGCGACTTTCTGGGCGTCGAATCCGTTGAACCACCAGCGCACATATAGCGGCGCGAGGAACTCGGCAATCACGATCGCACTGCCCAGGACCAAGTACATCGTTGTCAGAATGACCGAGAGCGATCGATGACCTTCTTCCTCGTGCCCGGTATCGCGATAACGGGTCAGAATCGTCACAAACGTGATCGAAGCTGCGCCACCTACGAGAAAGTAAGCGATCATGTCCGGCAGTTGGAACGCGGCTAAGAAGGCGTCTGCCTCCATGCCTTTGCCGAACAGCCACGCGATATACATATTGCGCAGCATGCCGAACACGCTGGATAAGAACGTAGACACCATCAGTACCAGAGTTGCGCTGAATGCTGTATGCGCGTGCGAAGGGCGCAGCGCGCGGATCGCCCGCGCAATCAGCGAAGCCCTGGCTGCCGGAGTTGGTGTCTGATCTTCCACTCACTCGATTCTATCGAGGGATCACCTGACTCTCGTCATGACAGCAACTTGCAGGAACCTCGTAGTGCCACACCCTTGATCCGCCTTCCAGATATAATTCTCGGAATCCATAATTTGGGTCGCGCTCGATTTCATTCACCCGGGGCGCATTCGAACAGGGGCTGTCAGCATCGGGGCGGTTGGAGATGGTCGGTATAGTCTCTTCTATTGAAGAGCCGGCTGAGACTAAAAAGCCGAGAAGCGCAGCTCGATTTTACGTTCTCTTCTTTGCCTCGGGATTCCCCGCTCTCATCTACCAGATCGTTTGGCAACGGGCGCTCTTCACCATCTACGGCGTCAACATCCAGTCGGTTACCGTCATTGTCACTGTTTTTATGCTCGGACTCGGGCTAGGCAGTCTTGCGGGAGGAATGCTCTCGAGCCGTCCCGGTCTGAACGTGCTTCGCATATTCGGACTGATTGAACTCGTCATCGGGTCCTTCGGCGCGTTCTCGCTTCTCCTGTTTCATTATGTTGCGCGATTTACCGCGGGCGCCTCAACTTCTGCTACCGCGCTTATCAGCTTGCTGCTGCTGCTTGTACCAACTTTGCTGATGGGAAGCACCCTGCCCCTGCTGGTTGAGCATCTGGTGCGACAAACCGATAACGTAGGAGAGTCAGTTGGCTCTCTCTATTCAGTAAATACCCTGGGCTCGGCAGTGGCCTGCTTCGTTGCCTCCACCATCCTGATGCGAGCTCTGGGCCTGTCGGGCTCTGTCCACATCGCGGTGGCCATCAACCTCGTGGTGGGAACGACTGCGCTCTCGCTTGCAATTGGCCCCGCGCCTGGCCGCGGTTCATCCCAGCCTCGTCGCGCAATTAGCAATTCAGATTCGCACCGCACAATGCCTTTGGTTCCGGGATTGATTCTGGCCGGAACCGCCGGGTTCATTGCGCTCGCATACGAGATCGTCTGGTATCACATATTTTCTTTCGCCACCGGCGGCAGGGCGTTCACTTTCGCGATCCTTCTGGGTTGCTATCTGCTCGGAGTCGCTTATGGATCCCTCTCCGTCCGCGACGTTTGCAGGCAGAAACTGCGGCACAACCTGCCAGGAACGCTTCGCGGTGCTGCTATCGTTGCATGCGTCGGGTCGATCGTCGCATTCCTTGTCGTGCCGCTCACGGCTTTCTGTCTTTCGTCATATCATTTCCCGCATGAAGTCACTTTTGGACTGGTCGCCATCGCAGCGGCTTTGCTTGGCGCGGAGTTCCCTCTCATTGCGCACGCTTCGATCGATCCCGATGAGCAGGCTGGCAGGAATCTGAGCTACCTCTACCTCAGCAACATCATCGGCTCCGCACTCGGAAGCTTCACGATCGGATTCGTGGCGATGAACTATCTTTCGACGGAGAAGATTTCTGTTTTGCTGTTGCTACTCGGCATATTGATGGCGGTTTGCCTGGCGATGCTCGCGCGACCAGCCAAGGTGAATGGCATCCTGCTAACTGCGGTAGCCGCGTCATTCCCTCTCGTGCTTGGTTCTCATCCACTCTTCTCCGGGTTATTCGAGCGGCTGATGTACCAAGCTCAGTATCGGCCGGACTCGGCCTTTCGCGAAGTTGTCGAGAATCGCAATGGAGTAATCGCAGTCGATGAGAACGATGTTGTCTACGGCGGCGGAATTTACGACGGAGCATTCAAGATCGATCCGCTCAACGACACGAACAACATCTTCAGGGCCTTCGCCGTTGCTGCTATCCACCCGAACCCGCGGCACGTGATGGTCATCGGACTCTCATCAGGATCCTGGACACAGGTTCTCGTGAATAACCAGCACGTCCAGGAGACCACGGTCGTGGAGATCAATCCGGGCTACCTGCCATTGATTCGGCAACGACCGATTGTTGCAAGCCTGCTGCGCAATCCCAAGGTTCATATCGAGATCGACGATGGTCGCCGATGGCTGGTCGCTCATCCAGAGGCGCGGTTCGACCTCATCTTGATGAACACGACTTTTCATTGGCGCGCGAATAATACCAATCTGCTTTCGGTTGAGTTTCTGCAACTGGCTCGCAAACACCTTAATCCAGGCGGTGTTCTCTACTACAACACCACAAATTCCGCTCGGGTGCAGATGACGGGAGCCAGTGTATTTCCGTTCGCGCTCAGAATCGCCAACTTCATCGCCGTCAGTGACAGCCCCATCCGATTTGATCGGGAAACTTTCCGGAAGGTGCTGGAGTCGTATCGGATCGACGGCAGACAGGTTTTCGACCTGTCCGACGCGGAAGCCCAACACTGCATTGACCGATGGGTTTCCATGCCCGAATCAGAGCAAAAATCGCGTGGCGAAGAGTTTGAAGCAACCATCGAGGATCGAGCGAGCCTGGTCAGGCGTCTCCAAGGCGAGCGCCTGATCACGGATGACAACATGGGGACAGAGTGGGAGTAGCTGAGCGACGCTGACTCTCATTTACAAATGCGATTTTCCAACCTGATCTCAGGTGGCCGCAGTGCCCAGTCATGCCCGACCACTATGCTAGTGTCATGAGGCTCTGATGAAGCATTTGTTCTTTATTGCCGCAAACTTTCTGCTTTTCGGGCCGATCTTCGCCCAGACCATTCGAAGTCGTGATGGCGTTACGCTGCCTCCGCCGCCGGTGGTTGAGTCGCGGCCCGTAGTCGATGACTACTTTGGAACGAAGGTGACCGACAATTTCCGATGGCTTGAGGACGCCAAGAGCCCGGAAACCCGGACCTTTATCGACGATGAGAATGCCTATACCACTCGCTATCTGAAGCAGGCCCCCATTCGCGCTCAGATTGTTGATGACCTCGATCCGCTGGAGCACACCACGCGGTGGTCCATTCCCATTCAGCGTGCAGGCAACTACTACTTCATGAAGCGGCTCGCTGGCGAAGAGCAGGCGTCCATCTACGTACGCCGCGGCTGGACCGTTACTGCACCGGGTGCGAAAGCCCGATCGGGTGGGGCGGTGCGGGCGGGAAAAGACGAGCGCCTGGTGGACCCAGCTGCCTTTAGCCGCGACCCTAATACTTCCATCGGGCTCGGCGATGTGTCGCATGACGGGCTGTTGGTCGCTTACGAGGTCCGTCAGGGTGGTGCGGATGAAGCGAGTGTTCGCATCTACAGCGTCACAAAGAAGAAATCGCTGGAGGACGAACTGCCTGCCGGCGTCTATTACTCGATCTCCTTCACGCCGGATGGGAAGGGGCTCTATTATGCGCGCACCGACTTCAAGGGTACGCTCCTCTTTCTGCACACCATTGGAACGCGCAACTCCGATGACAAGTTGATCTTTGGGCGCGAATTCCACGGCGAGCTGCTTGGCCCAATCGACCTGTTCGAAGCCGTCATCACCGATGACGATCGCTACCTCGTCGTCACCATCCAGCGCGGAATACCACCGCGACGGGTCGACATTTGCTATCGCGATCTCAAGCAGCCCGGGTCGCCTTTCGAAGTGCTGGTCTGGGGGCTGGACTCGCGCTTCTCGACCATCTACGACAAAGGCGCATGGTATGTCCGCACCGACTACAGTTCGCCGAACTACCGCATTCTCCGCGCTGACCCCGGCATCATGCCGGAAGCGTGGAAGACCATCGTGCCGGAAGGCAAAGATGTGATCGACGACTTTTCGATCGTGGGCGGCAAGCTTTACGTAAAGCGTCTCCACGACGTGAAATCCGAAATTAGCATATACACACTCGACGGAAAGCCTGCAGGACAGGTAGAACTTGCGGGTATCGGTACTGCCTCGGGCGTCGCGGGCCGCACAACCGACAGGTATGGCTTCTACAGCTTCGAGTCATGGATTCAGCCGCCAACCATTTATCGCATCGACTCATTGACGGGCAAGCGCGAGCCTTTCGCTGAGCCGAAAACCGCATTCAACAGCGCCGACTATGAGCTCAAACAGATTTTCTTCAAGTCGAATGATGGTACCCAGATCCCGATGTTCATCGCCGGCAAAAAGGGACTGAAGCAGGATGGGTCTGAGCGCCTTCTGATGACTGGCTATGGCGGATTCAACGTGAGTGAGACTCCAGCCTGGAACCCGCAGTGGGCCTGGTGGTTGCAACAGGGCGGCTGGTTTGCTGTTCCCAATCTTCGCGGAGGCGGAGAGTACGGCGAGACTTGGCATGAGCAGGGCAGGTTCGGTAAAAAACAGAACGTCTTCGATGACTGGTTTGCCGCTGCCCGTTATCTTATCGACCAAAAGTACACGTCCGCCGAGCACTTCGCCATCAGCGGACGGTCGAATGGCGGTTTGCTGATGGGCGCAGCGATCACTCAGCACCCGGAGCTTTTCTCCGCAGTCTGGTGCGGGTATCCGTTGCTCGACATGCTGCGCTACCAGAAGTTTGAGCAGGGCGCGCACTGGACAACCGAGTACGGATCGGCGAGTAAGCAGAAAGATTTCGAATGGCTGTACAAATACTCGCCGTACCAGAACGTTCAGCCGCGTTCCGACTATCCGGCTGTCATGTTCTTCACGGGTGACAACGATACCCGGGTCGATCCGCTGCATGCCCGCAAGATGACCGCGCTTCTGCAATTTGAGTCGAAGAGCGGCCGTCCTGTGCTGCTCCATTACAGTACTGCCGGCGGCCACTCCGCGGGCGTCAGCGTAGAGCAGCAGATTCAGGACGATGCCGACCAGCTTGCGTTCTTATGGACCGAGACGGGGGCACCTCGAAACCCAAAGCGGCCCAGCACGTCCACGGCTAATCAGCCATAAGCCGGATATTGATACCGATCCGGGAATGATGAGTTCAACCAATCGCAAAAGGGAAGACCGGCCTACAGGAACGGACAATTCCGCTACAGTTTCTGCCCCACGGGTCTAGGCTTTTTTCTATGCCGAAACTGGCACAAGCCATCCCGGCCGGGAACAAGAGCAGCTTCGCCAGCTTTCTCGCGTCATTCACAGGCAGGATGCAGGACGACGAGTGGGACGATAGCGCCCTCGCCCAGGATGTCGCGACGATCAGCTACGAACAAGCTCTGGGCGCTGCCCGGCGCGAAGGTTCTCCGCACGCTCGAGCCGATTCGGTACTCGAACAGGAAGCATCCTTGGTGTCCACGGCGGATTCCGGAAGGTCGGCGGGGATCCGTGCCAACCCTTCGCGTAAGCCAAAATCAGCGAGCATCACACTTCGCGTGACAGCCGAAGAGCAGTTGCTTCTTCACGAGCGGTCGGAAGCAGCGCACCTGAGTGTCTCGGCGTACCTGCGTTCCTGCATTTTCGAAGCCGAGGCGCTGCGGAGTCAGGTGAAGGATGCTCTCGCCGAGATGCAGTCAGCATCTTCGCAGAGACAATCGTCACCTGAAAGCGGAGAGAGGCTACGAGGTTCGCCGATCAACCTAGCACGGCGATGGTGGCGACTGCACAGAACGAAAACTTGAGGACCTGAACTGAACAGCCGCTCACTCGACTTCCAGTATCAGGCATTTCAGGTATTCGGTTTCGGGGATGTTCAGCACAACCGGGTGATCGGGCGCAGCGCCTCGGCGCTCGAGCAGGCGCACGCGCCGGTGGGCATCGGCAGCAGCAGCAGCGACCACCGCTTCGAACTCGGCCGGTGAAACGTGATGCGAACATGAACACGTCACAAGCAGTCCATGGGGTTTCAGCATCTGCATCGCCCGCAGGTTCAGCTCCTTGTAACCGCGCAAAGCTCCCTCGACCGCGCGCTTGCTCTTCGCAAATGCTGGCGGATCAAGGACGATTGTGTCGAACTGCTCGCGAGCAGAAGCCCAGTCACGCAACACATCGAATGCGTCGCCTTCCAACCAATCGACTTCAACGTTGGATCGAAGCTTGTCACGATTGGACGCCAGATTCTTCTCTGCCACCTCGAGCGATGCGTGAGAAGAGTCAATCCCAGTGACGCGATTCGAGACCCGCGCCAGGTGCAGCGCGAACCCGCCTTGATAGGTGCACACATCCAGAGCGCGACCGCCAGGCGAGAGGTTCCAGGCCCATCGTTCTGCAGCCTTGTAGTTCGCATGCTGATCGAGGAAGGCTCCGGTCTTCTGCCCTGCATTCGCGTCGTAGAAGAACTTCAGCCCATTCAACTGAAACTGCGCAGCCGTCAAGGGATTCTGCGGATCCGACACAAACAGCGGCTCATGCGCGGGAGCCGACATCCCCTCCAGTTCGCGGATGCGCGGATCTGGCCGCTCCAGAATCGCCGCGGGCTTGATGCGATCCTGCAGAGTCGCCACAATCTTTTCCCGCACTGACGGCGAATCCAGCCCCTTCGTCAGCAGCTGCACGATCACCAACTCGCCGTACTTGTCGATGACAAGACCGGGGAGTTCATCGGCTTCGCTGAAACACAACCGGCAGGAATCGCTGTCGAGCTTTTCCGAATTGAGCATCGGCAGCCGGCGGGAGATGGCATTTTTCAAACGCCTGCCCAACAGATCAAGCCATTCTGCTTCGCCAATGGCCTCACGAGAAACCATGCGCAGCGCGATTTGCGAACTCGGGCTGTAGAGGGCTGTTCCCAGCAGCATCCCGCGATAATCTGCCACGGAGAGGAGCGCTGGAACTCGATCGCCAGGTGCATCGCCCAACTCAAGGGACTCAACATCCGAGGTATAAACCCAAACGTGTCCTGCACGAAGCCGGTCGGCGGCACGCCGGCTCACACGCGCACCGATACTGTCGTTCTCGGCTGTCCGGACTAGCTTCTCTGCAGAGGATTTTTGGGGATTATTGCCGCGCTCCTGGTTTCGCCCCGAGCCAGTTTTCGAAGGCAGATTTGGCGGGCCTGAGTCTTGAGAGGGCGCCCTGCGTTGAGTTCCAACGGGCGCCCTCAATTCCTTTTCACGTCGTGATGGCTTCGGCTTCTTCATCGGCATCCTGCCGGAAGCGAGGCCGCCGGCGATTATTGCTGTTGAATTGTTTCCAAGTACCGCGCCAGATTGCTGATTCTGAGCTGCTTGTCCTGGAGATTCGTCCGGTTCATGGTACCAAGAATCGGTCCCCAGGTTGGCATTGAGGCCGTTCCATGTGCCCCCTGCTCGAGGCCAAACTGCAGAACGGTTACGACGTGCGTATCCGGAAACTTCCCGTGATTGCTCCTTGTGAGGGTGGTCAGGTCTGTCGGTCGCGCCTTGAGCGCCGGTGCCGCCGATCCGCCTCCCCTGCCATCCGCGCCATGGCACGGCGCACAGTAGCCCCTGAACATCTCCTGTCCATTATTCGGTGCGATTCTGTCCACCGGGATAACGATCTTCTGATTTTGATTCGCGAAACTAAAGCTCGCCGCAAGTAAGGCGGCAGTGAAGGTAAATAGTAAGCGCTTATGCATGGATTCCTCGGTTCCGGATCTCATCGAAAGGACGGAGGCTTTCCGATTTGCAGTTCGATGAATCCATCGAAGACTGTACTCTCACCCTCAATGATGAGAGCAGTGACGGCAAACACGTTATTTTTATGCATGATCGTTATCTAGAAATGATGTCTTACCTAATAATTATCGATAAATTTAGCTCCATATAGATAATCGTTAGGTTCCGTCTTAATGAGCTAATCGGTGTCCGCTTTGTCCTGGTTTGTGTCTACGAGATCGCGCATCGGCGTGACATTTTCGGCTTTCACGGTAGCGCTGACAGGCGTGTAGAGTTCGGCGATCTTGGGATCGCAATTGAGGCAAGCTCAACGTTTGGTGCCTATAATGAAGTATGGCGACAGTTCGCCAGCCCGCTTCGGCAGAGCTCCCCGATCCAACCGCTCTTCCGGCGGTTGAGGTAAAGCCTGCCCCTTCTGCTCCCCGACCGGTGGTTGATCAGGCGGTGATCGATCGTCGATTCGAATCTCTCCTCCGGCAAGTTCAAGCAAATCGGCCTACCGAAGATGTAGCGTTAATCCGCAAGGCGTGGGAGTTCTGCGTTCAGCACCATCAGGGCCAGATGCGGGCCTCTGGTGAGCCTTACATCATTCATCCTCTTGAAGTTGCTGAAGTTCTCGCGGAGATGAAGCTGGACGCCACGGCAATTGCCGCCGGCCTCCTCCATGACGCGGTGGAAGATACCCCCGCGACCAGCGAGCAGATCGAGACCGATTTTGGCGATCAGGTGGCCCATATTGTCGAGGGCGTCACCAAGATCGACAAGATTCAATTCGCCAATCGGGAGGACCGGCAGGCTGAGAACGTCCGCAAGATGCTTCTGGCGATGGTGACGGATGTTCGGGTGGTTTTGATCAAGCTGGCCGATCGCCTGCACAACATGCGTACGCTCGAGCATCTGCAGCCTGACCGGCGCGAGGCGATCGCCCGGGAGACGCTGGATATTTATGCCCCGCTTGCCCATCGCCTCGGCATGGGCAAAGTGAGAGGCGAGCTCGAAGACCTCGCCTTCCGCTACACCGACCCGGTCAGCTACGAGAAGGTTGCCGCTGCGGTGGAAGCCCAGCGCATTGAGGGCGAACAGTTTCTGCGCGGGGTAGAAGACACGCTTGTGGAGCAACTCCGCGAGAACAACGTCGAAGCCCGAGTGGAGTGGCGCATCAAGCGCTACTACTCCATCTTCCAGAAGCTTCAGCGTTCGAAGGTGACATTCGACCAGGTCTACGATCTGCTGGCAGTTCGCGTGATCACGCAGGATGTTGCAGCCTGTTACGCAGTCTTTGGTTTGATACACACGCTTTGGCGTCCGGTTCCGGGCCGCATCAAGGACTTCATTGCGATACCTCGCGCAAACCGCTACCAGTCGCTCCACACGACCGTGATCGGCGAGGGTGGGCACCAATTCGAGGTCCAGATCCGCACCGAAGAGATGCACAGGATCGCCGAGGAAGGCATCGCGGCTCACTGGAAATACAAAACCAAAGACGACGTCGTCACCGCTCGGGACGAAGAGCGCCTCAACTGGATTCGCCAGCTTGTGGAATGGCAGAAGGAGATGACGGATCCGAACGAGTTCCTCTCCAGCTTGAAGATGGATCTCTATCCTGACGAGGTTTACACCTTCACGCCGAAAGGAAAGGTCGTTGTTGTTCCCGCTGACGGAACCCCCGTGGACTTCGCCTACACCATTCACACCGAGGTGGGTCATACGTGTGTGGGCGCCAAGGTCAATGGACGGATGGTGCCTCTTCGCACAAAGCTTCGAACCGGGGACATTGTTGAGATCGTCACGCAGAAAGACCACAAGCCAAGCCGCGATTGGCTGACCTTCGTCAAGAGCCCCCGAGCCCGCAACAAGATCAAGCACTGGCTCAATGAAGACCAGCGCCGGCGGGCGGTCGAGATTGGCCGCAAGCTTCTTGAGCGGGAAGCCCGCAAGCACAAAGTTCCGATGACGCAGATCGACGATCAGGACCTCACGCGCATTGCGGGAGAATACGGAGTTGCTACAGCCGCTGACCTGCTCGCTACGCTTGGTCAGGGGAAGCATAGCGCGCATCAGATCCTCAATAAGCTCGCGCCCGGTTATGCGACTCCGCCGGATGGTACTGCCTCCGCGGAACCTCACCAGCCCGGCACAGTTGAGCAGGCAATGTCGGATGCGGTGCGTAAACTGCACCTCACTGGATCGGACTCGCTGCAGGTGGAGGGCCAGAACGACCTTCTTGTGTATCGCGCGCGCTGTTGTAATCCGATCCGCGGCGAAGAGATCGTGGGTTACGTCACGCGCGGGAAAGGGGTCGCAGTCCACGCCCGCAGTTGTCCGAATGTGCAGAACCTCCTGTACGAAAGCGACCGCCGCATCAATGTGGAGTGGTCCCGCGTAGGGGACGACAGCGGCCGTGCCCAGCGCTACCCGGTCAAGATCACAATTTATTGCGACGACCGTACCGGCATGCTCAAGGAACTCACCGCCGTCATCTCCGACGACAATACGAATATCCGCGGAGTCGATATTCACCATGAAGACAGCGGAGAGGCCGTGATTGAATTCGTCGTGGAAGCCGAAGATTTGCGGCACCTCAATCGCATGGTCCTTGGCCTTCGTCGCGTCCAGGGTGTCCGCACGGTGCAGCGCACCCAGAAACTCTAGGCGCAAGTCGCACTCACCTTCGATACAGACAAAGAGAGCGGCTCATGCGAGGACGCTCAATGCCGGTGTACGATCAGGAGCAATGATTTTCGCCGATCGAGAACTGGCCAAGCGTCTTGAAGCCGCTGAGGGATACGCGTGCGCGGAATTTGCGAACGCACGGAAGCGAGTGGATCCTCAGAGTTCGTCCACATGGATGACTTGCGGCGGTGCAACCGTAGTTTTTGATGGAGTGGACTCGCCGATTACCCAGACTTTTGGACTTGGCCTCTTCGATCCGCTATCGGCGGAGACACTCGGCGAGATCGAGCGTTTCTTTCTGGAACGCGACGCTGAGGTGATGCACGAGGTATGCCCTTTCGCGGGAACGGCGGCTCTGGATCTTCTTTGCAAACGGGGATACGCGCCGATTGAAATCAGCAACGTGATGTACCGAACGGTAGAGAAGAGCGACAGAACATATCCGGCAAACATTCGTGTTCGCGTTGTGGAGCGTGATGAGGCGCAACTATGGAGCAGCATCAGTGCTCGCGGCTGGACGCACGAGCATCCGGAACTTGAGGAATTTGTGATGGGGATCGGCGAAGTGTGTGTGGCGCGGGAGCAGAGCCCGTGCCTGCTGGCCGAGATCGACGGAGTTCCCGGCGCTGCGGGCGCACTCGTCTTTCATGAAAACGTGGCTTTGTTTGGCGGGGCGGCAACCGTTCCCGAGTTGCGCAGAAGAGGACTGCAGTCGGCCTTAATGCAAGAGAGGATGCGATACGCCGCGGACCATGGGTGCGATCTTGCCATGATGGTTGCGGAGGCGGGTTCGAACTCACAACGGAACGCGGAGCGGGTTGGGTTCCGGGTTGCGTATACGAGGTCGAAGTGGCGCCTGACGCGACAAGCTATCGATTGACCTGCACGATACTATTCGCTCGGCTCAGAGTTTCAGCCCGGTTTCCATGGCACCTTTGGTGGCCAGCCCCCAGGCCATCGCGGGAGTATTGTGCGCTATACCGAAGCGACCATCGGGACCGAGAAGGATGATGCCGCCACGACCACCGAGGCGATTGAATAGATAGGCCATGGCCTCGCGGGTCGCGAGTTCGGGGGCCGTTCCGGCAGCAACGCGATCGACAGCCCACTTGCCGAGCACGAGCTTCATGATTGGCTCACCCCATCCGGAGAGAGAGACGGCTGCGGAGAGATTGTCGGCATAGCAGCCACAGCCGATGAGCGATGAATCTCCCACCCGACCGGGAGTCTTATTGAGGGTGCCTCCAGTGGAAGTTGCGGCTGCGAGGTTTCCGCGGACGTCCAGGGCGACAGCACCGACAGTGTCATGGCTATCCATTTCAATACGGCCAACTGCGGTCTCGGGGCTTTTGTCGTCTTCGAGGCCGGAGAAGGTGTCATCGGCAAGTCCTGCGGCCTCCCGATGCTTTGCCTGTGTCAGCCGTTCACGCTCGCGGTCGAGGACCAATTCAGCATTGTCGATGAGGGGCATGCCGTGAGAGCGGGCGAATTCTTCGGCCCCGGCACCGACGAAATACACGTGCGGGCTTTTTTCGAGGACGAGGCGGGCGGCCTGGATCGGGTTGCGCAATCGTTCCACGCACGCGACTCCGCCAGCTTTCATGCGTCCGCCATCCATGAGCAGGGCGTCCAGTTGTACGCGGCCATCGCAGGTAAGGAAACTCCCCCGCCCGGCGTCGAAGGTGGGATCGTCTTCCATGACGGTCACGGCAGCCTCAACAGCATCGATGGCGGCTCCTCCGCGCATAAGGATGGCGGATCCGGCCTCAAGGGCTTTGCGTACTCCTGATTGATGGGCAGCAGCTGCATCCTCGGGGATGGCCCAAGCACCGCCATGAACGAGCAGGGTTGGCTTATGGGTCGCAGTTCTCACCCCGTAATGGTAGTTCATGCAGCCGGAATAGTTTCACGGGACATGGCGGCCGCCTTTCACGCAGAGTCAAGTTCTTGTGGTGACCGGTTCGGTGTAAGCAACTGAATTGATTGCTCGAGAATTCTCAAGTCAATTTGCAGGGTATTTCAGGGGAATTCGCTAACCTGAACACATCGAAGATCAGGCCAGAAAAACGCGAATTCAGAACCACCATTGAGCCTGATCCGTCGGCGCCGGATGTATTGAATCAAACTGATCGCGCATCGCAATACTGCCGAATCCGGCTGCATCGTGCGTCGCGCACACGCCGAACCTAGAGCAGATCAAGACTCTATTTGCGGGTGGCGCTTGCGAGCGAACCCAGGCACACAGCGTTTCGAACACAGCATTGAACGGCCAAAATTTTTGACTGCATTCAGCGTCCTGCTCATGGTGGCCGAAGTAGCTGTGCAGGCCTGGCATCGGCACTGAAGACCGGTTCGCGCATAACACTGGGTTCAACCCGTGAGATTCCGAGCAGCAAGAAATGCTCTGGCATCTGATTACGCTCTTTATAATCACCCCATGAGCGAGAAGCCGTTAGTTGGCGTGGTGATGGGCTCGAAGAGCGATTACGAGGTGCTCTCGGCCGCCGTCGAAATCCTGCGCGCACTTGAGATCCCCCATGAAGCTCGCGTAGTCAGTGCTCACCGAACGCCGGATTGGCTGTTCGAATATGCGGAGACTGCGCGAGACCGGGGGCTTCGCGTCATTATCGCGGGCGCCGGCGGAGCAGCACACCTTCCCGGAATGCTTGCATCGAAGACCCTTGTACCGGTCCTAGGCGTTCCTGTGCCAGCGACGCTACTCAACGGCCTCGATTCCCTGCTCTCGATTGTGCAAATGCCGAAGGGAGTTCCTGTCGGAACGCTCGCGATCGGCAAGCCAGGCGCTGCCAATGCCGCGCTTCTTGCCGCGGAGATTCTCGCAGCAACGGATGCGCCTCTCTATTACCGGCTGGCAGCATGGCGCAAAGCCCGTACCGATGAAGTGATGACGCAGGAGCTTCCCTAGTGCCGGATAACCCTATCCCCGTTATTGAACCTGGCGGCATGATTGGCATCCTCGGCGGAGGGCAATTAGGCCGCATGACGGCCATGGCTGCTCGCACCATGGGGTATCGCGTGCGCGTGATGGATCCCGAGCCGAAGTGCCCCGCGAGTTTTGTTGTCGACGAAACCATTACAGGTGCATGGGACGACGTCGCCGCAGCGCAGAAGCTGGCTCGCGGAGCGGATGCCATCACGCTTGAGATCGAACAGATCGGTATCCACGCACTGGCGCAGGTCGCGGAGCTCGCACCCCTCCGTCCCGGTGTGGAGCCTGTAAGAATCATTCAGGATAAGACGATCCAGAAAACGTGGCTCGCCGAAAACGGCTTTCCGGTCGGCCCTTTCCGTGTCGTACGAACTGAATTCGAAGTGCAGACCGCGGTGCAGGCGCTTGGCGGCCGTGTCTATCTGAAGATTGGACTCGGAGGCTACGATGGACGCGGCCAGGCTCGCATTGGATTCGATGCACGCTATACGGAGCAGTCTGTAGCCGAAGCATGGAAGAGCATCGGCGAGAGGCCCGCGGTTGTGGAGCAGGCGCTGAACCTTGCCACGGAAATCAGCGTGATGGCGGCCCGTACGCCCTCGGGCGAGGTGCGCACATTTCCCGCGGCGCGCAACCACCACGAGAACCAGATCCTCGCATGGAGTGTTCTACCTGCCGGTGTCAGCCCCGAGGTTGAAGCCAAGGCGGAAAAGCTGGCGGCAGATATCATCGCCCGGCTTGGCATTGAAGGCCTACTATGTGTCGAGATGTTCATTACAAAGCAGGGCCGCTTGCTGGTGAATGAAATGGCGCCGCGTCCGCACAACAGCTACCACCAAAGCGAGCGCGGATGCGTTACCAGTCAGTTTGAACAACTGGTGCGGACCACCTGCAACTTGCCGCTTGGGGAGACGTCGCTGATTACTCCCTGCGCGATCGTTAACCTTCTCGGCGACATCTGGTTGACATCGGCTCCGAACTTTGCGGCGGCATTAAAGGTGCCGGGCGTTCGCCTCCATTTGTACGAGAAGCGCGGTGCCAAGAAGGGCAGGAAGATGGGTCACCTCTCATCGATCGGCGCAACGGCCGACGAAGCATTGGAGAGGGTGCTGGAAGGAAAGAAACGGATGCTGGGCGAGATCTGAATCCGCCGCGGGTGAGATCTGAGCACGGCGCACCCAGCTATCCGAATAGTTGCTTCAGCGGGACGATGACTATGCGCTGAACTGCTCTGCCTTCTCCCACCGCTTGGGCCGGCGATTCGCCTGCAGGATCTTCTTCCGCAGACGGAGCGACTTCGGGGTGATCTCAACCAACTCATCGTCCGCGATAAACTCGATCGCCTGCTCGAGATTCAACGTCCTGTAGGGAACGAGACGGATCGCCTCATCAGCGCTGGAGGCGCGCATATTGGTCAGCTTCTTCTCGCGAACCACGTTCACGTCAAGATCGTTGTCGCGTGAGTGTTCGCCGACGACCATGCCTTCGTAGACGTCCACGCCCGCTCCCAGAAACAGAATTCCGCGCTCCTGCAGACCGTTCAGCGAATAGGTGGTCGTCACGCCCTGGCGATCGGCAATCAATGCGCCAGTCGGGCGCTGCGGGATCTCGCCCTGATAAGGGATGTAGCCGTCGAAGAGCGAATTCATCACGATGGTGCCGCGTGTCTCTGTCAGCATCTCGCTGCGCAGGCCGATCAGTCCGCGGCTGGGTACACGGAACTCAAGCCGCACGCGGCCTGAACCGTGATTGTGCATCTTGGTCATCTCGCCCTTGCGCGGGCCGAGCTTTTCAATAACAACGCCGGTGTACTGCTCGGGGATGTCGATCGTGAGGTGCTCGACTGGCTCCATGCGGGTACCATCGACAACCTTGGTGACGATCTCCGGGCGGCCGGCCATCAGTTCAAAGCCTTCGCGGCGCATCATCTCAATGAGGATCGCGAGCTGCAGCTCTCCGCGTCCCAGCACTTTGAAGGTGTCGGGCGAGCCAGTCTCTTCGACACGGATGGAAACGTTGGTCAGCAATTCCTTTTCCAGCCGCTCACGCAGGTTGCGGCTTGTCACGTACTGCCCTTCCCTGCCTGCAAAGGGTGAATTGTTGACGCTGAATTGAATTGCAATGGTGGGCTCGTCGATGACGATGAGCGGCAGCGGATCCGGCGTCTCGAGAGAGGTGATGGTCTCACCAATGGTGATGCCTTCCACTCCCGCGACAGCCACGATGTCGCCCATGACTGTCTCTGTCATCTCAGTGCGCTTCAGCCCCGAGAATGTGAAGAGCTTGGTGATTTTCGTTTTTTGTAAGGATCCATCACGCTTGGAAATGTTGACTTCATCTCCGGCGTGCAGAGTGCCCTGGAACACACGGCAGATTGCGATGCGGCCGAAGTACTCCGAATAATCGAGGTTAGTCACCAGAATCTGGAGCGGTGCCTCGGTATCGCCGGTCGCTGCGGGAATGGTCGAAACGATCGTCTCAAATAGGGGCTGGAGGTTTTCCCCCGGCTTATTCAGATCGAGAGTCGCGGTACCTGCTTTGGCGACGGCGTACAGGACAGGGAAATCCAGCTGCGACTCTTCTGCGTCGAGATCAATAAAGAGATCGTAGATCTCATTCAGCACTTCCTGGGGCCGCGCATCGGGACGGTCGATCTTGTTGATCACAACGATCGGCGCGAGCTTCGCTTCCAGCGCTTTGGCCAGCACATAGCGTGTCTGGGGCAGCGGGCCTTCAGCAGCATCCACCAGCAACATCACGCCATCCACCATCTTGAGCGCGCGTTCCACTTCCCCACCGAAATCCGCGTGACCCGGCGTATCGACAATGTTGATCTTGCCGCCCTCAAAGTTCACGGCCGTGTTCTTGGCGAGAATCGTGATGCCGCGCTCCCGCTCCAGATCGTTCGAGTCCATCACACGCTCGGCAACCTGCTCGTTAGCGCGAAATGTGCCGGATTGCCGCAACATGGCATCAACGAGGGTGGTCTTGCCGTGGTCAACATGGGCGATGATGGCGATATTACGTATCGTCTGGCTCACAGGGGCTAAGTTCCTTTTCTTCTATGGCAAATCTAGATTTGCGCTGGGGTCGGCCGCTAACGGCCATGGATCGGAATGACGGTGCAATGCACGGCCGCACAATGCGGCAGTTTCTATTTTACCAGTAACAACAATCCAGCAGATTTTCGCGGGGAAAGCGTTACCCTGCAGTAACTTCAATGCACGAAGTAGCTAACGATCAGGCCAAGAGAGGCGGTCCAGATAACCGCCGTCGTACCCCAGCCAAGGAAGTTGGTGAGTCGGTGGTTCGTCCGGTCACCCATAATCTTCCGCTGGTTGGTCATCAGCATAATCAGCACCATAAGTGGCGGAGTCGAGAAGCCCTGGACGATTCCGGCGAAGACCAGGGCATGCATTGGATTGATGCCCAGAAAGTTCAGCATCATCGCGGCCAGCGTAAAGACCGTGATGGCGAAATAGAAGAGCTTCGCCTCGTTCGGCTTTAGGCTCAGTCCCGTGCGTGCGCCTGCTGCCTGACAGACATCGTAAGCCGCGCCTGTCGTCATCACCGGGACGGCGAGCATTCCCACCCCAATGATTCCGATCGCAAACAGAGCTGAGGCAAACTTTCCGGCTACAGGCCGCAAAGCAAGAGCGACATCCGCGGCCGATTCAACTCCGCGATGACCGGCAACGAAGAGCGTAGTCGCCGTCGAGAGCATGATGAAGTACATCACCACATTGGAGAAGACCATCCCGAATACAACATCCCAAATGACTGCCTGAGTTCCGCAGGAGTGGCTCCCCGTCTCTGGCGCACGGAGTGACGCCTGGCGGCAATTTTCTCTTCTACTTCCTCGTTCGATTGCCAGGTAAAGATGTATGCCGAAAGCGATGCTCCGATAATGGCGACAATCATGGTTAACAAGTCGCGATCAACGTGCAGATGCGGCATCAGCGTTCCACGCAGCACCGCACCCCAATGAGGACGCGCCATCAGCGCCGAAGCGACATAGGCCAATAACGACATAGACAGCACTCGCAGAACATTGCGAATGAAGGCGTAGGAACCCCAAATCTAAAATGCGAGCGCGGCTGCAGTTACCACAACAAGAATTGCCCAGCGCGGCAGTGGCACCAGCAACCCCAATGCCGCCGCCATACCGCCAATATCCGCTCCGGCTTCAATGATGTTGCCGATGATGACGCCGACCAGAACGATGAAGAGCAGCCACCGCGGCGATCGCCGCCGCAGGACCGAGAACAGCCCTTGCCCTGTTACAAGCCCGAGTTTGCCTGACAGGTAGACGACTGCGATCATCATGGGCAGCGCGAGCGGCGCCATCCAGAGGATGTTGTACCCGAATCGTGCTCCCGCTTCTGCGTAGGTTCCTACCGCGGCGCAATCATCGTCCGCGGCTCCCGTAATGAGCCCCAGCCCAACCGAGCGAAGCATTGCGTGTTCCTGCTTGTGCTTACCTGGCAGAGGAGTTGCTGGTTGTGCCACCGGGACCAGTTGTGCGCATAAATCGTGAGCGCAAAGTGACTTGGATGGGGAGGGTCCAACTCAGGTTTCTTTCCGTTCCTGAGCCACTTCGAACCGCATCCCGCATCCCGGAGAGGACCATCGGATTCCCCGACATTCACCTCAGCGTTTAAACTCATCGGCAAATGAAACGCTCTGTCTTTGGACTTCTCCTGATCCTCTCCCTTGTTCCGACCCTGACTGCATCATCGGCGAACGCACAAACGCAGTCGCACAAAACGCCCGCAATGTTGATCTACTCGATCGATGTTGAAGGCGGCCAATCGACGCTTCTCGTCTCCCCGTCGGGAAGCTCCATGCTCATCGATACTGGTTGGCCAGGCAGTGGCCGCGATGCGGAACGGATTGAAGCCGCGATGAAAGACGCCGGGGTGACGCACCTGGACAAAGTGCTGATCACACATTTCCATACCGACCACGTCGGTGGAGTTCCCGAACTCGTCAAGCGCGTCAAGGTTGACGAGTTCATCGATCACGGCGTCAACCGCGAAGATTCGGATATCACCCGCAAGGATTTCGCGGCTTATCTTGCCGCCATCGGCAGAACGCCGCGTCGCACGGTTCATCCGGGCGATGCGATCAAAATGCCGGGACTGGATATCTCAGTTGTGACTGCGGATGGCGAACACATCTCGGCGGTCCCTGGTGTCAAACCGGTCCCCAACGCCAATTGCGCCAGAGAGCCACAGTGGACGCTGGACCAGAGCGAGAACCCACGTTCTGTTGGGATCCTGGTGCGTTTCGGCAAGTTCAGCTTCCTCGATCTTGGTGACTTGACGAAGCCGAAGGAGGTGCAACTTGTCTGCCCCACAAATCCGCTCGGCAGCGTGAGCCTGTTCCTCGTGAGCCACCACGGCCTCGATCAGTCGAATTCGAAGTCGCTTGTCGATGCCATCCATCCGCGTGCAGCCATCATGAACAATGGTGCACACAAGGGCGGCAGCCCCGAAGCATGGCAGACCGTGAATGAATCTGTAGGTCCGGAGAGTCTGTTCATGCTGCACACAGCTGAAGGCTCGGATGCCGCGCATAACAGCCCCGCGGATATGATCGCGAATTTGAGGGGCGACGGCGAGGGCCACTTCCTCAAGGTCACTGCAGTTCAGGACGGTTCGTTTACTGTTACGAACTCCCGGACCGGCAAGACGAAGGAGTTCTCATCTAAATAGCTCAAAACGCAAAACAAGACCCCTGATGAGTGAACAGGGGTCTTGTTGATTGCTTTTGTCCGACTAGTTTGAGAGCACTTACTTGGTGCTCGACATCTCCTTGCCACCAACGTCCACATTGTGGGCTTTGGCGATCTGCTCGATAATCTGCAGGTGCTGCTGAATTACCTGCGATCCCTTGTCTGCAATCTGCTTCACGGCTGGATCCTGGGCAGAAGTCGATTCTTCCTGAAACTCTTTCAGGTCCTTCTGGTGATCCTTAACCATCATGGTGATGTACTCGCGATCGAAGTCCTGACCTGAGAGGCTCTGCAGTTTATCCATTTCCTTTTTGTCTTTCTTGGACGGTTTGGACGGCTCGCTGATGCCCATTTGCTGCGCAACAGGCTTCAGCCACTTTTCGCCCATCTGACCGTGGTCGTTGACCATCTTGGCCGCAAACTGCTTCACATCCTGGCTCTGCGACTTCTGCTGCGCGAGTTGTCCGAGCTGCACTTCGGCCATTCCGCCCTGCATTGCCTGAGATATAAACGCGCGCTCTGAGAAATCCTGAGACGATGTTGGGGCGCCCGCACTCGGCGCTGCGCCGGAACCCGGTGCCTGAGTTCCAGAGTTGGGAGTCTGGCTTTGCGGCATACTTGGCTGTTGGCCACCGCCGCCGCCCGGCGCCTGTGCAAGCGCCAAAGTAGCGCTAAGCAGCACGGTACCCGCACCGCACGAAAATGTATAAGCTATCCGTTTTACATTCATCTGATAAACCTCCGAATGCGCATGCCGAAGGCATGCATCCACTGTCCGATGCCTCTCGTCTGCGAGGGGTTTGCCTCGAACTGCTCTAACTTTGTGGATTCCGCAACCGGCTGGTGGGCAAGAGGTTAGTAAGTGGCCGTCCGTCGGATAGGCTGGGTGATCTACGAAGAATCTTCAGTATTTCTTCAAGCTATTAGGCGCTTTCGCGTGCAGAGCTTCGAGCGCATCGCATGCCGTCTTCACACCGTTCTCGCCACGCAACTGATCTGCGATGGAGGCCGCGTGGTGTGCAAACGAGGGATCCTCAAGGAGTTCGCGTATCTTCCGTGCCACCCTTTTCGCTTCGTAATGAGACTTCCGGATAACCTTCGCCACGCCCAGACGTTTCATGCGCCGCGCATTATCAGGCTGGTCGTGTGAATAGGGCATGATCAGCATTGGCCGACCCGCACTCATACATTGCGCTGTCGTCCCGACACCTCCCTGGTGCACGACAACGGATGCTCTCGAAAACAGCTTCGAATAGGGTGCGTATTCTGCCACGCAGATTGATCCGAGCAGTTTTTCTTTCGGCTTGTTACGGGGATCGCTCCCAATCAGCAGAACGGCTCGCCTACCCAGTTCTTCCGCAGCTTTGGCGGATACCTCGTAAAAATCACCGGCGGCGAGCACCGCTGCGGAGCCAAGCGTGAAAACCAGCGGCGGCTCTCCGGTCGAAATGAATTGCTCAACATTCGGTGGGAGTTTGGCATTCCCTGAGTCGGCATCGTAGAAAGCAAACCCGGTAATGATCGTGTTCGGAGGCCAGTCTCTTTGCTCTACGCCCAGCACGCGCGAAAAGAGCGCCAGCACAAGATATGGCGAATGCTTGGCGTCGAACAAGGGGTTCGTTCCGCGCGACAATCGCAGTTCTCTTCGAAGCTCGTAGACCGGTTCGGGCCACTTGCGGCTGACGAAACGCGCAACACGCTTGATCACTCTTCCGAATCCCGGGACGCGCTTATCGGCCTTCGCGAGTTTCGGGTAAGGCGGAAGCACTGGAGGATCAAAAGCCGAGAAAAACGAGAGCGGCGCCAGCACGTAGCTTGCCCACGGAATTCCTGTCGTTTCGGCAACGATCGGCCCGGCATAGTTCAACTCGCCGATCAAGAGCAGATCTGCGCGGGCAGGTTTCGTCGCGGCATCCAGCAAATCGTCGTAGGTATGACGCAACGCGGGGAAAAGAAAATTTCGCAGTCCATGCTCTGTACCGTGCTTGATGTCGTAGATCATCTCGACCAGCACGTTGTTGCTGGGGTCGATATCCGGCCGGATCGGATGGAACTCAACGGCCAGCGGAACGATTCGCGACCGGTAGACCTCAGGCAGGGCCATCACCGGTGTGTGCCCCCGCTGCTTCAGCTCAAGAGCGAGCGCAATCAACGGATTGATATCACCGTAGGTGCCGATATTCGAGAGGACAATCCGCAAAGCAGGATCCGCTTACAAGAGTGGGAATACTTCGCTTAGGGTAATGCATACGGGCCAACGTGCGGCACTGGACCAACATATTCCGCAGCCCGACTCGTGAAGTCTATATAATCGCGAATCATCTCAGTTCCACAGGTTGAAAGGCTCCTCCATGTCCTCCAAACGGGTCCTTGCATTCTTTGCTTTGTTCCTCTTCGTTGCCACCGGTATTCAAGCCCAGACACTCCCGAACGGGGTTCAAAAGATCACCTCCATTGAAGGAATCACGGAATACGCATTTCCGAACGGCCTTCACGTCCTCCTGTTTCCAGACAGTTCGCAGCCCAAGATCACGGTCAACGTCACCTACAAGGTTGGATCACGGAATGAGGGTTACGGCGAAACCGGCATGGCTCATCTGCTGGAGCACATGGTGTTCAAGACCTCGAAGTCGGGTCGCGAACTGTTCAAGGAGCTTACAGACCGCTCTGCCGGCTTCTTCAACGGCACAACGACCTACGATCAGACGATGTACTTCGAGTCGTTCCCGGCGAGCGATGAGAGCCTGCACTGGGCGCTCGGGCTTGAACAAGACCGCATGGTTAACATGACCATGCTCAAGAAGGATCTCGATACCGAAATGACGGTCGTTCGCAATGAGATGGAGATGGGTGAAAACGATCCGACCGATGTTCTCGAGGAGCGCGTTCTCGCTGCAGCCTTCAACTTCCACAACTATGGAAAGACCGTAATCGGAGCACGCAGCGATGTCGAGCGCGTGCCGATCGAAAATCTCTCCGTGTTCTACAAGAAGTACTACGAGCCTGACAACGCCGAATTGATCGTCGCCGGGAAGTTCGACGAGTCCAAAGCGCTCGGGATGATCGCACAGACTCTGGGCTCGATTCCGAAGCCCGACCGCATCCTCTCGCAGCCCTACACTACTGAACCTACTCAGGAAGGCGAACGCGAGGTCATTCTTCGGCGTGTCGGCAATGTGCAAGCCGTTTTGGCCGTCTATCACATGCCATCCGCTTTGCATGCGGATATACCGGCGCTCCAGGTCCTTGCCCAAGTCCTCGGCGCTCCGCAGACTGGACGACTTTACAAGGACCTTGTCGACTCCAAGAAGGCCGTCTCCACATATATGTATGCATCAACCATGCACGATCCCGGGTTCCTGGAGGCGTTCGCCCAACTGAAACCTGAGCAATCCATTGACGATGCCTCTCAGACTCTGCTGAAGACAATCGAGAGCGTCACTTCCAACCCACCAACGCAAGAAGAGGTCGATCGAGCGAAGGCTCGCATCCTTAAAAACGTAGAACTTGCGATGGCCAACTCGCAATCTGTCGCGCTCATGCTCGGCGGCAACATCGGCGACGGAGATTGGCGACTTCTGTTCTTGAACCGGGATGAGGTCGGAAAGGTCACGCCCGCCGATGTGCAACGCGTCGCCAAGGCCTATCTGAAGAGTTCCAATCGCACACTTGGCGAATTCATACCCACCTCGACTCCAGATCGTGCGGAGATCGCCACAGCCCCTGACGCCGCAACACGATTCAAGGACTTCAAGCCCGGCATCGCCATTGAACAGGGCGAGGTGTTCGATCCCACGCCGAAGAACATTGAAGCCCGCCTGGTCAGAGCCATACTCCCCAACGGAATGAAGCTTGTGATGTTCCCGAAGAAAACGCGTGGCGGTATCGTCATTGCCACCATGAATTTCCGCTTTGGGGACGAGAAGTCTCTCTTTGGCAAATCAACTGATGCCTCTCTTGCAGGCGCCATGCTGATGCGCGGCACCAACACCAGAAACCGGCAACAGATTCAAGATGAAACCGATCGACTCAAGGCGCAGCTCAATGTTTGGGGAAGTGCGGGATACGGCGGAGCGCACGTGCGCACGACTGAGGCGAACCTGCCCGGCTCTCTTCGCTTCATCCGTGAACTGCAACGCGAATCCACTTTTCCTGAGGCGGAATTCCAGCAGATCCGCCAGCAGCGCATCGCCGGTGCCGAAAGCCAGAAGACCGAGCCGACTGCTCTGGCTCAGCTCACGCTAAGCCGACATCTTAACGCGCGATATACGAAAGGAGACGTGCGGTACGTAGCTACGCTTGACGAGCAGATCGAGCAGTTGAAAGCCGCAAAACTAGAAGATGCGCGAAAGTTCTACGATGATTTCTACGCTCCTGCAGAAGGCGAAATCGTCATCAGCGGCCAATTCAATCCAGAGGAGATTAAGAAGTTAGTTACTGATCTTTTCGGCGGCTGGAAGAGTACGCGAGCCTTTGCACGCATCGAAGATCGTTTTCAAAAGGAACCTGCGATCAACCAGAAGCTGGAAACTCCGGACAAGCAAAACGCGTTGTTCATGGCCGGAACGGCCGTCAAGATGAACGACGAGGATGCCGACTTTGCCGCGATCACCATGGCAGGCATGGTTTTAGGCGGATCCGCAAATTCCCGGCTGTTCACGCGCATCCGGATCAAGGATGGACTGAGCTACGGGGCAAACGCAGGGTTTTACATGCCGACCAAAGATGACGCAGGCGCCTTCTATGCATCTGCTATCGCAGCCCCACAGAACATGCCGAAAGTGGAAGCTGCTTTCCAGGAGGAGGTCAATCGCCTCTTGAAAGATGGCGTCACCGCCGATGAGCTCGAGAAAGCCAAGAAGACCTGGCTCGACCAACGAACGCTTCAGCGGGCCGACGAGAACAATCTCGCGGGTGCGTTGTCGGGCCTCGAGCGCTGGGGAAGAACGATGGACTGGGATGCGCAACTTGAAGCTAAAGTGGCTGCGCTGACGCCACAGCAGGTGAACGAAGCGCTGAAACGCCATTTCGACTCGGCTGGTATCTCGATCGTGAAGGGCGGGGACTTTAAAAAGGCCGGTGTCTACCAGCAGTAGTGGAGAGATGCCCCAAAGCGAAACGCCTGCCGAGAATGGCAGGCGTTTCAAATTTCGACCATCAACTTCCGGCTTATTACTTCTCCTCGTCCCAGTTCTCTCTGTCGCCATCCCACATCTCAATCATGATCAGTGTCTCCCGTTCTGTTGATTCCGTATTCGGGCTGACAGGAACGCGGGTAGGGAACATGATCGCAATGGAAGCCAGTTGTCCGAGCTTCGGCGGAAGCTCCGGCATTCCGAATTCCCGCTGCTCAGCGTAGTCAAAAACCGTACCGGCCGCTCCAAAGCTGAATGAGAGCGTTGTGTCTGCGCGCAATGAGCGCAAAGTGAATGCCTCGTCAGAAACAGAGTACACATTACACTTGAGCACGAGACGGCATTCGTTGAACGAGCCAAGGCAGAGGAGGGACGTCTGTTCCTCCATCCACTTGCGCAACAAGAGCCGCACATCTGACGTGTTCAAATTTCCGGCCGTCCGTGTTGTGCTCTGATCCAGCAACATGGGCAGTGTACGGATGTGCTACCCCTTCCATCATCCCCATTTGGTAACCACAACCAGAATGATTCAGCGGTATCGGCCATTCCGCGCAGAGCATCGGACCCGACTACGAGACTACGGTGAGCGTTGGTCAAGACCGGTAGGCTGCTTTCGAGATTCAGGTGAGAGCGGCGCGTACGATTTCTCGTCGTTATTGGACCGCAGTTGAAACTCATTGAGATGCAGACAGGTTTCCGCATGGCTAACGATGGCCGAATGGAGATGTCAGGCTTGATGAATGAAGGGCAGTGGGATTCGGTTTAGGAGCATCCTGGAGATCTGAAACCCTCAGTCCCCGGAAACCACCGACTCCGCACCATCAAACGAGAGCACATAACTCGGAGATGGCGCTGAAACGGGCCCTTTGAGCTTGCCCATGCGGGCTTCCTGCTCGAAGTCCGTCAACAAATTCTGGATCGGGCAATTTCCCCAGCGACGGAGGAAGGTGTCGACCAGAAGTTTCATGTCCGAACGGAAACTCGCTCGTCTCATATAGTCGACATCGAGTTTGTATTTCGCTGGAAGAATCGTTCGATGGTAGTAACCGTCGAGCTGATGGGCAGGAACTCCGGCGAGAAATTCCTCCTCGCGTGCGAACGCAAACGTCGCTGCTCCGGTGATACCCGGACGCCAATGGAGAGTAGCAATTTGATGTTCCGGCAGTTTAGGCCTCGGTCCAACGAGGCTCATATCGCCTTTAAGAACATTGAGAAGTTGGGGAACCTCATCCAGCTTCCATCGACGTAGGAAAGGGCCGATGGGTGTGAATTGCTGATTTGCCGCGGTTGTGACCGAACGGTGCGTTCCCTTCCTTGCATGCTCCATTGTTCGGAACTTCAGGATTGTGAATGCACGCCCCTTGCGCCCGATGCGCTGCTGCGTGAAGAAAGCAGGTCCGGAGGAAGTGAGCTTGACAGCAAGCGCAACGATCAGCAGCGCGGGAAGAAGCAATGGAAGTGTCAGGAGCACGCAAGACACGTCAAAAGCGCGCTTGCCCCAGGACAGAGACCACTTGCTCGAAGCCACCGACCCTGCTCCGAATTGGTACAGGACCGCCGGCTTCTTCATATAAACCGGCGACCCCTGTTGAGCGGCGTGGGCCTGCTCACTCAGCGTCACAACCCTTGACGTGTGCCTGTACAGCGAATCTGTAGCCAATTTGCCCTCGGCAGTTGCAGCAACTTTAATCAGCAGTACTTCAATGAAAGGGAACTGAATCAAGCTACGGATCGTGCAACTTGCGTCGTGGCGATGACTATCGGCAGAATACAGCAGCGGATGTCGTGGTCCCTCAACTTCGATCAGCGAACAGTTAGCCTCAGTCAGCGATGGATGTCTTAGCTTGATCCGTGACCAAATATTACCATCTTTCTAGAAATGTAACTGTTACGGAATAGCGAAAGTACCTATTTCGGTAATCAACTTACCCGAGTAGACTCGTAACTCGAACCAATTCAGCTGGTCAAGAAAGCAGCCTTCGCCTGACACGTTGCTAGCAGTGCCAAGAATCGGTTTTGCGCGACTTCATGATGCTGTACCATCAATTACGGATCTGGGCGCCGCAAGTTGAAGGCGCGACGCAGCTTACGCCGCCCAGCTCATTTCCTGACGAACCATGAATGATTCAACCCAGAACCGCCGGAATCCCCTCAGCACAGCACCCAATCTGCTCACGGTGATCCGGATCTGTCTCGCCCCGTTCCTGGTCTCAGCGATTCTCGAAAATCGATTCAAGATCGCCTTTACACTCTTCATCGTCGCTGGCCTCACCGATGCCCTCGACGGGGTTCTGGCCCGGGTATTGAAACAGCGCACCACTCTGGGCCAGTATCTCGACCCAATCGCCGACAAGCTGCTACTTAGCACCCTCTTTTTGGTCCTGATGTACAAGAGCCTGATGCCCACCACAGTAACGGTGCTGGTGTTCGGGCGGGATTTGGGCATCCTTATTGTTGCGGCCGTCATGTATGCGGTGGTCGGCCGGCGCGAATTTGGTCCGAGCATCTTCGGTAAAGCCAATACAGTGGCACAAGTTACAGCCGTGGCCGTGGTGCTTTTGCATCAGCTGACCGCTGCGAAGTGGGTTGTTATTCTGCGCTTTATTGCTCTCGACGCCACGATTGGACTGACCGTCCTTTCGGGCCTGCACTACGCCTGGATTGCCGCCCACCGCAGCAGCGCACAGGGCAACACAGCTGCCAATCGGTAACTCAGAGGGCAAGGGTCTGATTCCACCAGAAAATCAGGATGACTGAACGGGAGCGCTACTCGCCATCCGTCTCCGGCTCTTCTTTCTCGACCGTCTCCTCGATCGCCATGTCATTAAACTCTTCAGAATCAAACACATCGCCGCATTCTAAGCATTCAACGAATTCGGCGTCTTCGTGGCGGGAAACGATTCGGACCCTGGGGTGTTTGCAGGCGGTGACCATCTTTGTAGGAAGGGACTCGGATTTAGAAACTCTTGCCGCAGATTGTAGCGAGCTTTTCGACAATTTCAAACGGCATTTTTGGTGAATCTTTCTAAATCCATTCGACCTACCCCAGACCCCGCATCAGACGCAGGATCCCCCTCATTGAACCCGGACAGATTCGGTCGTATACTAAATACGGACCTAACAAGTCGCATATATATGCTGAAGCTCACAAAGAAAGCAGACTACGGGTTGATGGCGCTCAAGTACCTGGCGGAGCGTCCGGATACCGCTGCTTTGAGCGCGAAAGAAATCGCGGACGCTTATGGCATCCCGGCGCAGCTGCTGGCAAAGATCCTTCAACAACTAACCAAGAAGGGGTTGCTGAAGTCGCATGCCGGAATGAACGGCGGCTATGCGTTGTCGAGGCAAGCGGCATCGATTTCCGCGTATGAGGTGATTCTGGCCATCGACGGGCCATTCTTTATCACTTCGTGTACCAAGGGAGCGCACGGGTGTGAGCTGACACCAAGTTGCACGATTAAGGAGCCACTAGCCCGAGTCAACGAGACGATTGCCGGTGTGCTTAAGAGCATTAGTATTCAGGATCTCGCCGAGCATGAGCATCCTCCGGGCCAGACGCCGGAACCGAAATTGGTCACGCTCACGATTTAGTTAACACTCCGCTTGGCGGAGAACCTCCGCAGAAGCGGAGATGCAGATAAGGATGGAGAGGTCGGGATGAGTACAGTCACCAGTCAGATCGAAGTACCGGCAGGCGTAACGCTGCCAATCTATATGGACAATCACGCCACCAGCCCGCTCGATCCCCGCGTGCTTGAGGCGATGATGCCTTATTTGACGAACAAATTTGGCAACGCCGCGAGCCGTAACCACTCGTTCGGCTGGGAAGCCGAGCAGGCCGTCGAGACGGCTCGCGAACAGATTGCGAAGCTTATCGGCGCAACCGCGAAGGAAATCATCTTCACTTCCGGCGCCACCGAGTCGAACAACCTCGCGATCAAGGGCATTGCGGAGATGTATCGCGAGCGCGGGAACCACATCATCACGCAGGTGACGGAACACAAGGCTGTGCTCGACACCTGCAAGCGGCTCGAAAAGTACGGCTATCGCGTCACCTACCTTCCGGTGAAGGCTGACGGCCTGATCGATATCGAAGATCTCAAGCGGGCGATGGATGACAAGACGATCCTCGTCTCCATCATGTACGCCAACAACGAAATCGGCGTGATCCAGCCCATTCGCGAAATCGGCAAGCTCTGCCATGAGAAGGGCGTGCTCTTCCACACGGATGCAGTGCAGGCGGTGGGCAAGGTTCCCGTCGACGTGATCGGAGACAACATTGATGTGCTCTCGCTCTCGGGCCACAAGATCTACGGACCCAAGGGTGTCGGCGCTCTCTATGTTCGTCGCCGCAATCCCCGCGTGCAGATCGCCGCGCAGATCGATGGTGGCGGCCATGAGCGAGGCATGCGCTCGGGCACGCTGAATGTCCCGGGCATCGTTGGCCTTGGCGCAGCTTGCGAAATTGCCCGCACCGAGATGGACACGGAAGCCGCTTATCTTCGCGGTCTGCGCGATCGGCTGCAGCACAAGCTTGAATCCGAGCTCGATTACATCCACATCAATGGATCCATGGAGCATCGTCTGCCCGGCAATCTCAATGTGAGCTTCGTCTATGTTGAAGGCGAGTCTCTGCTGATGGGCATCAATGATGTTGCGGTTTCCAGCGGCTCTGCCTGCACCTCGGCAACCCTGGAACCTTCCTACGTACTCAAGGCCCTGGGTTTGGGCGACGATGTGGCACATAGCTCCATTCGTTTCGGTCTGGGCCGCTTCAACACCCAGGCAGAGGTGGATTACGTGGCAGCCAAGGTGATCGACATCGTGAAGAAGCTTCGTGAACTCTCGCCTCTGTACGAGATGGTGAAGGAAGGCATTGACCTGACCAAGATCGAGTGGCAGGCACATTAATAAGTTGTGCGCGATCAGTTCTCGTAGTCGTTTGAAGCGTCCTTGGGCTGATCACTGACATCCAATGACTGACGACTGGAAACTGAGAACAGGTTTTAGCGGCTTCCCGCAGAAGGAGATCGGAACATGGCATATAGCGACAAGGTAGTCGACCACTACAACAATCCCCGCAACGTAGGCACGCTCGACAAGAGCTCGAGCGAAGTAGGCACGGGGCTGGTCGGCGCACCCGAGTGCGGCGACGTAATGCGCCTCCAGATCCGCGTAAATCCCGAGACCCAGGTGATTGAAGAGGCCAAGTTCAAGACCTTCGGTTGCGGCTCGGCAATCGCCAGCTCTTCGCTCGCGACCGAGTGGATCAAGGGACGCACCGTTGAGGATGCGCTCGAAATCAAGAACACCGATATCGTGAAGGAACTCTCGCTTCCTCCTGTCAAGATTCACTGCTCCGTGCTCGCCGAAGATGCGATTCGTGCAGCCATTGGAGACTGGAAAAAGAAGAATAACGTTGCTGAATCGGCTGCCGTAGCCGCAGAGGCCAAGTAAGAAGGGCGAAATGTCGAACTTTGTAAGTATTGAATCGAAGCCGGCCGAAGGTGCGAGCGCTGCCCCTGTGCAGCCCACGCCTGCGCCGGCTTCGCATGGAAATCCGTCAGGCATCCAAGTCACTGATCGCGCCGTGAAGCGCATCAAGATCGCCATCGCCAAGGAAGGCATTTCGCCCGATGAGGGTGGACTGCGTCTCGGTGTATTGGGCGGCGGCTGCTCCGGCCTTTCCTATTCGATTAAGTTCGACACCCGTCCGCGCGAGCGCGATCGCATCTATGAATTCGAGGGGGTTCGCATCTTTGTCGATCCCAAGTCGTTCATCTACCTGCACGGCATGACGCTCGACTACGAAGAGACCTTGATGCGGCAGGGTTTCAACTTCATCAATCCAAACTCCACGCGCTCCTGCGGCTGCGGATCATCCTTCTCGTCGTAGGTTCAATCTTGCCGGAGCCATCTCATGTTAAAAGTCATCGATTCTGCAATACCGGTTGAATGCTGGTCGTGTGCCGTCGCGCACAACGAGTCCACTCTGTTCTGTCCGCATTGCAGCAAGATCCAGCCTCCTCCGGGAGGCGATTATTTTTCTGTATTCTCGCTGGTTCCCAGACTCGATCTCGACCTCGGCATGCTTGAGCACCAGTTCCACAAGCTCAGCCGCAAGTTGCACCCCGATCGCTACGCGCGTGCCTCAGAGAACGAGAAGGACTGGAGTCTGGCCGATACGGCTCTCCTGAACGACGCTTATCGCACGCTGCGCGACCCTATCCGCCGGACCGAGTACCTGCTCAAGCTTCGAGGCGCGGAGATTGGAGAAGAGCACGCCGGCAAGGATCGAAAAGATCCGTCGCGCGTTCCGGCTGATCTGCTGGAAGAGGCCTTCGACCTCAACATGCAACTCGAGGAGATGCGCATGTCGAAGAAGATTGGCGACACTGATCCTGAATTGCAGTCGGGCCTGGAACAGGCGAAGAAGAAGTACAACGACATGCTTGATGGTGTCGACAGCGACCTCCGCGCGCAGTGGCAGGTCTGGGACGATGGCGAGGAAGGCGCACGCAAAGAATCCGAGAAGAAGATGGTCGCCCTGCTTGATCGCAGGCGCTACATTAGCAACCTTGTCCGCGACGTTACCGAAACATTGGCAACTTAAAGCCGGAGTGCCCCCAGGTCTCGACTTGGAGAACTGGGATCACGGCTGAGAATCTATCGAGGTATCTGAAGCTCTCATGGCAGCAGAAGGACGCGTAGTTGGAATCGACCTGGGCACGACAAACTCACTCGTCGCATACATGGAAGGCGACAAGCCTGTAGTCATCCCCGGCGTTGACGGCTCGAATCTCGTTCCGTCGGTCGTGGCGCTCGACCCCATGCCCAAAGATGGCAACGGCCGCCCCACTGTGACGGTCGGCAACAGCGCCCGCCGCACTCTGGTCGAAACACCCGAGCGCGTCATCTACTCGGTGAAGCGCCTCATGGGCCGCGGTCTCGAAGAAGTACAGAGCGAACTCAAGTTCTTCCCCTTCCGCCTTGCCGACGACGTCGAAGCCGGTGAAGTTCCGCGCATTCAGCTCGGCGAGATGCGCTTCACGCCGCCCGAAATCTCCGCCTATATCTTGCGCCAGCTCAAGCGGAACGCCGAGCGCTTCTTCGGCTCGCCCGTCACCCAAGCGGTCATCACCGTCCCCGCTTACTTCAACGATGCGCAGCGCCAGGCCACCAAAGACGCGGGCCGTATGGCCGGACTCGAAGTGCTCCGTCTGGTTAACGAGCCCACTGCGGCCGCGCTCGCGTACGGACTCGATCGCAACAAGGAAGGCCTGATCGCGGTTTACGATTTCGGCGGCGGCACCTTCGACATCTCCATTCTCAAGCTGAGCGACGGCATCTTCGAAGTGCAGTCCACCAACGGCGACACGCACCTCGGCGGAGACGACATCGACAACCTGCTCCTCGCCATCGCTCTCGACGAGATTCATTCAGAGCACGGCATCGATCTCCGTCAGCATCCCGGCGCGGTCCAAGCCCTGCGCAAGTCAGCAATCGATGCGAAGATTCGCCTCTCGTCGGAGCCAGTCGCACAATTTGACGTAGAACTCCCGAACGGAGACCGCTACCAGCGCGAGATTCCGCGGGAAGTTTTCGAACAGTTGATCGAGCCAGTGCTCAACCGCACTGCAGGTCCCTGCAAGCAGGCCCTCGCTGACGCCGGCGTCACTCCCGAGCAGATCGACGAAGTCGTCCTCGTTGGCGGATCGACGCGCATTCCGGCAGTCCGCAAGCTCGTCGAGAATCTGTTCCACCTTGCCGCGCGCGGTAAGAAGCCGCACATCGAACTCAATCCTGACGAGGTGGTCGCGCTCGGTGCAGCCGTGCAGGCCGACATCCTCGCTGGAGCCTCCGCGACCACGGAAGAGATGTTGCTGCTCGACGTGACGCCGCTCTCCCTGGGTATCGAAGCCCTCGGGGGCACCGTTGCGAAAATCATCCAGCGCAACTCCACGATTCCCGCCTCTGCCACCGAGCACTTCACCACTGGAGTCGATGGCCAAACGAATGTCGCCATTCACGTGGTGCAAGGTGAACGTGAACTCGCGGCGGACTGCCGTTCTTTGGCGCGGTTTGATCTCAAGGGGATCCCGCCCATGAGCGCCGGCCTTCCGCGTATCGAAGTGAAGTTCCTCATTGACGCCGATGGCATTCTTCAAGTCTCAGCACGCGAGCAACGCAGCGGCCAGCAGTCGCAGATCGAGGTTAAGCCCACTTACGGGCTGACTGACGAACAAGTCGAAAGCATGATTCTCGATTCCTTCGACAATGCCGAAGCTGACTTCGCCAAGCGGCTCCTGATCGAAGCCCGCAACGAAGCCGATTCGATTCTCACCAAAGTCGAACAGGCGCAATCCAATCCGGCATGGAGTCAATTGCGGGGTGAAGAGATCGCCGCGATCGAATCAACACGCAATCACCTCAGCGCCGCCAGGTCTGGCGACGATCTCAATGCGATCCGCGAAGCCACAATCGCGCTTGATAAATCAACACACCGCCTCGCCGAGCTGATGATGGACGCGGCCGTAACCTCTGCGATCAGAGGAAAGACCATGGGTGAAGCCGGTGAGCAGCTGAACGAAGATCTAACTGCCCCGCATCCGATGGCGCCAGCAGAATTCAGATAGAGAAGCGATTCGCTGCTAACCCGATTCGAGGAACGAAAAAATGCCTGAAGCAAACACCTCCAAAATTCCCCCTGACAAACTCGTCCGCGTAACCTTCATGCCCGAAGGGAAAACCGTCGAGTTCGAGTTCGGCACAATGCCTTATGACCACCATGGCAAGCCGATGTCGTTCCTGGACGTCGCCGAGAACTTCAATATTTTTCTCGATCACGCGTGTGGCGGTTCTTGCGCCTGCACCACCTGCCACATCTGGGTGAAGGACGGCAAAGACGGCATCAGCGAAGCTGACGACGACGAGCTCGATCGCCTCGACATGGCCGCCGACCAGCAGCTCAACTCGCGGCTCGGATGCCAGGCCGTCATCACCAAACCGGGCAACTACGTCGTTGAGATTCCGAAGTGGAACCGCAACTATACCTCCGAAGGCAAACCTCTCGCCTTGGCGGACAACAAATAGTCCGCGAAATATCTCTGCTCACAACTGAACTCGGGTGCCCCATCCATTCCGCGCCGTTTGCGGAACGGATGGCAAGCGACAAGGCTCGACTTACATAACAGGAGACCCTATGCCTCGCGAAATCATGTGGACCGACTCAGAGGAAATCGGAATTCAGCTACAGGAAAAGTTCCCCGACGTCGATCCCCTTACCGTGCGCTTCACTGATCTGCACAAGTACGTGACGGAACTCGAGGGCTTTGCAGATGACCCAACCAAGTCAAATGAGTCCCGCCTCGAAGCCATCCAGATGGCCTGGCACGAAGAATACGAAGACGCAAAGGGCTGACGAGATTCCCGAAGAGGACGATCTTCACCGCAGATAAGGGCGTCGGCAGGCGCCGTTTGCTCTGGTCACATATCGCGCATGATCTCCGCTGGTTCAGCAGCAGAAGCACGTCGCGCAGGAGCTAAGCTCGCAATCATTACAGCTGCTACGGGCAGGAGCGGGGCGATCAACCACACCTGAAATGATGGAGGCGCGGCCGCCGCGACGCCGACAATAAGGAACCGCGCGATCGCAACAGACAGGGTGACCCCCAGCAGCACGCCAAGCAACGCAAGCCGGCCCACAGTCCCCATGACCAGCAGCACGATGCGCCATCGTTGCGCTCCCAACGCCATGCGCACTGCCCGGTCGCGCTGCCGTTGACGTTCCGCATCGCTCTGCGCGTTCAGCAGGCCAAGAACTCCAAGAAGCAATGCCAGAGCCGCCGATACTCCGCCAATCAGTGTTGCGATCCGTAGTGGCGCCAAACCGGACTGAGCCAATTGTTCTTTCAGAGTCATGATTGTGACTGATCCTGTAGTGCCTCCCGCCACGTTCTCCACCTCGTGGCGGAGATGGGCAGCAATTCCGCTGTTCCACTGCGAACCCTTCAGCATCAGCGTCATGCGCGCGGGACAATCCTGCCATATTGGAAAGTAGATCGTGGGACCTGCATGCTGTTCGAACGTCCCGACAGCCTGTGATTGGACGACTCCTATAATCTCCGTCCGCACGCCGTTATCATCGATAACGCCTGAACCAAGCGCTTTGCGTTCGAAATAGAGATCCGCGGCCTCCTGGTTGATCACCGCGACGCGCCCTTCTCCGGAGATTCGACCTCCTCCGAACTCCTTTCCCGCGTTCGCCGACATGCCCAGAGTTCGGAAGTAGCTCGCCGAAACACATTTGCGCTCAGCTCAATTGCCGGTCTCTTCTGTGTGACAGGCACATGAAATCCTGCATCACGGATCGTATGCGGCGGGTCAGATTGATTAAGGAAGCCGTAATAAATCGTCGCTCTCCTTCCCAGTTGCGGCACATGCCGATTCGTTGGCACCTGCTGTCCCTCTTTGACCACCCCGATGATTTCAATGGGAAGTTTGTTGGAATCCTGTATCACCATCCCGGCCGTCTGCTTGCCGGAAAGGTGCGCCGCTGCCTCTTCGTTCACGACAGCGACTCTGTATCTCTGGTCGTTGATTCCGAACATCCTCCCAGCGATTAGTTGTATTCCAAGCGCCTGCATGGATCCGGGCGAAAGCCAGGAGATATCCATAGAGAGATCGCGAGACTGTTCAAACGGTTGCTGCCGTGTGAAGGATCGCCAGGTTGGTTGATTCCCGGGCAGCCTTGCAGTCCATGCCAGCGGCAACAACCCGCCAACTGACTGTGCTCTTTTCGCGACTTCATCGAAAAATCCGGCATCAATCTCGGGCCCCTGTATCGGCTGTGCTTGTACGGTCAGAAGAATCGGATCACCCAGCCGGCTGCCCGCACTTGTCTGTAGCGCAGAATGAAGCGCTCCCAGCAGAATTGCCGTACAAATCACCAGCACGCAGCAGATTGCTATCTGTGCGACCACCAGAGCCGATCGCAAACGAAGAATTGGTCGCGACGAGGAACCACTTTCACGTTGAAGAACCATCCACGGACGGTCAGTCATCGTGCCCGCGACCGGCAGCATTCCGCAAACTGCCGTAATCGCAATGCAGACTGTCGCAGCGATCAAGATGGGCAGAAGACGTGGTGCAAAGCTGAGACGCTCCGCATCACCCTCGAACAGCAAAGCAGGAAGAGCACGTGCTGTTAAAAGGCCAAGAAACAGGCCCACGGCCCCGCCGGCCAGTGCGATCACCAAGCTATCAGAAAGCAAGTCCCACAGGAGTTCCGCTCGAGTTGCCCCGAGCGCGATCCGCAGAGACGTCTCACGCGATCGACGCAGCGCCCTGCCAAGGAGGAACGAAGCCACGTTGCTACACGCGATGAAAAACACCCCTCCCACCGCGAAGGTAAGAAACATGCCAATGCGCAAAAGCCCGCCAGCCATTTTCGGCGCAAGTCCGGTGAAAGGAGCGACGACAATTTCTCCCTGCCCTGCCGAACGGAAAGAAAGGCTACTCTGCGCCTCGCGAACGGAAACGTCTTTCCTAAGCCGCGCAACGACCCACAGGTCACGCCGGTATTGCGCGTTGCCTTGAATATCCGCTGCTTCCGCAGGGATCCAGAGATCGACCTTCTCGTCGCTGTAGAGCCCGTCGAGATTGTTCGACGCCACTCCTTCAATTCTGAATTCCGCTCCGTCAACCAGAATGCGGGCGCCAACTGCACTTTCTTTTCCGCTGAATTCGGTTTTCGATATGCGCTGGCTGATGACCACTCCGCGGTTCAACGGAAGTGACAATGTCCCGGCGAGATCGGGCGTGACAGCCGCGACGGTCGCGATCTCCGAGTACCCAGCAATCGAAGCGGACCGTGGCCCGATCCGCGCTGCGCCCATCCATTCGAATACTTCGTGATTATTGCGAGCGCGCTGAAATTCATCGGGTGTGAGAGGTCCAGCATTGCCCCAGCGATCTTCCCGGAAAATCGAAACCAGGCGGTCAGCGTTTCGACCGGGCGAGAGCGGGTGAATAAGCCCTTGAAGAAACCCGTAGATTGCCGCGTTGCAACCCACCCCAAGCGCAATCGTGAGCAGCAGCGCAAGGGACAGCCCCGGGCTCCGTATAAATGCTCTCGTTGATCTGCGAAGTCGGAGGAAGCCGCTCAACAGGTTCACGGGACAAATCTAGCAAGTCATGCGCCAAAAAACGCTGTGTGCTTTCTTTGCGCCACTGACACGCGTCTCGTCTCCCTCGTCCGTTTTCAGGCAAGCGTGTCCACATTTGAACAGCGAGTCCCGGAGATCGTCTTCATTGCGTTGGATTCCGTAGGCGCTGGGAGGATCAACAGAGCTTGTCTGCCTTCGCAGCAAGCTCAAAGTCCTTCACGGTGATGCCGCCTTCATCATGAGTCACCAAAGCCAAGCGCACCTTGTTGTAACGGATATCGATGTCGGGGTGATGTCCAGCTTGCTCCGCCAGCTCACCCACCTTATTCACAAATCTGAGTGAGGCTCTGAAGTCCTTGAAGAGGAAGGTACGTACGAGTTCACCCGATTCAACCTGCCAGTCCGGAACTGTCACGACTTTCGATTTGATCTCTTGCTCGGAGAGAGCAGCCATTATTGGTTCTCCTGGGATAGAGTCGGTTGCCTTGACCGGATTCCCCTGATGATTCCACCACTATAGATGCGTCGCCCGCGCACAATTCCCGGCTCGTTTCAGTGATCTTGCGATTTTCAGCTTTCTTGTGCTAACTAATCGATTAGTTGCTCGTCTACACTAGCAGACGTGGAGCCCAGCGCTTCCATTTTGAAGTGTAGAATCAGCAACTTACACGATGCCCCCAAAGAAATCAAACACGTTGACCGAAGCCGAGCTGAGACTCATGAAGATTCTCTGGCGCCGCGGGGAATCGGCTGTCACCGATCTCGTCTCTGCAATGCCCGATGGCGAATCGCTGGCCTACAACTCCGTCCTGACCACCATCCGAATCCTTGAACAGAAGGGCTATGTCGAGCACCGCCAGGAGGGCCGCGCTTTCATCTACCGCCCCCTTATCGCTGAGAACGAAGCTAGCCGCACGGAAGTCAAGCACATCCTGAACCGCTTTTTTGGCAACTCGCGCGAGCAACTGCTCCTCTCCTTACTGGGTGATAGCGATATCTCCCGGGAGGAACTTGAACGCTTGAAAGCCGCCATTAACGCCGCAGAACCAGACAAGGTTGATGAGGTTTAGCCATGCACATCGCAGCACTGTTCACTGAATTCGCCGTGATCGCTCCTGCTGCCTTTCCCTGGCTTGCTGCGCAGTGGCAATCGTTTGCAACGAGCGCGGGCTCCGCGCTCATCGGCTCCATCTGGCAGGGTGCGGCGATTGTCTGCGTCCTTGAGATTGCCACCCGCCTCATGCCGCGCGCATCAGGAGCGCAACGATTTGCCATGTGGGCCGCAGGGTTCTTGCTTTCCCTGGCCTTGCCCTTTCTTCCTCTCGTCGCGATCGGCGGAAGTTCGTCCGCGCCCGCCCTATCGCATTCCGGATTCGGAACTACCTCGCCGCACGCTCTCTTCCAGATCGACGAGCGGTGGGGCTTCGCAATCGCGGGTTCGTGGCTCCTTGCTTCCATCTTTCGCGCGAGTCGCCTTTTTGTTCAGTCCTTACGGCTGCGGCGGTTGTGGAAGTCGGCCCAGTCGGTCGAGATCGACACCTCGCTTTCTTCATCTCTCGCCTCTACTCGATCTGGCCGTGTAGCCGTGTGTGCGAGCCGGCTTCTCGACCGTCCGAGTGTGATCGGCTTTTTCGCCCCGCGCATTCTCATTCCTGATTGGTTGCTGACAAAGCTCACCGCAGGCGAACTGGAACAGATCGTGCTCCATGAGGCGGAACACCTTCACCGCCTTGACGATTGGACCAACCTCTTCCAGAAGCTCTGCCTCGTAATCTTTCCGCTCAATCCTGCCCTGGCATGGATTGAGCATCATCTATGCCGCGAGCGTGAGATTGCGTGTGATGAAGGCGTTATTCGAATTACCAACGCTCCTCGCGCCTACGCCGCCTGCCTCGCTAGCCTTGCCGAGAGGCGACTGGAGCGCCGTGCAGAAGCATTGTCGCTTGGCGCCTGGCACCGCCGCTCCGAACTCGTGCATCGCGTCCATCGTATCCTCGTCCACAAGCGTGCAATGAGCAGAACCGCGGCCGGTGCGCTGCTCGCCACTTTCGGCTCAGCGCTCTTCGCTGGATCGGTGGAGATGTCACGGTTTCCGCAACTCGTAGCCTTCGTGCCGAGCCACAGCACCACGGCGATGACACGAGCCAGGCAGGTCCAGTTGGACGCGTTACTTGCCCGCGAGAATGCGGATGCGAAGGTGTCGCTGCCGCCAAGCTACAGCGCACTGCCGGCCAAGGCAATTCTTCCCTACGCTCGTCACAATACATCTGGAGGTCCAGGCAAGCGAGTCGCTTCGAAGCGGCCCACTGATAGACCGATCGTCAACCCCACCCCCTCCAGCGAGCAAATCGCCAAAGCTGATGTATCGGGCGATCGTGTTCTATCGCCCGAGCCGCAAGCTCAACAATGGGTAGTCGTGGCAGCATGGGAGGAAGTATCTACGGTCAGCAGGGTTCCCCGAACAATCTCTGACTTCGAAAGCACCGGCGGTTCCACCACGAATCTAGCAGGGAGAGAAACTGATCAGAACCCAAAAACTCCGCCCTCCAACGCCGCTATCGCGGGGAGTGGCGACGCCTCGACCGTCCCAACTCCTGATCATCACTTCACTGTTACGCAGTTGATTCTGCGGATAGTGCCAGCAAGCCCAAAACCAGGTTCCACTCAGCCTGCGGCCGTTCCGGTTCGCGATGGCTGGTTCGTCATTCAACTGTAACCACAACTCTCATTCGCAACGGAGAATCTCTCATGCCAGCAACAACTAATTCATTAATTGCAAAGACTAAGAAGCTTGGTGCCCCTCTCGCCGCGGCGGCATCGGTGCTGCTCGGCTTTGTTTTCCTCGTGGGCCACAGCGCACATGCCGCTGCTCACATCGGCGGCCTCGAAGCTGCTGCCCCAATGGATGACAACAGTGTGTCCTCTCTGGTCGCTCTTGATAACGCGGTGGAGGCGGTTGCAGCGCGGGTGACGCCGGCCGTTGTGAACGTTTCTGTAACCGCGCGTGTAAACGGGCAGGATGCCGACGACCAGGATGACGACGGTCAGGACAATGGCAATGGCGGAAACGGAAACGGCATTCCGCAAAACGCAATCCCGCCGGAGTTCCGCCGCTTCTTCGGGCCGATGGGACCAATGGGGCGCGGACAGAATCCGCAGCAAATTGAACACGGCATTGGCAGCGGAATCATCATCTCGCCTGACGGCTATATCGTCACAAACAACCACGTCGTGAACGACGCTACGCAGATCAAGGTCACGCTCAATGATCGCCGAGTCTATACCGCCAAGCTTGTTGGTGTAGACAAGCTCAACGATCTCGCGGTGATTAAGATCAATGCCAGTAATCTCTCTACGATTGCGTGGGGCGACTCGACTCGACTGCGCCCGGGCCAGACAGTGCTCGCGTTTGGGAGTCCATTTGGCTACTTCCAGTTTTCCGTCACGCGTGGAATTGTAAGCGCGCTCGATCGCCCGAATCCCTATTCGAACGATCCACGTAAACCAGGTGCTTACATCCAGACGGATGCCGCGATCAACCCTGGCAACTCCGGCGGTCCGCTTGTCGATGCACGCGGCGAGCTCGTGGGCATCAACACGTTCATCATCACGAATAATGGCTCGTTTGCTGGGGCAGGGTTTGCGATTCCTTCGCAGATTGTTCGCAACTCCGCCGAGTCCATCATTAAGGACGGCGCGGTTCATCACGGCTATCTCGGTATCAGCATGAACGATGTGACTCCGGACAACTCCACATTCTTCAATTTGCCCGATGCGACCGGCGCCATCGTCAGCCAGGTGTCACCCGACTCGCCCGCGAGCCAGGCCGGGCTCAAGAGAGGTGACGTGCTCCGGGAGCTGAATGGCACAAAGATCAAGAACGGCAGCGCGCTTCAGGTTGCAGTCAGCCAGACAGCTCCCGGAACCGCCATCAAACTGGGCATTCTCCGAGACGGCAAGCCAGAGACTCTCAGTGTGAAGGTCGGCGAATTTAAAGGTGAGAAACAAATTGCCGAAGATGGTGGCAGCGACTCGCAAAAGAAGGGCAAGCTCGGTGTCTCTGTTGGTGATCTCAGCGACGACATGCGCCAGCAGATGAACATTCCAGCACAAGTCAAGGGTGCTGCCGTTCAGAGCGTCCGTCCCGCAAGCCCGGCGGATGATGCTGGTCTTGCGCCCGGCGACGTAATCGAGGAAGTGAATCGCAAGCCAGTACAGAGCGCGCAGCAGTTTGCGGATGATGTCCATGCAGCTCCGGCTGGTAAGGACATTCTCCTCCTGGTGTGGTCACATGGGGGCTCAACCTATCGCGTGGTTCATCCGTCTCCTAGCACAGACAAAGGGGAATAACTCACAGTTCGACGAAAGAACTCAAGGCCGCTGCATCTCCTCCAGACAGCGGCCTTTTTTCGCCCAACGCACTGCCCTTCTTTTGTGAGGCTGTTGCGGGCTGAAACTACGGCTGGAGACCTCTGAACGACTTATCCGGATAAGCCGGATGCTGAGGTACGGGTCGCGGGTCGGCCTTGATTTCTTCTTTGAGCAACTTCAAAGCCGCTTGCAGCTGATCATCTTTTCCGGCAAAAGTTCCATACGGCAGATCGTCGACGGCTATGTCTGGCTCCGCTCCGTGACCCTCGATCAGCCATTTCCCTTCCGGACCATAGACTCCAAACTCGGCCGCTGTTGCGATTCCATTGTCGGCTTCGACATTGCTGCCACTCAGCCAGATCTCGCCACCCCAGGTTCGCATCCCGATGACTTTCCCCAGGCCCAGCCGTTTAAATCCTTCCGTAAACGCCTCGCCGTCGGAAGCTGTCTGCTGATCGCACAGCACCACAACATGTCCTCGAAACGCGTATTGCATGTTCCACGTCGGACTTCCCACGCGGGGCTGCCAATAGAACCAAGCCTTGCGGAGCAGTTTGCCGAGCAACCATGAATCGATGTTTCCGCCATTGTTGTGCCGCACATCGATGATCAATCCCTGACGGTCGAACACCGGATAGAATTCACGAGCCCACTGGTTGATATCCTCTGATCCCATTGCCTGCAGGTGCACGTACCCGATCGAATCATTCGATTCTTTCTCCACGGCCTTGCGCCGCGAGTACTCCCACTCTGCATAACGAAACCGCGCATCGTCTGAGCTGCGAATCGGCGTCACCAGCAGTTCTCGAGTCTTGCCCGCCGGGTCCTTGACTTTCAGAAGCACCTGGCTTCCCGCTTTGCCGCGCAGCAGTGCTCTCTCGTCGGTCACGCCAAGCAGATCCTCTCCATCAATAGAAACAATCACCTCTCCCTCGCGCACCAACGACTCCGGCTTCGCCAGAGGGGGAGCCATGTCCGGGAGATCGGGATCATGGAGATACACGTGCTCTACCACAAAGCCTCCGGCCTTCTCGTCGCGCCGCAGCCGTGCGCCCAGAGATGCCAGGTCCACCTGGTCCGCCGGCTTCCGCGCATCGCCTCCGCCCACAAACGTGTGCAGTGCCGACAACTCACCCACCATCTGTGCAATCACCATGTTCAATTCCTGCCGGTTCGCTACTCGATCCACCAGGGGAAGATAACGGTCCCGCATCTCCGACCAGTTCACTCCTTGCATGTTCCGGTCGTAGAAGTAGTCTCTCTCCAGTCGCCACGCATCCAGGAAGATCCCGCGATACTCGTCCACGGGCTTCGTTGAGAATGTCCAGCGCGATAAACTGATCGATGACTTTGCCAGAGATTTCGCGTCTGCAAGAGCGGCCGGCTTTACATCTGAATCGAGAATGTAGAAATCGTCGCCCTTCCGCACCAGTAGCTTCTTACGGTTATCAGAAATCTCGAATCCCTTAACATCTCCCATGACGTTTTCGACGTCATCGCCTTTGTTCGCCACATCCACACACTGCAATCCAAGATGCTGGTGCGTGTTGTCTGCGTCATTCAGCCAGCACAGTCGCTTATCCGTGGCCTGCAAGTATCCATAATTCCCCGCTGGAACCGGCGCCTCGCTCAATCGGGACGACAGATCCGCGAAATCAATCTTCACTTCCGGTATCTTCTTCTCGTCCTTCTTATCGTCTTTCGTCTGCTCTGCCTTCTTCTCCCCGCCCTTTGCCACTGCTGCGCTTTGTTCCTTGTCGTCTTTCTTCACATCTTTCGCCGGATCGTCCGGCTTCTTCTCTTCTTTCGTTGCGTTATCGGGGTGCAGTTCATCTGGAGGCAAAAACGGCGAACGCAGGTCAGGCACCAGCGCCAACTCATAAATCTTCAGCTGGTGATCGAAGAATGGCTCCGGCTGCCGTGGTCCCCATGGGGATTCAACTGTCGTCTTGAGCGTTCTATCGGAAAGAAAGTACATCCACTTCCCGTCCGAGCTCCATACGGGATTTATGCTGTCGTATCGATCTGAAGTAATCTCCTTGATCTCTCCTGAAGACACGTTCAGAACCTTGATTTGCGCAAACTGGTTAGTAGCAGCTTGCACGAACGCCAGCCACTTACTGTCCGGCGACCACCGAAGGTCATCGAAGGACCCCGTCATCGACTCCGCAATCAACTTCTCCTTCTTCGTCTTCACCTCGAACAGCCACAGCTTCTGATCCTTGTCGTGATGGGCAAGCCAGTTTCCATCGGGAGAAACCACTCCGTCCCACCTCAGCACCTTCGCATCATTTGTCCACTGTTCTGGCTTGCCGCCGCCGCTTGCTGGAAACTTCCAGAATTCCGCCTCACCGCTCTCCGTTGACAGCGCCAGAATGCTTTTACCATCCGGCAGAAACCGCGCTTCCCGGAACCTTACCGCTGAATTTGCCGCAACCTTCACAATGCGTCCGTTCCTCAGCGGCAGCGTGAAGACTTCTCCACGGGCCGTGAAGACAGCGCTCGTACCGTCGGGAGCAACGTGCACCGCCGTCAGAAAATCTGTCGGCTTCTTCACCCAATGTTCGCGAAGCTGTTCGAAATCCGAAGTCAGCGTTATCGGAATCACCTGCTCATTGCCCGTCTTCAGATCGAGAAGCCAGAGATCGGCCCCGCTCGCGTACACAATGCGGCCGTCGTCCATAGCTGCCGATGAAATATCGAACTCTTTCTGGTGGCTTTCCTTCTTGACCCCATGTCCATCCTCATCCATGGAATACACGTTCATCACGCCGTCGCGGTCGCTCAGGAAGTACACCCGCTTATTCCAGAACATCGGCTCTGTCGAAGCACCGGTCCAATCAGCGGTCAGTGGTGTCGCCTCGCTCTTCCCATCGAACTTCCAGATGCTCTCCGCCGTGCCGCCCTTGTAGCGCTTCGTTTCACTCGGTTGCTTAAACCAGCGGGTGAAATACAGATTGTGATCCTCAGGCGAATACGCGCCCTCCGCAGCTTCCGCGAGCGGGAGGATCTCGCGCGCGCCCACCTCGCTGACGAGCACCAGCTGCGTCCCCGGCAGCGTCGAATACCGCGAGGTGGAAATCATCAGACGCCCGTCAGGAGCAAATCCTTGCGGTCGCGAATCACCATCCCACGTTCGCCTCTGCGGAATTCCACCATCCACAGGCATCGTGTAGACCTCGGTCGGTCCCTCGAAGTTTGCGCTGAAGGCCACAGTCTTTCCATCCATCGACAAAACGGCATGCGATTCCACCCCGGGATTCGAGGTCAGCCTCCGCGCCACTCCGCCATTCACCCCTACAACCCACAAATCCCCCTCGGACGTGAAGACAAGATTCTCGCCCCGTATTGCAGGTGAGGTATAGAAGCCGCGATGAGAAGCTGCGGTCGAAGTGCCTGCAAGCTGTCCCTCGGCAACTGCACTCCGCGTAATCGCGATTGCCAAAAGTCCAGGAGCCAACATCGCTGCCAGCGCAAAACGGCCACGAGAAAATGAATTCTGCATACACTGTTCCTCTGGATTTGAGAATTCGGACAGACGTGGAGCCATCTCCTTCAGAGCAGGAGAATCAAGCTAAAGAGAAGACAACTGAGATGGAAATGATACTACGATCAGGGCTCGAACCGGTTCGCTGCCTGCTAGTTTGAACCGGTGCTCCTGGATGCGGCAGGCAGCTCAAACACCTGGATCGCTCCGGCATTCAGGACTGCCACGCGGGTCCCCGAGGGCGACAGCGCTACATTCCCTCCTCCATCAAAGACCGGTGTTAGCGGTGTCTCCAGCAACATGCTCCCATCAACTGCATTGAACACCTTCGCCGACTGGCCAAGCAGATCCCCGGTGCCGATCATTCGCTTATATCGTTCCGCGGCGTGTTTCAGCAGGAGACTCTCGTACGCAATGCGCGATCCATTACTCGACTGAATCACCATCGGCCACATTGTGTTTACCGCTGCCTTCCTCTGCCACATCGCCTTGCCGTCACTCGAGAACCCCTCCAGCACCCAACCCCGCTCCGGATCGCATCTGCTCACCAGCACTTCACTGTCCGAAACAAAGCTGTACTTCGGCACGCAAGTAGACACCAGCTGACCAACCACGCGCCCCTCGCCTCCCAAATACTTGCTCAGTCTCAAGGTCCAGTTCGCGCCCTTCTCGTGCGCTCTTTCCAGGTAGCCCTCGCTGTTCATCGGCCAATCGTTCTTCTGTGAAGTCCAGGGCACGCGTGACTCACGAACCACCTCGCCCGTCGCACGCCGCATTGTGCGTGCCACTAGTACCTCGCCCTGCTCCTGAGCGCCGCCTTTGGCTTTCTTATCCGAAGGCGATGGGTTTCCACCAACCCCGCTACCGTCTGTTGCGACCCCTCGCTCCAGTGAGTTGATGATGATGTACTCCTGTTTCGGATCCATCTGGATCCACAACAATCTCTCCGGCGAGCGAAGATAGCTCTTCGTCTTTAACTCTTCGTCGCCCTCCTCCAAACCATCCTTCGTGCGCAGCAGAAAGTGTCCGTTGTTCAGCATCCACAGATAGCGAGACATGTCGGGCACCGTCCACTCCGATTCGGCTTTGACCTTACCCGTCGACACTGAAACCACCATCGCCCGAATTCGCTGCTGCTTTTGTTCTCCACTTGGCCGGCGTGCCGTCAATCCTGACGCTACATGGAAGCTGAACAAGAGCCGGTCTTCATCAATGAAGTCCAGACTCACCACGCTTTCCTGGCGCAGAAGATAGTTATCGCCCGGCGTGGAGAATCCGAGGGTGTTCAGGGGTATTGTGAACGCAAGCTGCCCGCTTGGCTTGTCTGGGTAATGATCGAGAACCTTGGGCGGGTTTGCAGGCCCAGAGGGCAATGGAGGAATGCCAAAACCGATTTGCGCATGCAAAGTGCCCGTGGGCACCAGCAAAACCAGGGCCGCTGCGAGCCGTGTTGCTATCTCGATGCTTTTCACAATGACTTCCGATTTTACCGCTTTGCTGCTCTTCACCACGCGGCCAGCCTAGAGGCGGCGCAAGTAGAGAAGCGATGAGCCGGGCCTGCAAAGCTACGGCCCGATCCAACCGGGAACATTCCTTCCGCATCCAGTTTCACGGGACCGGGAGGAGATAGCGCCAGATGGCGAAGTTTGCTTTCGCAATCACCGCACTTATGTTGGCTGGAAGTTCATGTTTGCTACACGCCCAAAGGCGCGTGGAGGCGGGATTGCTTCTCGATTACCTGAGCATTTCGCAGACAAAGACCGACGATTTCGGAATAGGCGGCCGGTTGGGTGTCCGCGTTCACCACAATGTGCTTGCAGAAGGTGAGTTCGCCTACGACTACGGGGTGAACTTCCAGGAAGCAATCAAAAACATCAAGGACGGCAATGTGACTGCGATCGAAAAGACTTCGATCGGAGTGACAGAGGGTTTGTTTGGGCCCAAGCTTCAGCGTGCAGACGGGCATTTCCGTCCATATGTGACGCTCAAAGGCGGGTTTATCGACTTCCGCTTGAGCCCGAGTTTGATCCCGTACAGCGGTGTGACCAGCGTTCTGCTCGGGATCCGCGACTCCAACCTGAATGGGGCTATTTACCCCGGCGGCGGAGCGACAGCAACCCTGGGTCCTGTCGGACTGCGACTGGAATTCGGTGACCTGATCTACTTCAACGATGGCGCTCACAACAACCTTCGAATCACCTTTGGGCCGATTGTCCGGTTCTGATCAGCTGACGTGAACTACTGGTCGTCGCGTTATGTCGGGTACCGCCTTCCGAAGGACTTCATGGGTGATTGGTGCGGCATCTCCTTCCCCGAGAAAGAGGAATCGAAAGATATTCGCGACGGGGTTACCCTCCGTCCACTTGAAGTAAATGTGCGGCACCCTGCCGGTCACTTTCTCGACGTGCATGAGCACCGCCGCGATAGAGTTGGCTACCATCGGACTCCTCGCATGCAGGATGCAGTGTTTTCCCAGCCTTGATCCGTCTACGACTAAGTGCTCCGCGAACTCTGAGGCATCCGTTCGCTCGACTTCCAGAAAAAGAATGGGTACGTGTTCGGGAAGTCCGTGAAATCTCCGCACAAGGCCTTCGATGCGATCGAGATCTTCAACTGTAGTGATTGCCTTGGGGCGACGAGCGATCAGACGAATGGGTTGATCGCCGGATTCGTGAACAAGACAAACGACCTCGCTGGAGAACTCGACGCCGGTAATGCGGAGTTCCGTAGACCGGGTTGCGCGGGACACAAACGAAGTGAACATGATGCAGGCGATGAAGATACAGGAGATCTTGAGACCCTCAGGACGTTCCCAGATGTTCATCAGCGTGGTATAGACAAAGATCACCGCCACGAGAAGGAAGGGCCAGCGTCCGCGCGTTCGCCAGGATGCGATAGTCACGGCGCAGGCTGCCGACGTAATGAGAACCAGTACGCCCGTGGCATAGGCGCCGCCCTGTGCGTCTACATCGGCGTGGAAGCGGGCGGTGACGAAAAACGCGACAGCGACGAACACCAGCACGAGTGGACGGGAAGCTCGCGCCCACTCCGGAGCCATACCGAAGCGAGGAAGATAGCGTGGAATCAGATTGAGGAGTCCCGCCATGGCTGACGCACCAGCAAAGCCCAGAATGAGTATGGTGCTGATGTCATAGACCGACCCAAAGGCATTGCCGAAGTACTGATGCGCGAGATACGCCAATGCGCGGCCGTTGGCTTCTCCGTTCTCCTCGAATGCAGCGGGAGGAATGAGCACCGTCGTGATGAAGCTGGTTGCAATGAGAAACACGCTCATTATGCAAGCGGCGGTAACCAGCAGTTTGCGCGTGTTACGAATGCGGGCTTCGACGCTCTCACCGGAAATGAGGGGCATGACGGCGACTCCGGTTTCGAATCCCGAAAGGCCCAGCGCCAGCCGTGGGAACAGCAGCAGGCAGATCGCGACGATCCCGAGCCAGTGGGGATGCTGCGCGAAAGCTTCGTTCTTCCAGATTTCGACGCGCATCGGGTGACGAAGAACTTCAATCGCAGCCCGGACAGTGACCACGGCGTTGAGCAACAGATACACGGCCACCAAGACGACTGCGATATTGATCGCCTCGCGGAAACCCTTGAGAAAGACCAGGCCGAGGATGGAGAGAATCAACAGCGTGACGAACATCTGGCTGGAGAGCCAGTGAGAAGCAAAGGGGTTATGTACGAAATGGGCTGCGGCGTCCGCGGCAGACAATGTCATGGTGATGATGAAGTCGGTCGTAGCAAAACCGAGTAACGCGAGAACGAAGAGTTTCCCGGCCCACTCCGGAAAGAGGCGTTCGAGCATAGCAATGCTGCCCTGACCATTGGGGCTGGCCTTGGCGACTCGTGCGTAGAGGGGGAGCGCTGCGAAGAGCGTCACGAGTACGAGGACCAACGTAGCGAAAGGAGAAAGGAACCCCGCCGCGAGGAATGCGATTCCGGGCTGATAACCGAGGGTGGAGAAGTAGTCTACACCGGTCAGGCACATGACAGCCCACCAGGGATGGACGGGTTCTCCAGCGCTATGGACGCCTTTGGGAAGTTTGAGGTCTGCAAGGAGCCAGTCGGTTAAGCCTAGCTTTGTCATTCAGATCGGTTGCCTTCTGTCCTGGTTCAGGTTGAGTTGGATGCTGGTTCGAGCGAACAGGTCGGGGGTACGAGCGCGGAATGCCTGGGGCGGGTCCGAATCGAGCGAGCGATGCTGATTGGGAAAACATTGGAAAGCCATTGTAACCGCGTGCTATGCTTCGGCCAGAGACGCTGATGAAGGGGCATATCTCCATTGCATTGCGGCCGATCCCAGCGACAACGCGCTGGTCGCGTTCCCGTGCGCGCTGCATCTGCCCTCGACGCCACTTGCGCGTCCTGCCTTCCAGCACACGACCTAGTCTCTTCGGCGGCGATTAGTTCCTGACCGCCGAAGGCCCTTGCCTGCTCATCATGGACCCGTTTCGGGTCCGCTGAACAGAACGCCCGATCTGCAGGGTCGCGGCTGCACCGTCTTTGCAGCCGGCAACCCATCGACGAGGAGACTAGCGATGACAAAACAAGAGATGCATAGCAAATTTGGACCGAAACTGGTCGGTCCTTTGCCGGGGCCAAAGGCAAAGGCCGCGGTGGAAGTGGATCAACGGCTGATTTCCCCCAGCTACACCAGGTCTTATCCGCTGGTAGCAAAGCGCGGCCGCGGATGTCGTGTCGAAGACGTGGATGGAAACGAGTTCCTGGATTTCGCTGCAGGCATTGCGGTGACTTCGACTGGCCATTGTCACCCCGAAGTAGTAGCAGCCATCCAGAAGCAGGCAGCGGAACTGATTCATATCTCGGGGACGGACTTCTACAACGAGCCGTTGACAGAGCTTGCCGGGAAACTCTCGTCTATTGCGCCCATGCGCGGGCCACATCGTGTCTTCTACGGAAACTCCGGGGCAGAGGCAGTGGAGTGCGCAATCAAATTGGCGCGTTATCACACAGGGAGGCAGCACATCATCGCATTCCTCGGCGCCTTCCATGGACGAACGATGGGCGCGCTTTCATTGACTGCGTCGAAGCCGCAGCAGAAGCGGAGATTCGGACCGCTGATGCCGGGGGTGACGCACGTTCGCTATCCATATGCCTATCGCGGATGCACCGGCGGACCGCAGGAGGTTGAAGCGTTCGCGCTCGGATGCGCACGCTACATCGAGGAGAAGTTGTTCAAAACGATTCTGCCTCCGGAAGAGGTTGCAGCAATCGTAGTGGAGCCGATTCAAGGCGAAGGCGGATACGTTGTAGCACCAGACAATTTCCTGCGGGAGTTGCGTTCCATCTGCGATCGGCATGGCATTATGCTGGTTGCCGACGAGGTGCAGTCGGGAGCGGGACGCACGGGAAAATGGTGGGCAATTCAACACTCAGGGGTCGAGCCTGACATCGTTTGCATGGCGAAAGGGATCGCGAGTGGAATGCCGCTCGGCATATGCATGAGCAAGGCGGAGGTCATGGACTGGGTTCCCGGATCGCACGCTTCGACATTTGGAGGCAATCCAGTTTCGCTCGCGGCAGCGCTGGCGACAATCGACATACTGGAGCGCGAAGGAATCGCAAATGCCGCCAAGGTTGGAGCGAAGCTACTGAACCGGCTGCAGGATTGGAAGAAGACGCATCCTCTCGTTGGCGATGTTCGCGGTCGCGGGTTGATGATTGGGATCGAGTTGGTGAAAGACAAGAGCACACGCGAGCCCGTGACAGAGTTGCGGAATCGCGTGGAGATGCTGGCATTTGAGAAAGGACTGATCATTCTCGGATGTGGAGAAACTTCGATCCGGCTGTGTCCTCCGCTCGTTGTGAGCGAGGACGAGGCAATGGTCGGTCTGGACATTCTGGAAGATGCGCTGACACAGGTTGAAAGGGAGTTCGCGAGCACGCGCGAACTGGCAAATGCAAGAGCATAGAAAACGGGGGCATTCAACAAAAGAGGCCGGAGCATTTGCGCTCCGGCCTTCTTGTTTTTTTGCTACTTAGCAGAGCATGGCTTGTTGCGGTCAGGGCGGGCACCGGCCGCTTTTGCATCAGCTTCAGACATATACTTCCCCGCTTTCGTTGTGCCATAGAACTGCGTTCCATAGCAGTGGTAGACATTGGTTGAGGAGTTCACCCAGACAAGACCTGGACCTCCTCCGGGAGCGGCAGTTTTGTTGGAGACGGAGGACCTGGCTGAGGTTTTGGCAGCGGAACTCGCTGCTGGCGGTGTCGACGCCGCGGGTGCTGCTGACGGAGCTGGAGTGGGAGCGGAAACCGGCGTTGTTGTTGCCGCCGCGGCTGGAGTTGCATCCGCTGCGAACCAGGTGTCTACCCCCTGATGTCCTCTACATGCTCCCTGTTTCTTTGGTGCGGTGGTGTAGCTGCCGTCCTTGCATTTGCCGGTTGCACCAGCAGGCATGGCGCCAGCAGCGGCGGGAGCAGCGGCTTTGGGTGACGATGTCGTGGTCGACGATGCTGCCGTGGAGGCCTTCGACGTGCTAGCAGGAGCGGCGTACCACGTATCGATGCCTTTGTGGCCTCTGCACGCGCCCTGCTTGCTGGGAGCGGAGGTGTAAGTGCCATCTTTACATTTGCCGGTTGTGCCAGCGGGAGCGCCCGAGGGTGCCTGGGCGATGAGAACGCAGGGGGCGAGAAGGAGCCCTACGAGTCCTTTCAGGATCTTTGCCTTCATATTTACCGTCCTTTGGAAGTGGGCGAGAGGGGAGCAGCCCCAGCGCCCAAATAGTACAGCACGATGGAGTAGATGCGCTTAGGACAATTCAGCTCATCGGATTTCGAAGCAAATTCAATCCCGAGGTGAGCATTCCAGCCTATACTGTCTTTCGCACTCGGACCTGTGCTCAGGAAAGGACAGGAATTATGAGCTTCCTCGATTCAGTAACAAACATGGCTAAGGGACTCTCTGAAAGTGGTGATCACGCAGCTGTCGCCGGCGGATTGATGCAAGAGATCGGCGGCGTTGGTGGAGTCGCCGGACTGATCCAGTCGCTTCATCAGAACGGCGCAGGTGGGCTCGTTCAGCAGTGGGCCAGTGGCCAGACACAGGCGACTAATCCCGGGGCCATTGAACAGGCACTTGGAGGCTCAGGATTGATTGACAGCATTGCGCAGCGGACGGGCATGTCTCCGGATACGGTGCGGTCGAGTCTTGCCACCGTGGTTCCGTTGCTCGTGAATCACCTGACTGCGAATGGACATGTCACTACGAATGGACAAGTGACGGGCACTCCCGCTCCCGAAACCGGTTCGCTGGTTCAATCGATCCTGGGCAAATTGCTTTAACAGAGGCTCATCCCGTGTCTGCGTGTGCTCAAGGGCACCGCAAGGTGTCGAGGTGCGCCGCAAAATAGTCCGTGTGGAATCGCTGAAGCTGATGCGCATACGGCTGCTGCAGGGAGCACTTACCGGCCTGAACCGGATTGCCCGCAAGCGAGGGCGTGCCACAGGGCCTGCACATCTCACCGTTGGCGTTGACGGTGAAGACGCCGTGTTTTTCTTCCTCCTGCGCAAGGGATATACCGTGGTTGCGCGGAGGGGCTCGTCGGGTGAGGTTCCGGGCGATGCGGATTTGATTGCATGGCAAGGATCGGTGCTGTGCTTTATTGAGGTGAAGACGCGGACCGCCCGCGACGCGACTCCGGCCGAGGCTGCCGTGGACGAGCACAAGCGCAACGTTCTACGCAGACTCGCGCATCGATATGTACGGCAGCTTCCGCAGAAAACTCCGCCGGCTGTGCGCTTCGATGTCATCAGTGTTTATCTTGTCCCGGGCAGCGAGCGCGCGTTCCAACACTTCGAGGGGGCATTCTCCTGGGATGAGGGCCGGCAGACCTGAACTGGCACTGGCAGACCGCGTCAGGATTCCATGACTCGGGTTCCGATTCGGCTGCGCTCTCGCCTGCGGCTGGCTGACACGCTGCCTGGCAGATCAATCACGCTGCCCGGTGACTCTGATTGTCTTCGAGACTCTAGAGACAGCACCCCCCCTTAAACAATACGGGTATCTAGGCTTAGTTGTGACAAAGCATGCAGACGGAGGAAAACTGCGAGAACAAAGTGGGAAAAATCCAGCATAACCCTCGAATCGGACCTTGGCAGAGCCTGGGCTCTCAATTCGAGTGACCGTTAAGTTGTAGGCTTTGCGGTTGCGGACGTCGCGGGTGCGGAGGGCGGGGATGTCCAGCAGCTTAGCTTGAGCGGGCAGCCCCTGGGGTCTTGAAAGCCGGCGAGGAGCCTCAGGCGAGCGGGGACTGGATGGGGTGGCAGGCGCAGATAATGCCGAAATCGCCCTCAGGCAGCTTGTCCACAGCAAACGCGCAGCAGTGCGATCCGACACGATGCGGGCTCTGGTTCAGCTTTACACAATCCTTTGTCGCCTGTTCCCGCGTGGAATAGCGAGACTTGGGCGTTGGCTGAGCGCCATATTGGACTTTAACTTGAGTGCTGAGATCGAGGCCATAGTTGATTGCGTAAGCTTTCATGGCAGGAATCGTACCCCCGGAAACGTGAAAACGACGTTCTAAATGCGTGAATTCTTTGAAACTGATGTGGCGAATCGTTCCGCAGTCCAGAGGAAAAGCGAAAGAACGGGATCGCCCGGGAACCGGCTAAACTGAACTCAATCATCACCCCGGATGCGGCGATTTTCAAATTACCGATTCGAGGTTACCCAGATGACAGAACTGATTACGATGGTTGTAGCGTTGCAAGCCGTTCGGAGCTCGTCATTCAAACTCCACTGTTGGGATAGTGTCGCAGGTGTTTGCGGCGTTTCATTCAATGGAGTACAGCCTCTGGTTTCTCTCCAAACGAATGATGCGGATTCTCAGTTACCATAAGGAAAATGTCAGGCGAATCGAAATCTTCCCCAGCGGATGGCCTCTGGATCATCAACGCCCAGGGCGCGACTGTATACGCCAACGAGGATATGGCAGATATCCTGGGCACCACTGTTGCTGATCTCGTCGGCAAAGATTCCTTCCTGTATGTCTTTCCTGAAGACGCAGGCGCAGCAAAAGAGCTATTTGCTGCCAAAGAAGGCGGCAGCCGGGCACCGTTCCGCTTCAAATTGCGTCGAAGCGATGGCGGCTCGATCTGGGTCGACGTACAAGGGACACCGATGCGCAACGCCGCAGGAGATTTTCTCGGTATTGTGGGCTCTTTCACGGTGTCCAAAGTACAGGCTTAACTCTCCTAAGTTGTCTTGAAGAGGCCGAGACCTCAATCAGCGTGCGCCAGTGCCGAAGCTGTGCGATCGCGAGATCGGTTGCTTGACGATCCTGCCAGCTCGATGGGACTCAGCTCATTGCTATAGCCGCGGCACGTTGGATGTGCCCCACACCACAATTCGGCGCTCTTGCAGAATTCTCTCGAGCTTGCTGCTGACGATAGTGCTATCTTGAACCTTCCCCGAAAAACCTGGGAGGGCGAGGTGTACGATGTGCATCCGTCGTTGGACTCTGTTCGTTGCAATGCTGATCTCGTTTAGCGCCATGTTGGGCGCGCAAACAGATGATTGGGCAATCGTGGGACAATTGGCCACCGGGAAAAAGGTCCAGGTGGAAACGGCTGACGGAAAGCAGTACGTTGGCAAGCTTCAATCCATCAATGAAGATGAGCTTCGGGTCGGAAAGAACCCTGCAGTTCGGCGGCAGGACGTTCTTCGAGTCCGGTTGCGGACCTCTGGCCACCACGGACGAAACGCATTGATCGGCGTGGGAGTCGGAGCGGCAGTAGGAGTGGGATTCGGAGTGGGCTCCTGCGGGGGAAAAGACGCGTGGTTCACCAGGGGAGAATGTGCCGCCGTATCGGCACCTCTTTTTGGAGGCATAGGAGCCGTGATCGGAGCACTCCTGCCTTCCCGGGGAAAGTGGCAAGACCTGTATCAGACGAAGTGAGAAGTCAGATCCAGCTTCGACTCTTCGAGATTCTCCGGATCTCGGCTGTTGAGGTCTGTTGTCACTCGGGTCTCGATGGCATGAGACCCGAGCACGCCCGAAGTTCCGTGGCTAGTTAAACAGCATGATTCCGGACGCCCTGATCTTCTGTTGGAGATGGCGTCGCGATGAAACGCGCACAGGCTCCTGGTCAACCGCAGCGATTTGCTGGGTCCCCGGGGTAGTTCCCCTGAACGCACGGGATCGTGCTGAGGTACTCGTAGATGGCGCGGAGATCACGATCGGACAATTGCTTGAGTCCGGGCCACGGCATGATCTGGAGTAAATTGCCATTGAATGGTGCCGGGATGCAGCCTGCGTCGGGCGCTCCAGTGCAGGGCGGGTGCAGATGATCAGGGTCGACACCCGTGCGGATGACATGAACAAAGTGCTCGAACGAATCGCCTCCGATGGGTAACCCCGTGGCATCTGGAGTGAGATTCCGCGAGATGATGTGAGCTGAATTCGGAATCAGAGCTCCAAAATCTCTGCCGCCGCCGAGGTACGTTGCCGGATTTACTTGTTTGGGCTGCCCCATGTAGGGATTGCCACCTTTCACGTACTGCGTGGGTGGGCCCGCGGAGTGACAGCCGTTGCAGTCACCGACGACGTTGACGAAGTAGCTGCCGAGACCGACAAGAGCTACATTCTTACCTCTCATATCGAGGGGAACCGGCGCGGCGTTCAGGCCGATGTTCACGCGGGAATCTCCGCCGGATTGAGCAAGGGCGACACCGGGCGGAGTTGTGGATACGGCGATTGCGATGGCGAGCGTCGCCGCGCAGACGGCAGCGATTTGAATCCCGAGATGCTTCTTCATGAAGTGAGTCTCCTGTGATTGGAATGGGAGATAGACTGCAGCGGCAGGTTTGCGCAAGCTCCAGTCGGGCCTCTGATTCTCTAGGCGCAATCGAACGGGAAGAACTGTCATCGCAATGGACTTTTTTTGTCTGGCTGCGATGATGCCATACCGATTGGCCGTCGGTGATGACTCGGCAACCCGCGGGTGGCTACTAAAATCAGAGCATGTGCGGAATCGTGGGGTACGTCGGGCGTAAGAAGGTGGTCCCTGTCATCATCGAGGGGCTGCGGAGGCTTGAGTATCGCGGGTATGACTCGGCAGGGATTGCGGTGGGCGGGCCTAAAACGGCTCTGCTTGAAGTGTGCCGCGCGCCGGGGAAACTGGGAAAACTTGAGGACGTGCTACGGGAGAAGCCGCTGGAGGGAACCTTCGGCATAGGGCACACCCGCTGGGCAACGCACGGCCGTCCGACGGAGGAGAATGCGCATCCGCACCGGGACTGCACGGGCCGGATCGTTGTAGTGCACAACGGAATCGTTGAGAACTACCTCGACCTGAAACGCGAGCTCACAGCGAAGGGACACAAGTTCGTTACAGAGACGGACACGGAGATCATTGCGCACCTGATTGAGGAGATCCAGAAAGAAGCGGACAAAGACGGGGCGAAGATTTCGCTCGAGGATGCTGTTCGCAAAGCGGTGAAGCACCTGACGGGAGCGTTTGCACTGGGGATTCTGTCCTCGGCTGAGCCGGACAAGATTATTGCAGCGCGGTCTGGGCCTCCCGTTGTGATCGGCGTAGGCGAGGGCGAGTACTTTGTTGCGTCCGATGTGCCGGGAATTCTGCACCACACGCGGAATATCTATTTCCTTGCCGATGGTGACATGGCGATTCTGACGCTGGATGGCGTAAAGCTGACGGACTTTAATGGCAAGCCGATCGAGCGGCAGTTGCAGAGGATCCAGTGGGACCCCATCCAGGCGGAAAAGGGCGGCTACAAGCACTTCATGCTCAAGGAAATCTGGGAACAGCCGCGGGCGATTCGCGACACGACGCTGGGGCGGGTGAGCCTGGACTCGGGAAGCATTTTTCTGGGCGAGATGGAGATTGATGACGAGGAGCTCGCAGCTGCTTCGAGCATTAATATAGCGGCCTGCGGAACGAGCTGGCACTCGGCGCTTGCAGGCAAGTACATGATCGAGCGGCTGGCAAGGATGCCGGTGGATGTGGATTACGCAAGCGAGTATCGATATCGCAATCCGATTCCGGACCGGAATGCGCTGGGGCTGCTGATCACCCAGTCGGGCGAAACGGCGGATACTCTGGCCGCGCAGCGCGAGATGAAGGCGCTGGGTTCAAAGACTGTGGCCATCTGCAATGTGGTGGGTGCCATGGTGGCACGGGAGGCGCACGGGGCGATCTACACACATGCGGGTCCGGAGATTGGCGTAGCCTCCACCAAGGCGTTTACAGCGCAGTTGACAGCATTGTTCCTGCTCGCGCTGAAACTGGGGCAGCTGCGCGGGCGTTTGAACAAAGAGCGGTCTGTGGAGCTGATCGAGGAGTTGAGCCGGGTTCCGGCGAAGATCGAGGAGGTGCTGAAGGCTTGTTCGGGGCAATGCGAGCAGCTGGCGTCGAGTTTCGCCAATGCTCGAGACTTCCTATACCTTGGGCGGGGAATCCATTTCCCGATTGCGCTCGAGGGCGCACTGAAGCTGAAAGAAATTTCGTACATCCACGCCGAGGGATATCCGGCGGGCGAGATGAAGCATGGGCCGAATGCCCTGATTGATGAGACGCTCCCGGTGGTGGTTTTGGCCACGCGTGATGAGGGCGATCCGGCATCGAAGCTTCGGTATGAGAAAACTCTATCCAATATTCAGGAAGTGACAGCGCGATCCGGACGGGTGATCGCGGTCGCGACGTACGGCGATGAGACGATTGGCGGGCTGGTAGAGCACGTGATTCACGTGCCGCCGGTGTTTGAGTTGTTATCGCCGCTGATTGAGATCGTCCCTCTGCAGTTGCTGGCGTACTACATCGCTGTTCGGCGCGGGTGCGATGTCGATCAGCCACGGAATCTGGCGAAGTCAGTCACGGTGGAGTAAAAGTAAGCGGCAGATAGTAGAATTCCCTCGCGGACCACAACCTTCTGCCGGAAGTCATCAAAATGAAAGCCTTTACATCGCTAGTACTGCCATTCGCGCTGCTCGCCTCCACGCTCTACGCCCAATCACAGACCGCTGCCCCTCCCGATTGGGAGAACCCGCACGTCTTCGGCATCAACAAAGAGCCCGCGCGCGCAACGTTCACGCCATTCCCCGATGAGACAACGGCGCTCCGCGACAGCCACAATTCTCCGTGGGTGCAATCTCTCAATGGAAATTGGAAATTTCATTGGGTCAAGCAGCCAGACCTGCGTCCTCAGGACTTCTACAAGCCCGACTTCGACGTGAGTTCGTGGAAAGAGATTCCAGTTCCCTCCAACTGGGAGATGGAAGGCTACGGTACACCAATCTATACGAACATCACCTATCCCTTTAAGCGCGATGAACCGCAAGTCACCGGTACTCCGGACGACCACACGTGGACTGCCTACGATCAACGTGATCCCGTCGGCTCGTACCGTCGCGAGTTTGATGTACCTGCTTCTTGGAATAGCCGCCAGACGTACTTGATCTTCAATGGCGTGAATTCTGCGTACTACGTCTGGATCAATGGCCAGAAGGTTGGGTACAGCCAGGACACGCGCATGACGTCGGAGTACAACATCACGAAGTACCTCCAGCCCGGCAAGAACACCATCGCCGTGGAGGTGTACCGCTGGTCGGATGGCAGCTACATGGAGGACCAGGATTTCTGGCGCATGAGCGGCATCTATCGCGATGTCATGCTGGAATCGCGCCCGGCATTGTACATCCGCGACTTCCAGGTGCTCACGCCGTTCGACGGCACTTATGAAAATGCAACCTTCAAGCTGCACGTGAGTCTGCAGAGCACTGGTGCGGCCAAGAGCGCCGCTGCTTCCGTAGAGGCCAGGCTGGTGGACGCGACCGGCAAGCCTGTCTTATCAATCAGCAAAAAGCTGAACGTCGCCTCAGGCCGCGACGCAGATACCGATCTCCAGCAGGCCGTAACCAGGCCCAACAAGTGGTCGGCGGAAGCTCCTTACCTCTATCAGCTTGTCCTCACGCTGAAGGATGCAAAGGGCAAGGTGGTCGAGGTTGTTCCCTGGAAGGTGGGTTTCCGCCAGTCCGAGATCAAAGGCAACCAGATTCTATTCAACGGTAAGAAGTTGATGATCCGCGGCGTCAATCGCCACGAATTTGATCCCGACCGCGGGCAGGTCGTCACGCGCGAAATGATGATCGAAGACATCAAGCTGATGAAGCAGAACAACATCAACGCGGTTCGCACTTGCCATTATCCCAATGTGCCGGAGTGGTACGAACTGGCTGACGAGTACGGCCTCTACATTCTCGACGAAGCGAACGTGGAATCGCACGGGTACGGTTCGGGTGAAAAGCAACCGATTTCAGATGGAGCAGATTTCCGCGACGCTATTGTCGATCGATTCCGACGCACCATTGAACGTGACAAGAATCATGCTTCCGTCATTGGTTTCTCAATGGGCAATGAGGCAGGATGGGGCGCAAATTTCGTCGCCGCGAAAGAATGGGGTAAAACACACCATCCGGAATTCTTCATCATCTACGAGCCTCACGACAGTGTTCACGGGGATGCACTCTCGCCCATGTACGCGAAACCGCAGAACATCGTTGAGTACTATGACACCTATGGCAATGGCCGGCCGTTCTTCGAGATCGAGTACGCGCATGCCATGGGAAACAGTACCGGCAACTTCCAGCAGTATTGGGATCTGTTCGAGAAGGAGCCCTGGGCGCACGGCGGATTCATCTGGGACTGGGTAGACCAGGGTATACGGAAGAAAGGCAGCAATGGCAAGGACTTCTGGGCCTACGGTGGCGATTTCGGCGACAAGCCAAACGATGACAACTTCTGCACCAACGGACTGGTTCTGCCTGATCGCACCACGCATCCGGGTCTGACAGAGGTTAAGAAATCCTACGCAGGCATCAAGGTGGACGCCATTGATCTTGCCAGAGGTAAATTCCGAATCCACAACAAGTACAACTTCATTACGCTCGGCTTCGTTCGCGGCTCATGGACCTTGGATGAAGATGGAAAGACCATTCAGAGCGGCGAATTGCCGGCTGAAGATGTCGCTCCCGGAGAAGCGAAGGAAGTCGCCATCGATCTGAAGCAGCCGGATCCCAAACCAGGAGCTGAATACTTCCTCACCGTAACCTTCAAATTGGCAGAGGATACGCCGTGGGCCCCCGCTGGCCACGTCGTCACATGGGATCAGTTCGAACTTCCCACGCACAGCGCTGCTCCGGAACGCAAGGTCGACGGGTTGCCTGCTGTCAAGCTGGCGGAGATTCCCGATCACTTCGTGATCTCCAATGACAGATTCTCCATTGCCATTGATCGCGAATCCGGCTCCATCTCTTCCTACAACGTGGGTGGAAAGGAACTGCTTACTGCTCCACTCGAACCGAATTTCTGGCGCGCCCCGACCGACAATGACCGTGGCAATGGCATGCCGCGTCGCCAGGGGATCTGGCAGCTCGCGGGTATACATCGCGGCCGGGCGACAGTAAAGGCAGAAGAGGTTTCCCAAAACACCGTCAAACTAACATCCACTTCCACGCTCCCGGCGGGGCAATCCACGCAGGCTTACGTCTACACCATCTACGGAGACGGCTCCGTTGATATCGAAAGCTCCTTCAAACCGGGCGAAGGTGACCTACCGGACTTGCCACGCGTCGGCATGCAGATGAGAGTATCCGGCACACTGCGCAACGTGGAGTGGTATGGGCGAGGTCCGCAGGAGAACTACTGGGATCGCAATCTCGGCGCAGCCGTCGGTCTCTACAAGAGCAAAGTCGACGACATGTGGTTTCCATATGTCGAGCCGCAGGAGACCGGCAACCGCACCGATACACGATGGATCACCTTCACGGATGACAACGGATTTGGCCTGCGGGCCGTGGGCATGCCTCTGCTGAGCTTCAGTGCATGGCCCTTCCGCATGTCAGAACTGGAGCACGAAAAAACTCCGCTCAACATTGGTCACAAGCATTCGGCGGAAATCGTCCCTTCAGACGACATTACCGTGAACCTCGACTATAAGCAGATGGGCGTTGGCGGCGACGATAGCTGGGGAGCGCCGATTCACAAAGAGTTCTCTCTTCCGGCGCAACCATACGAATACAAATTCCGTCTGGAACCGATCACCGAATCCCGCTGACCGCGCATTGCGCTGTCAGCAACCAAGGCCGCTCATGCATCGTTGCTGGGCGGCCTAATTGCTGATTTCAAAAGCCGATGCCGGCACAAGAGCGAGCGGCGAGTCTCCTTCGAGCGAGACATTGCTCGTTTCGAAGGCTGGAATCGCATCAGAACTGCCCGCCATCGCAAGCCAGCACACGAGTCCTTTCTTCAGAAGCGTGCAGGTCGTCTCCAACTTGTACTCGTGCTCTGGATGATTCAGAGGAGTTCCATCCGCACGCTCAATCCAAAAGGCATGTTTGCCCAGGTTGTACGCGCCATATTTTGGATTCTTGACGCTGAAAGACTTTGTAAGACCCGTCGCGATCCCTAACCCGGTCGAGCCCAAATCGCCCTCTTTCAGTTCGAGTCCCAGGCACTTGAATTCGAGAAACATGATCAGAATCACGGATGCAGGATCGCCGTGGCGAATTGTCAACTGAACATCCGCGCAGCTGGCGCCTCTCTTTTCCATCTCGCTCTTTGCATTCTGCTCCGCCTTCAGGCGCTGAACAGGCAGCATGGGCTTCATGTCGACAACTTCCCAGTCCGCAGGATAGCTGAACGTGAAATCCCCTTCACTCTTGAATACCGGCGGCTCTGCGATGGCCGCTTCAACTCCCGCAGCAGCACCGCTCTTCCCGTCGGAAGTGGCAATGCTACCCGAAGTTGCGGGAACCTGGCCGGCAAGGCACAAAGCGCTTGTCATGAAAGCGGAAACCAGAATGGTTGTGCGCATGGTGCAGCGAGTCTACCACGGTCTTTGCTGCTGCAAGATGATCGACTCTCTCAGGGTCACGTTACGTTCCGGGCTTCTTGTCAAACGCATTAGGGGGCACCAACTCCAAAAAGAAGTCGCCATCGAGCGTCACAGCATTTCCTTCAAACTGCCTCAGCGACTCCTGATTTCCCGCTACCATCATCCAGCAGACAGCGGATCTCTTCAGCAGACTGCACGCAATCTCAAGCGTGTAAGCCATCTCTGGGTGTCCCTTAGGGTTCCCCTTTGCACGTTCGATCCACACACTGTGGTCGCCCAGTTTGTATGAACCAAATGTCGGCTCGCCAAAGTCGAAGATAGCCCGCGGCCCCTCCGACGCACCCTCAGCGAAGCCGGGAAGATCTTTTTCCGTGATGATTTGCCCGAAGCAGTCGAAGGGCAGAGCCATCGCTGCCAGAATCGAAGGAGGCGCGCCTTTGCGTGCACTCATGGGAACCTGGATACAGGCAATCTCCTTTTTTTCCTCATCCGTCTTAGCATTAGCGGTCAGCCGTGCCTTCACTTCGGGCAGTGTTGACTGGGCATCGGTTGCATCCCAGCCCGATGGCAGGTGATAGCTGAACCCGAAATCATTTGGAACCGGAGCAGGGGTCGGCACCTGCTGTTCCTGCGCAGACGCAAAGATTCCAATCAGGAAAAATGCAGAGATAACAAGACGGGCATTCATGGCGCGGTCAGTCTACCACGGGCTTTTGAATGGACCGGTATGACGGCGCACGCTACTTGAGCGCAAGCACCGAGAGCGAAGAAGCAATTCCTCCGAGCGCAAATACGATGCCGAAGTACCAGTAGATTCGGCTTTTGGTCAGCAGGGTCACAGAAGTGATGACCAGCCCAATCTCCAGTAGAGCCTCGCCAAGGTCGAAGCGGTCGGCGCGCGCCTCAGCCTGCTCCACTTTCTCTTCCAGGCCCTTGGCTTTCTCCTGCTCCTCGTTCAAATCCTCGTTCCACTTCTGCTGATGATCCGCGTAACCGTTCGCTATCTTCTCAGCCTTCTCTTTGTCAGCAACAGTCATCGCATTCAACATATCGCCTGCAAGACTCGTGTTGTAGGAACGAATCTTTTTTGCCTGGTACTCATTCCACTGGTCTGTCGCCTTGTTTTGAAAAAGAACAGCCTGGGTGTGTGTTCGGTGTCCAAGCACGGTGGTTATGGCCACCAGTACCGCCAGCACGCTCATCGTGAACGCCACCGGACGCATCGTCTCCTCGTGTGCGCCGTGCTCCGCGTGCTCTTTCAATTCCTGAACTTCATTCGCTTCCATGGGGGACTCTCCTCTTGCCGGAGGCAAAACAAACCTCAACGTCAACTGTGAGTTATGGGTATTCGAGAGCTAATATTTGCCGGCTATAACCCGCTCAACTATTTTCGCTTCCATCTCACTCCGTCTTTCGAATCCTCGATGACAATGCCCTTCTCTGTAAGGTCTTTGCGGATCTGGTCCGCGCGGCCAAAATCCCGTCGCCGCTTCGCCTGATCCCGTTCTGCCAGCAGCGCATCGATCGCGTCATCGGTCAGCGAAACCTGCGCCAGGAGCTCCGGTGCGACGTCCGCCTCGCGGCCTTCGCTTTTCGCCCATTCGACTGCATTGCGCATTGGCTCGGCATCACGATTTTCAATGACCGCAAACACCGCATCGAAGTGAGCTAGCACGCGTTTCACCGCTTCGCGGTCCGCGTCGAAGAACCTTCCCTGGTCCATCGCGGTATTCGAAAACCGTACAAGGTCGAAGATCGGGGCTCGCGCTTCGGCCGTGTTCAGATCGTTGGCGAGGGCCGCAATGTACTCCTCGTGCGCTTTGTTCGCCGCGATCTGCACCTCGGCATTTGATCCGGCTTCGAAGTTCCCGTTCATGAGCCGATCATTGAAGGTCCGCAAACGGTCGATGGCGGCAGTTGCATCCGTAAGCCCATCGAAAGTGAAGTTCAATTGATGCCGGTACGGCACTGAAATGAGTGCCAACCGGATTGCTGACGTTTTATATCCTTTGAGAAGAAGGTCGCGAAGTGTATAGAAGTTCCCTTCACTCTTCGACATTTTTTTGCCGTCAACGAGCAGGAACCGAACATGCATCCAATGGTGCGCCAGCGGCTTGTGCGTGACGCTCTCGCTCTGCGCGATCTCATTCTCGTGATGCGGGAACATCAGGTCTTCGCCGCCCGCATGCAGATCGAAGCTGTCACCCAGGTACTTCATCGACATCGCGGAGCACTCGATGTGCCAACCTGGGCGGCCCCTTCCGATGGCGGTATCCCATGCTGTTTCGCCCGGTTTCGGGGCTTTCCACAAAGCGAAATCGCGCGCGGAGTCCTTCTCATACTCGTCGACGTCCACACGCGCACCGTCTTCCATGCCGCTCAGGTCCTTCTTGCTCAGCTTTCCGTATTCAGGAAAAGCCTTGAGCTTGAAGTACCAGGACCCATCTTCGGTCTTATAGGCCGCTCCCACCTCCTTGAGCTTCTGAATGAGCTCCACCATGCGATCGATGTTCTCCGTCGCTCGCGCAATGATTTCCGGGCGCTCAACCCCTAATGAATCAAGATCCTGGAAGAAGGCTTCCACATACTTTGTTGTGTACTCGCCAATGGAGATTCCGGCAACTGAAGCATTCCGGATAATTTTGTCGTCCACGTCTGTAATGTTCATGACGTGGCGCAATGGCATTCCCGTCAGCTTCAGGAACCGGCGTAGTACGTCGATTTCAAGAAATGTCCTGAAATTTCCGATGTGCCCGTAGTCATAGACAGTGGGGCCGCAGGCGTACATCCTCAATTCTTTGCCGTTGGTGGGGACCAACTCATCTACTTGTCCCGAGAGGGTGTTAAACAGGCGGAGGGTTGTCGTGGGCGCGGGCTGGGAGCTCATATTTCCAGTTAAAACGGAGGCCATTCGATGTACCCGATTGTAGCAGTGGGGATTACGGGTAGGATTCCCCGTTACCTTTGCGCCCCCCCAAGGTGACCCTACCGCCAGCGTATCCTTTGGGCAAAGCCAGCATTCGCACTTGGGCCAATGGTGAGATGGAAGATCAGGTTTTATCTCTGCTGTGCGATCCCGACACGCGCTATGCGCTCGAGATGGCAGGCAACAGTCTCCGTAATACTGCAACCGGTCGCATCTACCCAATTCGCGACGGTATACCTCTGTTCGTCAGCACTCTGACTGGGTCAAATCTCAAATATCAGACGCTCTACGACAGGATTGCTCCTGGCTACGATCTGGCGGAAGGCCTTTATCACTGGTTCACCCGCAAGCCAAACTATCGCCACGAGTTTTTGAACGAGCTCCAATTGCAGCCCCAGGCCCGCGTTCTCGAGGTGTCCATTGGCACGGGCAGCAACCTACGATTCCTTCCCCAAGACATCGACTACTATGGCGTCGACATCTCCTGGGGCATGCTTCATAAGTGCCGGCAGAACCTTGTGAAATGGCGTCGAAAGGCGCATCTTTTCCAGGCAGAAGCCGAGCGCCTTCCGTTCAAAGTGGGTGCGTTCGACTGCGTTTTCCATGCAGGCGGAATCAATTTCTTCACCGATCAGGCCCGCGCAATCAAGGAGATGATCTGGGTCGCCAAGCCCGGCACAAAGATCGTGATCGTTGACGAAACGGAACGCACGGTGCGGGACTCCTATCAGCGTACCCCTGCAGTGCGTGCGGCCTTTCCGCCAGGATCCGAAAAGGTCCGCTGCCCAATTGATTTGGTTCCAGCTGGAATGGAAGATGTCTCTGCCCGGGAGATCTGCGGGGGCAAGCTCTACTGCCTCACCTTCCGCAAGCCTTGACAACGAGCACGCGACACCCGCGTGGGTGGCTGGTCCAACATCACTTGGTGGGGTATTTAGGCGTGCGTTGCATCCACTTTATTCGGGACTTCTCATAGATTCGCCCAAGGGTACTCGCACGGCGGAAGACATCGCGACGCTCTTCCATTCTGAGTCCGAGGATGCTGCGATAGAGATGGTCGGCTCCCGCGGAAACAACCCCATCAGCATCGAATATGAGGTTCATGGACTGTGCGTGTTCCATTGCATTAACCATGAGAAGTTTTACCGCATCCGGATGGGGCTTGTTGCCAGCGTCTCCTTCGGATACAGAGCGGTGCGTGGAAAGCCAGTAGTAGCAGCGACGGTCATCCCAAATGTAGGCGATGGCAGCGTCGTAGGGAAGACTGCGGCCCTCACTTGCGAGCGCGTTGGGCTTTGCAGCAATGACGCGGCCGCAGCCGCGCATGAGTGCCTCACTCAATATGTGCGGCAACATTCCGAGAGGGGCGTAGCTTTCCTTACCCCGAGCTTTCAGATTGGACTCAAAGAATTCTGTGAATTCACATGGAGCAATGTCTACACAATCGAGGCACTTGGCGGCTCGTTTGATGTGGCCGCGATGTTTGCGCTTTCGCTCGTCCAGCACGTCACGGTCTCCCGGAAGACGCAAGTAGGTGATCTGTGTAGAATGCTCGAACCCGGCATCCAAAAATGCCTTGCGGACAATGTCGGCGCAATACAATGTCGTGTCGCAAATAAATGAGAAAGTTGTTCTTCGTGGCAATTGCGCAATGAGAGCGCAGATGACCTTTGCCTGCTCAGAGGCGCTGAGTCCCCGGTCAACTACCGGACCTCCGAGATGCGCCCAGTAGGGATCATGACCGAATGCAAGACCAAACCTATTTCTCCATTGAACGTACGGGAGTCTGCCGACAATCTGGTTTTCCTGAACTACCGTGAGTTCGCGATAATCGGGAAACTTTCGCGCGACCTCGAGCCACCAATCCTGGTGGAAAATAGATGGATCGAGCCGAACTTGCGTTGGTTCGTGTGTCATCAGACTTGATAACAATACCTCAGCGCCCATAGTCTCCCCGTAGATTGGCCGGTTTCAAGCAAAGTTGGCCAGATGGAGAATCACGACAAGTCGTCGATTGGGCTTGGTTCTCAGCAAATCGAAGACGTTTCGAGTGACTTAGTCGAACTCGCGATGCGGAGTCTCGCCGCGAAACTCGGATCACCCTCATGGACCACTAGGCACAGATCTTAACAGCGAAGAATTCGGCGCGAAGCTGAAAAAGCAACCCGGTCGCTAACACGATTGTGCAATTGGCAGTGCGCAGTTAAACCTCGAGCAAACTCTTGTACGGGCACGGATATGCTCGCTTGCTCGTTCCCGTGAAGCTTATGGTGGACGGCAGCGTGAACTGCGGCGGGTGCGGAAGCCCCTTGCAGAGTCAGGTCAGGCGGATCGATCTCTGGTGCAATCAGCATCGCAGCTATCGCGCTGAGCAGCATGACCATGAGCAATGAGGAAAGCGACGGTGATTTCACGGTATTCAAGGAACTTCGATAATCAGTTTGCAGGCTGTCCCGATAGTATCGGCAGGTCTTCGAGCGGCGTCAAGACAATCCAGTAACCTACCTGCAGAGAACTTGAGTGCCTGCCGCGAATTACTTGATGAGTAGGGGCGAAGGATCTGAACCACTTATCGGCAGGACGGATGATAGGTTCCACTGAAAACTAAGACTTTAGACAGAGTCTTGCACCTACCTGGATACAGACCTACAAGCGTCTAAGTTAAAAGCGTGAGGGGTCGAGAAAACTGTACCTATCCCCCTAACAAGCCAAACCAGAACTCTATGGACGACGAAAGCGATTCGATCCCAGGTATGGGAGCAATCCGTTCAGTTTCTGCTCAGTTAAGTAGAACCTGGCACTGGGCAGTAGACCCACCTTGTTCAGACGGTTTGCGCGCCATCGAAAGGTGACCTCGCGGCCTTGTGACTAAGTTGACTTATCTTCCCAGTACCATCCCTGGATCGGCGGTAAGATCGACCCCAGCAAACTCCCCGGCGAAAAATCGCGACCAGGCTGCTGCCGCGATCATCGCCGCATTGTCGGTTGAAAGTGCCAGCGTTGGGAAGGCGATGCTGACCCTTCGTCGCGCAGCTTCGGCTGTAAAGCGATCGCGAAGCTCGCGGTTGGCAGCCACTCCCCCGGTCACAAGAATGCTGCCCACGTTGAGAGACTCGGCAGCATTGAAGGTCTTTCTCAGCAGGTTCCCGACCACGGCGTGTTGAAAGCTCGCAATCAGATCCAGCGTTGCCTGTGAACATAGCTCCAGGGCGTCGTCTCTCGTATCTGGCGGTTTACCCATCTCCAGCATTCGGGGCACTCGTTCAGCAGCCGCTTCCCTCATGCCGTGCAACTCCACATACCTCAACACTGCCGTTTTTATCCCGGAGAACGAGAAGAGAAATCGTGGATCGAGGTCCGCAATGGGAGCAGTCGCAGCCCCCTTCGTTCGCGGAGCCTTGCCGCCTAGATGTGCCTTGGTTTTGATCTGGGCGAATGTGAACGGCACCGCGCCCGGGTCGCCGAACTGAGCCAGCGTATCGATCCAGGGTCCACCGGGATAGCCGAGTCCCAGCAGTTTGGCTACCTTGTCGTATGCCTCGCCCGCAGCATCATCCAGAGTCCTTCCGATCAGCGAGTATCGCCAAGTTCCGTCAACCGCTTGCGCGAGATACAGATGAGTATGGCCTCCGGACACCACAAGCGCCAGAGCGGCCCCGGACTCTTCGTTAGCAGTTGCTTCTGGTCCCTCGCTTCTGGAGATCGGGGAGGACTCCCTTTGCTGTAGAAGCACCGCATGGATGTGTCCTTCCAGGTGGTTCACCGCGATTAGTGGCAAACCCTGGGCAAAGGCTAGCGCCTTCGCATACGTGATCCCCACCAGTAGCGCTCCGGCGAGCCCCGGTCCTGAAGTGACGGCGATTGCATCCAGATCTCCAAGCCCGACGCCCGCCTCAGCGAGTGCCGCCCGGACCACCGGCACGATCGCTCGCAGGTGCTCCCGGCTCGCCAGTTCCGGCACCACTCCCCCGTAGCGAAGATGAGTTGCAATCTGCGAGGCCACCACCGACGACAGCGTTCGCGACCCGCGCTCCACCACAGCAGCCGCCGTTTCGTCGCACGACGATTCAATACCTAATATGAGCCCGCGACCCATATTCCAAGTCTAAAGGGGTTGATCGACGGTGAGCGCCAACCGATTCCCCGATCTATCCTCGAATTGAGCAATGTCGACTTCCGCCCAACTCCGTGCCGCTGTCCAGATCATCCGAACTCTGCGCTCCTCGGGCTACGATGCCTATCTTGCGGGCGGCTGCGTCCGTGACCTCCTTCTCGGCCGAGAGCCGAAGGATTACGACGTCGCGACCTCCGCCACCCCAGACACCGTGCTCGCTATGTTCCCGCGCACCTTCGCCGTGGGCGCGCAGTTCGGTGTCGTCCTGGTCGCCTCTGATCTCGACACTGAATGCAAGGATGGGTCCATGGCGGAGCGTTGCATCACCGAAGTCGCCACTTTCCGCAACGACGGTATCTACTCCGACGGACGGCACCCTGACGAGGTCCGCTACACCAAGACTGCCGCCGAGGATGTACAGCGACGCGACTTCACCATCAATGGCCTGCTGCTCGACCCGCTTCTTGCTGGCGATTCCCTGAATACGCTTCTGGAGGATCCCGCAAAAGTCCGCTCTGCCGTGCTCGATTACGTTGGTGGTCTCGACGATCTGGATGCACAGATCATCCGTGCCATAGGCCGCCCCGAAAGGCGTTTTGAAGAGGATCAGCTTCGCCTTCTACGCGCGGTCCGCTTCGCCTCCCGCTTCCGATTCGACATTGAGCCCATCACGCTTGCCGCCACACGCAAACTTGCGGCCAGAATTCATGCCGTCAGTCGAGAACGCATTCGCGAAGAGCTCACGAAAATGCTCACGGAGGGCCACGCCCGGCGTGCCTTCGAACTTCTCGACGCAACAGACCTGCTTGTTCAGGTACTTCCTGAAGTGTCCAGGATGAAGGGCGTTCATCAGCCTCCGCAGTATCATCCCGAAGGCGATGTCTGGATCCATACCCTCATGCTTCTCGAGCAGCTGCAGCAGGGTTGCCGATTGACGCTCGCATGGGGTGCTCTCCTGCATGACGTCGGTAAACCTCCTACGTATCGCGAAGCGCCGGATCGCATCCGATTCGACGGCCACGTCGAGGTTGGCGTAGCCATTGCAGCCGACATCTGTCGCCGCTTCCGGTTCTCCAACGACGATACCCGCCAGATCCTCGCTCTCATCGAAAACCATATGCGTTTTGCGGATGCACCGCGGATGAAGGCCTCTACACTGAAGCGATTCTTTCGGCTCGCAGATTTTCCCGAGCATCTGGCTCTCCACCGAATGGATTGCATGGCCGCGCACCGAAACCTCGATATCTACAACTTCGTGCGAGAGCTTCACGAATCTGTGCCCGAACAGGACGTTCGCCCAGCCCCGCTGCTCAGCGGCCGCGAACTGATTGCCGCAGGCTTCAACCCCGGTCCGGCATTCAAGCAAATGTTGCAAGCCGTCGAGGACGCTCAACTCGAAAATGCAATTTCGACGCCCGAGGAAGCCCTGGCTCTTGTCCGCGAGAAGTTTGGAGAGTCCTAAGGCCCTCTGTCGGACGTTATCTTCATACAAGTCTGCTGAATACACTCCCCATTAGCAACAGTGATGCCGCGCACTGCCAGCCGTTCCGGCGGATGCGATAAGAACTGTGTGGGCTCTCTGGCATCGAGCGTTCTTTGAGACCACATCCTGGTCCCCCGAAGCGAGATCAAATCATGACCGTCGCCACAGAAACTCGGAGTGTCGTTGACTTTCAGTCAGCCTGGTCAGAGCTCGACCTGCCGCCGCACGTTCAGGAAGTTCTCAGCGCCGCACCGCTGGTGCAGGTACCCGAAACCCGTCCGCAACTGCTCGATTGGGCGCTTGGCAGACCGACGGGAACAACCGATTGGCGTCTCGGTAACCGCGATGACCACGGTGTCTACGAAGCCATCTTCTACGTTCCAGGACGCTCGAACGGGCAGGGCCGCGTGGTGGAAGCTGTCGTCACGAAGGCACGCAACGGCCTCGCCATCAATTTCCCCGACCCCGCAATGCGGCGGCGCGATCCGGATGCGATGCTCATTGGTGACTCTTTGCCCACGGACAAGCCTCGCTATGAAGACCGCTTTGGGCAGCCCTTCAGCAATACCCGCCAGCAAACCCTCGACTGGCTCAAAACACAGGAGCTCGTCGCGATGCCGTTCTACGCTGGCACAGACTCGCTCCAGTACGGTTCGCTTCTCATCGTGCCTCGACAGGCTGCCTTCTTTGCCGCAGCTGTCGCAGATCTGCAGGGCATGATCCCTCGAAGCCAGGTGCCCGCCGACTTCAAAATCGCGGGAGGGGTCCTCTTTGTGGCGCCGCCGTTTCGCCATACTCATTTCGACGGTCGCCAGATTGTGGTTCACGACCGCACCTCCACCCACCAGGAAATCTTCGCCTACAATCTCTACCCCGGGCCCAGCGCGAAAAAGGGCGTCTATTCGATGTTGCTCGACATCGGCGAACGCGAGGGATGGGTCACTAACCACTGCGCGGCCGTCGCAGTGATCACTCCTTACGAAAACCAGCTCATCCTGATGCATGAAGGTGCCAGCGGAGGCGGAAAGAGTGAAATGACCGAGCACGTCCATCGCATGGATGACGGCCGCCTCCTCATCGGGCGAAATGTTGTCACAAGCGAGGAACGGACACTGAACCTGCCGGAGGCCTGCCATCTACGACCCATTGCAGACGATATGGCATGCGCACACCCCAGCTATCAGCGCCCGCACGGCCGGTTGACCATTGCCGACGCGGAAAATGCCTGGTTTGTGCGTGTCGATCACATTCACAGCTACGGCACAGCACCCAATCTCGAGCGGCTCTGCATCGATCCACCCGAGCCCCTGATCTTTCTCAATCACTACATTGTTCCGGGCGGAACCTGCCTCACCTGGGAGCACGTCGAAGACGAGCCGGGCAAGCTGTGCCCCAATCCACGCGTGATTCTCCCGCGCCACATGCTCGAGGACATTGCCAGAGGCCCGCGTGCCGTCGATGTTCGCAGCTTCGGCGTCCGTTGCCCAGCCACGCACCGCGATCGCCAGCTCTACGGAATCCTCGCCATGCTCCACGTACTCAGCCCCGCTCTCGCATGGCTCTGGCGTCTGGTGGCTCCGCGCGGACACGCCAACCCCAGCATCCAGGCGCAAAAATCCAAAGAAATGCAATCGGAGGGTGTCGGCTCCTACTGGGCATTCGCAACCGGAAGGCGCGTAGATCAGGCAAACCTGCTTCTTCGCCAGATCGTCGAGACGCCGGAGACCCGATACGTCCTCATCCCCAACCAGCACATCGGAGCGTGGAAAGTGGGCTACATGGCCGAGTGGATCGCGCGCGAGTACCTCGCTCGGCGCGGCAGCGCGAAATTCGGTCGCGAACAGGTGGACGAAGCCCTCTTTCCCCTCCTCGGCTACATCCCCAAGCAGCTCAAAATTGAGGGATCGATTATCCCCCGCGTCTTCTTCCGCGTCGAAGAGCAGCTACAGGGCGGCATGGATGTCTACGAAGAGGGCGCACGCCAGTGGCGCGAATTCTTTTCGAGTGAGCTAAAGCAATTCCAGGTGCCCGAACTCGACCCGCTAGGCCAACGCATCATCGAGGCCTGTCTCGACGGGGCGCACCAGGAGGATTACCGCAAGCTCATCCCGCACCCCATGTTCCGGGACGAGATCTGAACGACGAGAGGCTCAACGGCCTGCAGCAAGCGCCAGTTCTGATTTGGTTTCCCGTGCGCACAACGCGCTTGCAAGCCAGATCTCAGGCTGGGGCAGATCGCCAAGATCCACTTCTGCACTCTCGAGGAACGTGTCGAACAGCACGCGATAGAGCCCGCTTCGACCGGAAAGTCTCTTGTGACGCTTCCGCAGGAATTCGAAGCGGAACGGCGATTCGGATTCGACATCCTCCAGAAAAGCCGGTGTAAAGAGGCGGTGGGATCTTGCTACGGCCATCACGATCAGAGATCGCCAGCTCGTGCGCAGTAGACGCTTCAGTGCTCGATCCCCATGCGGGAGCGCATCAAGCTGATCGGCAACCTCTGTGCTGAAGCTCAGCAGCTGACGCACCAGCGCATCCAGTGGAGTGCCTGCCTTGGCTGCGCTTGTGAACAACGTAGCCGAATCCTGCTTCAAATCTTCCTGCACATCCTGAAGATCGTCGCCAAGTTGAAGCAGGACACCCCAATTGAAGGCGAAACTGGCCTCCGAAGCTGTCAGGGATCCGTGGCAGAGGCACGCATCCGCCAGAACGGAGGTGCCCCCTTTGGCGCAACTCAACCTCAAAATCTCTGTGTCGGTAGGCGGGGTGCGTCGAGTCTGCTGGGCAATGCTGTTTTCCTGCGCCTGGTGGATCGCGAGCAGGGCTTCGTAAACCCGCGGAAACCGGGATCTCGGATACTGCGCTTCAATCAGCGCCACCATCGCCCAGACCATGGATTCATGGCGGCCTATCGGGTCGATCTTCAGACCACAGAGGCTGTCTCGAAATCGCGCGCTGAATTTCAGCTTCTGTCCGGTCGAAATTCGCTGACCATCGAGGTAATTATCACTGTACGGATAAAGCAGGCTGTAGCCGATAATCGCGGGCGTCATCTCCATCGTGTCGCCAACCAGCGGCTGAATCCCGCACACAGTCCAGGCATTCCGGCACGCCTGCACCACATCCAACATCGGAAGTTCAGGATCAAAACGCCTTGCCCACTGTGCGAATTGTGTTCCGACGGGCACGAACCCGTCCGTGAGCATGTGCACAGCTTCGTCCTCGAGGCCTAACGCAACCGTCGCAAACTTTGGAAAGACACCCGTTATATGTTTCTGCGTCTCGGTTCGCTCTCTGCCTCCGCGCCGGGCATACTTGGCCTCCCGCTCAACTTTCGCCAGGGCTTCGTCGTATGCCTGTTCACGGCGCTCCTGCTCGACGGGGCTGAACCGCGGCCCTTCGACGCGGGCGGTCTTGCCACACGACTCCCACTCTGCGATCGCAGCAGATATTTGCCCTTCCACCCACGACCAGCTATAACCAGGCTCCATGCTTTCAGGGGATACGAAACAACACCGCAAGAGGTTCCAGTAACCGGAGAGTGGATGCCGAAGCCATAAGACTGCTGAGAAGTAACCAAGTTGTGCCATAGTGCTGCCATGCACATCACCCGGAAGACAAACCAGGAGTTGGTGGTCGTAGACGGGAGCATCTGGCTTTCCGTCTTCTTTCTCTGCGCCGCTGCCTTCGTGGCATTCCAGGCCGTCGCTCTGAAGACGCCGAACTGGTGGTTTACGGTTGCGTTTCTATCGCTCTTTGCATTTCTTTCCTGGCGCCGGGAGACCGTCACTTTCGATACTGTGAGCCAGCAGGTGAAATGGGTACGCCGCCGCGCATTCAAGCTTGCAAGTGGGACTGTCGCGTTCAGCGAAATGCGAGGCATCACTTTGGAATCGATGAGCGGCAATCATGGCGCGCTCAGTTATCGGCTCGCAATTCTTACGACAGGCCAGCCCGTACCGATGTCGGACGGATACGGCGGCGGGCAAGCTCACTATGAAACGCTGCGAAAGCAAATTCTCGAATTCTTGAACATGGACAAGACTGCATCACCCGGGCCTGGCGACGAAGCGTCGATCCGCGCACTTCTGCAGCAAGGATGCAAGGTGGATGCAGTTGAGTTCGTTCGGACGAACTATCAACTCGACCTTACAGAAGCCGTAGACCGGGTGAATGCCATCGATGAAAAGATGAAGACAACACTCTAGTGCCTCGATCTAGCTCGTATTTCGGGCTCGCCTCGGCAGCTTCGGCGACAATGAAGTAGTGTCAACGCCATCGTTGAGTTTTGATGTAGTTGTTCTCGGCGCCGGCGCCGCTGGATTGATGTGCGCCGCCGTGGCGGGCCAGCGCAACCGCCGGGTCCTCCTCCTCGAACACAACGCTCAACCTGGCCGCAAGATTCTCATATCCGGCGGCGGTCGATGCAACTTCACAAACCTCTACACCAGTCCTGATAACTTCATCTCCGAGAATCCTCACTTCGCAAAATCCGCGCTTGCCCTTTACGTGCCTCAGCACTTCGTCGAACTGGTCGATCGCCATGGAATCAAGTGGCACGAAAAGACACTCGGCCAGCTCTTTTGCGATCAATCGTCGCGCCAGATCCTCGACATGCTGCTCACGGAATGCGAAAGAGGGCACGTAGATCTACGCGGGAACGCTCGCGACATTTCCGTCGGATACAGTTCAGGCGAGTCTCTCGTCCGTTGTACCCTTGGGGAATTCCGATCGGCAGCTCTGGTAATCGCCACCGGGGGGATTTCCATTCCAAAAATCGGCGCGACGGGTCTGGCATATGACCTTGCCCGCCAATTCGGCTTGAAGGTCGTTGATCCCCGGCCAGCACTCGTTCCGTTGTTGCTCGGAGGAACAGAGAAGAGGTGGACCGAACTCACCGGCGTATCCGCAGAAGTTATCGTGTCTGCTACCCGCGGTCCTGCATTCCGCGAAAAGCTGCTGGTCACGCATCGCGGCATCAGCGGACCAGCTGCCCTGCAGGCCTCATCCTACTGGCGACCAGGCGAAACCGTCGAAGTCGACTTTAGTCCGCGGAGCGAGAATTTGCTTGCTCCCTTGCTCGAACGTGGGGCACGCCGTGATCTCGTCGCCTACCGTCACGCCCTGCAATCAGTCCTGCCGCAACGCTTAGCGGCCCACCTCGCTGAAGCGGCGCCACCAATGGGTTGGACCAATGCAGCCCTCGAGTCAGCCGAGCGAGAACTCCACCACTGGCGGTTTCATCCCACAGGTACTGAAGGATTCGAAAAAGCTGAGGTCACCGCGGGCGGCATCGACACCTCCGCGCTGAATTCACGAACGATGGAGTCGCGGAATCTTCCCGGTCTCTTCGTCATTGGTGAAGCCCTGGATGTAACCGGCCACCTGGGTGGATTCAATTTTCAGTGGGCCTGGGCGTCCGCCGTTGCGGCGGCCAGGGCCCTCTGATTGCAATCACTCTTGCGGACTCTGCGCCTTAGGAGCCGGCTGTGCCGGAAGCGTTGTGGGCGTCGGGGGTGCCGGGGCTCTCGTCGGCGGCTTCAGCACAAATCCATTTCGCACAAGCGCAAACCCATCCTGCGGAAGCTCTGCTTGCAGCAGCTCATCTTTCGGGCCTGAGAACAGATCTGGGATAGCGCCGGCGATCGTGGCCACAATGTGGTGCACGGTAATCGGGCTTCCGTTCAGCGTTCCCTCTTCATCCGGATACGTCGCCAGCCGCACTGATTCGATGGATCCGGCTTGCTTGGGTATGATCGCCCAGAGCCCTCGATTGTTGCTCTTTGACCCCAGGATCAAAAGAGACTGCAATCCGCCCGGATCGAAATCGGGCAGGAACACCGCCTGCGGGTGACCGGGCAGTTGCCTTGTGCTAGTGCGCCCGTTGGCTGAGATGTTTATCATCAACTGCGTTCCATCCGGCTTCGCTACCACATTCACCGCAGACCCATTGACGATCGCACTCAACTGCACATGAACAAGCCCCATCGACGGCGACAGCTCTTCCGTCTTAGAAAACGCGTAGTTCAGTCCTTGCATATTCACCCGCACACTCGAGGTCGAGTCGAAGCCGCCGCCCTGCTTCGGTGCCAGGTTGAACATCGCTGTTCCAACCGGCTTTCCGTTCTGGGTGACCGAGAAACTGCCTGACTGTGCAAACGCTCCGGATGAGGCCAGAACCAAGGTCGCAAAACCTGCAAATCGAATCATGTGAGTACCCAGAATATGACTTTGTACCTGCTGCCAGGTTAGACACCAGACTTGGCTGGAAGGCGCGCCTCCGCGTCTTTTTCGTCGCTCAAGCATCCATAATTTCAGGTGCCAATGGCGATGGAAATTCCTTTCTGGGCTCGGAAACTAGGGCAGCTTTGGCGCCTCGTACGGGAGAGCCACGCCCAGCCACTCTCCGGCGATACCGCCCGGCCGCCGCAGATCGGCAAACACGAGACTGCGATCACATTCGTCGGACATTCCTCGTTCCTCATACAAACTGCTGGTCATGGATTGCTCATCGATCCGGTCTTTGCGACCCGTCTGATCGTGTTGCGCAGGCAGCGGCGGCCGGGCGTTCGCATCGTAGATATTCCACCCATCGATGCCGTACTCCTGACGCACGCGCATATGGACCACCTGAATCGCCCCTCGCTCCGTGCAATCGTTCGCGAGATGCGACGGCGGGCTTTGTCCGCACCCGTAGCCATCGTTCCAAATGGCGTTGAAGATCTCGTTCAGGATCTCGGTTTCTCTCGGGTTGTGACGCTCGGACGATGGCAATCCGTCGAGTTGCCGGGCGCTTTTCTCTCGAGGTCCGCCGGGCCACGCCTCGTCGAAACGCCGTCAGATCACATGCCTGCCAACCGTGACGCGCTCACCATTACCGCGACGCCCGCGCAACACTGGGGCGCGCGCCTCTTCAACGATACGCATCGCGGGTTCGGCGGGTACGTGATCGCGTCCGCTTCCGGTCCAACGATCTATCACTCCGGCGATACCGCATACTTCAACGGGTTTGGCGAGATCGGCCGGCGGCTTCAACCCGAAATTGCCCTGCTTCCGATCGGCGCTTACTTTCCAGATAGCTATCGCTCCGTTCACACCAGCCCTGAAGAAGCGTTACAAGCCTTTCTTGACCTGAACGCCGACACGATGATCCCTATGCATTACGGCACTTTCCGTCTGGGTCGTGAGCCGATGAACGAACCGCTCCCTCGCCTGCTCCGTGCCGCGGAGTTGGCCGGCGTGACAGATCGCATCTCTCCTTTGACAGAAGGCGAAAGTTGGAGATGCACCCATGTAGTAAGCGTCGAACGCGAAGGGACCGCCTGACACCCGGGACTTCAGCCCTCATTTTCGATCTGCAGCAATTGCCACTATGTTGCAGTTGTAAAACTTGGTGGGTATCTGTTCGAAAAAGGGACGAGCCAGATCCAGATCTGATTTTCCGTTTTCGCAGACCAGGAACCGAAAGGGACGAATCGCAGCAAGCTCCCTCAGGACGACGATCGGGTCGATTGCTGTTCTTTGCGCGACGAGCGGGTGCGCCTCAATAGCGATGATCACTCCCGTTGCCGCCGCGATTGTCTGCCTTGCCCCGCGAATGACCGCCAGTTCGCCGCCCTCCACATCGATCTTGATCAATAGATCATCTCCTCGCAAACTCAGCGAGTCGATAGTCATAACTTCAAAACCGCCCTCAGCGACTGGCTCTACATAGCGCGCCTGGTGATATGAGTCATAGTCCGGGCTACGCAGTTCTCCGCGGCCGTTAAAGTCGCTCACCCCCGCATGAATGACCTCATTCACCACTGAAAGGCCGCCCAGATTTCTTCGAAGCAGCGAAATCTCATCGTCACTCGGTTCAAACGCGATGACACGGGAGACTCGAGGAATGCGTGCACTGAGCAGGATTGAAACCAGCCCAAGATCCGCGCCGCAATCGATCAGCGTCAGCGGAGCATCTCCCCTGTTTGCGGCTTCAACAAGAGCGTTGATCAATTCAGGCTCGTAGTGCAGCAGGTCGAAACGATCCCAGCGTCGTTCAGGCCGATAGACGGGAACATTGATGCGAATCCCATTTTCAATTTCATACTGGATGACTTTGCGGTCGAAGTATCTGCGCCGCTTAAGGAATTCGAACAAGCGCCATGCGCCGCGAATCCGCCTGCGCATCATGTACTTTACCGTCGAATAGAGAAGCGGTGGTCGGTCCAGGAATACTAAATCCTCAGCCACAATGGACTCCTTGCTATCCCGGATAAACCTATTTCGCTCGCCAGATGGGGACTATTGCCGAAGATCCACCAGTGTTGCTCCCTGTCCGCCCTCGTTCTGCGGGGCTTCGGCAATCGTAGCCACGTGCGGATGCGCCTTTAGAAAATCGCGCACACCGCGCCTGAGAATACCGGCGCCGTGGCCATGAATGACGCGCACGCGCGGTAGCCCTGCCAGAAATGCGCGATCGAGATACTTCTCCAGCTCTTCTGTTGCTTCATCCACGGTCCTGCCGATCAGGTTGATCTCCATGCGCATTTCATCCGTGTTTGCACTACTTACGGACACGTGGATGCCCTTCTGCTTTCGAGCCGCCGCCAGGGGATTATGACGATCGCTCGGCTGTTGAGCCGACTTCGTTACTTCCGCGATATCATCCCGCTTTACGCGCATTTTGATCGGCCCGAGCGCAATTTCGAAGAGGTCCTTTTCCACCTCTCGCTGCACAATCGCAATCTTGCCCATCGACTTCAGGCGTACCTGGTCGCCGGCTGCAACATGCCGCACCAGATGCGGCTGGGCATTCACGTCCCCGGCATCGGCGCCCGTTCGATGAGCCACGACCGTCTGATTAAAGCTCTCCTGGAACTCCCGACGCATTCGATTGATCCGCCGCTCTGCTTCCTTCGACAGCTTCTGCTGGGCAGCACGGTCTTCAATCGCGCGTACGTTCTCGCGCATCTGGAACTCGAACTCCTTCATGAGGGAGCCAAGTTTCTGCTCCAGTTCGCGCGTGCGGTTCCGAATCTCCAAATCGCCTTCGCGCTCCAGCCTCTTGCGTTCCTGGTTCAACACATACTGCTGCTCGCGGGCTGCTTTTCGTTCCGAGTCAAGCTCCGCAAGATCGTTGTGCAGGCGGTCGAGAAACCGTCCGATATCCACTTGCTGTGATCCGAGCCGCTCGCGTGCGCTTGCAATGATCGTCCGATTTAATCCGAGCCGTTCGGCAGTCTGAATTCCGGCCGAAGCCCCCGGAATCCCGAGCCTCAGGTGATAGTTGGGTACCAGGGTGACTTCGTCTACCCCCGCCGCCGCGTTCAGCACGCCCGGCGTATTCGCTCCATATACCTTGAGCGAAGTGTGGTGCGTTGAGATGAGCGTCCACGCGCGGCACTCCAGAAAGTGAGCGGCTACCGCAACTGCCAGTGCGGATCCTTCTTCCGGATCGGTTGCGGAGCCAAGCTCATCCAGCAACACGAGCGATCCGGCATCCGCGAGCTTCGACAGACGATTCAGGTTAACGATGTGTGCTGAGAAGGTCGATAGCTCTGCCTCGATCGACTGCGCATCGCCGATATCCGCGAGGAAAGCGGTAAACACGGGAAACGTCGCAGTCGAGGCAGGAACCGGCAGTCCCGCTTGCGCCATCATTGCCAGCAGCGCCGTCGTCTTCAGCGTGACAGTCTTGCCGCCCGTATTCGGGCCGCTGATGATGAGCTGCCGAGCCTCGCCCGTCAACTCGAGCGTCAGCGGAACGATCTTCCCGCCCGCAGCTCTCAGATGCCTTTCTAATAACGGATGACGCGAGTCTTCAAGGAACAATCGCGCGGCGTCAAACACTGGTCCAACGCATTCATACTCGCGGGCGAATCGCGCGCGTGCGGCCTGTGTGTCCACCACGGCGAGCACGCGCGCGCCTGCTACAAGAGCAGGCGCGTATCCGCTCACCTGCCGCGTCAATGCAGCAAAGATCCGGTGGATCTCCGCTTGCTCTTCTTCGATCAGCCGGACAAGTTCATTGTTCTGTTCGATCGTCTCCAACGGCTCGACATATACGGTCTGCCCCGATGAACTCGCCCCGTGCACCACGCCGGACACGCGCCGCTTCAACTCGCTGCGTACCGGTATTACGAAGCGATCGCCCCGGATTGTGATCAAGTCGTCTTGCGTCGAGCCCTCACCCGAGAGTCTCCGAAGGGCCGAGCGCAGGGACTCTTCAATCGCCCGCTGCTGCCGTTCCTGCTCTCGCCGAATGCGGTTCAGTTCCGGAGACGCATCATCCGCCAACGTCCCGTCGGGCATGATTTTCCGCTCGATTGATTCAGCCAGCGGCTTCAGGGACGCCCCTGCAACGGCGCATGAAAGCTCCTCCAAGCCGCTCAGTTTGCCGGCCACTCGAGCCGGAGGTTCCCGCAACAAAGCTTGCCACGCCGCAACATCGTTCGCGAGCCGCGCAACCGCTTGCAGTTCCTGAACTTCCAGAGCCGCCCCGGGAATCTGCGCCTTGGCCGCCATCTTGGAAGGGTCGAGCAAGCCGCCGAGCGGAATCAACACCTGTTCCTCCAACAGCAGCCGCACTTCCCGCCACAACTGGTGCTGCCGGGCCATCCAATTCTCATCCGTTGAAGGCCGGAGCGCGAGAATCGCGTCGCGTCCAACCGACGACGCAGCGTATCCGGACATAAACGACAGAAGCGGTTCCCACTCGAGCGCAGTCGTGTCTGCATGTTCAACCGGCGCGGGTATGGGGTCGAGAAGCGGCATCGCTTTCTAGTCTACCGGGGTTTCCGCCCATGCTTTAACCCACTCTCTTTCGGCAAATATCGGGAACCGCACCTCTAGTCTCTTCGTATAGTTAGTACGTGTAGTACTATTACGGCACGTACCTTATGGAAACTGACAGCCTCCTCGGTTTTGCACTTCTCGGATTGCTGCAGGAGCAGCCCCGCTCGGGATACGACCTGCGCAAGGTGTTTGCTACCACAGCGATGGGCAGTTTCAGCGATAGCCCCGGCGCGATCTATCCCGCCCTCAAGCGCCTGGTGGCGCGGGGGCTCATCAGAGGACAAATCGAAGAGTCCGCCGGATTGCGGCGCCGCCAGATATTCCGGAATACCCCAAAAGGTTTGGCTCAGTTGAAGACGTGGCTCAAGCGCGCCATCACACATGATGACGTCATGCGCAGGATCGGTGAATTAATGCTGCGCTTCGCATTCATTGATCAGACGCTTGGCCCTGAAGCTACTGAGTCTTTCCTGGCGGAGTACGCAAAGACGCTGGCTGAGTATGTTCCCAGCTTGCACGAGTTCCACAGAACTACCGCCACCAACATGCCAATGTCTGCCCGGCTCGCCTTCGAGTCCGGTATTGAAGAGTACGAAGTCCGTTTGAAATGGGCTCGAACGTCGCTGGCGCTCTACCAGCGGGAAAATAGAGGAAAGAGATGAACTGGCGTATTCCGTTGTTCTGTTTGCTCGGAGGACTGTGCTTCAGCGTAACCGGTCTCGGGAGCGGTCATGTCTGGTGGTCGTTCCTGGCCGGAATTCTGCTGACCGCGTCGCTCGTCCCGTTGGTACGCTTCACCCGGCTCAGACTGACGCCCCGGATCGCCATCCTTGCGCTCGTCTTGATCGTCATCGGGATCGTCTGCACCGTCTCTGAGGCCATCGTTTTCTATCCGGAAACCAAGCCCGCCATGCTGAAAGCACTTATCGGCGGTAGTGTTGTGTACCTGGTTATATCCTGTGTCCTCGCAGTCCTCGCCGGTGTTCTCAAGCTTTACTCTGACGCGGACCATGTCCCGGAATCCCGCCCGATCGGAATAGCGTTCCTCATGGTTCCGCTCGGCGCGCTCTCCTACGTGGTCTATTACATGATCTTCGGCGCGCTCGCATTTCAGCTCTATACCAAACAGTTCTACCCACACGCCGCCGAACAGGTAGGCGCTCTTGGCCAATGGTTCTGGGTGTATCAATTCGGACGTGGACTGCTGATGACTTTAGCCATTCTGCCGGCGATCTATTCGCTTCGTCTGCCGCGCTGGAAGGCGGCAATCGCAATCGGCATTGTGACCTGGATCGCAGGAGGTGGAGCATCTCTGCTTGTTCCGAACGACCTTATGGCGGCTCAGCAACGGTATGCACACATCGTCGAGATCTTTACTCAGAATTTTTCGCTGGGTGTAACAGCAACCCTGCTGCTCCGCCGGAAAGCCGCACTCATACCGGCTCCCGTGCATGTCACAACCGCTGCCTAGCTGTCTGAGGAGGGTTTGGGAGTCGAACTCGGCGCTGGCGCAGAAGATGGAGAAGAAGCTGTCGCATTAGAAGAACTTTCGGACGATGACTTCGGGGAAGGCTCAGCCGCCTTCCCGCCGTCCTTGCTCTCCGACGGCTTCGATTCACCCGATGAATCCGACGAAGTACTCTCGGAACTCTTCGGCGCGTAATCGTTGATGTACCAACCAGCCCCTTTGAACTGAAACCGCGGTGCTGTAAGCGGTCGAATCAGTGTCTTTTTGCCGCAATTAGGACACACTTTTTCCGGCTCTGCTGAAAAGCTCTGAATCTTCTCGAATCGATGGCCGCACGACGTGCAGCGGTAAGGATATAGGGGCAAGGCTTTTCTACTCTCCCGTCACAGAACTTTTACTTATTTTAATGGCAGGGTGAATATAGCTCCACCCCGCCCTTTCATTGGGTGAATCTACTTGTGCGCGGTCACAGGCACTGAAGCCTCATGATCTTCCCATGCCAGCGTAATCGTCCCCCTCCCGCCGCCATTGTCCTTAACGTCCCATTTAAGGTTTTCCACCATCATCGAGGGCTTGCTCATGTGCATCTTGGTCTTGCCTAGATCTTGCGACGGATCGTGGGCGAGTCCCCACTCACCGGTCTTTTTGTTGAGAATCAATGTCCAATCATTGGGATTGGAGACATCGACGAACAAAGTGTAATCACCCTTGGGAACGTGCACATCGCCGACCATAAGGTCGCCTTCGGTGTGCAGCGTTGTGGCAGCGTTCGCCCCGGCACGCCAGATCGGATATTGCGAGCCGCGGCTCGTTTTGATCAGTCCGTCCTCACCGAAGATCTTGCCCTCACGGCCTTTTACCCCAGGTGAGGAATACGTAATCGTGATCTCATGTCCCCCGATCGTGCTCGTAGCCTTGGCCGGTGGGCTGGCGGGAGCTTTCTGTTGAGCAATCACGGTGGTCGCAGCGAAAACAAGTCCGGCACAAACGAGAAGATGCTTCATGGTCTGATTCTCCTTGAGCAGCGGCGATGGGAATTACGGCCGCAACGGCAATGATTGTCGCACCGTGGGGTCTCGCTCGCAAACGCACGCTTGCCCTCCTGGAGCCACCCCAAGGCGCCAAACTGCTATCATGCCCCCGGGAAGAACCAGAAAGGACGAGCCATGGCGGGTCAGCAAGATCAGCCGTCTGCCGGCGGGCGTTTCCGGGCCGCGATATCCGAAGAGAAGCCTTTGCAAGTCATCGGCACCATCAATGCCTACACCGCACGGATGGCGGAGGCTACTGGTTTCCGAGCACTTTATCTCTCGGGCGGAGGAGTCGCCGCCAACTCCCTCGGCATGCCTGACCTCGGCATCAGCACCATGGAAGACGTGCTCACCGACGTCCGCCGTATCACCGATGTGACCAATCTCCCACTCCTGGTTGATATCGACACAGGTTGGGGCAGCGCCTTCAATATTGCACGCACCATCCGCTCCATGATCAAGGCAGGAGCCGCTGCGGTTCACATTGAAGATCAGGTCGGAGCCAAGCGTTGCGGTCATCGTCCCGGCAAGGAACTTGTTCCTGCTGAAGAGATGGTCGATCGAATCAAGGCCGCCGTCGACGCTCGCACTGACGACAAGTTCGTTTTGATGGCTCGCACCGACGCGCTCGCAAACGAAGGTCTCGATGCTGCCATCGAGCGTGCCCAAGCCTACGTCGAAGCCGGCGCGGACATGATCTTCGCCGAGGCTGTCACCGAGCTCGACCAGTACACAAAGTTCCGCAAAGCCCTAGGCGTGCCCATCCTGGCTAACATCACTGAGTTCGGGCAGACCCCGCTCTGGACGCGTGGAGAACTCGCATCTGCCGGAGTCGACATCATCCTTTACTGCTGTGCCGCCTATCGCGCAATGAACGCAGCGGCATTGCAAGTTTACGAGGCAATACGCGCCGACGGCACTCAAAAACACCTCATCCCGATGATGCAAACCCGTTCCGATTTATACAAATATCTCAACTATCATTCCTACGAAGAAAAGCTTGACGCACTCTTCGCAAAGGACAAGGATGGGAAGTAGACACCCCCTCCTCTGATCCTTTAGCTTGTGCACTGCGAGGATCGCAATGAGCAAAGAGACCAGTACTGAGCCACCGGCGTTTAAGCCTAAGAAATCAGTGGCGCTTTCCGGAACCCCTGCCGGCTCCACTGCGCTCTGCACTGTCGGCCACACCGGCAATGATCTCCACTACCGTGGATACGACATTCACGATCTAGCAGCCCACTGCCAATTTGAGGAAGTCGCCTACCTCCTGATCCACGGCAAGCTGCCCACCGCCTCCGAACTCGCCGCCTACAAGGCAAGCCTTCGTCCACTCCGCAGCCTGCCCGCAGCGGTGAAGCAGGCCCTCGAACTCCTGCCGCCCAACACCCATCCGATGGACGTTTTGCGTACTGGCGTCTCCGTGCTGGGCTGTGTTCTCCCCGAAAATGAAAGCCACAAGGAAAGCGGTGCGCGCAAAATCGCGGATGCCCTGCTTGCCTCGCTCGGCTCCATGCTCATCTACTGGCACCACTATGCCCGCAACGGCCGCCGCATCGAGGTCGAGCGCTTCGAAGATTCCATCGCGGGTCACTTTCTTCACTTGCTTCACGGTAGTGCTCCCAGCCCGGAATGGGTAGCGGCGATGCAGACCTCGCTGATCCTCTACGCCGAGCACGAATTCAACGCATCCACGTTCACGGCGCGCGTCATCGCCGGCACGGGTTCTGATATCTACTCCTGCATATCCGGGGCCATCGGAGCACTGAAAGGCCCCAAGCACGGCGGCGCGAACGAAGTCGCGCTTGAGATACAGAAACGCTACAAGCGTCCGGACGAAGCGGAAGCCGACATGCGCTGGCGCGTGGGCGAGCGGGAAGTGATCATCGGCTTCGGCCACCCCGTGTACACCATCAGCGATCCCCGCAGCGACATCATCAAGGAAGTGGCGCGAAAGCTTTCCGCGTATGCCAAGGACATGCGCCTATTCAACGTCGCCGAGCGCATTGAGACCACGATGCACGACGCTAAACGCATGTTCCCCAATCTAGATTGGTACAGCGCCGTCGCCTATGACCTGATGGGCATACCCGTGGACCTCTTCACGCCACTCTTCGTCATCGCCAGAACAGCCGGCTGGTGCGCCCACGTCATCGAACAGCGGCAGGACGGCAAGATCATCCGCCCCTCGGCCAACTACACCGGACCTGAACCAAAAGTCTTTGTGCCCATCGACCAACGAAATTGACAAACGATTAATAGCACCGGAGAATCCCTTGTCTTCGCACATCAGCAACGAACGTCCGGCCCCCGACAAGGTCATTACCGACATTGCCGATTACGCACTTGGCTTCGAAATTAAAAGCGACCTCGCATACGAGACCGCCCATTACTGCCTCCTCGACACCTTGGGCTGCGGGCTCGAGGCTCTCGAATACCCCGCCTGTACAAAGCTTCTTGGCCCTATCGTTCCCGGCACAACCGTTCCTCACGGCGCTCGCGTTCCGGGCACCAGCTACCAGCTCGATCCTGTCCAGGGGGCATTCAATATCGGCGCAATGATCCGCTGGCTCGACTACAACGACACCTGGCTCGCCGCTGAGTGGGGCCACCCCTCCGACAATCTCGGCGGCATTCTTGCTGTCTCCGATTGGCTCTGCCGCTCTGGCGCGGCTGAAGGCAGGCCGCCGCTCACGATGCGTGATGTTCTCAGAGCCATGATCAAGGCGCATGAGGTCCAAGGCTGCATCGCCCTTGAAAACTCCTTCAACAAGGTTGGCCTCGATCACGTCGTTCTCGTCAAAGTCGCTTCAACAGCGGTTGTCAGTTCTCTGCTCGGACTCTCTCGCGAACAGACCATCAATGCGATTTCGCTCGCATGGGTCGACGGTCAGAGCCTTCGCACCTATCGACACGCGCCCAACACCGGCTCGCGCAAAAGCTGGGCTGCCGGCGACGCGACCAGTCGCGCGGTCCGTCTTGCCCTGATGGCCAAAGCCGGCGAAATGGGTTATCCATCGGCTCTGACGGCAAAAACCTGGGGCTTCTACGACGTTTCCTTCCGTGGGCAGGAATTCAAATTCCAACGTGATTACTCCAGCTACGTCATGGAGAACGTACTCTTCAAAATCAGCTACCCGGCCGAGTTCCACTCACAGACCGCCGTCGAAGCAGCCATGAAGCTTCATGCAGAACTGAACCGCCGCGGCCAGAACGCTTCGGCAATCAAATCCATCACTGTCCGCACGCACGAAGCTTGCCTTCGCATCATCGATAAGAAGGGTCCGCTCTCCAACCCCGCTGACCGCGACCACTGCATCCAGTACATGATCGCTGTCCCGCTCATTCTCGGCCGGCTCACCGCCGCCGACTACGAAGACGCCGTTGCAACCGATCCCATCTGGGGCAGGCGGATCGACCAATTGCGCGATTGCATCACTTGCGTTGAAGAGCCTCAGTTTACTCACGATTACCACGATCCGGAAAAGCGTTCCATCGCCAATTCCCTCTCCATGGAAATAGAAGACGGGACCGTCCTCGAAGAGACGGTCGAGTATCCCATCGGTCACAAGCGCCGCCGACAGGAAGGCATTCCGCTGCTCATCGAGAAGTTCAAAAGGAATCTCGCCCGCCGCTTTTCCCGTGAGCAGCAGGAGCGCATCCTCGCCGCATCCATGGACCGTGCTCTCCTTGAAGCTATGCCTGTCTCCGAGTATGTCGACCTTTTCGTTCTTTAAGCGGCCGATTGCGTTTCGCGATTGTGAAATCGGAGTGTAAACGCTTGCAGCCCGAAGGGTATGCATGTTTGACTTGTCCCCAAGGAAGAACCCTCCGCTCATGTCCTACGTACTCGCACTGGACCAGGGAACCACCAGTTCGCGCGCCATTCTCTTCGATGAGAGCGGCACCATTGTCGCGGTCGCGCAGCATGAATTCCAGCAGTTCTATCCGCAAGCCGGATGGGTTGAGCACGACCCCACCGAAATACTAACCAGCCAGATCTCCTGCGCGGTCGAGGTCCTCGGCAAAGTGGCCGCGCGCCCCAGGGATGTCGCCGCGATCGGGATCACGAATCAACGCGAAACCGTGATCGTATGGGAACGCGCAACGGGAAAGCCAATCTATCCCGCCATTGTCTGGCAGGATCGCCGCACTGCGGCGATGTGCTCCTCGCTCGAACAGAGTGGATATGGCGAGACCATCTCTGCGAAAACCGGCCTCGTTCTCGATCCCTATTTCTCTGCGACGAAGGTCCGTTGGATCCTCGACAACGTACCCGGCGCACGCGATAAAGCGAAGCGCGGCGAACTGGCCTTCGGAACAGTGGACAGCTGGCTCATCTGGCACCTCACCAGCAGCATGCGGCATGTCACCGATGTGACCAATGCCTCGCGCACCCTGCTCTACAACATCGTCGAAGGCAAGTGGGATCCCGAACTCCTCCAAATCTTCGACATCCCTGAAAACATGCTGCCCGAGGTAGTCTGGTCCAGCCAGAAGGTCGGCGATATCACAACCACACTCGGCCTCAGCGGCATCACCATCGCCGGCATCGCAGGCGATCAGCAGGCCGCGCTTTTCGGCCAGCTCTGCTGGAATCCTGGAGAAGCCAAAAATACCTACGGCACGGGCTGCTTCCTTCTCCAGAACATTGGAACCCAGTTCATCCGATCGAAACACAAACTCATCACTACCGTTGCGGCGAGTGCGCAAAAGCGCCTCGAATACGCTCTTGAAGGCAGCATTTTCATCGGTGGCGCGGTGGTGCAGTGGCTACGCGACAATCTTCGCCTGATTGGTTCGTCTGCGGAAGTCGAAGCTCTGGCTGCCGGAGTACCCGATGCGGGCGGTCTAGTCTTTGTTCCTGCATTTGTCGGTCTCGGCGCTCCGCATTGGGACCCGCGTGCGGGAGGCCTGATCATCGGACTTCGCCGCGACACAAAGCCCGGACACATCGCGCGTGCGGCGCTCGAAAGCATCGCGTTTCAGGTTGCAGATGTGCTCGATGCCGTTCATAGCGAGACCAGCACCCCTCTTAACGCCCTTCGAGTGGACGGCGGCGCCGCAGTCAACGATCTGATGATGCAGTTCCAGGCAGACCTCCTTGGAGTCCCCGTTGTGCGCCCCAAGGTGACCGAAACCACCGCGCTTGGGGCTGCATACCTTGCCGGGCTCGCTGTGGGTGTCTGGCCGAGCCCGCAGGACCTTCAGGCGAAACGCCAGGGCGATGTACGCTTCGAACCACGCATGGACCAACAACTGCGCACCCAACTGCGCGCTCGATGGCAGCGCGCTATCGAGCGCTCCAAAACCTGGACCGAAAGTTAGGAGATCAGTATGCGCAGGGATGAGATGCTGCGCAGGATTCGCGAACGCGCGAATCAAGGCGAGCCTTGGGATATTGCTGTGATCGGCGGCGGAGCAACAGGGATGGGAGTCACAGTTGATGCGGCAGCCCGAGGTTTCCAAACCGTTCTCGTCGAGGCGCACGACTTTGGAAAAGGAACCAGCAGCCGCAGCACCAAGCTCGTGCACGGCGGCGTACGTTATCTCGAACAAGGAAACATCCCGCTGGTCATGTCAGCGCTGAAGGAGCGCGGGCTACTCCGTCAGAACGCTCCACATCTCGTGAAGGACCTTGCTTTCGTCGTTCCGAACTACTCATGGTGGGAAGCTCCTTTCTACGGCATCGGCCTCAAGCTTTACGATCTTCTCGCGGGTAAATACGGTTTCGGACCGTCAAAGCTGCTTAGCAAGGAAGAGACTCTCCAACGCCTCCCTGCGCTTGAGCCTGAAGAGCTGCGCGGTGGCGTCGTCTACTACGATGGTCAATTCGATGACTCCCGGCTGCTCATTCACCTGGCTATGACTGCCGCCGACCGCGGCGCCACAGTCATCAACTACTGTCCTGCAACCGGCTTGTTGCGCGATGAAGAAGGCTATGTCAACGGCCTGATCGCTCGAGATAACGAATCCGGCGAAGCATTCTCAATCAAGGCGAAGGTCGTGATTAATGCCACCGGCGTCTTTACGGACGAAATCAGGCGCATGGCTGACTCGGCTGCCGAGCAGCTGATGGTCACAAGCCAGGGCATTCACCTTGTATTCGATCGCTCATTCCTCAAGGGCGATACCGCTCTCATGGTTCCTCGAACCAGCGATGGGCGCGTCCTCTTCGTGATTCCATGGCATGGTCACGCTGTCGCCGGCACAACCGATACACCTGTAGAGGCTCCCAGCCTCGAACCCAAGCCTCTGGAAGAAGAGATCCAGTTCATTCTCGAGACTGCGGGACGGTATCTCACGCGTCCTCCCAGCCGGTCAGACGTCCTTGCTGTCTACGTAGGTCTTCGCCCGCTCGTCAAATCGGGGGGTGCGTCCAGCACGGCCGCTATCTCGCGCGATCACACCATCCACGTTGACACGTCCGGCCTGCTGACAATTACCGGCGGCAAGTGGACCACTTACCGGCATATGGCTGAAGACACGGTCGATCACGCGATCACGCTCGGCCGGCTGCGCGACGAGGCATGCACCACCAAGAATCTCAAGATTCACGGCTATGCCGAGCCCACCAGCTCGCGCGGCGAAGAAGATCCGATGGAAGTCTATGGCTCCGATGCAGCCGAGATCCAGAGGCTGTCGCAGCAGAATCCAAACCTCGCGAAGCCGCTGCACTCCGCATTGCCGTACATCGCCGCTGAAGTGGTCTGGGCCGCGCGTGAAGAAATGGCGCGTACGGTTGAAGACGTGCTTTCCCGCCGCACGCGCGCTCTCTTCCTCAATGCTCATGCGGCCATGCAGATGGCTGAGCCCGTCGCGAACCTGCTCGCCAGTGAACTCGGGCGCGACGACCAGTGGATCTCAACTCAGCTTCACGACTTCTCTGTCCTCGCAAAACAGTACACTGTCTGAAGTCCTTCCCCGGAGGTCGACAAATGCCGACTCAGTGCACCCACGTCAAAGATCACGCAAAGAACGTCAAACCACATAGCTCCGGCTGCGAAGAATGCCTGAAGACCGGCGATACCTGGGTACATCTGCGTATGTGCCTGGAGTGCGGCCACGTGGGCTGCTGCGACTCATCCAAGAATCGTCACGCGCGCGCGCACTTCCACGCGGCCCAGCATCCGCTTATACGCTCCGCGGAGCGTGGCGAAGACTGGCGCTGGTGCTTCATCGACGAAGTATTTCTCTAGGAACTGGCGCGAACCCCTACGCCAACCCTACCTCGATCTTCTTCGTATCCGGATCAAGCTTCGTGATCTTGAAGCTGCGAATCTGCCCTGCCTTGAACGGCTCAGGTCCAGCCGCGGGAGCAGGAGCTTTGCCCTTCCACCGGGCTTGAAGCAAGGATGTAAGTGACGACAGATCGGACTTGCCACTCTGACTCGGAGAGTCCGCTGCGGGCTGTGCCAACTTCGTCGCGCGACAAATCGCAAAGATATTCTCACCCAGTTCGACGGACGCTCCGCCGGCCGACTCCTTGACCACGCGTCCTGAGACCACATCGCCCGCCTTGTGCTCTGCAATGTACTCATCAATGCTGGTCGGCACCAGTTGCTTCATGCTCAACTTGATCTGCCGCTTCTCGGGCGCAATCCCCAGCACCTGTGCCTTGACCACCTGCCCGACACGCAGCACATCCTGCGGGTGATGAATGCGCTTCTCCGCGCTGATCTCGCTGACATGCACGAGTCCCTCAACGCCCTCCGCAATCTGCACGAAAGCCCCTAAGGCCATCATCTTTGTTACCGGCCCCTCCACCTGCGAGCCCACCGGGAAACGCTGCGTCGCATCCGACCACGGGTCAGTAAGGGTTTGCTTCAGCCCAAGCGAGATGCGTTTCTCCTCGGGCTTGATGGCGAGAATCACCGCATCCACCCGGTCGCCTTCTTTCACCACGTCAGAAGGATGCCGGACCTTCTTACCCCACGACATCTCCGAGATGTGAATCAATCCCTCAACGCCTGGTTCTAGTTCCACGAAGGCGCCGAAATCAGCTAGATGCGTTACCGGACCCGTGACGCGCTGCCCCGCCTGATACTTCGATGGCGCGGCCTCCCACGGCTCCGGCTGAAGCTGTTTCAGCCCAAGGGAAATCTTCTTAGTTTCCGGATCGATCTTCAGAATTCTGACGCGAACCTTTTCCCCAGCCGACAACACATCCTCAGGCTTGCTCACGCGATTCCATGAGATGTCGCTCACATGCAGCAGCCCGTCAAAGCCGCCGAGATCCACAAATGCGCCATAAGGCATCAGGCTCCGGACCGTGCCATCGAGCACATCTCCCGGCTGCAGAACGGCCATCCGCCCTTCCTGTGCGGCACGGGCCTGCTCCTCAAGCACAACGCGCCGGTCAACCACCACATCTTCATCCGTGACGTCGAGCTTCGTAATCCGACAAGTAATCTCCGTCCCGACAAGCTGTTCAAGCTCCGCAGCATCGCGTGTTCCGCTCCGGCTCGCCGGCATAAACGCACGAACGCCCACATCGACCGTGAGCCCACCCTTCACAACTCCGGTTACGGTGCCCACGACCGCCGTCTTCTGCTTGAAAGCCTCTTCCAGCGCCGTCCAATCGTGCGGTTGAGCCACCTTGAACCGGGTCAGGTCGTAGTAGCCTTCTTCATTTCGCCCTTTGATAGAAACCGGGACCTTGTCTCCCTGCTTCACTCCTTCCGCATTGTTCCTGAAAGCGGACCGCGGCAGTACTCCCTCGATCTTGTATCCGATATCTAGAAACACCTGCTCGGCCGAGAGCGAGATCACTCTGCCCTCGATCTGCCTGGCGGCACCGCCCTCGGGTTTGCGCGCATGCCCACGCTCAAACTCCATGAGGATGTTCGCGAAATCCTCCAGCGGCTCCTCGGGCTCTTCTGCAGGAGCCTCTGCCGGGACTGCGTTTGCGTCATTCGCGGGACTAGTGCTTCCAACCGCAGGCGTGCCTGTGGGCTCTGCGGCACCCGATTCAATCGGCTCGCTATTCGCCGCAGGTGCCTCTTCAGTGGAGTTGGGCTGTGGAACGTTGTCGTTGCTCATCATGTCTACAACTCCATTCTCCCATGTTGCGCCAATGTTGAACGATGTGTGCGGATCGAGTCTTCAGCCACTACTCCGGAAACTCCGCAACCTTCGGATCGACACGATGCGGCGCCAGGTGAGTCGGGCCGCCCTTGTCATTGATCACGTTGGAGATCTCGCCCTTATCATCCAGCGCCACCGAAATCATGTGATGGAACCGGACTTTCGGCTTCACCGGAACTTCAATCGCGCGGGTGAGATTTACATTCGGATGCCGGAAGACACTGTAAATACCCAATCCCCAGGCCTCGTGACTCGTCACGCTATCCGCGACCTTGTACGATGCCCATCCATTCACACCCGGCGCTGACCTGTAACTCTGCTGATCCGGCGGATCGTAGGGAATCTCCGATTGGTAGAAGTATGTCCGCCCGCGCTCCCCCCGCCACAACACCTGGAACTGCTGATGATGCTCAACGAACAAACCATAGGCAGTGACATTGTTCCCATTCACCACCAGCCCGTTATCGCTCAAGTTGCTGCTCCATCCAACTCCAGAACCGTGATCGGCCCGCCATATCCATGTGTGGTCGATTACGGTATCGTTCGCATTGATCTCAAGATTTACCTTGGCCCTGCCCACTGCCGCTCCGCCATCCCGGAAAAACACATCATGCAGGAAGATCGGATTTCCTGCATGCGAGGCACGGTTGCCCTCTCGTCCAACCTCCATCAGCACCGGAGACATCTTCTCTCCAGCATCGATCAGGATTCCCGCAACATCCGCACCATCCACATCAGCGATCGTCACCGCTGCAGTCCCATTCACTTGCCGCAAAGTCGCAAATCCCAGCCCGATCAACACCGTATTCGCGCGCGTCACCTTGATCGGCGCGTCAAGGTCATAGATACCCGGCGTCAGCAGCAGATTCTTCCCCTTCTCAAGCGCCTCATTCATCTTTGCCGCGGAATCCCGTCCCGCATGAGCGATATAGAACTGGCTCAGCGGAATCTCCCGTCCCGGCGTAGACCCGCCTTTCCACGTGATTCCCGCGCTGTCTTTCCGCAGCTCCGGAACCCTTACTGACCAATTCCCTTTCGCATCGATTTGCAGATAGGGTTTTTCCCGCACAACCGGCGTTTTGTCTACTTTCGTGTAGGGATGCTGCGGCCACTCACCTTGCGGTGCCTGCGGGACACCGACGAAGACCATGTTCCAGTTCGCGCCGGTCCAGCTTTTCCACTCGCTGTTGCGCGAGATCCACTGCTGCTGGGGACCAGCACCGACATTGCCATCTACTAGGGAGTCCGACATCCAACCGCCGCTTGCCCACCCGCCCTTCTGGTGCAATACGATGTCGCCTTTCACATGCATCCGCCGAAACGGCGCTGCCTGCGAAACCGCCCACTGCATCGTGCCGCTCGTCGGCGTCACTGAAAAGCCTTCGACCGCCCGCCAGAACGTGCACGTCGCGTTATTTCGCGGCAAACTGGCATCCGAGTGCACATTCCCGATGATGTTCACAGCATCCGGCGTCGCCCCCAATCCAATCACTTCAGTGTAGAAACCGACTGGCACATCAACGTGATACTCGCCCGGCAAAAACAACAATGCAAACCGCTGCTTCCCGAATTCACTGTGCTGTTGAACTGCGTATACCCTGTCAATTTCTGTTTGAATCTGAGAAGCCTGCATTGAGGAATCGAACACCAGGACAGTGGGACCAAAATCGGGACGGCTTCGTTCCGGATGCCCGGCAGGCGCCTGCGCTGTTGCATTTACAGCCGCAAATCCTGCTGCGCACAAGCCGAAACACGCGACTGATTCTCTGAAGCACGCTCGAAGTCCCCGACCCATAAGTCAACCTCGCTATCCACAGATTCCGATGTCTCAAGCATCCTATGACATCGAGATCACCCCACGCCCGTGTTGGTGGACACAGCCGGGCTCCTCAAGCGAGAATTGCCGCGCACGAGAAAGGTTTCTGCAACATGGGTCCTGTTTCACGAAGGGAATTTGTTCGACTCGGTGCTGGTGCGGTCGCAGCCGGAGCCGCTGCTTAAACGATTCTGACTGAACCAACGGTGTTCGCCGCGCCAAGTGGCAGGAAGATCCGGTTTGTCTCGATCGGCACCGGTATTCGCGGCTGCGACCTCCTTCGCTCAGCACGAAAGCTCCCCAACGCCGAGTGTGTCGGCACCGCTGATCTCTATGAAATGCATCGCAGAGCAGGCATCGAAGCCTGGGGCTCTCAGATTCCCACGACGCGCGACTATCGCGAACTCCTCGATCGCAGAGACGTCGAGGCGGTCATCGTTGCCGTCGCCGACTTCCAGCATCGCCATGTCGTGCTCGATTGCATTGCCGCGGGCAAGGACGTCTACTGCGAAAAGCCAATGTCGCACAACGTCGCCGACGGACTCTCAATGGTCAAGGCTGTTAAAGAAAACAAGCGCATCTTTCAGGCTGGAAGCCAGCGTGTCAGTAGTCCAGTCTTCAAGAAAGCCGCCGAGATCTTCCAATCCGGGCGCCTCGGCGAGGTCACGCTGATCACGGCGCACACGGATCGCAATTCGCCTTCCGGAGCTTGGGTCTATCCCATCGCTCCCGACGCCAGTCCAGAAACGATCGATTGGAATACGTGGATTCGCGACGCTCCTGACCGCCCCTTCGATGCAGCCCGCTTCTTCCGCTGGCGCTGCTTCGCCGACTACGGCGAAGGTCTTGCCGGCGATCTCTTCGTCCACCTTCTCTCCGGCATCCAGTGCGTAACCGGAATCAACGCAATTCCGTCGCGCGCTCTGTCCACAGGTAGCCTCACCCACTTCAAAGACGGCCGCGATTACCCCGACCTGCTGGTCACCATGTATGACTATCCGGGACTGGCGGTCAATTTACGCTGCAACCAGAACAACGATGCCGGCGAAGACACCATCTTTTATGGGAAGGAGGGCACGTTGACCATCAATGGAAACAGTGTGGCCTTCGTGCCGCAGGATACCCGTCCGCAGCCCGAATACTACGCCCTCGACGGCTGGGCTGCTGACGCAAAGAAGCAATACAACGACGATTGGAAAGCCGCGCATCCACAGCCGCCCGTACCTCTTGCGCCCGGCGAAACATACTCAGCTCCTCCCAACATCGACGACACCGCCGAGCACATCGGTGCCTTCCTCCACGCTGTGGAGACGCGCGAGCACGTCCTCGAAGACGAAGATTTTGGCTACAATACCGCCATCGCATGCCACATGGCCAACCATTCCTACTTCCAGAAGGCCGCCGCAACATGGGATGCCTCGACGCAAACTATCAAGAGTTGAGCATCAGGAGCCCGGAACGAATGAACCATCCCACTCGCCGCACATTTCTTAAGACCAGCGGCGCTCTGGCCGCCGCATCGATAATCGGCGTCGAGGGCATCGACGCCGCACCTCTCAAGATGCCCGTAGGTCTGCAGCTCTATTCGGTACGGAATCTTCTGCCAAAGAATTTCCAGGGCACCCTCGATCAACTCGTCGCTGCCGGCTACAAAGAAGTTGAAGCTGCCGGCTACTACGACAAGACAGCCGCGGACTTTGGCAATGCTCTCCAGAGTGCGGGGCTCAAGTGCGTCAGCACCCACCACGCTCTCGCTGAGTTGAAATCGAAACTGAACCAGCTCATCGAATATGGTCAAGCCCTCGGTCTCGAGTACATCATCTGCTCATGGGCCGGCGTCCACCGCGATCCATCGCGGACGGGCGAGCTCAATCTCGACGACTGGCGCTACGTCGCAGATCAGTTCAATGCGATCGGGGAAAAGGTCAAGGCCGCCGGAATGACCTTCGGGTACCACAATCACACCATTGAATTCGGCGCCGAAAACGGGGTCGTTTTCTACGACGAACTGCTCAAGCACACCGATCCCAAGCTGGTCGTCTTCGAGATGGACTGCGGTTGGGTCGTCGCCGGAGGCCACAACCCCGTTGAGTACTTACGCAGGTTTCCTGAACGGTTCCCACTCTTCCACATCAAGGACCTCGTCAAGGTTCCCGACGGTAAGTGGCGCAATGTCGTCATGGGAAAAGGGGGTATCGATTACAGACCGATTCTCCGCGCTGCGACGGGCATCAAGCACTATTTCATCGAGCAGGAAGAGTTTCAGGAAGACCCCATGACGGAACTGCGCGAAGATGCCGACTATATGAAGAAGATGGATCTCTGATCGCTTCGCAGTGCATCATCACCACCCCAATCGCCGCCGTGCTTCACACATCCTCGTCGGTGCCAATTTCATTCAGAAGGTCATAACTCAATAAACTTGAACCTGCCCGAGCTTTGCCCCGGCGCGTTTCAAGATCCGCTACCCTTAAGCATGAGCATTTTTGACGAAAAGCGCGTGGATCTGGAAAAGCATGAATTCATGATGGGTCGGGAGCGCGGCAGGCTGGCGGTTGCCCTCGACCTCCTCACGGATTCGCTGATCATGGTCGGCCAACACGGTGTGTACTGCACCTCCAGCAGGAATCCCAACGTGCCTGCCCTGGACTTGCAGGCCGTCCTGGGCGGCATCGAAGGGGCCAAGGCACTGATTCAATCCGTGATGGAAGAGCTTCGCGCCCGCCAGGAAGCGAAGCTTTCGAGTAGAGATTCGGCTGGCTAGATGACCGCCGGTACACTCTGGAATCGCTTCGGAACGTGGAAGTACGGTAGACTGGAGTGGCGCGCCCGTAGCTCAGCTGGATAGAGCGAATGCCTCCGGAGCATTAGGTCGGGAGTTCGAATCTCTCCGGGCGCACCATCATCTCTCGGTCCAACCCGGAGACATGGGTTACAGGACGTACCGGTCACATGGGTGACACTTTTGGGCCGAACGGATTTTCGAGTGGCTCAAGCACTCGGTTCTCCAGATCGAAGTATCCCAGATCATAATCCAT
>Ga0207654_10000018_pt1 | contig 173245 bp, 144 predicted proteins | sample KBSC64metaG_FD_184355 | JGI IMG/M metagenome (GOLD analysis project Ga0207654, IMG submission 184355) | Corn rhizosphere microbial communities from Kellogg Biological Station, Michigan, USA - KBS C6-4 metaG (SPAdes) (version 2) | ecosystem: Host-associated > Plants > Roots > Rhizosphere >... | reverse complement strand
TATACCCTCCGATCTCGTTCCAGAAGAGGGTAAAAAGGTGCGAAAGTAGAAGGCTGTGACCGCCGGTACAAAATAAAAGGCCATCCCGAAAGATGGCCTTTTGATTCCAATCGCCTCAATGTTATTGAGGTGTGACACCGTTGGCGCGAGCTTCTGCTTTTTGAGCGAGGACCTTGTGTGCCGTATCTTCGAGAGCTTGTGCCTCTGGGAGATAAGTGAGTGCCTTCTGGATCATCGGATCCCAGTCGGCCATGACGCGCAAGCCTTGCTGCTGCCCAAACTGGCTAGTGATGACCTTCTCTCTGATGTTGACCTTTACCCAGTCGAGGTTGTCATTAACCTGCTTATCGGTAACCGGAATGTCTTGTGTGGTGAGCCATTGCTTGAAGTCGCTCAAAACAGCGTCGTCGACCTGGAAGTTGCGGTCGATTGTACGGTTTGAGAGGTAGTGCGCAGCAAAGTGAAAAAATGCCGCTCTGTAGATCAGATCATCCTGGAAGTGGTTCGGTTTGGGAGAGTCGATCTTCTCGTCGGGGGTGATTCCGCCTCCGCCGTAGACAGTGCGTCCGGAGTCCGTCATCTTGACTTCACGATTGCTAGAACCCGGGGCTGTCGCGCCGGCGTGGTTGTAGTAGTAGTCGTAGAGCGACACACCGGAGTAATTGCGCTGAATCAGCCGGCCCGAGGGCGTGTAGTAGTGGTAAGTCGTCAGGGCGAGCCCAGTGTTTTCGCTCAGGTTGTAGACGGTCTGAACCAGGCCCTTGCCGAAGGTGGTTTCGCCAACGATGAGGGCGCGATCATGATCCTGGAGTGCGCCGGAGACAATCTCGGCCGCCGATGCGGTGTTGCGATTAACAAGAACCACAATGGGAAACTGCTTGCCGCCGTTGCCATGGGTCGCGGTGTAGTTCTGATCAGGGTAGGCGCGACCCCGTTGGGAGACGATGGTCTGACCCTTGCTCAGCAGGTGATCGCAGACCTCAACTGCCTGACTGAGAAGTCCGCCGGGGTTTCCGCGAAGGTCAAGCACGAGTCCCTTCAGGTTCGGGAATGTGTCGATCGCCTGGTTGACCTCCTGCGCTGTAGTTTCCTGGAATTGCGTCAGGTGGATGTAGCCGACTCCGGGGCGAATCTCGTATTTGAGATCAACGGAGGGATGCGGGATCTCATCGCGAACCAGGTCGAACGTGAGGGGTTTGGTCTGTCCGTCTCGAACGACCGAAACCTGAACGTGCGTGCCTTTTGGCCCCTTGAGGTTCTTGGCGACCACGTCCGAGGTCATGCCTTCGGTTGATTTGCCATCGATAGCGGTAATTACGTCTCCCGGGCGGATGCCAGCGCGAAACGAAGGCGTGCCCTCGTAGGGCGTGATCACGTAGACCTTGTTGTTCTGCTGCTGAATCACCATCCCGACACCGTAGTAGTGTCCCCGTTGGTCTTCGCGCATCTTTGCGTAAGCCTTTGGATCGTAAAAATTCGAATGGGGATCGAGTACGCGAAGCATGCCCGGGATAGCGCCGTCATAAATTGCGGTGTCGGCGCGATCGCCAGAAATCGGCTCGGCATAGTTCTGTTCGACGAGGGCGTAAACGTCCGTGAAGGACTTCAGGCTGTCGCGAATCTGACTCTCGTCCTGAGAGGATTGTGCTCCCACCCTGCGCTGCAAGAATGTGCCAGCCAGCGCACATACGGCAAAGAAGATGATGAGGCTGAAAAGTGCCCGGCGGGCAGGGGGGGTCATGCGGAAGGATCCTCCGGAGTGCAACTGCTACAGGCGCCTCCGAGGGACCTCGCAGGCCAAACCTGGGCTAAAGTATAGCACTGGCTAATTTGACGCCGGTTCAGGGGAATCGGGTAGCCCGGTTACGGTTGAGTGGCTTCCCGGGTGGAGATTGGAGCAGGGAAAGCGTGTTTGAATGTGGGGGATTCCAGCTCACATTCGAGTCTTTTGCTGCCCCGGGATTTACAATGACGTCTATGCCTATGGTGGTGTCCAAAGACCACCTTGTTGTGTGCCAACTATGAATCTGAAAACTCTAAGAATCTCGGGAGCTTTCGCGCTCTCTGCAGCCCTCCTTACCGGACTCACTCTCGCTCAAACGCGCCCCAGCAATACGGAAAGCCCTTACGGCGGAAGCACGGTTGAGGAGATCGTTGCGCGCGTCAACAACCAAATCATCACCAAATCGGACTATGAGCGCGCCCAGAGAGAGTTGGATCAGGAGATGAAGCAGCGGGGATCGACGATGCAGGAGATCTCCGACGCACATCGAGATTTGCTCCGGAACCTCATCGATCAGCAGCTGTGGTTGGCCAAAGGCAAGGAACTCGGGATCACGGGTGAGACTGAGTTGATCAATAGACTCAACGAGATCCGCAAGCAGTACAATCTGGCGACGATGGAGGACCTGGAGAAGGCCGCGAAGGATCAAGGAGTTTCCTTCGAAGACTTCAAGGCCAACATTCGCAACCAGATCGTCACGCAGCAGGTCATGCGGGACCAGGTCGGTCGCAAGATAACGCCCACCCCCGGCGAGCTGCAAAGATTTTTCGAAGCTCATAAGCAGGAGTATTCGCAGCCGGAGAGCGTCAAGCTGGGGGAGATTCTGATTCCGACGGGATCTGACGATCCTCAAAAGCTGGCGGAGGCCAAAGCGAAGGCGGACGATATCGAAGCACGCCTGAAAGCAGGTGGGGACTTCTCGCAGCTGGCCCGCACTGTCAGCGATGGCACAACGGCGGCAACGGGCGGAGAACTCGGGACTTATAAGAAGGGGCAGTTAGGCGAACCCTTCGAAAGCAAGACCTTCGGTCTGAATACCGGCGAGATTACGGAGCCGATCCGGACGAAACAGGGCTACGTGATTCTGAAGGTACTCGATCACATCCGAGGCGGAGTTCCGCAATACAAGGATGTAGAGAACGACGTCGAGCAGAACTACTTCGAAGCCAAGGCCGGTCCGGCAATGCGTCAGTACCTGGCGCAAATGCGCGACGAAGCTGCCATCTATATCAAGCCCGGCTACGAAGACAGCGCCGCAACAGCGGCGGAGAAGCACCCGAGCATCACCTTCAGCGCCTATCAACCACCGACGGCTAAGAAGAAAAGGAAAGTGGAACGGACTCGTTTCCGCGAGACGACTCACGGCTTTCGTCAAAAGACTGCAGTGAAGCCACTTCCGAATGAAACTGCTAGTACGGATACCGACAGCGACGCAGGTTCGGCCAAAGCGCAAAAGGCTGACAGGAAGGACAAAAAAGGCAAGACGCAGGAAGCTTCAATGAAGCCGGGCAAGAAAGAGAAGATCCGGTTCGGCAAGGCTCCGCAGGAAACGCTGCCAGCGGGTCAGGCCAGCCCTACCGAGGATGCCGGCGCGGGCGAGCAGGTGGCGAATGCAGGCGAGCCGGATAACCCATTAGAAGCGAACTCGAAGCCCGAGAAGAAGACGCGTTTTAGCGATCGCGCCAAGTTGCCTAAACAGCCGAAGCCAAAGGGACCGCAACTTGACCCTGAAGCACCGTCAGCTCCGGATGCCGCTGAAGTCGCCGATCGGCAAGCGCAGGCCGGGCCGCTGGGTTTAGGTGGAAATCAAACCGACAAGAAGAAAAAGAAGAACACCACGACGGCCGATAAGACCAGGTTGAGCGATAAGAAGAAAGATCAGGAGAAGGAAGACACCGGCGACAAACCGCTGGGGTTCGCTCCGCAGCAACCGCCGAACGGAACTGCTCCTGCTCCACCGACACCTGGAGCCCCGGGAGTCCCACCGCAATAGTCCGGAGCGAGTATCGAAGCGCATTTTAGGGTCTGAGAGCCATCTCAGGCCCTAAATGTTTTTAGCGGTTATGCCGGCCGCTGTTTTTCGTACACGTGAGAGAGCTTTGTGAGCTGGTAGCCATTGCGCTCATAGAAGCGATGCGCTTCCAGTCGTGTGCTGCGAGAGGTGACACGGAGAAGTGAAAGGCCGCGATCCCATGTCCAGGCTTCAACGTACTCGCAGAGGCGCAGGCCGATCTGGCGATTTCGATGACCATCTTTGACGACGAGCCCGCCGATGAGGGCGTGGGGTGCGGACTGGAGATGATACTGTACCGAGATTTCGATCCAGCCGACGATTTCGTGCCCCACGCATGCAACGAATGCAGCCTGATTCTCGGCCCGAGTTGGTAAAGACTCTATCCAGGAATTGATATCGGAAACCGAGCGATAGTAGCCGAGCTGTTCTGCGAGGACGGAGACTTCGGCAGCATCTCGAGGCTCGATAGCGCGGATGAGGAGTTCAGTGGTCAGCGGTGAGGTCAGATCGTTCACGACAATCATGTTCTCACGCGAACGAAATCTGGATTCATTCGGGTGACGTCGTTTTTTGATGGGGATTGATGGTTGCTGTATGCTTTCGTGCAGAATGAAGGATCTTTTTGTAGCCGATCTGGCGTCGTTTGAGGAGAGCCGGATCTTCGATGCGTATTTTCTGGTTCTGAGCAAGCAGCAGCGAATGACGAAGGCCAACAAGCCTTACCTCAGCCTGATTCTGGGTGACAAGACGGGGCAGGTTGAGGCGCGGGTGTGGGAACCGGGTGACGCGCGGATTGGGAAAGACTTCGAGCGCGGTGATGTTGTCAAGGTGCGCGGATGCGTGTCGAAGTTTGACGAACGACTGCAGATGCGGGTGGACAATCTTCGCAAGGCATTGACGGACGAGTTTGACAGGCGCGATCTACTGCCGTGCACGTCTTGCGATGTGGACGAACTCTGGCAGCAGCTGCTGGGATTTGTAGAGAGCTTTACGGATCCGGATCTGAAGCTTCTACTGAGTACGCTGCTGGCAGATTCGGGGTTGGCGCAAGCATATCGAGAAGCTCCTGCTGCCAAGCAGTTACACCATGCGTGGCTAGGCGGGTTGCTGGAGCACGTGGTGAGCCTGTTGACGCTGGCGGATCGGGTGGCACCGCATTACCCGGTGCTGCATCGGGATCTTCTGCTGACGGGAGTTGTGCTGCATGACATTGGCAAGGTGCAGGAACTGACCTGGGAAATTGGCTTCGAATACAGCGTCGAGGGCATCCTGCTGGGTCACATTCAGATGGGCATGGCTTTGGTGGAGAAGACGATCGACAAGCTGCCGAATTTTCCGCCGCGGTTGAAGACGCTGGTGCTGCACCTGATCCTGTCGCACCACGGCAAGCTGGAGTTCGGCTCGCCGAAGCTGCCGATGATCCCCGAGGCACTGGTGCTCAACTTCGTGGACGACCTCGATGCCAAGATGCAGGCCATGATGAGCGAGTTTGAAAAGTCGGCGCGCGAAGGGAAAGGCGCGGACGAACTCACGAACCGGATCTGGGCGCTGGATCAGCGGCAGATGCTGAACACGCGCGAGTGGCTGAAGAAGGATGTGAAGCCGACCACAGGCTCGCTATTCGACGAACCAGCTCCATTGCTCTTCGGTGAGGGGAACGACGGATAGGCGGCCGATCTTGACGAGCGGCGAATCGCGGAAGATCGTTGCCGCTTTGATCTGATCGAGGCTCTTGGGCGTCTTGAGGCGCTTGCCAACCTTCACACGAACAATAGGAACTCTGGGGTCAGTACTGTCGACGCTGACGACGGAGCCGGTTCCGACAGCGGTGCGTTCGTCGCCTGTGTGATAGAAGATCCACTTTGTACCGGGCTTCATCTCGCGGAGGTGCTTAACGGCGGTTGGATTGGTTACACCATCCCAGTTCGTCTCTTTGTCGCGTAGGAAGTCGTCGAAGGAGTAGGCGTCGGGCTCAGTCTTGAAGAGGAAGTAGGCGGACATGGGAATCATGGTATGCGAGGGAGCCGAGGAAGGGGAATAACCAAGGTGCCGCTGGTCAAGCTCGGCCATTTACGGAGAGGTCCGAAAATCGCTGCGTGGACAGATCGTATATCGCGTGCCAGAAGCACTTGCCTCCGTCTCTGACCACAGTGAGGTGCTTGCGCCAATCCGCATCGTGATCGATCGAACAAGTTGCGTTTAAAAAGAGCTTCTCTCTTCCGTTGATCTTTACGGCCAGGTACTGGCGGTAATACTCTTGCGGACCCTCGATTCGGCTGTTGAGATCGGGATCGGTTTTGCTCAAAGCAGTGATCTGAGCCAGATCGGCCTCTACCTCGTTCATGTCACCCAGGGTAGGTTCCCAGCTTTCAGCATGGGTACCGGGAGCGAAATATTTGCTAAATACCTCGATTTCATCGGCAGGCAAGAGTGCGAAATCAGGCACGCTCTTCCTGGCGGTGGTTCCGGGAGTTCTGTCCGTCGGCGCTGATCCGCTCCGGAAGTGCCATAGTTCAAAAGCTAAAGCACCACAGCAGAGGACGAGCATCGAGATTTTCGGCCAGCTGTTTTTCATGTCCTCACCGGCGCTTATTATCGCTTGCACGGCTGCTCTGAGCCAGTCCCGGGGTTTGCCCTTCAAACCTTTGATCCCATTTACAATCGAAAGAACATGATCCGATTCTCAACAGCGGGCGAGTCGCACGGAGAGGCCTTGATTGCATTGGTCTCCGGGCTGCCGGCCGGGCTGCCGGTGGACCTGGAATTCATCAACCGCGAGCTCTGGCGCAGGCAGCAGGGGTATGGCCGTGGCGGCCGGATGAAGATCGAAACTGATAAGGCGCACATCCTGTCAGGTGTTCGGCACGGAAAGACGATCGGCTCGCCGGTGGCGATTGAGATTGCGAACCGGGACTGGAAAAACTGGGAAGAGAAGCTGCCGGTGGAGTCAGGAGATCCGGCAAAGCACCAGCCGGTTGCGTCGCCGCGGCCGGGCCATGCGGATCTTGCTGGAGCGCTGAAGTACAACTTTTCTGACGCACGGTATGTGCTGGAGAGGGCTTCGGCTCGGGAGTCGACGGCGCGGGTAGCCGCGGGCGGGTTTGCCAAGCTGCTGCTGCGGTACCTCGGAATTGAGGTTTCGAGCCACGTGATCCGTGTGGGACGTGTGGAACTTGAGCGAGCGGCGACCTGGGACGAGATTTCGGCAGTCGCTGAACTGAAAGAGATTGTGCTGGGCTGTGTTGATCCTGTGACGGAAGCGCGAATGAAGGAAGAGGTCGAGCACGCTTCACGGACCGGCGATACGGTGGGCGGGGTCTTTGAAGTTGTAGTTCACGGAGCGCCGGCGGGACTGGGAACTTACGCAAACTGGGACGAGCGGCTGGATGGGCTGCTGGCGTGGTCCGTAATGAGCCTTCAGGCGGTGAAGGCGGTGGAGATCGGTCGCGGGGTGACTGCGGCGGAGTCGTTTGGATCGACCGTGCACGATGCAATCCACTATTCGAAAGAAGAAACGGGAAAGCCGACAAGGTTCACCCGCGAGCAGAATAATGCCGGCGGGGTTGAAGGCGGTGTTTCCAATGGCGAGGACATCGTAGTGCGGGGATACCTGAAGCCAATCTCGACATTGCGGAGGCCGCTCGAATCGGTACGGTTTGATACGCGCGAAGCAACAAGCGCAAGTTATGAACGCAGCGACATTTGCGTTGTGCCGGCGGCCGGTGTAGCTGCCGAAGCCATGGTGGCCATGACGATTGCTGGACTGGCGCAACAGAAGTTCGGCGGCGACTCGGCGGACGAGATGAAACGAAATTTTCTGGGATACATCGAACAGATACGGAGCTATTAAAAAAGCAGATTTGGAGTTGTTGCAGACAGTCATGATTCTGAAGATTGTGAAATACCCCGAGCCTGTGCTCTCGCAACCCGGTGAGCCGGTGACGGAGTTCAATGACGAGTTGAAGAAGCTTGTCGATGACATGTTCGAAACGATGTATGCCTCGCAGGGGATCGGCCTTGCAGCGCCGCAGGTTGCTGTTTCAAAGAGAGTGACCGTAATCGACTTGAGCCAGGGGAAAGATCCTGAGCAGAAGTTGGTGCTCGTCAATCCGGAGATCATCTTCCGCGAAGGCAAGCAATACGAGGAGGAGGGCTGCCTCAGCTTCCCGGAGATTCGCGAGAAGGTGCAGCGTGCTTCGACGGTCAAGGTGCGAGCACAAGATCTGAACGGCAAGTGGTTTGAGATGCACGGCGAAGAATTGCTCTCTCGCGCGTTTCAGCACGAGATCGACCACCTCGACGGAATGCTGTTCATCTTCCGCATGAGCTCGCTGAAGCGCGACCTGGTGTTGCGCAAGATCCGCAAGATGCAGCGCGAAGGCACCTGGTAGAGCCGTGAAGCTTGTATTTTGTGGAACGCCACAGTTTGCGGTCCCGACTTTGCAAGCTTTGATCGCGGCTGGGCATGAGATCGCGTTAGTGGTATCGCAGCCGGATCGGCCGGTGGGTCGCTCGCAACAGGTGACGCCGCCTCCTGTGAAGGAGACGGCATTAGCGACGGGTCTGGAAGTCACGCAGCCTGAAAAGATCAAGAACAATCCAGAGTTTCGCTCGCGACTCGAAGCGACTGCGCCGGATGCCATTCTGGTGGTGGCATATGGCCGAATCATTCCGCCCTGGATGCTGAGTTTACCGAGGCTCGGCTGCATCAACCTCCATGCATCGTTGCTGCCCAAGTATCGTGGAGCGGCTCCCATTCAGTGGGCCGTTGCGATGGGCGAGACTGTCAGTGGGAATACGACGATGCTGCTGGAAGAAGGGCTGGACACCGGGCCAATTCTGCTGCAGCAGGAGATTCCGATAGCGCCGGGTCAGACTTCGGCGGAGTTGTTCGATGTTCTGGCGAAGGCGGGAGCGCCGTTGGTCGTAAAGACGCTCAATGGTCTGGATGACGGGACGATTGCGCCGCAACAGCAGGATCATTCACGGGCGACGCTCGCGCCAATTTTGACACGTGATGATGGACGGATGGATTTTGCGAAGTATACGGCCAGGGAGATGTGGAATCGGTGGCGTGGCTTTCAGCCGTGGCCGGGCGCATATTCGAGCCTCGATGGAAAAAAGTTCATTGTGCATCGGATGCAGGTGGCACCGATTACGAAGACGGCGGAACCGGGCTCCGTCGTGGTGGCCGAAGGTGCAATGCTTGCAGCTTGTGCGCAGGGAACCTGGATCGAGATTGTCGAGCTGCAACTCGAAGGCAAGAAGCGGATGCTGACTTCGGAGTTTCTGCGGGGAAGTGCGCTGCGATCCGGTGCGCGGCTCGGCCGATAAATGAGCACCGTTTCGCCGGCGCGCAAAGCTGCGTTTTCGATCCTGAAGACGATGGAGCAGTACGGGCACTCGGATACTTTGCTGAGGGGCAGGAACGTTGAGGTCCTATCTGAACCGGACCGGAAGCTCACCACGGCGTTGGTGCTGGGAGTGCTTCGATGGCAGATCGAGCTGGATGGGCGAATTCGTCCTTACTTGAGGCATCCGAAGGCCAAGCTGGACACAGAAGTTCTCGTTGCTCTGCGGTTGGGCGCGTTCCAGTTGATGCATATGGATCGAATCCCGGCGCGAGCAGCAATTGACGAGAGTGTGGAGCTGACAAAAGAGGCAGGTCACCGGTTTGCATCGGGGATGGTGAATGCTGTGCTTCGCAAACTGGCCGCCTCGCGAGAGCAGCACCCCGCGGGAGAGTTCCCGGAAGATTGCCGCAGCGGATACCCGGAATGGATGGTGGAGCGCTGGACTGAATCGTACGGCGCCGCAAGCGCATGTGCAATTTGCCGGCATGGGCAGGAGCCGCCGCGACTGTCAGTGCGGTTGAATGGAAACGACCTAGAGCAGGAACTTGCCGGACACGGCATCGAACTCGGTCCGGGTGAGTTTCTGAGTGCTGTGCGCCATGTGCTTGCAGGCGATGTGACGAAGACTGCGGCATTTCGCGAAGGACGCCTGCAAGTTCAGGATGAGGGCTCTCAATTAATCGCGGAACTCATGCCGCGGGGGCGAAAAATCCTGGATTGCTGTGCGGCACCGGGTGGCAAGACGCTGATCCTAGGTGAGCGTAATCCCGATTCAGAGATTGTGGCTTGTGACGGGAGCCATCAGAGGCTGGGCTATTTGCGGACACGGCTGCAAGTGCTGGGTGACCGGGTCGAATGCCGATTCGCGGATGTGACGCACTTAAAAGATGAAAACGTATTTGATGCAGTTCTCGCCGATGTGCCATGCAGCGGGACGGGAACGCTCGGGCGGAATCCGGAGATTCGTCATCGGTTGCGCCCAGAGCATCTACAACGACAGGCGGAACGGCAGAAGGCCATTCTGAGATCAGCATTGCGAGCTGCGCGGGCCGGTGGATCTGTGCTCTATTCAACGTGTTCGCTTGAGCCGGAGGAGAACGAACAAGTGATTGAGGCTGTGCTCGCCGAACTTGCTGGTGCGAAACTTGTTTCGTTGAGGTCGCGAATCGAGGAAGCGCAAGCGGAAGGGGCTCTTATGAAGCGTGGATCGGAACGGTTGATGACCTGCCTCGCACCGAACGGAACGCTGAGGCTCCTGCCAGGCCTGTTTCAGACGGATGGTTTTTTGGCAGCGCTGATTCAGAAGGAACTCTAACGGGCTATTCCGGCGGCAGCTTGAGATCGCTGTAATCCCGTCCCAGGATGGCACAGAGCGCTTCGACAACAAGTTCGTGGTCCTGGCGCATTGGCAACCCTGAGACTGTGATACTCCCGACGAGCCCCGCGTTCTCTACGCGAAGCGGGAATGATCCGCCGTGAGTGGCGTAGTCCGCAATCGGGATGCCCTGCGTTTCGTAGATGGTCTTGCCTTTGAGTTTTTCGTTAAGAGCCGCGGTGTATGAACTGTGGTGGAACCGGGCGACGATGTTCTGCTTGCGGCGCACCCATTCAGGGTTATCTGGCGTCGTGCCGTCCATTGCTGCATAAAAGAGTGGCTGATCGAAGCGACGAACATCAATGACGATGGGCAGTTTGCGTTCGGCAGCGATGGCGCGAAGTTGTGATCCAATCCGCCAAGCAGTGTCCGCATCGAGGCGAGGAAAAACTAGTTCGCGCTCCTGCCGGGCGATTCGCTCCAGATCTTCCTGCATTCCCATGATTCAGACACCTCGCGTGCCAATGATAACGGATCAACTTTCGGTGGCTTGCTCGAGAGTCGTCTGGGGGATGATCCCGAGCCGTTGATAGATCGGCCGCATGTCCCTGCGAATCGCGGGTAGTTGCGAGGTGAACCAGATCCCACCGAGGATACAGGCAATGCCACTTAGGATGACGGTTTGCGGCGCGCCAATCGCATGCGCCATGGCGCCCGCCAGCAAACTGCCGAAAGGCGCCATTCCGACGAACGCCATAGTGTAGTAGCTCATGACGCGACCGCGCATCTTTTCGTCAACGAGAGTCTGAATGATGGTGTTGCTGCCGGTAAGTCCCTGCATCATGCCGAAGCCGGTGACGAGCATCATGAGCATTGAGAGCCAAAGATAGTGTGAGAAGCCGAAGGCGATGAGCCCAATGCCGAAGATGACAGCTGCGACGGGGATCACACGCGTGAGCCCCCGAACAGAGCGTCGCATGACGAGCGAGAGAGCGGATGCGAGCGACCCGACGCCCACTGCGCCCATCAGGAAGCCAAGCGTGTGCGGACCGCCATGAAGAATCTTCGCGGCGAAGATAGGCATGAGGACCATGAAGGGCCATCCCATCAAGCTAAGCAACGCAAAGAGGAGGAGAATGGATCGGATGGGAACGAATGCGGCAACGTACGTCCAGCCCTCTTTCAACTGTGTAACCATGCTCGTTCGTGCACGCTCCTCCTGGCTCTTTGGTACACGCATCATCAAAAGCGAAACAATGACGGCGGTATAGCTGATGCCGTCAACTAGAAAGCACCAGCCTTCGTTCTTCACTGCAATCAACAGGCCGGCAAGAGATGGACCCACAAGGCGAGCCATGTTGACCATCGATGAGTTAATTGCGATCGCGTTGGAGAGATCGGCACGGTCTTCCACCATCTGCACCATGAATGACTGCCGTCCCGGCATGTCGAAGGCGTTGATGACACCCTGGAATGCGCTGAGCGCGAGTACTTCGCCGATGGTGATCCGGTTGGAGAGCGTAAGCCATGCCAATGCGAGAGACTGCGCCATCGCGAGGGCCTGGGTCCAAACAAGGACCTTGCGGCGATCGATGCGATCTACGACGACTCCCGCAATTGGAGCGAGAAGGAATGTAGGAATTTGCCCGGCGAAGCCAACGGTGCCCAGTAGCAGCGCAGAATTTGTAAGGCGGTATACGAGCCAGGATGTCGCGACACGCGTCATCCAGGTCCCGATGACTGAGATGCTTTGACCGCCGAAAAACAGCCGAAAATTGCGATGCTGAAGGGCGCGCCAGGCGTGAGAAAAGTCGCGAGACGGCACGGATTTCCCCTCGCTATGGCTGGCTGCCTGGTCCATTCGTTTTTATTAGATGTCCGTGAAAGCTTTACGGCTTTATTTTGCGGCAACGAGTTTGACGACGGTGTTCTGATCGACACGAACTCCAGCCAGAGGCTGCTGCGCGATTACTGAGCCAGGCGCAGTGATAAGAGCGGGTGCTGTTCCGGCGCCCACCGGAGGTATGTTCACGTCGATATAGCTCGGTGAATCGGCCCGAAATCCGATTCGATTCAGCTGCTCGATGGCTGAGGTCACGGGCAGTCCTGAGAAATCGGGCATGACATATCCGTCGGGAGCAGCGCTATCCCCCGCAGCGACGAGGATGTTGACGCTCGGCTGTGAAATGCCATGCGAGTGGGCTGGAGGGTCTTGCGCGAGTACGGTGTTCTCTTGTGCTCCCGCCCAGGGGAGTTTTGCGTTCACTCCAACCTGAAGACCCGCACGACGAAGGCGCAGCGCGGCAACTCGGGCGTCGGTGCCGATGGTGTCAGGTACATCGACCTTTTGAGGGCCGAGGCTTTCGGAGACGCGCACGTGCCATTCGCGACGCACTACTGTACCGGGTGCCGGCGACTGGGAGAGGATATGGCCCGCGGCGATGTCCGAAGAGTAATAGCGATTGTCCAAATCGAGGTTGAGCCCCATGCCGGCCGCCTGACTGCGCGCCTCGGTCACGGTCATGCCTTTCAAGGTGGGCACTTTTACTTCAGCGCCGTGAATGGCAAAATGCATGGTCGTAATTGCAGAAACCATGGCGACCGCGACCAGCAGCATAACCACACAGGCCATGCGGAAGAGACGAATGAGTATCCCTCCGCTCATGGCTCGGGCTCTCCATCGGGATAGACGATTTCATAGTCCACGGGAGCTGATTTCTCGAGCATTTTAGAAACTGAGCAGTATTTGTTTTTTGAGAGGGAGACAGCGTCCTCGACGGCTTTTCGGCTGAGCCCGCCGCCGCGTACCGCGTAAGTCAGTTTGATGTGAGTGAAGATGCGGGGAGGAGTCTCGGCCTGAGTGGCGTGCGCGGTTACGCGAAGAGCAGTAATGCCTTGGCGTTTCTTTTTCAATATGCTTACGACATCAACGGACGTGCAGGAGCAAAGGGCCATCAGCACGAGTTGAAGGGGGCTCGGACCGTGCACATGAGCGGAGTCTCCATCGATCGTGACCGATTTGCCATCTTCCGTGGTGCCTTGAAATACCTCGTCGTGCTTCCAGTCGGAGTGCGCGATCAAGAATGAGCCTCCTTTCAACTGAGTTCATTATCGGACATCGGCGTCCCGATCTCCCGTTACCTCTAGCTAGGTTCTGGAATACTGCAAATTACCCGACGGCGATCAGCGAAAATCCCTTGATCAGCAGGTTTCAAAGCAAAATGAGAGCGAAAGCCCGGAAATGACCCCGGCCGTTCGTGCGGGCCCTGGATTGACCTGACTTTTCAGACAGATCTTTTTTGATCGGAAGGGAATCGGGCAGGTCCCGCTTAGCCTTCAGCGGGTGTTATCGGTTACGGGCTCGGGATGAATGGTGACACGGTGAACCTCGGGGCATTCCAGTTTGAAGCGATCTTCGAGCGAGGTAATTACCTCGTGAACACGGTGCATCGACAGTTCGTCAGGCAGCGTGCAATGGCACGACAGAGAAATGTGTTCGGAGGTGCGGCCCACTTTGATTTGATGAACGTCAACGATCTGATTGTCGGAAGCGGCGGCGGCCCGCAGAGCTTTTTCGATGCGCCGGTCCGATTCGACGATTTCCTCCGGCTGCTCGATGGTTGCGGGCTCGCTTTCGATATGCGTGAGAATAGAGTCGATTTCCGGGGTTTCGCGCATGATCTCCGCTTCGAGCCCGCTTACGAAGCTGTGAGCTGCGATAAGGGGGAGATTCTCATCTAGTTCAACATGTAACTCTACGTGGAGCTTACCTTGGTGGGACTGCACACTGAGATCGTGGACTGGAACGTTGTTACGGGCTGCTACTGCTCGCACTCGATCAAAAATGCTTTCAGCGCGCTCCTGGCGTGGAACTGTGTGAATAACAACATCTGCCTGAGGCAGCACGTGATGCACCGCTTCCGTTGCCGCGCGCACCAATTCGCCAGTGTGCTCGAACGTCGTGCGTGAGGGCATGGCGAGAGTGAGGTCGGCGAAGTAGTTTGGGCCAGACCGCCGAACGCGCGCCTGTTCGACCGCGAGAACACCAGGAACCTGCTGCGCCTCCCGGATGACCTGCAGACGGGTCTCCGCGGGAATTTGATCCATCAGAACGCCAACGGTTTCGCGTGTGAGTGTCGCTGTGATTCGAAGAATCATCAGAGATACGAAAATTGCGGCAACAGGATCGGCGTAGCGCAGCCAATCAATATGCCAGTAAATGCCTGCCCAGGTTGCGAGAAGCCCGCCCAGAACAGCGACCGAGGCCCAGATGTCGGAAGAGAAATGGAAAGCATCCGTGGCCAGTGCGGGAGAGCCAGTTTGTTCAGCAACTCGGCGCAAGGCCCGAGACCGCCAGAAGTCAACGGCGATTGAGCTAAGAACCACTGCGACCGGCCAGATGCTGAATCTCAGTTCATAGGTGTTGAGGCGGATGCGCTGGATCGCTTCCCATATGATCCATGCGCACGAGAGTGCCATTAGCCCGGCTTCGAAGAACGCGGAAAGATTCTCAACTTTCCCGTGACCGTATGTATGATCTTCGTCCGCAGGTTTGTCAGATACGCGAACCGAAAAGAAGGTGAGGGTGGCTCCGGCCAGGTCGAGGCCGGAGTGTGCAGCGTCTGATAGGACACCGAGCGATCCAGAGACGATGCCGGCTGCCAACTTGAGCGCCGTCATGCAGGTAGCCGCAAGCATAGAGTTCAGGGCTACACGGCGCTTGAGGGCTGAGTTCTCGGCAGTGCTCGATGAGGTCGGGTTTGCCGCTGCGAGGGACATCGATTTCCTAGAGTAAAGGCGAGCGCACGGCGCTGTACAATCCAGCAATTCCGAAAGTGTACGGCTGCCAATTGCATTGAGAGTAGCCGACCTTACGCATCTTTTCCATGAGTTCGCGCGGAGGCGGAAATGCGCCTACTGAGGAGGGCAAGTATTTGTACGGGCCGTCCTTTCCACAGATCAGGCGCCCGATGAGCGGCAGGATTCGATGAAAATACAGCGCGTAGGCCTTGCCAATCAAGCCCCCCGGCTGGCTGAACTCGAGGATCCCGAGGCGGCCGCCCGGTTTGAGGACGCGATGGAATTCGCGAAGACCGGATTCGTAATTGGCAAGATTGCGGAACCCGAAGGCCGTAATGACAAGATCGAGTGATTCGGAGCGAAGCGGTAAATGTAAAGCGTCGGCTTCCAGCGCGATGGCGCGTAATTGCTTCGAGTGAGTTGGTCCAAATTTTTGCAGGCCGAGGCTCAGCATGCTGTGAGCGAAGTCGGCGGCGAGAATGGGCCGTGCTCCGGCGGGACGAAGCTTGAGAAGAGCAAGCGTGAGATCGCCGGTTCCGCAGCAGATATCGAGAACGGCAGCTTCCGGGTCAGCGAGCGTGGAGCGAAAAGCGAGTGCAGCCCGGCGCCACCAGAGCCTGTCAACATTGGCAGAGAGGACATGGTTCAGCAGGTCATAGCGGGGCGCAATCGCATTGAACATTTGCTGCACCGCCTGAGCGGCGTGCGACTCGTCTTGCGCGCCCATCGGCTTCGCGCCCAAAGACGTCATGATGTGCGTGCCACCTTGGCCTGAGAGAGCATGTAGGTTACGGCCGCTAGTAGCTCCGGCGTGGCAAGGTCTTCAATCACACCAGCATCACCGATGCCGATGGGGACGACAAACCGGCGGACTCCGCCCATGTTTTTTTTGTCGCTGCTGGTCGCTGCAATGACCCTGGAAGGTCGCAAGTCGAGGGGCGGCAGCGGCCCGTAAAGATGAATCAGGTTTTCGATTCGCTCTGCCTGAGGGCCGGTGATGGTGCGGCGGCGGTGCGCGATATACAGGGCCACGATCATGCCCCACCCTACCGCTTCTCCGTGCAGCAGTACCTTATAGCGCGTGACCTGCTCAATCGCGTGTCCTACCGTGTGGCCAAGGTTGAGAATCATGCGCAGGCCATTTTCACGTTCGTCTTTGTTGACGACGGAGGCTTTCATGCGGATGGAGGCGGCGATCACCTTTTCAAGAGCTTTTGGCTCGTGCGCCAGAATCTCATCCGGGTGCTCTTCCATAAACCGCACCAGGGCGCGGTCGCGAATTACGCCCGCTTTGATGCTTTCCATCAAACCCGCGCGCAACTCGCGATCAGGGAGCGTGCCTAGAACATCGATATCTGCGAAAACTGCGGAGGGGTGATGAAAGCTGCCGACAAGATTCTTCCCCTCTGGAAGATTGACGCCGGTTTTGCCGCCTACAGACGAGTCGACCTGAGCAAGGAAGGTTGTCGGGACCTGCACGTAGCGTATGCCACGCATGAAAATCGCTGCGATGAAGCCACCGACGTCACCGACAATGCCGCCGCCGAATGCGATTAGGAGAGAACTACGGTCTCCGCCGTCTCGGATCATCTGACGAAGTATGCTGTCCACGCTCTTGATGGTCTTGTGCTTCTCGCCAGGCGCCAGGAATAGGACGGTGGGTGTCTCTTTGAACGACCGCAGGAAAGCTTGGCTCCAAAGAGCCCATATTTCTGGAGAGGTGAGCACAAAGGTGCGACGAGGCAATTTGCCAACTGCACGTTCAATGCGGGGCAAGAGCGAAGAGATCAGTCCGCTGCCCGCGAATACGTCGTATTTAGCAGAAGGAGTATCAACTCGTATGGTTTGCACGCTGATTCCATCCTAACGGACCGAAATCCGGGGCCGAACCATGTGAACGATTTCAGATGAGAACAGACAGTTTGCCTTCGACCAAACTGTAAGCTCGCGAAGACTCGAGGCCCGCTCAGGTGGACTTTCGCGAGGTAAGTCCTCGAATCAGCGGTATCGCTCGCAAACTCCACCACCCGGATAAGGACGGACCAAAGCTCCAACATTCCCACTTAATGAGACTCTAGAGGTTGAAATCGCTGAGAAGTTTTCGAAAGCTCGATCGTGTCAACATCGGGATCTGAAGTTTCCACGTACCGGGTATCTTATCGGCGCGTAACTACATCAGAACTAGTGTATGTTCGGGTCTTGCAAGCAGTTCATTTGCCTAGGGTTTTCCCTAGTTAACTTAACAACTAACCGCAGAGTAAGTGCTGAAGCAAGTGCAGTTATTCTGCCTGTCTCGAGTCATTAGTATGAATTCCCATGCTCGTGTGCTGGTAGTAAGTCGTGACGAGATGCTGCTGAGATCGAGAGCGATGATTTTGGGTGCATTTTTCGCCGTTCGGGGCGCTGGTCGATTCAACGAAGCCAGAGCCCTGCTCACAAGTGATACTTTCGATTTGATAGTTCTGTGTCATTCGCTAACTCCTGACGAGGCAGAACGGCTTGCCTCGATGGCACGCCAGCGGTCGCCAAGATGTCAAGTGCTGGCGATGACGGCGTCGTCTCGCGGGACCCTTAAGCCCTGGGCAGACAGGCAACTGGGAGTGGATGCAGGTCCGTATGGTCTCCTCAAAAAATGCGCGGAGATGCTGGGATTTGTTCTGAAGAGCAAAGCGCGGGCTACGCACGCGACCTAGTTTCGAACAGCCCGGATGATAGCCTCGAATGGATGTCATTCGCTTCCCCGATTGAATACGTTGTCATGGGCGCGGGTATCGCAGGGCTGCGCGCGGCCATTCAGCTTGCCAGCCAAGGGACCGTTCTCGTCGTCACCAAAGAGTCCCTTGGTGAATCAAACACTTTTTATGCGCAAGGCGGCATCGCCGTGGCTTCCTGGGAAGACACAGACGACGTCGGTCTGCACTTGAGCGACACCGTAAGTGCGGGTGACGGGCTCGTCTTTGGACCCGCAGCAGAGGTACTGGTCGCGGAAGGCCCGGAACGTGTTGCCGAATTAATAGAATGGGGGACACGCTTCGATCGAGATCGCGGCAAGCTCTTGCGCACGCGCGAGGGAGCGCATTCGCGGCCCCGCATCCTGCACGCCAATGGCGATGCGACCGGCGCTGAGATCAGTAGATCGCTGGTCGCCCAGGCACGCGCTCACACTCGCATTCAATTCGCTGAGTGGACGATGGTGAGCCGGCTCTTCCTAAAAGATGGGCGCGTCGTTGGCGTGGAGCTGGTTCCGGCCAGGGCAGATGCTCGGGACAGAGAGCGTGTGACGGGGGTACCTGCGCGAGCCGTTCTGATTGCGTCCGGCGGAGCCGGACAGGTCTACAGCGACACAACGAACCCTCCCGTTGCTACCGGTGATGGAATTGCGCTTGCGTACGCTGCCGGCGCTGAACTGGCGGATATGGAGTTCTATCAGTTTCATCCGACTGCGTTTTCGTATCCGGGAGCGCCTCGCTTTCTCATGTCGGAGGCCCTCCGGGGAGAAGGCGCTTTTCTCCGCAACGATCGAAGTGAACGGTTCATGGAGCGATATCATCCACTGCTCGAGCTGGCACCGCGGGATGTCGTGGCGCGGGCCATCACGCGTGAAGGCTCAGATGAAGCAGGCGGTGTGCGCCAGGTTTACCTCGACATGCGGCATATAAGGAATGTTGATCTGCATAAGCGCTTTCCGGGGATCAGCGCGTTTCTGGCGCGATATTCGCTGGATCTGCAACGTGATCTCATCCCGGTGCGTCCCGCAGCACACTATCTGATGGGTGGCGTACGAACGGACCTGATGGGGCGCACGAAGGTGAAAGGGTTGTATGCAGCCGGTGAGGCGGCATGCACGGGGGTCCATGGAGCGAACCGGCTTGCATCGAATTCGCTGCTCGAGGGGCTGGTTTTCGGCGCGCGAGCCGCAAGAGCGATGGTCGAGGATGACCAGCGGTACGATCTGATCGATTGCGCTTCTCCTCATCTGAGCGCCCCCGGTGATCAGCGCGATGAGGCAGTCGATGCGAGTGTTACCGGCCTGCAGCACGGAATGTGGATGGATGGAGGGCTGCTCCGTTCGCAACAGCTACTTGAAGCCGGCCTTCATGTGGTGGCGCGGGTCGTTGACGAGCTTGGTTTCTCCAACGAGGCGGCCAGGGGAAGGCGCATGTTGGAAGCGAATTCTCTCTGCACCGTCGCCCGTGCGATTCTGTGCTCAGCCCTAGCGCGTCGAGAGAGTCGTGGTGCGCATTTTCGGAACGATTTCCCAAAGCGAAACGATGCGGAGTTCCAGAAGCATTCGATCTTCACGGCGGATGGACACGTCAGGTTCGAAGACTTGTGATTTGCTAATGTCCGGTTCTATTCTCCGGCTTAGGGCCGGCCATCAACGACCAAGCAGCGCAGATGGCGAGGATCGCTCCCATGATCGCGAGAGACACTGTGATCGAGATGTCGATCCAGTGCGCGAAGAGCATCTTGAAGGCAATGAAGGCGAGCATCGCGCCAAGACCGTAGTGCAGATAGCGCAGCCGGTCGAGAAGCGAGGCGATCGCGAAGTACATCGATCGAAGGCCAAGAATCGCAGCGATGTTCGAGGTGTAAACGACAAACGGATCGCGCGAAACTCCCAGCACGGCGGGAATGGAATCGACAGCGAACAATACATCGGTCAGCTCCACGGCAACGATGACGGGCAACAGCGATCCTTCCTTGGGCTGCATGTTGCGCACCCAGCGAGGGATCACATCGTTTGTTGAATCCTGGCTTATCAGCCGCCATCCTGCATAAAGCAAAAGGGCGCCGAAGACGTAGGTGACCCATTCGAAGTGTTCAATGAGCGTGACACCAAGCGCAATGAACACGGCGCGCATAATGATTGCACCGCCCACACCCCACGCTAATGCCTTGTGCTGTTGACCCCCAGTGAGCCTGAACCCCTGGAAAATGACAAGAAAGACGAACAGATTATCAACGCTGAGCGAGGTCTCGATGGTGTAGCCGGCGATGAACTCCATTGCCGTGACCCGACCTTGTTTGACGGCGATGAAACCCGCAAATGCGAATGAAAGCAAAGCGAGAATGGAGGTCCAGAGCCACGCTGTCTTTGGGGATGGGCCGGAGTCTTTTTTGTGACTGGGGAGAAGTAGATCCACGAGCAGCAACGCACCCGTTACCACGTGGAAACCGATCCACCAAGGCCAGGTCGCGCCACCAATCATGACTGGATGTTACAGGACGGTACACAACAGGAGCTAGCGACCAAAACGAGCTATCGCTGGTCGATAAGGTGAATGGCTTCGAGGAAGACGTCCCCATCGATCGAGAGACTGCGGGCACTGACCTTGTCCATCGTGTCCTGCACAGTGTGGTGATAGCTGTTGTTGGGCCCGTAGTCGAGATCAATTATGTCGATCGAAGGGACTCCGCGCTTTACGAAAGGGAGATGGTCGTCTTCGACGGGCTCGTCGGTTTGGAAGAAATATCGCTCATCTCCAAATTTCTTTGCCGCCCGGCGAACGAGATCGACCAGCCAGTCAGTGGAGTTGGTCTCGCGTTGGATGTCAAGATCCTTGTCGCCGATCATGTCGGCGAGAATAAACGCCTTGATCTTGCTGAGCGTACCGTTGCCGCCCCATTTCGCAGCGAGATGGCGGCTGCCGTAAGTAGAATCCGACGCAGACCAGTGCTGGATTGCTTCTTCACCATCGAAGAAGACAAGCCACACAGAATAGCCATCGAGTTTTCTGCCGCGCAGCTGGTCGGCGATGGCCATCAGAAGTCCTGTGGTAGCCGCTCCGTCGTTCGCGCCGACGAAGTTGATGTTGCGGAGGGGATAGTTGGTCTCGTAGTGTGTGCCGAGAACGATAACGCCATCTTTCTTTCCGGGAAAGCGCACGATGAAGTTGTGCAGCGTGAGCGGACCAATTGGCGTGTTGGCCACGAATGTGTCTTCTTCCAATTGATCATGTTTGAACTGATTACGAATGAATGCTTCGGCCTTCGCGTGACCGGCGCTCGTAGGCCAGCGAGGTCCGATGGCGGCGAAAGTCTTTGCGTACTCATACGCTTTTGTACCGTTGAAGCGGCCTTGGGCGGCTGCTGGCCCCGCAGAGAGGATCAGCACCGCGAGGCACAGGACAGGTGCCATCCAACCGTTCCAAAGGCGCGTCATGCCGCCGCCTGTTTGGCTCTTTTGCGATCGGGATGAACGCGCCATGCTACGAGGATTCCAATCATGTAAAGAGCCAGCATCGGGATCGCGTAAATGCACATCGTCCAAGGGTCGGGACTGGGACAGATGACGGCCGCAACGATGAAGACGGCAAGGATGGCGTACCGAATGTTCTTCCACAGAAACCGCGGACTGACAATGCCGAACAGCGCAAGGAAAAAGATGAGGATTGGCAGCTCAAAGCTGATGCCGAGACCAAGGATGATGGAGAGGAAAAAGCTCGAGTAGTCCTCGATGGTGATCATCGGTGTGAAGTCATGGCCAAATTGAATCACTAAGATCTTGATGGCGCCGGGCAGAACGAAGTAGTAGCCGAAACTCGCGCCAAGAAGAAACAAGCCAACGGTGGCCGCCATGAAAGGAATGACGAAACGCTTCTCCTTCTGGTAGAGGCCGGGAGCAATGAAAAGCCAGACCTGGTACAGGATGAATGGGCTCGCGATGATGGCGCCCGCAAGCAAGGCCACATAGAGGTTGAGGTTGAGCGCATCCATCGGGTGCGTAAAAACGAGAGACTTGCCAATTTTGAGCAGCGGCGCCTGTAGGAAATTGAGAAGCCAAACGCGGAAGATCCAGGCAACGACAAAGCCCCCGGCCAGATAAGCCGCCGAGTGAACGATCCGCCTGCGGAGCTCATCCAGATGCTCCATCAGGCTCATGCCGGGGAGTTCTGCGCGCTCTGAAACTGCGGCCCGTGCCTTGTCGATTGCGTCCGCGGCGTCAAGCATGCGGTTTCAACGCCTCCGCAGTCTCTGAAGAGTTGGGTTCGGATTCGGCTCCGGCGATCCCGGTGGATTGTTGCTGGGAAGAGCCGGGCTCCTCAATGACCAGGGAATCATCGCTTGAGCCGTAGGCGCGATTGGGGTTTGAGGCAGCGACCGTTTCCCCAACGGCGGGTGGCATAATGCGAGGGCTGGACTCGCCCATCGGGGGTGCATCGGGGTTCGTCTCTGTCGGATACTGCTCCGGGTATGTACCTTCACCAGGATAGGGGGACTGCGAAGGCTGAACAGAGGAGATCGCAGGGTCAGCGGAAACTGAGGCCTGCTCGGATGCAGCGGCTGAGGCGAGCGAACGTTGATGTTCTTCTTCTTTCTTTCGCCGATCAGCCTCTTCCGCCTGGCGTAACTCCTCTTCCATCTGAAACTTGAAGTCATTTGACGCCTTGCGGAACTCGTACATGAGCTTGCCGATCTGGCGGCCGATCTGGGGAAGGCGACGAGGCCCAAAAACAACGAGCGCCATCACCATGAGGATGATCGAATCGACCATCGAAATGGTGCCGAGCAGAATTGGCGGATGCGGACTCATGAAGGCTAATGATAACTGTCAGTGCGTCGCGCCCACAAACCCACGCATCACTTGAGCTTCGGGTATGGGAGAGGTCAAATCAAAGCACTTGCCAGCCATTTGCTAAAATTGGAGCAACTGAAGCGTCCAAAACGGGCCGAATTTCTGAGTCCGCAGAAGTCCGGACGCATCTGGTTAGTGGGGCTGCAACATCCCCGCGGGTGGGGTCGCAAACGCGACAGCGCATCCGCTGCGGCCGCAGAGTGCTTTCAACATCCCCGTTCGCCAGTTTCATTGAACTGAGCGGACTGAAGGCGGCAAAAGGTGAATCTGACTCTTGACGACGTAACGGCGGTCTCGCCGGAGGCTGGTGTTTCATGCAGCCTGGAAAATTACCTGGCACTTCCTGATCACAGCATGGACGATCGCATCGCGGCTGCCCGCGCGCGACTCGGTTCTACAACCGTTCTGCTGGGCCATCACTACCAGCGGGATGAGGTGATTCGTTTTGCCGATTTCACTGGCGACAGCTATAAGCTTTCGAAGTTCGCAGCAGAAACGTCGGCGAAGTACATCATCTTCTGCGGCGTGCATTTTATGGCAGAGAGTGCCGATGTGCTTGGACGCGATAATCAGCAGGTGATCCTCCCGGATCTCAATGCCGGTTGCTCAATGGCCGACATGGCAGAGATCTCGCAAGTAGAGGCCTGCTGGGAGACTCTCGAACGCCTTGGATTGGCCGGGGACACGATCCCTCTCACGTACATGAATTCAACGGCGGCAATCAAGGCATTCTGCGGAGAACGTGGCGGGCTGGTCTGTACGTCTTCAAATGCGCGTGCTGCGTTCGAGTGGGCCTTTGCCCGAGGCAAGCGAATCCTGTTTCTCCCGGATCAGCACCTCGGTCGTAACACCGGGTATTCCATGGGCATTCCGATGGAGGAAATGCCGGTTTGGGACCCGTGGGGCCTGCAAGGTGGGCAGACTGCAGTCAGCCTTGCGGCGAGCCGAATTCTGCTGTGGAAGGGACACTGTTCCGTGCACCAACGCTTCCTGCCCAGCCACGTAGATGAGGTTCGCGCAAAATATCCAGGAATTCAAGTAATCGTGCATCCCGAATGTCGCTGGGAGGTTTGCCAGAGAGCGGACGCGTTGGGATCGACCGAGCGGATTATTCAGGTCGTGGAGGAAGCTCCATCCGGGACGACGTTCGCAATCGGAACGGAGATCCACCTCGTGAACCGGTTGGCGCGTCAATTTGCGCCACAGGGGAAGAGAATCGTTAGCCTTGAGAGCAATGGTTGTCTTTGCACAACAATGTATCGCATCAGCCCGCAGCATCTTGCCTGGGCATTGGAGAACCTGGTAGAAGGCCGCGTTGTGAACCAAATTAAGGTGCGGAGCAGTGTGAAGCGCCGGGCCAGGGTGGCTCTGGACCGAATGCTTGAGATTCGATAGATGCCACGGAGGCCGGCGACCTCGGATCGTGGGTTCTCTTTCCAAGCAAGAACGCGAAATCATGATGCGAGTTGAACTCCTTTGAGCGGAGTGCGTCACTGGCGGGTGACAATCAGGTAACCGAAGTGTCTACTCTTCCGGCCCGCACTCGTCGTATCCTAGTGCCAAAGGACCTCATGAAAACCTTCACCCTGGATGAAGCACAGTCGATGCTCCCGCTGGTCGAGTCGCTCTTGAAGCGAGCCATCGAGAGCAAGGCTGCTGCTCAGAAGGTTGAAGACCGAATTGGCGATCTGAGCCGGCGTATATATTTAACCGGTGGAATGCGCATCGATGTTGCATCGGTAGCCAAACAGCGGGCGGAGATGGAGAGTTATCTGCAACGCGTCCGGGAGAGCGTATCGGAGATCGATGCAATCGGAGTGCAAGTGAAAGATCTGGATACCGGGCTGCTCGATTTTCCTTGTAAAGTCGATGATGAGGTGGTTCTTCTTTGCTGGCGTTTAGGCGAGACCGCAATCGAACACTGGCATACCCTCGAGGACGGATTCAAAGGGCGCAAGCCGCTCGACGAGCGGTTCCGGCGGCGGTCAAACTCGAGCAATCGCCCGAACTGAGACAAAGTTCGCCTGCAGTAATCGGGCCAACTCAGATCACGGTTGGCGCTGTACACTGACGGCTCAATGTACATCTCTGAGCAAGAGGTTCGTTCGGTCCTCACCTACGAGGCACTGATACCGGCAATTCGCCAGGCCCTGATCGAGTTCTCTGCGGGACGTGTGAATCAGCCTCCTCGCATGATCCTTCGCGCCGGCAACGCTGATGACCATCGGAACGGGTGGTTCGCTGTTATGCCAGTGGTGGCCCAGGATTTCATGGGAGTAAAGACGGTCACGTGGTACCCGGGCAACGACGAACTCGGGTTGCATACGCACATGGCCATCGTGGAATTACTCAGCCGGACGACCGGGGAGCCGCTGGCAGTGATGGATGGCCGGCTGATCACGGAGATGAGGACAGCCGCCGTGTCGGCCGTTGCGTTCTCGACGTTGGCTCCGCTTCACTACGATGCATTGCCAACGAGCTTCGGCATTCTGGGATCGGGCGTTCAGGCGCGGGCACACATCCAGGCTTTCAAGAAGGTGTGGCCAGAAATGGACCGAATTTGCGTCTGGAGCCGCAATCCGGCAAACGCTCAGAGGCTTGCAGATGAGGTGGGCGCGGTAGCGGGATCGCTTGAAGAGGCGTCATCCGCTGACGTCGTGCTTACGGCCACATCGGCTCAAGTACCGGTGTTGCGTGGTCAACTGTTGAAGCAGAACGCGCTGGTCTTTGCAGTAGGAGCGACGGGAGCAAATATTCGCGAGATCGATGATGAGGCGATGCTTTCGAGCTACATCGTGGCCGAGTCGAGGTCGTGCGTTGAGCGCGAGTCAGGAGATGTGCTGCTTTCCGGAGCAAAGGTTCATGCGGATCTCGGTGAGATTCTTGCCGGACAGGGCGTGAAAGAGATTCCGCGAAATTGCCGGATCATTTCCAAGTCAGTGGGAATGGCGATTGAAGACGTGACGGCTGCGCAGTTGGTCTGGCGGGCACGGCAAGACGCTCCTATCCGTCACAAAGAGTGAGCGATTTTTGAGATCGCCTCGTCCTTGCTGAAGACGGGGAGATGAGGAATCTCTGTCTCAATGCTGAACGGGACAGCTTCGCCGTCAAGGCGTTACCCTAAAAAGCATTGAGCGATTCCGGGGTGAGAGAAGGAGCGGCCATGAGGACGCGTTACTGGATGTGCCTGGTCGTTACGGCATTGTGCCTGACAGGATGCAGCGGGTTTTGGAAGGCACCTTCAAATGGGGGCGGCGGTGGGGGCGGCGGTACGACTCTAACCAGCGGAGACATCTATGTCATCAACGGTGCCACAAGTCAACTGGTAGGCCTCTATGTGAATGCCGGCAAGATGTCTGTTCTGCCCGGCAGCCCTTACACGCTTGCGGCCGCTCCTCAGGCAATCACGGTCGCTCCGAACAATGCATTCCTCTACGTAAGCACGCTCGGCGGAATCTTCGTTTACAGCATCAATGCATCCACAGGTCAATTGACCATCGGGAACTCGGGGCAGCCGATTTCTTCCGACCCCGCCACAAGCATGCAGGTTGACTCGACAAATTCCTGGCTCGTGGAGGGTCTGTCCGGCAGCGCCAATCTGTTTGCAATTCACGTGAACCCGACCAATGGTCAGTTGCAGTCGAACCAGGAGCAGAACGTGGTGCTGCCGAGTTCCACAGTGCTGCAAGTCGCGATATCGCCAGACAACACGAATGTGCTGGTGGCGATGGGATCCGGCGGCACTGCGACAGTCCCCTTCAATGCAGGAAATTCAAATCCTCTTGGATCGCCAGGGACCATTGGAACGAAAAGCGCTGTTGGAGCCGCAGAATCGGTAGCTTTCGATCCTAATCCTTCGGGGACAGCACCGCGATTGTTCTATATCGGGGAGACCGTGGCGGTATCGGGTACGAATACGGGCGGCCTGCGAGCTTTCGACTACACGACGAAAAAGGAGATCACGAACTCGCCGTTCGCGATCAGCGGCCTGGCGCCATACTCGATTCTGCCGTTCTCGGATGGCAACTACGTCTACGTTCTCAGCAGGCAGACTGCAAGTGGATCAACCGGGGTGATTGCCGGGTTTTCAATTTCGGACGCTAACAACACTCTGGCTCTTACCGCGCTCGGAAGTACGTTCAATGCGGGCACGCACCCGCAATCGATGGTAGAAGACAGCACAAAGCAGTTCGTCTTTGCGGTCAACATCGACGGTAATCCGGATCTGCTTGGATACACTATTGATGCCACAAACGCGGGCTATCTCGACAAGGTAACCTCAAATACAACCGGTACTGACCCGGTGCAGGCAACCGCAGTCGCCGCGCTTCACTAAGAGCGACGGGGATCTCAAGCCGGGGTGCGACAATCTGCCATGAGGGCGAGCTAGCTGCTATCCTCAGATAGATCTCCCTGTGCTGTGTTGATACGATTCTCCAATCTACTTGCCTCGCGTTTTCGGCTGAATGTAGCGCGACTCGCTGCACTATCGCTGATCCCAGCGCTGCTGTTTGTATCCGGCTGCAAACACCTGAGAAAAGATAAACGCGAAATGGTGTATGTGGTGGCCAGGCAGATGTATCTGCACGACCGGGTCGCGGCAGTCTCGAATCGAGTTGGCGAAGTGGTGAATGGGCAGCCGCTTGAAGTTCTAGAACATGGCCGCCGCTTTCTGCGCGTCAAGACGGAAAAGAACGAGATTGGATGGCTTGAAGAGCGTGCCGTCATTGACGCGGACGAATACAAGGCCTTCCAGGATTTAGCAGATCAGCACAAAAAAGATGCCGTCGTTGCGACCGGCAGTCTTAGGGACGATGCATTTTTGCATATCAGTCCCGGCCGAACCACGGACCGTTTTTACCTATTACCCGAAAACGACAAGGTGCAACTCCTCGTCCGTGCTTCCGTTCCGAGAACGGCGCCAGGCACCTCGGCTCCGCCCGCGAAAAAAGCTCCGGCTTCCGACACAATTCACACGCAGTCCGCGACCAAACCTGAAGGGAAAGACAAGGCGGATGATGACGATGCCAAAAGCACTGACGAGCAAACAGCTCCACCGGAAGTGCCGATGGAGGACTGGTGGCTTATTCGAGATGCGCAGGGACACGTGGGCTGGTTGACGGCCGGACGCGTAGATGTCGATGTTCCAGATGAGGTAGGACAGTATGCGGAAGGCCAGCGCATCGTCGGCGCATACGTGTTGATGAAGGTGACCGACCCAGAAGCCAATTTTCCCAATCATCAGGTTCCGGAATATGTGACGGCGATGAGCCCGCCGAAATCGGGACTACCTTATGATTTTGACCAGATTCGCGTCTTCACGTGGAGTGTGAAGCGACACCGATATGAAACGGCGTTTCGTGTACGACCGATACAAGGCTTTCTGCCCGTTCGCGTATGGAACCAGCCTACGAGCAACGGAACCGAGCCTGTATTCAGCTTCCAAATTGCCAGTACTCCAAGCGTAGCCATCGACTCAAGCACTGGTATAGCGAAGCCCGTAAATCCCCGCACCATAACCTATGCGATGCGCGACAACATGGTGCGACGAATCGGGCCTGATATGGCTCCGATTCCCACGACTCGAACGCCGGGCGAGAAAGCGAAGTCCAAAGCGGCCCGGAAGAAACACAAATAGCGAAGTTCAGGCGACGGGAATCGGCGAGTGTCGATGAACAGTGTGTGTTGCATTCAAAGCGGAGTTTGGAATTCGTGTCTGGGCTGCGATCCAACTCATGATTCCGGGCGCGACCGAACAGGATAGTGGTACGAGTATCCTGCCGGCGGATGTCACCATCAGCCTTGAGAGTCCCGAAGCGAATCGCATCCCCCAAGAAAGTTGCTCTCGAAGGCAGGCAAGATACGCATCCGGAGTTCCTCCTGAAAGGTACATCTCTGCCGCAAGATGTCCGCTGTGAAGAGCGATAGACATTCCATCTCCCGTGAACGACGGGATCACAGCCGCCTGATCACCCATACGCCAGATTCCCTTGGCTGATTGGGCAAAGTAGCCGTAGGGTATAGGGGAGATGGCGAGCGGTTTGGGCCAGCATTGCTTAGCTCCGCGCAGGATCGAATCAATCGCGGGTGTTTCCTGCCGAATCTTGTCTAGCAGTGCAGGCCAGTTACCGAGCTCGCGAAGACGGATCTGTCGAGTGACGAAGCAAAGGTTCGCAACATCGTCCTCAATCAGAGCGAAACCACCGTATCCATGCCGGAACAGGAACAGCTCCATGCTGTGTCGAATGGTCTCGATCGTATCGGGTGCGAGCTGCCAGTGCATTTTGAAACCGACCAGGTCGGGATGAGAACCTTTGCCTCGCGGAATTTCAGCCAGATCATGTTTGCCGGTCCCGAGGAAGACGTTTCTGGATTGGATCTGCTGTCCATCGCGAAGTTGGGTGGAGAAGGTATCACCGTGAGGAACCAGCTTTTCTACGAAGGCTCCGCGCCGGACATAAGCCCCGGCCGTTGCGGCTCGCTTAAGCAATGCCTCGTCCAGGGTGCGGCGGGAGAGGGACAGTGCGCTGAAGGGTAGCTCGATATGAACGGAACTGTGGCCGGTGTGCAGACGGACACGCTGAATTGGACGGGCGCCCAGAGCCCGCGGATCCACGCCAACACGATCAAGGTAGCCGATCGCCTCAGCGCTGAGAAATTCACCGCAAACCTTGTGGTGTGGTTCGCGCTGTTTCTCGAGAAGGATCACTTCACATCCCGCAGCGGCAAGACGGAACGCGGTCATGGCACCAGCGGGACCACCACCGATGACGACGTGATCGAAGGAACTGAGCATCATTGGCCCCGCTGTTTCCGACGACCCACACAGAGGCGGGCAGGTTTAAAGCTCTGGATGCAGATATCAGAGTCGGCAATTCCGGCGCTCAAACACATTCTGCGCCAATCATCGGCAATGAAGGCGCGAGCGATTGAAACCGGGCCATCATGTTGTACGAACGGATGGAGGTTTGCGAGCTTTGCAAAGGCCTTGAACAACCGATAAGGAATCGAAGCACGTGAGAGATCGTTAACAAACCAGCCGATCTGCGCCGATCTCTCCATCCAGTCGAGAAAGCGAATGATCTCGGATTCAGTCAGGTGATGTGTGAAAAGTGAGCTGACGACGATATCGATCTTCAATTCGCTATCGAAGGCGAATACGTCAGAAGCTATCCAGCGGATATTGGTTGAGGCGGGGCTTGCTTCCGCGGCGATGGCGATCGTATCGGAATTCAAATCGCATCCGGTCAGGGTTACCGCTACGTTGCGTTGCTTGGCCCATTTCTCGATTCGCCGCAGTCCATCGCCATAGCCGCAGCCTACATCGAGAATGTGAATTGGCCTGCCGATAGATTTGAGATTGAGTTGGTCGAGCCAACTAACAACGGGTCTGTAAGCAAGAAACCAGCGATTCACTCGGGACAGGTCGCACAGACATGCTCGGAGCACTTCTCGGGAGCAGGGCCCATCCATCAGCTCCGGAAATTCGGAGAGCTCGGCACGTCGGCTGAAATCAACAGCATCAGGCGGCATGAAAGAGCATCGTCTCCGCTGTGACTCCAGGACCAAATGACATTGCGCATCCACGCTGTCCGGAATCCGCATTACGCAGCACGTTTTCAAGCACGAACATCACAGTTGCTGACGACATATTGCCAAAACGCGCCAGGACATCACGTGAGTGAGTGAGTGCGTCATCTCGCAGACCAAGACCCTTTTCGACAGAATCCAGAATCGTCCGGCCGCCAGGGTGAACGGCCCACAAATCAAAACCAAGAGGATCGGCACCTCGAGTAACCCGTCGCCCGATCTCTTTCATCGCACGGGAGATCTCGGACGGAACCTGACCAGAGAGGTGCATGTCAAATCCAAGCTCACGAATCCGCCATGTGATCAGATGGCTTGTCTCCGGAATACGCAGAGCGAGAAAACTGTCCATACCCAGACCTTCAGGATGGGCACTGACAAGGCAAGCGGCACAACCGTCGGCAAACAGCAGGAACGAGAGCATCTGTTCAAGATTCTGAGTCTCCTGCAAATGCAGCGTGCAAAGCTCAAGGCTAAGAATTAAAACCACCGAGTCCGGCTCAGAGCGAACGATGTGGTGAGCGGACTTGAGTGCGTTGATCGCCGCGTAGCAGCCCATGAAACCGATCATGGTTCGCTCGACCGATGGATTGAGGCCCAGATGATTCACGATGTCAAAGTCAAGTCCGGGTGCGTAAAGACCCGTGCAGGACGTAACGATGACGTGAGTGACAGCCTTGCGCTCTTCGATCGTGAGCGAAAGTTTATCCAGCGCACAGGCTGCTAGCTGGGGCGCAAAGCGTTCGAACGCCTGCATACGGCGTGCAGTGTCGGGGAAATTGCCCGTTGCATAAAGATCTTCCGCATCGCGCCACTGGCCTCCTTCGCAGGCGATCGGCTGTAGAAAGGAATAACGGTGCTCGATGGCTGACATCCGCACCATGCGGCGGAACAGCGAACGCTGTGTTCCCTCCGGCATCATGCCCTCGGCAAAAGCGACGAACGGTTTATGGACGTCGTGTGGTGGGACCGAACTGGAGATGCGATTGATGTATGCAGTGGTCACATTCACCTCGTTGCTGGAATGACAGCCTTAGCGATTGTTAGATTCTCTGCCGCCCCATTGTGTCATCTGAATGTCACTCTGATTTCAGCAGATCGTCGGAACCTCGAGATGGTTTTCAGAGCGTGAAATCACCATTGCACTCCTGGGTACAGGCTCGGCCACCGATAGGTATGGAACTGATCTGCTCCGGATGTTGTGCCTTGCCATATAACCTTTGTTGCCTGCGGATCGAGTTCCTGCACGATCGCTCCGCTCACGGGGGAGCAGAAATCGGCGTGGATATTGCCGTTGGGGAGCAGTTCCGCATTGCCCCCGAAGAACGTGAAGTAGCTCGGCGGAGGCGTGTAATGAGTTACGAGCGTGGCCGTCCGGTTCGTCTCATCGAGCTCCAGGACGGGGATCGTTGAATAGCAGCTCGCGCTCGCAGGGGCAAACGGCTTGCAGAATACCTGGCCGGTCGGGAAGATGCGGTCGTTTCCGTTATCCATCAGGCCTATACGGAACACTCCGGTAGTGTTCGGGGAGAAGAAGCTGAGTCCGTGTTGAGCGTAGAACCAGTCGGTGGGATCGATGCCGCCAACCAGTTTGAAGTCGCCGCCCTCGCCCAAGCGCCACATCACGTTGCCCGATCCCTGGCCGTCCTGAAAGTTGATCTTAATGATCCAGTTCTGGTGGCGAATGGAGAGAAGCAGATTCTGGTCGTCGGCCGAGTAGGCCATGTCATTGGAATGCGTCCAGTCCGGGAAGTTCATCGGATGGCGGTTGATGTCGAGGTGGTCAAAGGTATTCCAGACCCAGTCAGGATCGCCATTCTGGTCCACGTCGACGATTGCATCGCCAATGGCGGACGTGGTGCCGGGAAAGCCGGGCAAGTTGTTGTAAGTCTTGTTGTACGTGGTGAGCATGACCCAGTGGCCGTTGGGAAGAGCGACGACGCTATGGTGAAAGCTCTTGAACTTGTAGATATTGCCATCAGCGTCACGAAGGTTTGACGCAGCAAGCTTCTGGTTGAGCTGGTCCATGCTGATGTCGCGGACGGTGTTTCCGGCAAGGTCGATCTCACGGACGTCGTTCACCAGGCCAACAGTGCCATTCACCGTTACGGAGGACAGGTACGAGATGAGCATCAGCATGTCCCCGTTCGGCAGTTGCTGAATACCTTGGATAAGATCTACCGTCGCACCCTGATAGAGATACGACCAGATCACATTTCCATCGAGATCTGTGGCGAACGCCTGAATCACGTTGGAAGGAACAGCCGTGTTCCAGATTTCGATTCCGGGCTGGGGTGCGGCTACATCGCTTGTACTGGCCTGAACTGCGGAAGTCGGCGGAGGTGTGCCGGTCGTGCAGGTGTGATCGGCATCCGTGTAGGTTGCGCCATTGTCGAGGGTTACACGGGCACGCATATGGTAGAGCGTCTTCCCCATCATTCCCGCGACGAGGATCTTGACGTTTCCGCCCGTGGATCCGCTTGCGACTTGCCAGGTGCTTCGACCGTAATTTGTCGTTTTGCCAAACTCGACGGAGACTTTGCCGGAAGAGGGAAGGTCGATGGAGTAGGCCGCAACGAGCGGGCTTCCTCTCGCGTCGGGGCAGGAAACCTGAGCGGCAGGAAGCAACGCGACGACGGCAGTTGCGTAGTTCTGCGCGGGCGAGGACGCGAGGGCCGCGGTGACGGAGATGTTGACGCCTTGCGACACAAGGGAAGGAGCGGTGAAATTCCCTGCTGTGTCAATCTCGCCGGTTTGTGGCTGTCCGCCAACCGTGCTGTTCACGAGCCACTCGATCTGGCCTCCGCCCGACGAGCTTGCCGTGAACTGGAACTTTTGGCCAGGCGAGAGCGCGACGTACGTCGGCGAGATTGTCACTGAGCCACTCTGGTTTGGAGTTCCGGGACCAGAAGGCACAACCGCGTTGGGGTTGATCCAGTATCCGCAGCCGGAAAAAACCAAAGCGACCGAAGCGATTCCGACGCAGGCCAGCACGCGAAATGCCGCGTGCAAACGGCTACCGCAAGAGGGCCGGACGACCTCAGGGGAAGATCTCATCAGGCACTCTCACGCTAAATGGGTCAGGGAAGCCTTTGCAAACACAGGGGAACCTTCGCTCAACCTATTGACGTTGCGAGAAGCTTGATGGGTGCTTGTGGACTCAGGCCTTTTTGCGTCCGTTGGTCTCTGCAGGCTGCTTTGCCGAGGCGCGCTTACGAAGCTCGTGTTCGACCACTTTGAACATCTCGGATTCCGGAGCGGGTTTCCCTGTCCAGATCTCGAACTGGCGAGCGCCTTGCTGAACGAACATTTCAAGACCTGTGACGACTGGAATCCCGCGCGATCTTGCCAGTTTAAGAAGCGGCGTTTCCAGCGGGTTGTAGACCATATCGAAGACGAGTCCGGCGTTGAGCTCGCTCTCGGCAATTGGCATTGATTGCTTGTTTCCAGCCATTCCGCAGGGAGTTGCGTTAATGAGCACGTCGAAGCGTTGCTTGGCCAGTAATTCGTGCTTCAGAGACTTGGCTTTTGCCTGCCGAGCGAGTGTTACTGCATGCTCGTGCGTGCGGTTGACGACGAGGACTTCTGCTCCTTCTTCAACCAGACCGAACACAGCGGCGCGCGCAGCTCCTCCAGCGCCAAGTACAACAACGCGAGCACCTTTGAGACGAAGGCGACGTTCGAGAGGACGAACAACTCCAGCGACGTCGGTGTTGAAGCCATAAAGCTTGCCGTCTGCTCCCATGCGGAGAGTGTTGCAGGCACCGATCTTCGACGTCAGCGGATCGGTGTTTGCGAGGTGCGGAAGAACCTCGGTCTTGAGCGGCATTGTGACAGCACAACCTGCAAGGGGAAGATCGAGTGCGAGACTCAGCAAATCCTGGACTGACTTGGGCTTGAGCGGAAGAAGGATGGCGTTGACGTTCTCGCGCCGGAAGGCAGCATTTTGAAGAAGCGGCGAAAGCGAGTGACTGATCGGGTTTCCGGCAACACCGAAGATGCGCGTTGCAGGATCGAGATGCTCGAGTCGATAGAGATCGCGGAGTACTTCGGCGGCGACTTGTCCTGGAGCAGTTTCAGTCTCCGAGGACCACGAAGCGAAGGTGAATGCCGCTCCAGCACGAGGACCAAGAATGCGACTGACTAGACCTTCTTCACCCATAGCGATTCCCACGACACGGGATGCAAGCGAGCGCTCTTCGATGAGCCGAAGAACGGCAAGATTGTCGGTCAGTGCTCGAGCTGTAGAAACGACCTTTACGAAATCGGGCTTGAAAGCGTCGATCCGATCGGCAGCTTGTTCGAGACCTCTAGTTCCCTTAAAGTCATGAAAACTAACGAGTAAAGCTGCACCGGCTGAGCGAAGTTTCGCAACGCCGGCCGCTCTCATCTCCTCGGCGGACTCGACCTCGAGGTCGATGATATGGCAGCCGCATTGGGCGGCCTTGGAGAGGACTTCAAGTTCGGAAGCTAATGCACCATCAAACGAACCACCGTGCGCTTTCCGGCGGCAGGTGGCGATTACAGTGACATCCTTATGCTCGGCCAGGAACTGCTTGACGTAAGGGAGTGCATTGGCCGGCTTGGGGAGTGAGTCTAGACGCAGTTCAAGAAACTTGAAGTCTCTGCAGGCCGCTTCGGCACGGTCCATCAGTTCGGCAGGCGATGCGCCTTGGATGGCTACGCAAAGCTTACCCAGTCTCAAACGGGGAGGCGCTGGGGCGATCGGGATCGGCGCGGCTGGGACGGTGTTCGGCATTTTCGTTCAATTGACGCATCTTAGATGGCTCAGGTTTGGTATGCAACAGGAAGATAAGACCTTTGGTCACGGTAATGGTCAGCAGACCGGAAGCTAAACCGCTGATTTGGCGCTTCCACTAAGTCCACTTTTCCCTCGGCAGGGACGAAGGGCGATCCAGCTTTCGCCACCCCCTCCCCTCCCCCTGGAAGACGGTTTTTCAATAGTTTGCGACGAAAGTCGGCTGCAAATTGTTCATTCTACTAGCTAAACTTCGTAAATTGACGCAAATAAAGCGCTTGATCGCTTTCTGCCGGGTCCGCTCAAGAAGTGACGGTCTGAGAAGCCGCGTCGATTGTGGGTTGGTCATCCAGGATTGATCCCGATAATTTCATTGTGCAGGAGTTCATGGAAACAATCTGCAAATCGACTCAGATCCGCTGGAAAGGTGGTGCGAAGCAAGCCCGCCCTTATTGATCCGTTTAATGGTTCAGCTCAGGCGGTAGAACCTGGCGGCGTTTTCAAAGAAGATGTCGTGCTTCTCATCGGGGCTAAGAAATGGCGCTGAGGCGACTGCATCGACGGCCATTGCGATTCCTTCGGGCCAATACATCTGATCAGTACCGAACATCAATCGCTTCCCGAAACCTGCCCTCATCAGTGCCTCGAAATAGTGGTGAAATTCGGCTCGCGGGAGCAGCCAGTTGATTGCACCCAGATCGGCATTGACCTGCGGATAGTGAAAAAGGATCGAGATCGTGTCGTCGAGGTAGGGCCAGCCGGCGTGCATCAGATTGAGGCGGAGCTTCGGATAGCGGTTCAGCGCTTCTTCGACGAGGATGGGATCTCCAAGACGCGCACGAGCCTTTCTGCAGCAAGGATCGAAGGACATACCCGGCGGCATAGTTCCTGTATGGAGAGCCACAGGGACGTCCAGTTCTTCTGCCATAGCAAGGTAGGCAGCATATTTCGGGTCATCGAGCGTAAGTCCCGCGTATTGAGTTGTGACTTCACCTAAGACTTTGAGGCGGCCCTCTTTGAAAGCGCTCCTTAACAGATTCAGGTCAGGCAAGGGCGTATCTTCAGAGCCGCGCACGCCGGCTCCCGGGATAATCCTGCCGGGATCGGCATCATGCCAGGAGAGGGCGGCCGCAATGCGATCGCCGTCGCCCCCGCTAACGATACCCTTCACGATGTTGAGGCGCGTCATCTCGGCAAGACAGGCGGCCCGGTGAGCTGCGCCATTCTTCAGCTGTACTGCTTTGCCGGTGGCCGGATTGACGGCAGCAGGGATCGCCATTTCGTCAGGGTAGGCGTGCAGATGCACGTCGATGATCCGTTGGTCTGTCGTTGTGGCTACGGCTGAGGGAATGAGGCTCAAAGCTACTGAACTTGAGCCAAGCTGCAGGAATCGCCGACGGTTGATGGACATGGGGATCTCTCCGGAGGGTACAGGAACTGCCGGGTCCAAGCAATCGGCCGCTTCACATGAGACGAGAATTGAATCGGCTAGCGATGCCGCTCGATTCAGAGTCCCGCGGCAGATACAGCCGACGTCAAGAGATCGCGAAATATACTTTCATCAGCATGAAGAATTCGCGCGACATCGATGCCGGCAAGCTCCGACATTATCTTCCCCTCCAAACCGGTCACAGGGTTCTAGACATTGCTCTCATCCTTGTTCCGGCAGCGTTGCTCGTGGGTTATGTAAGCAAATCACCCGTTTTGATCTTTATCGTCTCGGCACTCGGCATCATCCCCCTCGCGGCGTCGTTGGGCAAGGCAACTGAGGATCTCTCCAGCAAACTTGGAGAGATGCTCGGAGGTCTGCTCAATGCAACCATGGGGAATGCAACAGAGCTGATCATTGCCTTCTTCGCGCTGCATGACGGGCACCAGGCTGTCGTGAAGGCCTCCCTATCGGGAAGCATCATCGGAAACGTTCTGCTGGTGCTCGGTACGAGCGTGTGGGTGGGCGGCGTGGGTCGTCAAAGACAGACGTTCGATCGAAGATCGGTATCGGCCAGCGTCACCATGCTGTTTATTGCCGTTATAGCGCTTGTGATGCCGGCGGTTTACGCGCTTTCAGTGCACGGGCACCAGGCGACGAGAACGCAGGCACTCGATCGATTCAGTCTCTGGACAGGTGGGGTGCTGATCGTTGTGTACGCTTGCGGACTGCTATTCCAGATCCGAAGTGCGGAAATGCCTCTTGTGGCAGAAGATTCTGAGGGCCCAAAGCCACCGTCATGGGTTCCAACTGTCTCTCTTTTGCTCTCGACGGTTCTGATAGCGTTGCTCAGCGAAATGCTGGTAAAACAGATTGATGCCGCACAGCACCTGCTGGGGCTGTCGGCGATGTTTGTAGGTGTTGTGGTGGTCGCAACGGTGGGTAATGCAGCTGAGCACTCGACCGCAATCATCATGGCTCACAAAGACAAGATGGATCTGAGCCTCTCGATCTGTATCGGAAGCAGCGTGCAGATAGCGTTATTCGTTGCGCCTGTACTGGTCTTCGCCTCGTTCATGATGGGGAATCCGATGCAATTGATTTTTTCGCCCCTCGAGATCGCCGGAATTGCGCTTGCGGTGATCATCCTCGGGATGATCGTGAATGACGGAGAGACGGTCTGGTTTGAGGGGGTTGAACTGATCGCGGCCTATCTGATCCTGGGAATCGCGTTTTATCTTGTCCCTGAATAAGCCAGGCGCAGCCGAACCTCAACATCGATGGTCTGTTGCTCATCCGAAAACTAGATTTCAGGCTCTGCGTTCTGGCGCTTCATCACTCGTCGCGCAGGGTTCGGGCGGGGTCGATGCTTGCGATTCTGAGGGCAGGCACCGTGGCGGCGATCAGCGAGACGATGGCGAGAGTGGCGAGCACGGCTGCAAGGCTGGGGATGTCGTAGACGCGGATGCCGTAAAGCACGCTGCGCATGACGGGAAGGACTGCAGCGCAAAGCGCCAGGCCGATGAGGAGTCCCGAAGTGGTGGCGCGAATGCCGGATGCGGAGATGTTTGTAATGGCCTGAGCAATGGTGGAGCCGAGAGCGATCCGAATGCCGATGTCGCGAGTGCGTTGGGTGACGAGGCTGGCGACGAGCGCAAAGATACCGATGGCGCTGAGCAGAAGCGCAAGTCCGGCCATGGCACTGAGTAGCGCCACCTCGATGCGCTGCATGCTGAGAGCCTTCGCCTGCAAGTCGCTCATGCGGTAGAAGCCGGAGAAGGGAAGTCCGGGAGCGACGGAGGCGAGGGCTCGCTGCATGTGTTCGGTAAGGCCGTCGACGGGGCCTGCAGTGCGGACAATCCAACTGGGCTGGAACCACGCGTGCACCATGAGCAAGGGCGCGGCGACCTGAGCCGCAGGGATGTAAATCGTCTCCTCGCTCTGGATGGGAGCGGTTGGATTGAGGCCGGAGGAGAGCTGAACGTCGGAGACTACGCCGACGATGAGAAGGTTTTTGTCGACGACGAGACCGACTGGATTCAGACCGGGGAAGAACTTGCGCGCGAAGGTGGAGTTGATGATGGCGACAGGGCGTGCATTCGGTCCGTCGGCATCGGTGAAGGCGCGGCCGCGACTGATGGGCATTTGGAGAACTTCAAAGAAACGCGGCGTGACATAGACAGCGTCGGCTCCAACACTCTTACCGGTTTGCGGGCCGTCGTGGAGGAGGACTCCATCGTTGAGGGTGCGTTCATAAGGCAGCGTCAAGCCTACGGCAGCGGACTGGACGCCGGGGATGTGCTCCATGGCGGCGACACCGTTCGTCATCAACTGCACAAAAGAGACGGTGTCTTTGTAGCGTGCGTCATCGAGTGAGGCTTTGGCGGTCATGACGCCGTTCGGGTTGAAGCCGGGCGGCAGCGTCTGGAGATGCATGAGGGTCCGGACGAGGAGGCCTGATCCGGCGAGAAGAACGACGGTGAGGGCGACTTCGCCAGCGATGAGGGCCTGACGTATGCGTGTGGAGTGGCCTGAAGCGGTTCCGCGGCTGGTGAGCGAAGAGCGGAGGTCAACACGGCGAGCGGCAAGTGCGGGGAGCATTCCGAAGAGCACGCTGGTGAAGAGCGTGACAACCGTGGTGAATGCGAGCACGCGGCCATCGAGTGTGACGCCGGAGACCGGCAGGAAGTCTTGAGGGAGCAGAGAGAGGAGTCCTCGAAGGGCAACGAAGCCGATGCCGACTCCGGCGATTCCACCGATGCAGGCGAGGAGCAGGTTTTCGATCCAGAGCTGGCAAAGAATCTGCCAGCGCGAAGCACCGACCGCGAGACGTGTGGCGATCTCCGGTAGTCGGCGTGCCATCCGCACGAGGGTCAGGCCGGCCAAGTTGGCACAAGCGATGAGAAGGATGAATCCTGCGGCGGCCATGAGACCGATGGCCTGCGGACGCAACTGCGCGGTGACGCCTTTCTGGAAGGGGACGGTGTAGAACTGAATCTTTGTGCCGGGGTTGCGGGATTCGATTTGTGAAATGCGGGTGGCCCAGGCGCGATTGATTTCAGCGTCGGCCTGCTGCCAGTTTGCGCCATTGTTCAACCGGAAAATGACGCCGAAGTTCGTTCCGTTTCCCTCGCCATGCGGGCTGGGTTGAAGGGATGTGTAGAGGTCGGCGTTGAGGGGAGTGACGGCGTTCTGCGGAAGTATGCCGATGACCGTGTAGGGCTCGCCCTTGAGACGGATGGCGCTGCCGATCAGGTTGCGGTCGCCGTTGAAGGTTGCGCGCCAGAACTCATTACTGAGGATGACGGCTTTCCGTCCCCTGGGGGCGTCATCGGCCTGGGAGAAGTTCCGGCCAATGGCGGGATGGATGCCGAGGACATCGAAGTAGTGCTGCGAGACACGGCCGTTGTGGATGTAGGCGACCTGCTTCGAACTGGATTCGAGATTGGCGCCGCTAGCGAGGGCGGCGAAGACCGCAGAGGTGAGGGAAGGAACGTTGTCGCGGAGCTGGTTCCATTGCGTGCCGTCGATCCAGCGGAGGCCATCGTCGGGGTTTGGTCCCTGTGTGCGCTGGAAGAGGGTGCCCATCCGCTCCGGCTGCGGGTAGGGAAGGCTCTTGAGCATAAGCGCATTAACGATGGAGAAGATCGCCGTGTTGGCTCCGATGGAGAGGGCGAGCGTCAAGACGACGGTAATTGTGAAGCCCGGATTGCGGAGAAGCTGGCGGATTGCGAAGCGAAGATTCTGCCGGATGGTGTTCATGGATGCGCCTCCGTGCGGGGATCAGAAAGAAACTTCGAAGCAATCAGGGGGCCAGATGGTCCAGGGTCACACTGTGAGTGAATTGTGCGAAACACGTGGTAGATATCGCCGTAGAGTTGTCCGGTTGTGAACGAAGCGTTCGCGAACGGACGCGCCTTGATGTGTTGATACGGAGGCCTGAACGGGGAGGTTCCTTGAAAATTTGAGGCTTCGAAGGCAACTGCAGATCCTTCGACTCACCACCCCCACGCTGAAGACTACGCGTGGGGCCCCGTTCGCTCAGGATGACAGCCACATTTCACAGATCAAGCTTGGGTGGCGATTTGGGAAATTTCGCGCTTCTCCCATTTGCCGCGGGTGAAGTCGGGGATTTCTATGGGTGCGCTGCCCTGGGCGACGGATTCAACGCTAAGCGGGCCGATGGATGACCACGCAGCGGCATCGTAGACGTCCATATCCGGGGGCAGGCCTTCGCGGATGCACTGGAGCAAGCGGTAGATCATAATGAAATCCATACCGCCATGGCCGCCAATTTTCTGCGCGATTTCGCCTTCGCGCGCCCAGAGAGGATGCTGGTGCTGCTTGAAGTTGTCGATTGTTCCCCAGGTCTCGTCCTTGTTCATGCCGTCGATGTAAATGCGCGGGGGGTAGTCCTCGAAGATAGCTTTGGTGCCGGCGATCTGGTTGATGCGGCTGTAGGGGTGTGGCGTGGAGACGGCATGCTTGACGCAGAGGGTGAGGCCGCCGGCAGTCTTGATCAGGGAGGTATTGAGGTCGCCGCAGACGTAGCGTTCGTTCTGGCGCGGGTCGTTGGGCTGGAGTTTTTGTTTGCGGTAGGCGTCAAGACCGCGCTGCGGTGAACTCATGGAGACGAGATGGGCGAAGCGGTCTCCGCGCTGGATGCGCATGTAGTTGGCGACCGGGCCGAGGCCATGCGTGGGATAGAGATTGCCGTCGGCGCGGGTGTGTTCGGCGCGACGCCATAGGCCTTCGCCGGCGTGGGAGAACAGTTCGTCGCGAAGGTCGTGAAGATAGGCGCCCTCGCCATAAAGAATGTCGCCGAATTCGCCGGCGTGAATCATGCGCAGGATGAGCGTCTCATTGTAGCCGTAGCAGCAGTTCTCCAGCATGAGGCAGTGCTTGCGGGTTTCTTCAGAGGCGCGGACGATACGCCAGCAGTCTTCGAGGGAGATGACGGCGGGAACTTCGACGGCAACGTCTTTGCCGTGAGCCATGGCGGCGAGGGCCATGGGTGCGTGCCAGCGCCAGGGAGTGGCTGCTATGACGAAGTCTATGTCGTTGCGGGCGACGAGAGATTCGTAATGCTGCGGACCGTCGGTGAAGAGTTCGGGGCGCTTTTGTCCGGCGGCGACGACGAGTCCGGCCGCGTGATCTGCTTTGTCTTTGACCACGTCGCAGATCGCAACGATCTGCGCGTTGGCGGCAAGAAGGTTGCCCAGGAGCGAGGTGCCACGACCGCCTACGCCGATGAGGCCGATGCGGGGTTCGCGCTTCTGGAAGGGGACGTCGGTCATGGTTTCGCGGTCGGCGGGGAGAGGCGACTCCTGCGTGAGCCCCTGCTGGACGGCGCTTGCTACCGCCGCAGTGGCAAGGCCGGCTTGCATGAAGCGGCGGCGCGACCAGGAATTGAAATCACCGTTTTCGTTGGGAATGGTCATTTGTCCCCCGGGGAACTTTTAGATGGGTGCGATCAGTGGATGTCGAGCACAGAGCAGGGTATCACTCGAGCGGAGCGCGGTTCTGCGTCCCGGGCCGGGTGGGTTGCGCGGGATGGAAGAACATTCGGAGGGGGATGTGGCAACCTAGTGTCTGGAGGTTGGTTAAATTATGGCTGCGGATTCATCCCTTTCTGCGACTCAGGTCACCAAGGACGTTCATGTGTGGGAGGCGGGCGGAGCTGCGTCTCCGGAGGCGCTGAGCGCATGGGTTGGGGCGAGACTCGCCGCACATGAAGCGGCCATTGCCGCCCTGCTTGCCGTGGATGGAAAGCGGACAATCGAGAACACTTTGCGGCTTTACGATATTGCGATTGAGCAGCTGAGTCTCGCAGGTGCGCAGGCAGGAGTTCTGAACTCAGTAGCCCCCGAGAAGGCTGTCCGTGACCAGGCGCAGATGGAGGCGCAGCGGATCGCGATGGCGGGCAGCGCGTTGAGCTTGAATCGCGGCGTGTACGACGCGCTATCTGCTATGAATCTCGAGGGCACGAGCGCGGCGACCAAGCATTTCGTTGAGCGGACGCTGCTTGGATACCGGCTCGCGGGCGTGGACAAAGATGAGGCGACGCGTCAGCGGTTGCAGGCTCTGCATGAGAAGGCGACGAAGCACTCGCTGGATTTCAGCCGCAACATACAGGAGGGCGGGAAGACGATCATCGCGACACAGGCTGAATTGGAGGGCCTCCCGCCGGACTACCTGGGACGGCATCAGCCCGATGTGCGGGGACAGATCACACTGACGACGGATCAGCCTGATATGCAGCCGGTGATGACGTTTGCGTCGAATCCCGATTTACGCGAGCGGATGTTTGTTGCGTACAACACGCGTGCGTATCCAGAGAACAAGCAGATCCTGCTCGATCTGTTGAGCACGCGGCAGGAAATCGCTTCTGTGCTCGGGTTCCGAAGCTGGGCGGACCTGGCGACTGCGGATCAGATGATGGGCTCGGCCGCGAATGTGCGAAAGTTTCTGGCCCGGCTCGAGGAGGCCAGCCGCGAGGGCGCGGTGCGGGAGCATGAACTGGTGATGGAATTTGCACGCACAAAGCAGCCAGGGCTGAAAGCAATCGACATCACGAGCAGGGGCTACTGGTACGAGCAATTCCGGAGGTCGGCATTTGATTTTGATTCGCAGTCGGTAAGGCCCTATTTTCCCTACAAGCAGGTTGAGGTCGGCGTGCTGGAGACGGCTGCGAAGCTGTTCAAGGTCGAGTTCAGGAGGTCGGACGCGAAGGGGTGGGATCCGGCGGTCAGCGTGTACGACGTGTACGAAGCCGGGCACCACGTGGGGCGGTTTTATCTCGATATGCATCCGCGCGAGGGAAAGGACAAGTGGTTTTCTGCTGCTCCGGTTGTGACCGGCGTGCGTGGACGGTATATGCCGGAGGCGGCGCTGATCTGCAACTTCCCGGGAGGCGATGCGGATGATCCCGGCCTACTGCAATACAGCGATGTCGTGACGTACTTCCATGAGTTCGGGCACCTGATGCATGCGATTCTCGGTGGCCAGACAGAGTGGGCGGGTGTGTCGGGATTCGCGACCGAGGGTGATTTCATTGAAGTGCCGTCGCAGATGCTGGAGGAGTTTTTCCGCGACGAGAAACTGCTGCAGAGTTTCGCAAAGCATTACGAGACGGGCGAGGTGTTGCCGGCAGAGATTATCAAGAAGATGAAGACGGCCGGATCGTTCGGTCGCGCAGACTGGGTGCGGACGCAGCTTTATTACACGACGCTATCGCTCGATCTGCACGATCAGGATCCGTCGGCGATTGATTTTGACGAGATTACGAAACGGCTCTACTCTTCCCTGGTGCCATGGACGTGGCTCGAGGGAAATCGCATGTACGCGAGCTTTGGCCATTTGACCGGATACTCCTCGAACTACTACACCTATGCGTTCGACAAGGTGATAGCCCTCGACTTCTTTGCACAGTTCGATCCTGCGGACCTGCTGGGGGGCGATGCAGGATCGCGTTATCGCAAGCTCGTCCTGGAGCAAGGCGGATCGAAGCCGGGTCGGGAGATGGTTCGGGACTTCCTGGGGCGCGATGAGGAATTCGCGGCGTTTTCGAAGTGGTTGAATGAGGAGTTTGATAGCCAGCTGATCAGCGCGACGGCGTAGATCTTCGTTTAATCAGAATCTCTCCCACGTCTCAAAATCGAGACGTGGGGCACCCGGCGTAGGATCAATTCACTTCTCCGGAGGTTCAAATGGGGCAATACAACATTGCGCAGGTGAACATCGGGCGGATTCGCGCGGAACTGAGCGATCCAGTCATGGCTGGATTTGTGAACCGGCTGGATGAAATCAATGCGCTGGCTGAATCGAGTCCCGGGTTTGTGTGGCGGCTGGCAGGGGCCGAGAATAACGCGACTTATCTGAGGCCCTTTGAAGACGCGTGGATGATTCTCAATATGTCGGTGTGGGACTCGGTGGAGCACCTGTGGCAGTTTGTGTATCAGACGTCGCACCGCGAACTGTTGCGCCAGCGGCACGCGTGGTTCGAGAAGCTCACCAATGTGTATGCGGCGCTGTGGTGGGTGCCGGCAGCTCACTTTCCAAGCGTGGATGAGGCTAAGCAGAGGCTTACGCATTTGGAGAAGAACGGGCCGACCCAATTTGCGTTTACGTTTCAGAAGCTGTTCGAGCCGGATGAAGAGTTTCAGCGACGGATTGACTGGGCATCGTTCCGGACATGCCCGGCGGTATAACGGATGACTGCCACTGATTTTCGCCGGATTGCGTTGAGTCTTGAGGGTGCGGAGGAAGGCTCGCACTTTGGTGCGGCGGACTTCCGTGTGGGCGGGCGCATCTTTGCGACGCTTGCTGCCGTGAAGCAGGGGTATGGGAATCTGATGATCACGCCGGAAGTGCAGGCGATGTTTGTAGCGGAGGCGCCGGAGATCTTCCTGCCAATTCCGGGCGGGTGGGGACGCAACGGAGCGACGCACGTTGTGCTCGCGAAAGCGACTGAGGATGTATTGCTCGGCGCATTGCGGACAGCGTGGAAGCTGCGCCTTGAGAAAAATGAGAAGAGCAAGCCAAAGCGCTCGACCGCCAAAGCAGGAACGAAGCGGGTTGTGGGGCATCAGAGGCGCTCTCCGCGATCCTGAGAGGCCTTCTGCTTGCATAGGCCGTGCCACTGCATGACAATTGCGAGCGAGATCCACTGCTTCAAATATCCAAATGGAAAGGCCTGCCATGGGATTCAGAGTTCGCTTGTTGATTCTGGCTTTGGTTGGTTTTGCTGCCGCCTCTTCCTCGCCTTCGCAATCGGAAAAGAAGACTTCGCCAGGGGGCGGGCCGGGCGGGCTGGCGCAGGCGACTTTTGTCTCGCATCGGCTGGGGACGGACCACGCGGAAGCTGTGACCACGATCGACATGAATGGCGACCGGTTCCCGGACATTCTGAGTGGGGCGTACTGGTACGAGAATCCCGGAGCGAAGGGCGGCGAGTGGAAGCGGCACCAGTATCGCGAGGTTGAGATTGCCGGGGAGTTCGTGGCCGATTGTGGGGAGTGGGCGGTCGATGTGAATCACGATGGCGCTCCGGACGTGGTGACTGCGGGCTGGCAGACCAACGGGATCTGGTGGTTTGAGAATCCGAAGCAGGCTGGTGCCCAGTGGCAGAAGCATCTGATCGCGGACAGCACCGCCACAGAAGGCGGAGTGATGGCGGACATCAACGGCGATGGCGTGCCGGACCTGATCTTTGCGCACTACAACCACTCGGGACTGATCTGGATTGATTTTGCTGGCGCGGAGCCGAAAGTCCATCACGTCGGCGACAAGGAGATGGATGGACATGGCGTGGGAGTGGCCGATCTTGATGGTGATGGCCTGGCCGACATCCTGACGCCAAACGGATGGCTGAAGCAGGTGGATGCGAACAAAGGAAACTGGGAGTGGCATCCGGACTGGAAACTGGAGGATGCGGGATTTCCGATCATCGGCTTCGATGTGAATAATGACGGCAAAATGGACCTGATTTATGGTGAGGGCCACAGTTATGGCCTCTACTGGCTGGAACAGATCGGGGAGGGTGATACGCGGCACTGGGTGAGGCGGGCGATCGATGAATCGTTCTCGCAGGTGCACGCGCTGAAACTGGTGGACATCGACGGAGATGGCGAACCGGAGTTGCTGGCGGGCAAACGGTATCGCGGGCACAACGGGAAGGACCCAGGCTCATACGATCCACTGGTTATCTACTACTACAAGATTGATCGCAAAACTGGAGCGTTCAGCCGGTATCCCGTAAGCGTGAACGGAACCGCGGGGGCTGGGACCCAATTTGTTGTGGAGGATATGGATAAGGACGGTGACATGGATATCGTGGTCGCCGGAAAGACGGGGGTTCATTTCCTGGAGAATCTAAAGGTGGACCGCGTGTCTAAGGAACAGCGGGAGAAGGAGATCCTGCTGGAGAAGGACTGGCCGTTCCCAGGCGAGGGCCAGGTGAAGCAGGATAACCCGCCGGGACAGACCAAGCCATAAATTTAATTCCATGAAAGATTTGCGCTTTAGGAAGCGACGGCTTTTTGGCCTGTCACATCTGATCCGGTCCTGCGATAGGGGAGGAATCTGAGGCGAATTTTCCACAGAAAAGCGGACGCCGGAAGGAAATTTTCTCGCAAAGGGCAACGTTTCACCCCTTCACGCATCTGACTAAGTAATTAGCAGAGGCTTCCCCGAATTTGGCCCATCCAAGAAAGGTTACTACTCCTTTTGAGGGTCTCATAAGGACCCCATCTCTCGACCCCTTCAGGACCTCCCTCCTATAAATGCCTCTCGAGCGGGCCCGCTGGAAAGCGGGCCCATTCGCTCCCTTCCTGAGCTAATCCCACCGCTACAATCGAGACTGTGACGCGGTCCAAGTCTTCCCCCCAAACACAAACCGAACAAAATCTGGCGGAAATCGATCAAGTTCTTGCGAATGCTGGACTGGTGCGCAACCGTCGGAGCACGCCTGCGGGCATCACCAAGCGGCTTAGGAAATCGCGTAAAGACGCCGCGAGCCGAGAAGAGCTTGCCGGGGTAGCGCCCATGCCTTCACGAGCGATGAACGGCGTGGAGTTGCTTCAGGTTCGGCCATGGACTTCGAACAGGACTCTGAAAACGTGGCTCTGGCATGGATTCAGCACGCGCCGGGGAGGGGTGAGCCGGGCCTATTGTGCGGAAGATGCGGCCGGAGAACTCAACCTGGGATTTACTGCGGTGGATACCCGCGAATCGGTAGAGCAAAATCGCAGACTGCTCGCAGAGGCCGTGACCGGGAGTGCGGAGACTCCGGTTTTGGCGCTGCGGCAGTTTCACTCGAACCTGCTGGTGGTGGCGAAGAAGGATGACGTGAATCGGGATCGGCCGCGGAAGGCGGACGGAGTGATTTGTGCCGAGCCGGGGTTGCTCGTCGGGATTCAGACGGCGGATTGTATTCCAGTGCTGGTGGCCGATCGCAGGCAGAGAGTCGTTGCCGCTTTTCATGCGGGGTGGCGGGGAACGGTGAAGCGGATCGTGGAACTCGGGGTAGGACGGATGCGGCTGGAGTTTGGCTGCAACCCCGAAGATCTGGTTGCGGCCATCGGTCCTGGCGCTGCGCAGTGCTGCTACAACGTGGGCGAAGAATTGCTGTCGGAGTTTGAATCGCAGTTCACGTATGCACGTGAATTATTCCGCGAGGTATTCGATTCGGATCCCGTCAGGACGAAGTACCCGATGCTTTTTCTCACGCAGAGGGCGCCCGGGCATTCGCCGATTGGGCCGCAACTTCATTTGGACCTGCTTGGAGCAAATCGAAGGCAGCTACTGGACGCGGGCGTCAACGCGGCGGCGATCAGTACGACGGGCGGATGCACGAATTGCCATACAGAGATGTTCTTTTCGCATCGAGCGTCGCGCGGGCACGCAGGCAGAATGATGAGCGTAATCGGTATCGCTTCGTAGTTGGCGGTTCGCGAGCTTCCAGTAGCGTTTCTGACGCGGACGGTGCATTCCCATCGCGATCCTTGGAGTGAAATAGGAATGCCTGAAGCGCGTCCTTCTGCGATCAGACTCACAATCTTTATGAATCTCTAATTGACATTTGTTCGAAGAGCCGCTACTTTGTCATCCAGTCATCTATATGACCGGATGATCTTCCCCGATTTTGTTTTCAATTTTGTGCTGCAGTGATGAATGCCCTTCTTCGACGCTTGTGCGTCGATGGCGCGATTCTTCGTGTTGCGGAGTTCAAAGAGCTTAAGTTTCGAGCTCAACATTGACGTGCGCGGCTTTCCCGCGAACGCCGGCGATTCGGTGTGAGAATGCCGGTTTTCATTGAGGACGGAAATCTTAGGAGGCGATACAAGAATGTTCCAGAGACTTGCGAGGTATTCCGTTGTCCTGCTCACTGTACTGGCGACGTCGTTAACGGGCATCAAGCTTCCGGCACAGAGCGCCGTTTCAGGCAGTATCACCGGGACCGTGACCGATTCGAGCGGCGCGGTGATCGTTGGCGCCACGGTGACGTTGACGAATACCGATCGAGGACAGGCGATACGCTCGTTGAAGACAAATTCAACGGGCTTTTTCACGGCGAGTTCTCTACCTCTGGGAACCTATACGGTGTCGATTTCGAGCCAGGGATTCAAAACCGAGACAGTCACCGGGCTTGTGCTGCATGCAAACGACGCACTGACGGTGAATCGCAGCCTGATGCCTGGCAATGTGAGCGATGTGGTCACGGTGAGCGCGTCGGAAGCCCAGGTGAACCTCGAAAATGCAACTTCGGAAGGACTGATCAACAGTGAGCAGCTAAGCGAGATGCCGCTGATCACGCGCAATTATGAAGTGCTGATGAACCTGCAGCCGGGCGTGAGCTTTGGTGGTGCGACCGACGATCTGACGCGTGGTCCGACTGGCTTGAGTGGAGCATCGAGCGTGGTTGCGTTTTCCGTGAATGGCGGTCGCATGACTTCGAACAGCTGGACAATCGACGGCGCAGACAATCTGGATCGCGGCGCAAACCTGACGCTCTATAACTATCCGAGCCCGGATGCTATTTCGGAATTCAAGACGCTCCGGGGACAATACTCGGCACAGTTCGGCCGCAACGCCTCCGGACAGATCGACGTCGTGACGAAGTCAGGGACGAACTCATTACATGGCACCGCTTACGAGTACTTCCGCAACAACGATCTGGATGCGAATGGATACATCAACAATCTTCTCCAGAAGAAGATCGGGCCGTACCACTACAACGTGTTTGGGTTTTCGGTGGGCGGGCCGGTTTATATTCCGAAGATTTATCACGGCCGCAACAAGACGTTCTTCTTTGTTTCGGAAGAGTGGCAACGGATCATTCAGACTCTGACACAGGCACAGGCGCTGGTGCCGCAGGACTCAGAGCGGAACGGAGATTTTTCGCAGTCGGGCCAGAAGATCAATGGGGTATGGACGACAGGTCCCGTGTCGGTCTGCACGGCCTACACGACCAACCCGGCGACGCAGGTGAATACGTGCACAGCCTCAGGAACGCAGGTGACAAACGTTTCGCCGATCGCGCAGGCATACCTGAAGGATGTGTACAGCAAGGTGCCGGTTCCGGATGTTGCCTACAACATCGCGCACGGATTCGATCCGCACTCGATCTTCACAAATTTCAAAGACACGTTTAACAATCTCGATTCAGTCGTTCGCGTCGACCAGCAGTTCGGGCAGAAGCTCAGCGTTTTCTACCGCTACATGCACGACACGTTCCCTGAACTCTTGCCTCAGGGACAGTTCACGACGCTCTATATCGCAGGCGCTAACACGACGAAAGTGTCGAACCCGGGAACGCAGCACCTGGCGCATGGCACGTTGACGATCACACCTACGTTGGTTTTGAACGCAGGTTATGCCTACTCCAACGGGAATATTGTGAGCACGCCGTCGGGCTTTCTCGCCTCCGACGTCTCTACGGATATTCAGCCGCAGCTTCCGTTTGCGAATACGGTGGGGCTGATCCCGAATACGCAAGTGAACGGGATGACCTTCCTCAACGGAAGCCTTGCGTATATCGACCACGGAACCGACCACCAGGTTTTTGCGGACATCACGAAGACGCTCCAAACGCACACGCTGATTGTGGGATTTTCATATAACCACTATCAGAAGCTTGAGAACAACACTGCGGGGACGCAGGGCACATTTGGGTTCAACAACGATGCGGCATACGGGTGTGCGGCGGTCCCGACTCCTGGATGCGTTGCAGTCAACAACAACTCGGGAGCGAACGAGGCACAGGGCATCGCGAATTTTCTAATCGGCAACGCGAACAATGGATTCAGCCAGGTCTCGCGGGATCCCGTTACAGACATCAAGGAATCACTGTACGAGGGGTACATACAGGACAACTGGAAGGTGACGCCGAGGTTCACGCTGAATGCAGGCGTGCGCTACTCCTACTATGGCCAGCCATGGGATGCGAAAGGGCAGTTGAGCAACTTCGATCCGACGAAGTACGACCCATCGAAAGCGCCGACGATCTCCGCAAACGGACTGATCTGCCTGACGGGTGCGTGCAGCCAGACAGGGAGTAATGCCGGCCAGCCGACCACGCCGAATCCGAATGCCGATTATGCGGGGATCAACTACATCAACGGCCTCATCTTCAATCAACCTTCAGACGCGAACAATAATCAGGGTTCTGCATGGGGTAACAAGGTGGGTTCGGCGGAGAGCACGAACTTTGCTCCGCGTTTCGGTTTCGCTCTCGATGTATTCGGGAACGGCAGAACATCGCTGCGCGGTGGCTATGGTTGGTCCTTTGACGATGCGGAAGTGAGCTACTACGAGACCACGGTCTTCAACAATCCTCCGGCAGTGGAGACCTATTCAGTAAGCCAGGGTTCATTCGATACACCGGCGGGAGGCGCGCTTACCGCTGTTTCGACAACACCGGGGCGCATTCAGGCGGTTCCTACTGATTACAAGACACCATATGTGCAGCAGTTCTCGCTCGATCTTCAACAGCAGCTTTCGAGGAACTTCTTCTTCGATATCGGCTACTTCGGCGATCTTGGGACTCACCTGCTCGGTGCGCTGGAGATCAATCAGCCGGTGCCGGGTTCATGGATAGGCAAAGTGAATCCCAAAACAGCGAGTTCTGGCTGCGTGATACCCGGGACAACCACTCCGGCATTCATGAACTCAACGTGTGACCGGGTTCTCAATCAGATCAAGCCTTACCTGGGCTATTTCGCAATCGATGCGCTGCGGAGCATCTTCAGCTCGAATTACCACTCGCTGCAGGCCAAGGTGACGAAGCGCTTCACCGGCAACACCTATATCGATGCGAACTTCACATGGTCGCGCGACCTGACCAACGCACAGGCGGACTACTCGGGATTCATTCAGGACATCTACAACATCAACGGCGACTACGGACGCGCAGCCGTTGATCGGAAGCTGCTGTTCAGTCTCGATGGCGTGTTGGAAGAGCCATTCTTCAGGGACCAGAAGGGATTGAAGGGTCATTTGCTCGGCGGGTGGGAATTGTCTGGAATTTACATTGCCAACTCTGGCTTGCCGCTGACGGTCTCCGCGAGCGGAGGGTCGCTCATCCAATACAACCTTCCGAACGGGGTGAACAGCGTTTTCAATAATCAGGCAAACGGTGGTTACGAGACGGACAATGCTGGACTCAGCGTATTGGGCAATACGAACGCGGGACTGCGGCCAAACCAGATTGGAGATCCGAACAGCGGTCACGGAGTGAAGATTCACAGCAAGAGCTACGAATCCTCGTCGAGTCCCTGGTTCTACACAGGTGCGTTCGCCGCTCCTGCACCGGACAGTCCGATGCCGGGAACAGCACGGCGCGGAACGATCAACGGTCCAGGGTTTGGCCGTCTGGATGCCGGCGTGTTCCGCAACTTCCGCATCAAGGAGGGGCTGACCTTCCAATTCCGCGCGGAGGCTCTCAACGCAACCAACCACACCAACGTGCAGACAGTGAACACAAGCGCGACATCGAGCCTGTTTGGGCAGGTGACCGGATATCGCGATGCGCGAATCATGCAATTTGCCGGTAAGTTTACCTTCTAATCGGGAGTCGGGGATTATATTCGGAGTCCAGTTGTTATTGCCGGAGAAGCAGCTGGACTCTGCACTTCCTGGGAGAGGAACAATCGGAGTAAGAGACCCCGCCGGGTGGAAGGCCTCCTGGAGCTTGCTGCGAGGTCCTCTGATGGAAGAGCATTGCTGCAGGAATTGCGCATGGGATTGAACTCGCTGGATCTGGGCATCGTCGCTGTCTACATGATTGGCGTGACGCTCTTCGGCCTGCAATTCCGGCGGAGCCAGCAGACGATCAAGGGATATTTCCTGGCAGACAATGCAATTCCGTGGTGGGCAATATCGCTATCGATTGTTGCGGCCGAGACCAGCACCTTGACGGTGATCAGCGTTCCGGGGCTGGCGTACGACGGCAACTTCGGCTTTCTGCAGCTGGTGTTCGGATACGTGATCGGGCGCGTGCTCGTCAGCTTCCTGTTTATACCCCAGTATTTCCGCGGAAGCCTTGTCACCGCATATCAATTGATGGAGAGGCGATTCGGTGCGAGGCTGCGGACGCTGACGGCCGGTGTGTTTCTCGTGACGCGGGCGGCCGCAGAAGGGGTCCGGGTGTTTGCCGTCGCAATAGTAGTGAGGGTTGCGCTGGGCGGCATGCTAACCGGCATGAGCGATCTAAAGCGAGATCTTGCTTCCATCGCGGTGGTTTCGATTCTCACTCTGATCTATACGTTCGAAGGAGGATTGCGAGCTGCGATCTGGACGGACGTCCTGCAGCAATCGATTTATGTCGCCGGGACGGTCATCGGGTTTTTCACCATTCTGCACCTGGTTCCGGGTGGATGGACGACGGTGCATTCGATTGCGGGCCAGGCTGGGAAATTTCGCGTGCTGAATTTTTCGTGGAATCTCACAACCACATACACGTTCTGGTCGGGAGTTTTCGGCGGCACCTTCCTGACGATGGCGAGTCATGGGACCGACCAGCTAATCGTGCAGCGACTGCTTGCCGCACGGAGTGAACTGCAATCGAAGGCAGCCCTGATCATGAGTGGAATTGCGATACTGGCGCAGTTTTCATTGTTTCTGCTGATTGGGGCGATGCTGTTTGTTTACTATCACCTGAATCCAGCGCCGCAGGGATTCAGTCGAGCCGACATCGTATTTCCTACGTTTATTGTGTCGCGCATGCCGCATGGAGTGAGCGGATTGCTGATTGGGGCAATTCTGGCGGCGGCCATGTCGAATCTGAGTGCGGCACTTAACTCGCTGTCTTCGACGGCAACGGTTGATTTCTACGCTCGCCTTCGTCCGCACTCGAGTGAGCAGGCGCGAATGCGATTCTCGCGAATGGCAATGGTGGGATGGGGAGCAATGCTCTTTGTGCTTGCCCTGGTTGCCCGGCACGGCGGACGCGTGATTGAAGTCGGGCTGTCCATTGCCTCTGTTGCCTACGGTGCGCTACTGGGAGTTTTCCTACTGGGTGTGCTGACGCGCGGAGCGTCGGAGCGCGGAGCGATGGCAGGCATTGTTTGCGGGCTGGCGCTGAATCTTTATCTCTGGTTGTTTACGCATGTTTCATTCACCTGGTATGTGGTGCTGGGCAGTGTCGCTACGTTCGTGATCGGGTATGCGGCGAGTTGGCCCTTCCGACTTCAAGAGTCCGTTTTATGAGAGATGGAAATGCAGATTAATGAATTAACGACTGAGCGCAGGAATCCCGCAACGGAAAACTTCGATTCGATGAGCGCTCTGGAATTGGTTAAGGTGATGAATCGCGAAGACTCACTCGTGCCGCGCCGGGTGCGGCGCGCTTTGCCGGAGATCGCGAAGGCTGTGGAACTGATTGCGGACAGTTTTGCGAGTGGCGGGCGGCTGATCTATGTCGGCACGGGAACCAGTGGCAGAATCGGTGCGCTCGATGCCTCGGAGATTCCACCGACGTTTGGAACGGATCCCGACTTGGTTCAGTTTGTAATCGCGGGCGGAGAGAAGGCGCTGATTCATGCAACGGAAGCCAGCGAGGATTCCGGTGAACTGGGGCGAAGCGACATGGCACGCAGAAAACCGGGCAAGCGAGATGTGATTGTGGGTCTTGCGGCGAGCGGCGTCACTCCCTACACGATCAATGCGCTGCAATACGCGAAGAGCAAGGGCGCGAAGACCATAGGCATTGCGTGCAACCGCGGGTCGCAGTTGGGTAAAATCGCCGATATCTCCATCGAGGTTGAAGTCGGGCCCGAAGTGCTTACGGGCAGTTCGCGGTTGAAGGCTGGAACTGCGCAGAAGCTAATATGCAACATGCTCACTACGGGAGCTATGGCGCGTGTGGGGTATGTATGCAGCAATCTGATGGTCAACCTCATCCTGAAAAACAGGAAGCTGGAGCAGCGCGGGATTGCGATTCTACAGATCCTCGCCAAGGTTGACCGGCAGGCTGCGATGAAGACTCTTCAGCAGGCGGGGATGAAGCTGCCGGTGGCTCTTGTGATGCTGCAGGCGCAGGTGAGCCGGGCGGAAGCTGCGCGCAGATTGAAGCGGACCAAAGGCAACGTTCGCAAGGCGATAGAGGGTTAGATGAGAAGTCGAATCGGAAACAAGCAAGTCGCATGCGCCATGTTTTGCTGCATGCTCCTTGGGGCATGGGCTTCTTTGTGCTTTGGCGCAGAGCCTGTGCATTCGAAACAACGGCAGGCGAGTTTGCCGGATCTCGACAAGATTGTTCAGCAAGCTGTGGAGCAGGGGAAGATGCCCGGTGCGGTCGTGCTCGTCGGCCACCATGGACGCGTTGTCTATCGCAAGGCCTTTGGATTGCGATCGCTGGAGCCGACGCGGGAGGAGATGACGATCGATACGATTTTCGATCTCGCATCGCTGACGAAGTGTATTGCAACGACTACGTCGGTAATGCAGCTGATCGAAAGTGGGCGAGTGAAGCTGAACGATCCTGTGAGCGCCTATCTGCCTTGGTTTGCTGAGAACGGAAAAGGGCAGATAACGGTTCGCGAACTGATGACGCACTATTCGGGCCTCGCGCCGGACCTCGACCTGAAGCAGCCATGGCAAGGGCATGATACTGCGCTGAAGATGATTATGGACGCGAAGCCGGTCAACCCGCCGGGAACGCGATTTGTCTATAGTGATATCAATTTCGAGACGCTGGGGCTTCTTGTAGAGAAGGTTTCCGGGCTGCCGTTGAACGAATATGCAGAGAAGAACGTGTTTACGCCTCTGGGGATGACGAGCACCGGGTTTCTTCCTCCTGCACGCTGGATGCCGCGTATTGCTCCAACTGAATATGACGAGAATGGCAAGATGCTGCGGGGAGTAGTTCACGACCCCACCGCGCGCAGGATGGGAGGAGTTGCCGGGCATGCGGGATTATTTTCCACCGCGGACGATCTTGCCAAGTTCGCACAGCAACTGCTGAGCGGGCATTTGATCCTGAGCCGATCTGCGATCGAAAAGATGTCGACGCCGCAACAGGCGGCTACGGCTTCGAGCCTCCGGGGATTGGGATGGGATATCGATTCGCCATTCGCAAGCAATCGCGGCGAATTGCTGCCGGTTGGCTCGTTCGGGCACACAGGTTTCACAGGCACGTCGTTGTGGATTGATCCGACGACCGACACCTACATCATTCTTCTCACGAACGCGGTGCATCCGATCGGCGAAGGATCGGTGATCTCACTTCGGACGCGTCTAGCTTCAGCCGTCGTGCGGTCACTGGATCTGACAGTAAGCGAGCGGGAGAAGCTGCGGCTGTCGCGAATCACGGGATACAACGAGTCGCTGATGGGAGAACGACGTTTCACGTTTCGCAATGGGGACGTGAAGGCCGGAATTGACGTCCTCGAGGAACATGGGTTCCGCGAGTTGAACGGAAATCCCGAACATCCTCTTCGAATCGGGTTGATCACGAACCAGACGGGATTCGACGCGCATGGCCAGCGAGCAATCGATGTGCTCGCACATGCGCAGGGAGTTGCGCTGAAGGCGATTTTCAGCCCCGAGCACGGAATTGCTGGAGCGCTCGACACGACTGCGATTGGCAATTCGACAGATGCTGGGACAGGGGTGCCGGTTTATAGCGTGTATGGCGACACGGAAGCGAAGAGGCGTCCAACCGCAGCGGAACTCGCGGATCTGGATGCGATTGTCTATGACATCCAGGACATTGGAGCTCGCTTCTACACGTACGAGACGACGCTCGGCTATTTTCTGGAGGCGGCAGCCAAGGCAGACAAGCAGATCTTCGTTCTCGATCGGCCGAATCCCGTCGGCGGCGTTTATGTGCAGGGGCCAGTCGCCGATGCGGGCAGCGAATCGTTCGTGAGTTACGGGCAGATCCCGGTTCGCCATGGCATGACAATTGGCGAACTCGCGAGACTGTTCAATGGAGAGCGGTCGATTGGAGCGAAGCTGACTGTGGTGCCGATGGAAGGCTGGCTGCGGGGGGACTGGTTCGATTCGACGGGGCGTATGTGGATCAATCCTTCTCCAAATATGCGCAGCCTCACGGAAGCTGCGCTCTATACCGGGATCGGAATGATCGAAGGCACAGACATCTCAGTAGGCCGAGGTACCGATGCGCCTTTTGAACTTGTTGGCGCTCCGTGGATCGATGCCGTTGCGTTCGCAAAATACCTCAACGAAAGGCAAATCGACGGAGTGCGGTTTGTTCCGGTGAGCTTCACTCCGGCCTCATCGATTTACGCGAACGAACGATGTGGAGGGGTAAACATCGTGGTGACGGCGCGGGATAGTCTCGATGCGCCAGAACTGGGACTGGAGGTCGCGGCTGCGTTAAACCATCTGTTTCCGACGCATTACAAACTTGAGAAAATCGATGGACTGATGCGCAACAAGGCTTCTCTCGCGGCAGTTGCAGCCGGGCAGGATCCAAGGAGAATCGCAGAAGACTGGCTGGATGCAGACAACACATTTTTGGAAAAGCGAAAGAAGTACCTGCTGTATTGAACTGTGCCGAGTGCGCCAGAAACGATCAGCGATCCTGGGAGGGTCATGCGGGTATTGATGTTGAGAACATGGGGGACGATCGTGGCTGCGGTTCTGGCGGCGAGCACTTACGTGCGGGCAGCATCAGCGCCGGCTGTACATCTCGATCACAAGGGAGAACGCTGGGCTGAGAAGACATTGCACAAGATGTCGCTCGAAGAAAAAGTCGGCCAGATGATCATGGTCTGGGCGAAAGTCCAGTTTATGAATGCGGAGAGTCCAGACTATCTGCAGCTTCGGGATGAGATGGCGAAGTATCATGTGGGCGGATTTGGCGTGACCGTTCCGACAGAGGGACCCCTGCTGCTGAAGAGTGAACCGCTGGAAACTGCACAACTGACCAACCGCCTGCAGAAGGACTCGAAATACCCGCTGGTCTTTGCAGCGGACTTCGAACGGGGCCTGGCGATGCGCCTGAACGGCGGAAGCGCTTTTCCGGCAGCGATGGCATTCGGGGCTGCTGGAGACGCGAATCTAGCAAAGGAGTTCGGGCGAATCACCGCGGAGGAGACGAGGGCGATGGGGATTCACTGGAACTGGTTTCCCGTTGCGGACGTGAACTCGAATCCGGCGAATCCGATCATTGACACACGGTCTTTCGGCGAAGATCCTGCACTGGTCAGCAAGATGGTGGATGCGTATATCGAGGGAGCGCACAGCGCAGGAATGCTGACGACGGTCAAGCACTTTCCGGGGCACGGCGATACCGACACCGATTCGCATCTCGCTCTGGCACGCGTGAATGGGAATATGGATAGGCTTAATTCCGTCGAACTGGTTCCGTTTCGTAGCGCAATCAAGGCAGGGGTGGACTCAGTAATGGTTGGGCATCTGCTTGTGCCGGCGCTTGAGCCTGACCCGAATCGTCCCGCAAGCGTCTCCGCGAAGGTGATCACTGGGCTTCTGAAAGAGCAGATCGGTTTTCAGGGACTAGTGGTTACGGATGCATTGGATATGGCGGGCCTTACGAAGGTCTTTCCGGGATCAGAACACGATATCTCCGGGGAAGCAGCAGTGGCAGCGGTGCAGGCCGGCAACGACATGGTGATCATCCCCGGCGATCTTGATGGAGCCGCGGTAGGCCTGCTGAACGCAGTGAAACACGGAGAGATTTCAGAAATGCGAATTGACGAAAGCGTTTTAAAGATTCTCCGGGTCAAAGCGTCCCTCGGGCTCAATCGAAAGCGATTTGTCGATTTGGAAGGCGTGGAGAACGATGTTGCAAAGCCTGCAAATCAGGCAATCGCGCAGAGGGCGGCGGAACAGGGCCTGACTCTGGTGTCTGACGATGCACATCTAGTGCCGCTTGCCGCTGCTGCGAAGAATTCTGAGATGGTGGCAGTCGTTTTCAGCGATCGCGGCCAGGGAAGCGAAGGGGCGCGGGCGTTTGTCGTCGAACTGCGTAAAGAGGTGCCCAGCGCTAAGGTGTTCTACATTGACGGAGTGAACACGGGCTTCGTCGAGAATGATGTTCTTGCCGCGGTGAAGAAGGCGGATCACGTGATTGCGCTCGCCGAAGCTGTTCCAAACCCCAGGAGGACGACGGAAGGCCGCTCCGGAGGGTCGGCTGATCTTGATTCGAAGCCGCTTCGATTGTTGTCGGACATCGTGAAGTCTGCGCGCCAAAAGACCATCGTCGTCGCGTTCGGCAATCCATACACTGGCGGCTCCGTTCCAGGTCTTGGGACCTACATTTGCACCTTCTCAAACACGCAGGGCTCGGCTGCGGGGCTTGTTAGCGCGATCTTTGGTGAAACGCCGATCCATGGCAAACTACCGGTGACGATACCAGGATTGGCGAAGCTCGGAGCGGGTCTTGACCGGAATGCGCTCACGGTTCAGCATTCCGGTACGAATTGAGTAATGAACTGAGGGAACGATGGGAGACTTCACGATAATGAATGCCAATTGGTGGTTGAAGCGCGGACGTCGATCAGCGACGTTGGCGATGATGTGCGCGCTGCTGACTGGTCCGTGCGTGCGGGCGCAGCAATCGATTGCCAATGCGGACTTTGTTGTCGCTCGTCCGGTCGCCGATATGTACAAGAGCGCAACGACAGACAGCGAGGTCGTTTCCCAGGTGCTTTACGGCACAGGCGTGGTTTCGCTGGAGAAGCAGGGTGATTGGATCAGGATCCGCACAGCTGACGATTACACAGGGTGGATTCCCTCGTCGGACGTGAAGGCGGAGAGCAAGCCTGCTTATGCTTCCAGTAGTTTCGTCCGAGTGACCGCAATCAGCGCAAACGTTTATCGCGAGCCGGATGTCACGCAGCACGCGCCCGTTCTGCACTTGCCATGGGAGGCGCTGCTTGAACCGGTGACAGACGCTAAAGAGGAGAGCGCGCGCTGGATGAAAGTCAGGCTCGTAGACGGCGAGACCGGTTGGGTGCAACGTGGTGATGTGGGGAAGAAGCCTGATCCCTTGTCGATTTCTGAAACGCTGCAATTGGCACGCAAGTTCATTGGAATTACCTATACATGGGGAGGTGTGAGCAGCTTCGGGTTCGATTGCTCCGGTTTCACGCAGATGCTGGTGAGACAGCGAGGGATCGAAATGCCGCGAGATGCCGATCTTCAGGCGGGATGGACAGGCGTGATCTCAGTAGATCGCAAGGATCTGCAAGCGGGAGACTTGCTGTTCTTCGGTGGAAGCCCTTCCAAGATAACGCACACTGGAATGTATCTCGGCCAAGGTGAATTCATCCACGACACGACGCACGATCATCCAGGCGTGCAGATCAGCCATCTTGACGATATGCCGTGGACGAAGCTATTGGTTGCGGCTCGGAGAGTGAAGCAATGAATCGACGTGAATATCTCAAGCTGACGGGCGCGACCGCAATGACACCGTTCGCAGGACTTGGTTTAACATCAGCAGCCGCCGAAGAGCCTGCGAGGGTTGAGACCAGCCTGAAGCGGCTTAACCTGCGCCACACTTGGACAACGACGATGTCTTCGAGTGAATTCCGCGAGACAGTCCAGGTGCATTACAGCAAAGACGGTGTTTCAGGGTATGGCGAAGGAGCGCCGATTGTTCGCTACAAGGAAGATCCTGCGTCGGCGCAGAAGGCGATCGATTCGATTGCAGGCAAGATCACTTCCGGCGATCCCTTTGTGTATCGCAAGCTACTGGCACAGATTCGCGACGCACTTGGACCAGGACAGCATGCGGCAATGGCAGCAGTGGACATCGCGATCTTCGACTGGGTAGGGAAGAGGCTGGATATTCCAGTTTACAAACTGCTTGGCATCGATCCGAAAGCCGCTCCCATTACAGACTTTTCAATCGGCATCGATACTCCAGAGGTCACGCGGCAAAAGACGCTCGAGGCAGCCGATTTTCCGGTGCTGAAAGTGAAGGTCGGCTTGAAGACCGACGAGCCAACAATCGAAGCGGTTCGGAGCGTGACCAAGAAGCCGATCCGTGTGGATGCCAACGAGGGCTGGACTGATAAGGAAGAGGCGATCCGCAAAATTAACTGGCTTGAATCGCAAGGTATCGAGTACGTTGAACAGCCAATGCCAGCGCACATGCTGGAGGAGACGAGATATGTCCGAAGCAAGGTGCACCTGCCGATTTATGCGGATGAAGCGTGCACGGATGCGAGCATGATTCCGAAACTCGTGGATTCTTACGATGGGATCAATGTAAAGCTCGACAAGTCAGGTGGAATCCTGGAAGCGGTGCGCTGGATCGAGATTGCGCGCGCGCTGAAGCTGAAAGTGATGTTGGGATGCATGGTTTCGAGTTCATGCACGGTTACGGCAGCAGCGCACATTTCGCCGCTTGTGGATCATGCTGATCTTGATGGAAACCTTTTAGTTGCCAATGATCCGTGGCGCGGGGTGCGCGTTGAAAAAGGGCAACTCATTTTGCCCACGGGCCCTGGGTTGGGGTTGACTCCGGCATAAGGATCAGAACCCGCGGCTGCGGATGTGAAGGCCGGACAACCATTAAGATCAGACATCTGACGTCCATGGGCAGCGAATTGGCAATCAGGGCTCCGGAAAAACTGAACAGTGGCGATGAATCAAGGATTGTTCGAGCATGGCTAAGACGAAAGTGCCGACGCAAGGAATCGAGAATCCACGCCCTTCTCCTTTGAACCGTAAAAGCGGGATACCTCTTTACCACCAGATCCAGCAGCGACTGCTGGATCAGATTGAATCGGGCGAACTCAAGCCCGGGATGCCCATGCCCTCCATCGAGAGGATTGCGCAGCGCATGGGTGTGAGTCCGATGACGGTGCGGCAGGCTGTAAGAGCACTATGTGAACTGGGCGTGATTTACAGCCGGCAAGGGAAGGGCACATTCATTTCAGGTATCAAGCTGGAACGTGATTTCCGGCAGGTGCTTTCGTTCACCGAAGAGTCCGTTGCCCGCGGCGCCAGGCCGAGTTCGAAGGTGCTGTCGTTCGAGATGCAGGCTCCCAGTCCAGCCGTGAAGGCGGCTCTGCGACTTGGAAACCGCGAGAGCGTGTACTGCCTTCGACGCGTCCGGTATGGCGATTCCGTGCCGATGGGTATCGAATGCAGCAGCCTCCCCGTGCGCCTTTGTCCCGGCCTGTTGGAGAGTCTCAATCCCACTTCTTCGCTCTACGCAGAGTTGGCAGAGCAATACGGCATCCAGCTTATGGTGACGGATGAGGTAATCGAGGTTGGTAAAGCAAATGCCGAGGAGGCGCGGCTGCTGGAGATTGCGCCGAGGAGCCCGGTCTTTCTGTTTACGAGGATCTCTTATCTGGAAAACGGCGTGCCTGCGGAGTACGTCAACTCGATCTATCCCGGGAGCCGCTATAAGGTTGTTAATCGGCTGATGCGCATGAACAGGAAACTGGTGTCCTCTTTGTGACGTGATTGCGGCTGACGAGATCCATTATGTTGCGTTCGTAAACCGGATCGGGTTCCTCCTGTACTCTGAATCGAGTGCAAGCTCGCGAGGCGAAGAACTTTCCCGCACCAATGGTCACAAAGCCAAATCAGGATGGCTGGTTGAAGTTGCGACTACGCGCTTCACCTGGTCGGAAGAGAAGATTGGCAAGTGGTCAACCGCCGCAGGCTGACAGGAGCAGAGGTCATGGACAGACTTAAGGGCAAACGAGCGCTGATCACGGGCGGCTCCAGCGGAATCGGACTTGAAACCGCAAAACAGTTCATCGCCGAGGGTGCGCGTGTGGCGATCACGGCTCGCAGCGAAAAAAGCTTCGACGAAGCGCGGAGCGTATTGAGCGATCGAGCGGTCTACGTGGTGTCGGATGCGGCGGATTTTTCGAGCCAGAGAGGGCTGGCCGGCAAGATTAAAGAAGAGTTTGGAGGTCTTGACATCCTCTTTGTGAATGCCGGCGTGGCCGCTCTCAAGCCGGTTGAGCAATGGGATGAGGCTGCCTTTGATCGTACGTTCGAGATCAATGTTCGCGGACCCTTCTTTCTTATTCAGTCGCTGCTGCCGTTGTTTGCGAATCCGGCGTCGATTGTTCTGAATGCATCCATCAACGCGGATATTGGGATGGCAGGAGCCAGCGTCTACGGTGCATCAAAGGCTGCATTGCTCTCCCTGGCGCGCAATCTGTCAGCGGAACTTGCTGGACGCGGCATCCGAGTGAATGCTGTAAGCCCGGGCCCGATAACGACTCCGCTCTACGGCAAACTGGGTCTCTCCGAAGCCGACCTGAAAGCAACAGCGGAGACGCTCCAGAGCCAGCTTCCTGCGAAACGCTTTGGAAGGCCAGACGAGATTGCCAGCGCGGTGGTATTCCTTGCGTCCGATGAGTCAGCGTTCACAGTGGGGAGCGAGCTGATCATCGACGGTGGACTGAGTCTTTAGCCCGCGCCTTACCCCACCGATTCCATGCTCCTGGGGCCATTGAGATTGCTGGATGGGGCGGCTGGCCGCTTCGCGATGAGGGTGGTGCTCGATCCCCACTCATGCCAATGCGGGCTTCCTGTTTGACCCTGCGACTACCCCCACCCCCCATACTCTGCAAGCAATTACTGTCGAATCAACTGTTTAGAAATTCGAGCTCGATCTAAGCCCTTTGTTCTTGCCGAGATACCGCGCAGAATCTAGAGCGGTAAGAAGTTACGGCCCGTCTCCGCGTTCCGCGCTTTGCGCTTTGGGATGTTTTTATCTGCGTGTCCAGTTTGCTCCAATGCCGATGATTAATCGGCAAACCTGCAGGAGTTTTCTTCTCTTTTGAATGTTGAGGTTAGCCCCTGCTGAAACAGAGAAGGGCTTGACGAGTATTGAGGTGCACCCCTGCGATCGGGCCCGCCATTCGTTCACGGCGTACACCTCTGCCAGATGCCTCCTTGACAGAGCCGGGTCTGAATTATATAAATGATTTGTTATATAAGTAATCAGTTATGCAATCGCTCGATTCCAGTTTCGCTGCACTCGCTGACCCAACAAGGCGCGCTATTCTTGCCCGTCTTGCTCTCGGGGAAGCAACGGTCCTCGAACTTGCCAAACCGTTCGAGATGACTCAGCCCGCCATCTCTCGTCACCTTAAGGTGCTTGAGTCGGCTGGTCTGATCGAACAGCGGGTAGATGGCACCCGCCGTCCGCGGCGCCTCGCCAAGCCCGCTCTCGACAACATCGATGAGTTTCTGAATACCTTGCGCCGGGCTCTTGCCGCCAACTACGACCGGCTCGACCAAATCCTGGCTGACGTGAACCAGAATTCAACCCCTACCCACAAAAACCCCGGAGGTCCCAGATGAACACGACTTCGAACAAGCCCCTGTCACTTCGCACGGAAGGCGACACCCACATCGTCGTCACGCGCCGCTTCAACGCCACGCCCGAAGCGGTTTACCGGGCCCACACCGATCCCGCCATCATTCAGCAATGGCTCCTTGGTCCAGACGGTTGGACCATGCCTGTCTGCATATGCGAAGCCCGCCCGGGAGGCAGTTTTCGCTATGAATGGGCTCACCAGTCTAAGCCGGGTTTCTACATCACCGGCGAGTTCCACGCGCTCGAGCCGGGCCGTCGCATCGTTCATGTCGAGCGCATGTTCCTCCCCTTCCAGACTCCCGACAATCATGTCGAAACCAGGTTCGATGCGGACGGTGACGGCACCCTCATGACGATGCGCATGACGCTCCCTGATGCCGAAACTCGCAAGCAGATGCTGTCGTCCGGCATGGAAAAAGGGATGGAAGCCAGCTACGTCCGCCTTGAATCACAACTCGGATAGTCGCCATCCGCAGCTTTGAGTCCGGGAGTGAAGTGTTTCCAGCCCCGGCGTCGATTAGAAGTGGCAAGAGTGCAGATAGTCGGATACATCCCCAGGAGGAGCAGAGTAGTGAGCCGCCACATATCCACTAGATCCATTGAGAAGCCCGTCATTGTCATCAGCGAACCAGTTTTGATCGCGAAGCTCTACGCAAAGATTCCTACCCGCGAGATTCAATCGGAGATGGGCCTTCTGTTGCGTGAGCTTTCGGCCGAACTCAAGAAGCAACAGATTCCACCGTCAGGACCCTGGTTCACTCACCATCTAAAGAGGCCCGCGGAATACTTCGACTTTGAAGTTTGCTTTCCAGTTGCCACTCCAATCAAGGCGAGCGGCCGAGTCGAACCCGGTGAATGGCCTGCCATGAAGATGGTCCGCACGGTTTATCGCGGCCCATACGAGGGGCTTGCGCAGGGATGGGCCGACTTCATGTCTGAGATCGAGCGCATGGGTTTGCGGGTTTCGCCAGAGATTTGGGAAGTCTACAAGACGGGACCAGACACCGAAAGCAATTCTGAAAACTGGCAGACGGAGCTGAACCGCGCGCTTGTGTGAGTGATTCTTCGCGTGCGCCGAGCGGCTCAGGTCACATTCTCAAGATCGAGTCGCTCGGCGCACCGAGCCACTTTGGGTATCAGGCGGTTCCCCAAACTCTCCCTTGATTCCTGGTCCGGCTGAACCGTGACTTTGTTACAAACCGTCCGTCGGCTACTTTTTGGCTTTCCCTGTGCGGTGGCTTTCGAGGAGGTCTTCGAGTTCTTCTTTGAACTCGCGGACGTCTTTGAAGTCGCGGTATACCGATGCGAAGCGGATGTAGGCGACGGTGTCGAGGCCTTTGAGGTGCTGCATAATCAGCTCGCCGATTTCAGAGGTGGTACGTTCGCGTTCAGGGGCGTCCATGAGATAGGTCTCAGTGGCGTCGACAACCTTTTCCAATTGAGTCGAGGAGACGGGGCGTTTTTCGCAGGCGCGGAGGAGGCCGCTGAGGATCTTCTGGCGGTCGAAGCGTTCCCGGCGGCCGTCTTTTTTAACGACCATGTAAGGGATTTCGTCGATGCGTTCGTAGGTGGTGAAGCGGCGATTGCACTTCTCGCACTCGCGGCGACGGCGAATGGAATCAGCTTCCTTGCTTTCGCGCGAGTCGACGACGCGATCCTGAAGAAATCCGCAGTAGGGGCACTTCATGCTGTGTGAATTCTAACGGAGGGATCAGGGGGCAGAGATTAGGGAACCAGGGGACGGGGAACGAGAGGACAAGCGGACGAGGCAACGAGGGGACGAGGATCAGTGGACAGTGGACGGAGGATGGGTACAGGGGCGGTTGTTGGATTTAGGTCAGGAACTCAGAGATAGCGTCGACGACGATTTGCTGCTCGTCTTCGCGGAGTTCGGGGAAGTTGGGCAGGGCTAGGACTTCGCGAGCGGCGCGTTCGGATTCGGGGAAGTCGCCCTGTGTGTAGCCGAGGCTTTTGAGCGCGTCCTGCATGTGGAGCGGGACGGGGTAGTAAATCTCGGATCCGATCTTGCGGGCAGAGAGGAATTGGCGGAGGTCGTCGCGGCGAGCAGAGCGAATGACGTACTGGTGCCAGACGTGGTGGGCGCCGGGGACTTCGAACGGAAGCACGATGCCCTTCGACGGATAGGGGCCGGGTTCGGCGAGGCCGGCTTTGCGGAAGAGCGAATGATATTTTTCAGCAATTGCCCGGCGGGCGTCGTTCCAGCCGTCGATGTATTTGAGTTTGACCTCGAGAATGGCGCCCTGGAAGCCGTCGAGGCGCGCATTCCAACCGACCTCGTCGTGGTAGTAGCGGCGGCGCATTCCGTGCTGGCGCAGCATGCGAGCACGCTCGGCGACTTCATCGTCGTTGGTGGTGACCATTCCGGCATCGCCGGCGGCACTGAGGTTTTTGGTTGGATAGAAGCTGAATGCGGCCGCATGACCCAATGCACCCGCGGGTCTGCCGTTCCATTTGGCGCCCCAGGCCTGGGCTGCATCTTCGATCAGCTTGAGGCCGTTTTCGGATGCGATCTGGGAGAGCGAGTCCCAACTTGCGCACTGTCCATAGAGGTGGACAGGAAGTATGGCCTTCACGTTTGAGGCTGAGGGCGAATCGAGAGCGGTCCGGACTGCGCCGGCTTCGATGTTGAAGGTGAGGGGATCGATGTCGGCGAGAATGGCTTCGGCGCCTGCGCGAAGAATGGCGCTGACCGAGGCGAAGAAGGAGAACGGAGTGGTGATGACCGAATCGCCGGGGGCGATCTGGGCGGCAGCGAGCGCAAGCCAGAGAGCATCAGTCCCGGAAGAGCAGCCGATTGCGTGGTTTACGCCCAGTTGCGGGGCTGCGGCGTGTTCGAATGAGGTGACCTGCTCGCCTAGTATGAACTGTTGCGTCTGTAGGACATGCTCGAGGGCAGCCAGGAGTTCCCTGTGCAAGGGCTCGTACTGGCGTTTCAGGTCGAGCATCGGGACGGGCGTTGCCGTCTTGTTCTGAAAGGCTGCGTGTTCAGGGTCGTTTGGCACAGATCATGGTAACAGCAGCGTGGATGGTGTTGTCTCAGCTGGCTTTGCATGCCGAAATGTGATCGCGGTTGGGAGAGTTTAGGTAGCGGAGAGGTTGAAAAGGTCAGTGAACCGCTATATTGTGGTCACATTGCGGGATTTGGCGGCTCCGGGGCTTCCGAAGCCGTCCCCGTCGTTTTGTCTTATAACAAGGGCGCAGCGCGTTTGCATCCAACAAATCTAAGTAAAGAAGCAGGAGATCGGCATATGGATAACAAGCCGGCACAGAATATTCAGGACACCTTCCTGAATACAGTTCGCAAGGACAAGACCCCCATTACGATTTATCTGGTCAGCGGCGTGAAGCTAACCGGAAAGATCCGCTCCTTCGACAAGTACTCCGTGTTACTGGAGAACAACAGTCAGGAGCAGTTGATTTTCAAACACGCCATTTCGACCGTGGTGAGCAATCGGAGCGTGATGCACACGGAGCATCGCCCTGCGTTGACCGGTATGGGGCCCGCCGCAGTTCCGGCACCTGCACCGCCGGCAGCGAACGCCGAGCAGCGATAACACAGGGAGCGCCGTACCTTGGCAGTTGAAGGCGGCACCGGGAGCCGAGGCCGAAACCCCTCGATGGCTGATGCTGGCCGTTGGGAGGGTTCGGCGGAGCGCGCCGTTCTTGTCGGGGTGGACCTGACGACGGCGAAGCGCAAGAGTCGACCAACTCTTGATGGCGCGCGCAGAGCGGCGGCTGCTCGCCTGAATGAAGATGAAACTGATCCTATAGCGGGTGATGCAGATGCTGTCCGCGATGGGGCTGGTGTGTCTGCCACAGAGTCGCCAGGATTGGACGCAGAAGAGTCATTGGCGGAGTTCCGCGAGCTGGTGCGCAGCGCCGGGGGCGAGGTTGCGGCTGAGCTGATGCAACGGCGTTCGCGGCCCGATCCGGCGACGCTCATTGGGCAGGGCAAGGTGGAGGAGATTGCAGGCGTCGCCGTGTCGACGAATGCCGACCTTGTTCTCTTCGATCATGACTTGAGCCCGACGCAGTTGCGGAATCTGGAAGCGGCACTGCCATGCCGCGTTCTGGATCGAACCCAGCTGATTCTGGACATCTTCGCGCGGCATGCACGGACGCGCGAGGGGCAGCTGCAGGTGGAACTGGCGCAGCTCGAGTACATGCTGCCGCGCCTGACAGGACGCGGCAAAGCAATGTCGCAGCTGGGCGGCGGCATTGGGACGCGAGGTCCTGGTGAAACGCAGCTTGAGACCGACCGGCGAAAGATTCAGCGCACAATCGATCAGCTCAAGAGCGATCTCGAGGCGGTGCGCCGCGTTCGGCGGCAACAGCGGCAGAGGCGCGAGGCGGTTCCGGTGCCCACGGTGGCGCTGGTGGGGTATACGAACGCGGGCAAGAGCACGCTGTTCAACCGGCTGACTGGTGCGCATGTGCTGCAGTCGTCGAGAATGTTTGCGACGCTCGATCCGAAACTGCGGGCGATTGAATTGCCGAGCCGGAGGCGCGTGCTGCTGAGCGACACCGTGGGATTCATTCGCAACCTTCCGCATACGCTGGTGACGAGTTTCCGCGCGACCCTCGAAGAGGTGGAGCAGGCTGAAATTTTGCTTCATGTGCGCGATGCTTCGTCGACCTATGGCGAGGAGCAGAAGGCACAGGTTGAGAAAGTCCTGGACGAGTTGGAGGCGCTGAGCAAGCCGCATATTGAAGTGCTAAATAAGGTCGATCTGCTGGATGCGCACGAACGTGAGGGGCTGGCGCAGCGAGAGAATGGCCGCCAACCCGAGGTGCTGGTTTCGGCGCAGACTGGTGAGGGTATGGAGGCGCTGCTCGAAGCGATCGACAGGGCACTTTATTCCGACCCGGTAATCGAGACGGAGATGCGAGTGCCGCAGAGCGATGGTGGGGCGTTGGCTGCAATTGAAGCGGGCATGGTGGTTCATGAGCGCAGGTACGAGGGAAATCTTGTGCGGCTGAAGGTAAGCGGGCCTGCGTCGCTGGTGGGGCGGCTGCGGAAGTATCGCGTAAGAGACGAGATCGACGCACAGAGCGGTTCGTGAGTTTCAGAACTTCGAATGGGTTAGGCTTGACTGGTGCAGCGATCGCTTGTCCAATTTCCCGACAATTCAAAAAAGTGGGCGCGTGTTGCTCTACGAATCTTGCCCTGTCTTTCGATTTTCTTCTGCATTGTGCTGTGGTCCGCGCAAGCATCCGGGAATGGACAAACGTCGTCGTCAGCAGACCATGATCTTCGCTTTGAAGTAGCCACTATAAAGGTGCACAACGCCAATGCACCTTCGTTGCAGGGTGTACAGATCGACCCGGGCGGAAGAGTCCGGATCGTCGGAGTTCCTTTCAAGACACTGGCGAGAATTGCGTTGAACCAGCCTTTCTGGGCGATCTCCGGCGGCGATGCTTGGGTCGAAAAGACCAACTATGATGTCGAGGCTGTGCCCCCTGAGAATCTTTACGCCAGCATCACGGACCTGAGACACACCTGGTACACGATCGATGATCCGAGGCTGCGCCAGATGCTGACCGCACTGCTCATCGATCGCTTTCACATGCAATTCCATCGAGAAACGAAGATCCGAGCTGTCTACCTGCTTGAGCGAAGTGACAGACCTCTTCGGCTCGCGACTTCAGAACATGAACGGCGAGACGACAGGGGAGAGCTCATTGATACAGGATTCGGATCAATCGGACTTGCCGGCAACTGGGACATCACCGATGCATCGATGGCGCAGCTAGCAAATTTTGCCAGTGAGTTTATTCTTCATACGCCAGTAAAGGATGCGACTCATCTTGAAGGGTACTTTCACTACACGTCGTCGATGACGGTTGACATGTCGGAACCGGACGCAGATGCTTCATCGTTCATGGCTTTTATTTCTGAAGTCGGTCTGCGTTTGAAGAAATCGCAGGGACCAGTCGAGACTGTCGTGATCGATCATGCTGAAAAGCCGTCTGAAAACTAGATTTCAATCTGGGGAAAAACATTGGATAAAGCGCCTTCCATCACGACACTTGAGAGCCGCGAGATCTATCGCAACCAGTGGCTACGCCTGCGCGAGGACAAGATTCTGCGATCGAATGGGAGGCAGGGCATCTACAGCGTGGTCGATAAGGATGACTGCGCGGCAGTGATTCCACTCGAGGACGGGAAGATCTGGCTGGTGGAGCAGTTTCGTTACACGATCCAGGAGCGCGCGCTGGAAATCCCACAGGGTGGATGGGAGACGGCGGTCGAAAATCCCGAAGATCTCGCTCGCGGCGAGCTCAAAGAAGAGACGGGGCTGCATGCGGCGGAGATGGTGTATCTGGGCTTTCTTTGGATCGCCTATGGCTTCTCGCGGCAGAAGCAACACGTGTTTCTGGCGACAGGATTGACGATGCAGGAGCGCGATCCGGATGACGAAGAGCACGATCTGATCATCCACACCAAGCCGGTGGAGGAGTTCGAGCAGATGATGCTGGATGGACGCATTCGGGATGCGTCAACCGTCGGGGCGTGGGGGCTGTATCTGATGTGGAAGGAAAGAGAGGGGACAGGGAACAGGGTCAGTGGTCAGGGGTCAGTGAACAGTGAACAGTGAACAGAGGTAGTGGACAGTGGGCAGTGGACAGTGAACCGGGGGCGGTGAATGGTGGACAGCGGACAGAGACACGACGAGCGTGCCTTCTGAGCCGTGACCGTCACCACTGATTCCTGTTCGCTGATCCCCGACCCCTGATCCCTTTTCTTTCACCAGATTTGGACGCGGTCTTTTGGAGCGAGGTAGAGTTTTTCGCCGGGTTTCACGTCGAAGGCTTTGTACCAGGGATCCTGGTTGCGGACTTCAAAAACGCGCCAGTGGCCGGGTGAGTGCGTGTCGGTCAAAACTTCGTTGCGCAGGGCGGAGTCACGCAGTTTGCCTGACCATGACTGCGCGAATGCGATATAGAACTGCTGATCGCCACTGAAGCCGTCCTGTTCGGGCGCTGTTCCTCCGTGGAGCGATGCCTTGTAGGCATCGTATGCAGCGGCGAGGCCCGCATCGTCGGCGATGTTCTCGGCCAGGGTTTGCTTGCCCTTCAACGCGAGATCAGGAAATGGCTTATAGGAGTCGTATTGCGCGACGAGCCGTTGCGCCACGGCGTTGAAATGCGCATAGTCATCCTTTGTCCACCAGTTGCGCAGGCGACCCTTCGAATCGAATGCACTGCCTTCGCTGTCGAAAGTGTGGCTGATCTCGTGGCCGATCACCGCACCGATCGCCCCATAGTTGGCTGCGGCCGGGGCATTTGCGTCGAAGGATGGAGCCTGAAGAATGGCGGCCGGGAAATTAAGCGAGTTCTGCAGAGGCAGGTTCACGGCATTGATGGTCTGGGGAGACATGCACCAGCGCTGGCGATCAACGAAGGTGCCGATGAGAGCGCGCTCACGCTGGTATTTCGCACTCCTGCTTCGAGAGAGATTGCCGATGATGTCATCCGGTTTGACTTCGTAGTCTTCTGAGTCCCATTTGTCGGGGTAGCCGATGCCAACGTAGAGAGCATCGAGTTTGGCAATGGCCTGCGACTTGGTAGCGGGCGCCATCCAGGTGATGCCTTCGAGGCGCTTCCGATAAACGGAGATCAGGTTCGCGACCATCGCCTGGACCTGGGCTTTTACTTGGGGTGGGAAGTAGTGCTGCACGTAAAGTCGGCCCAGTTCGCTGGGCAGGTGGGCATTTGTCACGGCAACGGCGCGCTTCCATCGAGGCTGTTCGACGGAAACGCCATTGAGAGTCTTGCCCCAGAAGGCGAATTCTTCGTCGGCAAAAGTCTTGGGAAGAACGGAGGCGTACTGCTCAATCATGTGGAAGGCGAGCCAGTCTTTCCAGTCCTGGAGCGCATTCGAGGCGACGAGGGCAGATTCGCCGGTAAAGGCGCTGGGCTGCCAGACGTAGAAGTCGGCCTGCTTGTTGAGGCCGGCGGCGCGGAAGTACTCGGTCCAATCAAGACCGGGAGCTTTCGATGTGAAGTCGGCTAGCTTCCAAATGTTATTCGCTTTGTGGACGTCGTTATCTTCGGCGAGGGACCAGTGCGTTTGTGCGATGGCGTGCTCGAGGGAGGCGATGCGTTTTGCACGATTTTCCGTGTCGTCGAAACCGGCGAGTTTGAGGATGGCCGCGACGTGCTGCTCGTATTTGGTGCGGATCTCCTGCATGGCAGGGCTGTCGGAAATGTAGTATTCGCGATCGGGAAGAATGAGACCGCCCTGCATCAGGTAGGCATGGTAGTGGTCGGAGTCGTCGAAGCCGGGAGCGACCCACAGGCCGAAGAGATTTGGACTATGAAAGTTGCTGTTGTTGAGCGCGTCCTCATCGGCGCGGAGAGTTTCGCCGAGAACGCGGGCAAGGTGATGCTTGTCGGAGATTGCGGCGATTGCCTGAAGACGGGACTGCAGAGGTTTAAGTCCGGCGGCTTCGATTGCGGACTCGTCCATGTAGGAGTGGTAGAAGTTTGCGATTCTCTGCGAATTTGCATCCTGGGACTTCGCTGCATTGAGGATCAAATCCTGGAGCTTCTGCTGATGCTGATCGTAGATGCCCGAGGCCGGGCTCTCAGCAGCACGGTCGGGACGGATCTGGGTGTTCTTTTCCCATGTGCCATTGGCGTAAAGGTAGAACTCGTCGCCGGGGCGAACGGAGGAGTCCATATACGACGGAACCACTGCCGGACCGTGCGGGTGTGAGTTTTCCTGTGAGAGTGCGGTAGCGGCGAAGACGATCGCGGCGGCGAAAGTCGAAACGAATAGGAGGATGTGATTGCGAGTGCGATTCAATGTGCGAACTCCGATGACCAAAGCGGAATGCTACATCACTGGGCAAGTTGGCCCGTGTGATTTGGGATGAAAGGACAGGCACGAGGGATGTAGGGACCACGGACGCCGGGCGGCGAGGCCTGTTGACGCCTTCGTCCGGTCTTTGGATTGTGCGGAGTGCTACTTGAGATTGAAGAACTCGTTCATGTCGGGAACTGCGGCCGCGGCTCCGGGAGGGTTGGACAGGCTAAGAACTTCCATAACGGTGCGCAGCATGTTCTGGTGCTGGTAAAGATTCTTGGAGGTCTGTGTGTAGCCGGTTTTTGTGATTGGTCCCCAGAAGGCTGCGACCACATGGCCGCCGCCGTTGGTGATGTCGGTGTCGACGGATTCGTCAAAAAGGACAATGAGGAGGCCGTCGCCGCCGGTCTGGAATGCAGGACTTGCAGCGAGCGGTCCGATGACGTTGGACTGGAGCCAGTTGTCTGCGGCCTGCGGAGTGCCATTGTGCGCATCATCGTTCAGGTCTGGGACGACGAAGGAAAAGGCCGGCAAAGTTTTGTTCGCTGCGTCGGTTGTGAACTGCGTGAATGGCTGGATTACCTGATTCGCGACAGTGGGGTTCAAAGCCACGTCAGAGAGCATTGCGAACGGGTTGTGGCGGATGACGTAGAGGCCGGTATTTCCTCCAAGGTAGCCCTGCTTGATGCCCTCGGCGTACACCTTGAAGGTGACCTTAGCTGACAGCATGCGGCGGGCGATGTTGTCGACGTCCCAGACTTTGGTTGAGGTGTCATCAAAGGTGAGGGGCTGTCCCGTGGTGAGCATGAAGTAGTTGGGAATGGATGGATGGCCATCGGCGTAGTAGTTGCTGGACAGCGAGCCCGCTTTGATCAGGGCATTGAGGTGTGGCCATGCTGTCATGTTGCCGGCAACCGAGGTGTAGCTCTGGTTTTCTTCCATCACGAGGACAACGTGCTGGCTTGTCGGCATGGTGGTGGGGGTGGGAGTGGGTGCTGGACTCGGCGGGGCCGGCGGAGTTGGCGATGATGGAGGGTTGGAGGCTTTGGTGGAGCTTCCGCCACAGGAACAGATCACGGCCGAGAGAAGAAGGACAAGGGCCGGAAATAAGGTCGGGAGTCGATTCGATCTTGCCGGGAAACTCATCGGGGCCGCCTGATTTCCGAGCGGATTTTGAACTCGCTGCCAATGCGAGAGCAGAAGCGCACGTTAGCTAAGATGCGGGTTCATGGTATTGAGCGCACCGCCGGTAAATTAAGATGCAGTCATCTTGGAGGCATGCAGATGGGGGCATTTCGACAGATCGCTGTGTGGACGATAGTGCTTGGATTGGGGTCGGGTTCGGCAGGCTGGGCGGCATCGCAGGAGCGGCCTAACACGCAGCAGCAACCCGGTGCGCAGCAATCGCCGCAACAGTCGCATGAGGGTGGAGAGCAGAAAGAGAAGGACGGAAAAGAAGCTCCTATCCCGCCCGAGAAGAACTCGGTGACACACCATGAGCTGTCGGCGGGCGGCAAGGCGCTGAAGTACACCGCCACGGCGGGCACGCTGCTGATTCGCGATGAGGAAGACAGGCCTTACGGAAGCATGTTCTATGTCGCCTACACTCTCGACGGGGCAGAGCCGGGAACGCGACCGGTTAGCTTCCTTTATAACGGCGGCCCGGGAGCAGCAACCTTGTGGTTGCATATGGGATCGTTCTCGCCGGTGAGGATCGAGACAGACAGCCCGAACCCTACCGCAGGTCCTCCGTTCAAGCTGATTCCGAACCAGTATTCATTGCTTGATAAGACCGATTTGGTTTTCGTGGACGCGCCCCTGACAGGGTATTCGCGAGCAGTGGGCAAAGGGCAGGCAAAGGATTTCACGGGTGTCGATCAAGACCTGAAGGCGTTCGATCGATTTATTGCGCGCTACATCACGGTGAATCAGCGGTGGAACTCGCCGAAGTTCCTGATTGGCGAATCGTATGGAACGACGCGGTCTGCCGGGCTGTCGGACCTGCTTGCCAATGACGGGATTCAGTTGAACGGAATCGTACTGATCTCATCGATTCTGAATTATGCGATCCGCTCGCCCGGGTACGACATGATCTATATCGGCAATGTGCCGAGCTATGCGGCGGCGGCGTGGTATTTCAACAAGGTGCAGAACAAGACGCCGGACATCGCGGCGTGGATTGAGCAGGCGCGGGTATTCGCTTCAGGTCCGTATGCGCAGGCGCTGTTCCAGGGCGACAAGCTTTCGGCTACGCAATTGGACTCGGTCGCGAAGGAGATGAGCAGGCTCACGGGGCTGAGTGTCGACTACATCAAGGAAGCGAATCTGCGCGTTTCGCCAACGCGATTCCGAAAAGAAGTGATGCGCGGCGATCGGCGCACGCTGGGGCGCTATGACATGCGTTTCGAGGGAATCGATGTCGATGCGGCGGGAGAGAATCCCAGCTACGACGCGTCGGATACCGGGATCACGGGGGCCTTCGTTGCGGCGATTCACGACTACCTTGGGCGCGAGCTGAAATATGAGAGCACGGATTATTACAAGGTGAGCGCGGGATCGATCGGGCAGTGGGACTGGAAGCACAAGCCGCCAAGCGGTGGACCGGGACAGGGCGGCGAACAGTTGCAGCCTTGGGTTGCTGGAGATCTCGGTGCCGCGATCCGGAAGAATCCGCACCTGAAGGTGTTTTCAGCGAATGGCTATTTCGACCTGGCCACGCCGTTCTTCCTGACGGAATACGATCTCGATCACATGAACCTGGAGCCCGAGCTTCGGGGGAACGTGCAGTTCGGGTATTACCCGTCAGGACACATGATCTATCTGAATACCGACTCGCTGAAGCAGTTGAGAGACGATCTGGCGGGATTTATCGAGAAGTCGTCGAAGAGGTAAGTAGTCAATCCCCGGTCCCCAAAAGCGAGGGACCGGGGGCCACCCAGCCAGGGTGTTAGTTCTGGGGTTGAGGTTGAGGAGCGGAGCCGTCGGGTGGCGGAGGCGGCGCGCCGGCCGGGCCTCCCATGGGACGATTGCGGCGCATGCGTTCCTGCATGGACTCGAACTTCTGCTTCTGATCGTCGTTGAGCACTGCCTTGATGGAGTTGTTGGTGCCCTCCATGATGGTGTGTGCCTGGGTCCGACGATCTTCAGGAGCAGCCGACTGATCCTGCATGAGAGCCTGCATCTTCTGCTGACGCTCGACGAGCAGGGGCTTGATCTTGTCCTGTTGATCAGAGGTGAGGTTCAGTTCGCGAGTGAGGCGCTGCAACTGGCGGTCGGGATCCATGCGCATGCCGCGGCCGCGAGGTGCATCGGTGGGCGGTGCCGCCTGGTTTTGATCGGGCGGTGGGGGAGGGGTGTCCTGTGCGAGTGCGGCGCAGGTTCCGCCGACGGTGAGCAAACTGCCAAGAGCCAGTGTTAGAAGTCTAGTTTTCATATAAGTTGTGATCCTCCGATTCTGCGCAAAGGGTAGGCCCGCAGGCGCGGGATGCTGCTTTGCTCGATGCCCGCTTCGTGCTGCCGGGCAGGTCGTAACAGGGTAGACGCGGATTCTTCAGGCGAGATGCGGTGCAGCTGCGGAATTCCGCAGAATGTCGACAGGAGTAAACGTGATCAGAGAAGGGAAGAAGAACCGCAGATTATCTGGAATCTGCGGCTTCTGCCTCGCGCTCTTTGGCCTGAAGTTTTTCTTCCTGGTACTCCTGGATGTGTTCGTACACGGACTGTGGGAATTTGAGGTTGCGATAGACGTTTCCGCAGTCGGGGTCGTCGGGATTGGGGAGAATTGGGAACTCCTGCTGGGAGTGCCAGGCGAGAATGCGATCGCGGCGCGGGGGATTGTAGTCGCGACCTTCGACTTGGCGGAGGAGGGCTGTAACCTCTTCGGGGTTTGTGCCGGGATCTTTCGTCAGCCAGTGGAGCATCGCGTCCTCAGAAAGAAAGTGATGACCGACCATGGCGAAGACGAGGCGTCCATGGTGTCCGATGTCCTGACCGGCGTCGAGAGCATTGAGCAAGTGATCCATCATGGGCTCGTTGCGGAGCGCGGCGAGGACCTGGTTCTCGTTGTCCTCACCCGCATCGGACGCGTCGCCCGGTTGAGCATCGGCCGCGCGGTGCTCGCTGGGCTTGGAGACCGGCTGTGGTTTTGCACTCTCAAGCGCTTCCAGTCGCTGTTCGAGTTGCTCGGCACGTCGCTCGGCTTTTTCGGCGCGCAGTTCGGCATCGCGGAGTTCTTCTGGAGTTGCTGTGGGATTGGATACAGAGGTGCGTGACATGGAGCTGCTCTCCTTCGCTTTTTCTTTGCCTTCAGATGCGGTAGAGGGCGAAGGGTGTTGCACCGGAAAGTGCGGGCAAATGGAGAGCGGGTTAAAACGAGCCGTAGCGGATGTCGGGGGGAGCGGGATGCTTCGAAAAAGCGGCCCAAAAATTAGAGGCGGGCCGGTCGGTTATGGGAGTGGAAGGATTTCCCAAAACCGACTGCCCGCTGGACCCTGAACCGGGTCTAGGTGGTATGTTTAGTTTAGGCTTGTTTCGCGGGAAATCAAGCCCTTTCTAGGAATAGATTCCCGAATCGTGACAGCAGTCACAAGACCCTCCCACATGACGCCATGTGGCGTTGACCGTGAGGGTTTGCCCCTGATAAAAGTAGGTGTTCTACCTCTCCGGAAAGACCCTGTCTGCCTGAGTTAATCGAAAACAAAGCATGGAAGATATTGTTCAACAAGTCGGTGCGCTCCTGCTCGGTGCGGTTCCCACAATTCTGCTTTTTGTGGTGCTGGTAGCGGCCTATCAACTGCTGGTGCAGGGACCGCTGAATCGTGTGCTGGCTGAGCGCCGTGCGCGAACCGAAGGCGCCGTCGAAAACGCGCACAAAGCCATTGCCGATGCCGAAGCCAAAGCTGCGGAGTATACGGACAAGCTGCGGCTGGCGCGAGCCGAGATTTTCAAGATGCGGGAGCAGCGGGCAAGGCAGCGGAATGCGGAACGCGAGGCGGCTCTCGACGAGACGCGAAAGGCTGCCGGATCGAAGGTCGCCCAGGCTCGTACGGAAATCGAGACGGAAACCGAACGTGCCCGGCAGGGAATTCAGGGATCTGCGGGGGAGTTGGCAAATCAGGTGGTTCGAGCGGTGCTTCCGCTTGCTGCCGGGAGTTCCCGTTGAGAGTTTCCGTGAGACGTCTTCGAATTGAATCGCGAATTCTGGGAGCCATGCTGCTCTGCTTGCTGACGGTGTTCTCGGCAGCGCCGCGCATGGTGATGGCGCAGCAGCATCCTGAGCCGGCAGCACAGCCCTCGATTGAGACCCCGGCGGAAGAGGCGAAAAATCCGCCACACACGCCGGCGCAAGAGAACGCAGAGGAAAACAACGATCAGTACCGGCATGCACCGATCGTCGAGTCGCTGGCGAAGCTGATGCACATGGATGTAGAGACAGCGGCGCGGACGTTCGAAATCTTCAACGTCAGCGTGGTGGTGCTTGGCATCGTTATTCCGCTGATTCGCATTATGCCGCGCCTCCTCCGCAGCCGTACGCAGAAGATTCAGGTCGACATGGAGAGTGCGCGCAAAACGACCGAGGATGCGAACCGGCGTCTGAGCGCAGTGGAGGCAAAGCTCACGAGCCTCGACAATGAGATTGCAAGGTTCCGCTCGGAAGTTGAAGAGCAGATTGCGCAGGATGAACAGCGCGGCAAGGCGGCCCTTGAAGAAGAACGCACGCGCATCGTCGCTTCCGCCGAGGCGGAGATCAACGTTGCTGCGGCGCAGGCGAAACGCTCTCTGCGGCACTTTGCGGCAGATCTGGCAATCGACCAGGCAGTAAAGCAACTGGTGCTGACGCCGGAGACAGATCGGGCGCTGATCGCGCAATTTGTCAACGAAGCCGGCCAGGACGGAATGAATGGCGGAGGGAGAGGCTGATGGCCGCGGCATTTGCAGCTCGGTACGCTCGCGCTTTCGCTGACGTCGTGGCATCGGCAAAGCTGGATGCGGCGGCGATTGACAGCCAGTTCAATGACTTCCTGGCGACCTGGGACGGCAGCAAGGAGCTGCGTGAACTGTTTATCAATCCGGCAGTTCCAGCGGCCCAAAAGGTTGGGATTCTCGATAAGCTGAACGGAAAAATGGGGCTGCAAAGGGAGCTGCGCAACCTGATTGCGGTGTTGATCAACAATGATCGCATCGGTGAAGTGCACGAGGTTGCAGTCGCATGGCGGTTGGAGATGCAGGAGCGCCTCGGAATTCGGCAGGCAGAGATCGTCACGGCTCGGCAGTTGAATGAGGGAGAACGTGCGGAACTTGTAGCTGGGGTTGGAAAACTGGCGGGTTCGCGGGTTGAGCCGACATTCAAGCTGGACCCACAGATTATCGGCGGCACCGTAGTGCGGATCGGGTCGACAGTGTGGGATGGCTCGGTTCGCGGGCGGCTTGAACGGTTGAAAGAAGCGTTGATTGCGGGCTGAAGACGCAACCGGGGTCAGGGTTCAGAGATCAAGGATCAAGGTTAGATGAACCGGGCCATGAGATTCATAAGTTTGGAAGTGCGCGGAACAGAACAAGGATTTGTAAAGGAGTCGGCGATCAAGAATTGGGTGGTTGCGGATTGGTACTTTTGAGAACCGATCCATAAACCCTGATCCCTGATCCCTGAGGAACGAAATGGCTCAGATCAAAGCAGACGAGATTACACAACTACTGCGCGAGCAGATCGCGAATTACGACTCGAAGGTTCAGGTCGACGAAGTCGGGACGATTACTTCGCTGGGCGACGGCATTGCGCGCCTGCATGGACTCGACAAGGTGATGGCTGGCGAACTGCTGGCCTTCCCGCATGGGATTGCCGGACTGGCCCTCTCGCTTGAAGAGGACCAGGTGGGCGCCGTGGTTCTGGGCGACTACACCGAAATTCGTGAAGGCGACGAGGTGAAGCGGACCGGCAAGATTCTGTCAGTGCCGGTGGGCGAAGCGATGATCGGGCGCGTTGTGAACGCTCTGGGTGCGCCGATTGACGACAAGGGCCCGATTGCAACCACGCAGACGAATCCCGTTGAGCGCCTGGCGCCGGGAATCATCGACCGGCAGGGCGTTCGCGAGCCGATGGCGACTGGTTTGAAGGCCATCGATGCGATGATTCCGATTGGCCGTGGACAGCGCGAGCTCATTATCGGCGATCGGCAGACCGGCAAGACGGCCGTGCTGCTCGACACCATCATCAACAATGCCAAGAACGATCTGATCTGTATTTATTGCGCGATCGGTCAGAAGCGTTCGTCCATTGCGCAGGTTGTGCAGACGCTGACCGAAGCAGGAGCGATGGGCCACACCATCATCGTGGCCGCATCCGCATCGGAGCCGGCCCCGATGTTGTATCTCGCGCCTTATGCCGCCACCGCGATCGGCGAGTACTTCCGCGACAACGGCAAACACGCGCTGGTGATGTACGACGATTTGTCAAAGCACGCGATGGCCTACCGCGAAATTTCGCTGCTGCTGCGGCGTCCCCCGGGCCGGGAAGCATACCCGGGCGACGTGTTCTACCTGCACTCTCGCCTGCTCGAGCGGTCATCGAAGCTGAGCGAGAAGCGCGGTGGCGGATCGCTGACGGCTCTCCCGGTCATTGAAACGCAGGCAGGCGACGTCTCGGCATACATTCCGACGAACGTGATTTCGATTACGGACGGACAGATCTTCCTGGAAACCGATCTCTTCAACTCCGGTGTGCGTCCGGCTGTGAACGTGGGACTTTCGGTTTCGCGCGTCGGATTCTCTGCGGCGATCAAGGCGGTAAAGCAGGTTGGTTCGACGCTGAAGCTGGATCTGGCACAGTATCGCGAACTGGCCGCATTCGCGCAGTTCGGTTCCGATCTCGATCCGCTGACGCAGAAGCAGCTCAATCGCGGTCAGAGGTTGACGGAACTCCTGAAGCAGCCGCAGTTCCATCCGCTGACCTGGCAGCAGCAGGTAACGATTCTGTTTGCCGGTACGCAGGGATATCTCGACGATCTTGACGTTGCCGACATCCGTGCGTTTGAAGACGGCCTGCACAAGTATTTCGCGAGCGCGCAGACGGCATTGATGGACGACATGACCAAGAAGAAGCAACTGGATGACGATGTCCGCAACCGGCTGCATGCGGCGATGAAAGAGTACAAGGCGAACTTCCTGGCAGAATTACAGACCGCGAAGGCGTAGCAACCTATGGCGAACGTACTGGATCTACGGCGGCGTATACGCAGCGTGAAGAACACGCGGCAGATCACCAAGGCCATGAAGATGGTCTCGGCGGCGAAGCTGCGTCGCGCTCAGGAGCGGGCGCTGGCGGCTCGCCCCTACGCGAAGATGATCACCAGCGTACTGGAGTCGCTGACGCGGCGCGTCGATATCTTCGACGAGGAGACGGGTAATCTGCGGCACCCGTTATTTGCTACGCGTCCTGAGAAACGGGTATTGATTGTCGTGATCAGCGGCGACAAGGGCTTTGCGGGCGCGTTCAACGCCAACATCACGAAAACCGCGTTCCAATTCATCACTGGTAACCCCGACCGCGAAATCGACGTTGAGGCCATCGGCCGCAAGGGACGCGACCTGCTTCGGCGCAGGTTCCCGATTGCGACCTACATCGAGCAGACCGATGAGAATGGCGGCAAACGCCAGGTTCGCAACGAGCGCAAAGGCAAGATCGAAATCACAGGCGATCATCCGGGGATGCTGCTGAAGCTCGAAGCGCGCCGCGTCTTCGAATTGGCACAGAGCATCATCTCGCGCTATGTGCATGAAGAGATCGACGCAGCGTACATCGTCTACAACGAATTCAAGTCGGTGATTTCGCAACGGCTGGTGGTCGAGCGCCTCCTCCCGATCCTCGAGATCGGAAAATCGCAGATCACCGAGGCGGAAGAGCCCACGGCGGAGCAGCGGGAACGCGCGGCGCATGCGGCCATGAGCGCGGGCATCACGCTCGAAGAACCGGATACTGAAGAGGCCGACGAGGAAGCAAAGAAGTTTGGCACGGCCAACGTGGACTATATCTACGAACAGCCGGCAGAAGAACTGTTCAACGGATTGCTCCCTCAATACGTCTCGGCGATGCTGTATCACGCAATGACGGAGTCAGTGGCTGCGGAACATGCCGCGCGCATGACGGCAATGGATTCGGCGACCAACAACGCGTCGGACATGATCGACTCGTACACGCTGGAGATGAACCGAGTGCGGCAGGCGGCGATCACCAAGGAAATTATCGAGATTGTTTCGGGGGCGGCGGCGGTGTAAGTTGCTTGAATTTCGTATCCCAGGTCTCCAAAAGCGTGAAACCTAGGGCACCCGGCACCGAGCACAAAGTTTGGATTTGAGAAGGCAAAGAGAATGGCAGAAAACATTGGCAAGGTGATTCAGATTTCTGGTCCAGCGGTGGACGTGCAGTTTGAAGAGGCGACGATGCCGCCGATTTTCCAGGCGCTGCGCGTAACCAGCGATGGCTTCAATGTGCCGGATCCCATCAACGTCGTCCTCGAAGTGCAGCAGCACCTGGGCGAGGGGCGCGTTCGCACTGTGGCCATGGAAGCAACCGACGGCATGGTGCGCGGCATGAAGGCGATTGACCTTGGCGGCCCGATTCGCGTGCCCGTGGGCAAGGAGACGCTGGGCCGAGTGATCAACGTCATCGGAGAACCCGTGGATGAGCTTGGCCCGATCGGCGAGAAACAGCGGAACCCGATTCACCGTCCTGCACCGCTCTTCGACGAGCAGTCGACGCATGAAGAGATGTTCGAGACCGGCATTAAAGTCATCGACTTGATCCAGCCCTTCTTGAAGGGTGGCAAGATCGGCCTGTTCGGCGGCGCCGGCGTAGGCAAGACCGTCGTCATCATGGAACTGATCAATAACGTCGCCAAGAATCACGGCGGCTACTCGGTGTTTGCCGGCGTGGGCGAGCGTACGCGCGAAGGCAACGACTTGTGGACCGAAATGACCGAGTCCGGCGTGATCAAGCCGGGCAAATTTCAGGAATCGAAGTGCGCGCTGGTGTACGGCCAGATGACCGAGCCGCCGGGTGCGCGTCTGCGCGTGGCTCTCACCGGCCTCACCGTCGCCGAGTATTTCCGCGATGTCGAAGGCTCAGACACCCTGCTCTTCATCGACAACATCTTCCGCTTCACGCAGGCCGGCTCTGAAGTATCGACCCTGCTGGGCCGTATGCCTTCAGCCGTGGGATATCAGCCGAACCTTGCAACGGAAATGGGCGAATTGCAGGAGCGCATCACGTCGACCAACAAGGGTTCGGTAACGTCTGTGCAGGCCGTTTATGTGCCCGCCGACGACTTGACCGATCCGGCGCCGGCGACGACATTCGCGCACCTCGACGCTACAACGGTGTTGAGCCGCCCGCTGTCGGAACTCGGCATCTATCCGGCGGTCGATCCGCTGGCATCCACATCCCGTATTCTTTCGGCGCGCATTGTGGGCGACGAACACTACAACGTGGCGCAGGGTGTGAAGAGGATTCTGCAGCGGTACAAGGACCTGCAGGACATCATCGCCATTCTGGGCATCGACGAACTCTCGGAAGAAGACAAGCTGACGGTAGCCCGCGCTCGCAAGGTGCAAAAGTTCCTATCGCAGCCCTTCCACGTTGCCGAGCAGTTTACCGGCATTCCGGGCGCGTATGTGAAGATTGCGGACACGGTGCGCAGCTTCAAAGAGATTATCGAGGGCAAGCACGACGACGTCCCCGAGCAGGCCTTCTATATGAAAGGCGGCATCGAGGAAGTGCTCGAGACGGCCGAGAAGCTGAAGCAAACGGCGTAGACCTAGGGATCAGGTTTCAGTGTTCAGGGTTCAGATTGCTGTCGATTCGTTCTGATCCCTGATCCCTGACATTGATCTTTGGTGACCAAAGGGAGCCTATGGCTGACGAATCGAATTCGCTGCGAGTCCGGCTGGTGTCGCCGGAACGTGTTTTGTTTGACACCACGGCGGATGCCGTTGAGCTGCCGGCGAAAAGTGGCTACATGGAGGTGCTCTACGGGCACGCTCCACTGATGGCCGAGCTGGGCGCGGGCGACGTGCGGCTGCACGGCGGCCGCGAAGGCGGCGAGCAGATATACAACGTGAGCTGGGGATTTGTGGAGGTCCTGCCGGACCGGGTCACGATTCTTGCTAACGATGCTTTGAAGCCAGAAGAGATCGATGTGCAGCGGGCGCAGCAGCAGCTTGATCGCGGCCAGAAGGAGTGGCAGGAGGCCGGCGACAGCGAAGAAAAGTACGCCGAGGCGCTGCACCGGATTGCCGAAGCAGAAGCCAAATTGGCTACGGCCCACGAAAAGTAACAGGGGTTCCGCACCCGCAGAGCGGAAGAAAGACGAAGGCCCGGCTCGAGAGAGTTGGGCCTTCGTGCGTTTGAGGCTATTGAGGCTGAGGTGAGCCAGGTGCTTCCGCCGTTTCCCCTTCAAGAATCCGCGAAGTAACGTGGGTCTTTTCGAACTCGCGGTTTTCGGCGTTCAGGAAGATCTGGCGATGGAAAAAATAAAGGACGTGGATCTTGAATTCTGTCGAGAAGGTGACTGGGAACCATAGGCCATCTGACTGTGGAGCATACGTAACGGTGAAGCCCAGGCCGGGAACATTGGTGCCGAGCAGGGTTCGAACGGCGAAAGGGATTTTCCGGGCCATTGCGGTTGTGACAAGGACGGGTTGGAAGGCGGTGGTGTCGATGTAGGCGTCGCCGCTCCAGCCGAAGTCGTCCTTATTTTTGGGTCGAAAAGTGATATGAAAAACATCGCGGCTGTTGAGGCGTTCGCGGCCGATCATGCGAAACAGGTAGTCGGCCTGATTCTTCGATGTGAGCGGGAACAAGCGGGCGTTGATGCCGTCTTTCGATTTGTCGTGGATCAGGTTTGTCCGCATGTTCTCGACGATGTCACGATCGATGGTTTCGTCGCTGTCGGGATCGAAGATGGGATCTTGGTCTTTCTTTTTGTCTTTCTTCTTAACGGACTGCTGTTTTGCCTTAGCATCCAACTGTGCGTTGTCTGGGTTTTTTGTTCGTTTCTGATCCCCTTCGGCCGCCTTTCGCTTCTCTTCGTCGCTGAGCAGCAGTTTGTCGTAGCTCACGTACTTCTTGTTTTTGAGCATACGTCCATCGACTTTGAGCAACTGTTCATGCGTACCGTCGGCCGCCGGAGTGAACCGATAATCCGTGATCTCTTCGCAGAGGACGGTCTTACCTTTTCGCGACGACATGCGCGCGTGCTGCACGTAGACGTAGTGGGTGCGCTCGGCATCAGAGGCGTCCTGGTTCGCGGCCACGCGACTCATCACAGACTCAGCGGAGGGAAGATTATCTTGCGATGAAGGAGCGTGCTGCGGAATGCATACGGAAGCAGATAGAGCGAGGGGCGAAAGCAGCAAAATGAGGCGGTAGGTCACGATCACCTCTGAAGAGGGGTTCAAACTCAGGCAAATTCTGTACGAATCCAGGCTTGTCCTGCCCCTCTGTGACACTTAATCTCGGAATGAGTTGCGGGCCGCAGAACGTTTGTGACGAATGGTTCGGCCGGATATTTGCGTGCACCTTTCATGAGTAAAGCTCCAAGTGATTCGCGGCGGTCAATCTGAACTCCCGATGTGAGGATCAGGCGTTCATGAGTGTGATCAACTCGGCGGTGCTGACGGTGCGATCAAGAAACGTGAATTCACCCGCTTCCCGAATCTCTCTGATCGCGCTTAGAAAACCAGTCATTGCGGCGCGATAGAGCGAGGTGGAAAGACTGATCCGCCTCACACCAGCTGCGGCCAGATCACGAATGGGAAAGGATTTGCGCGGGATGCCGACCATGAAGTTTATTGGCCTGGACACTGCGGAGCAGAGCTCACGGACCGAGGCGATATCAGGAAGGCCTGGTGCGAAGAGCACGGGTGCGCCAGCCTTCTCGAATGCCTGAAGACGCAAAATCACGGCATCCAGCGATGCGGGGTCATACATCAATCCGTGCGCTCGAGCTGTCAGCATGAAAGGGAACTCTGCCACATTTGCAGCTTCAACACCCGCCGCGATTCGCTCAACGGACAAGTTGAAGTCGAACAAGGGGTGCGCAGGATCCCGGGTGCTGTCTTCAATCGTGCATCCTGCCAGACCTGCTTCTGCCGCCTGTCTCACTGTTTCGGCCACGTCCTCGGGTTTATCGCCAAAGCCTTTCTCCAGGTCAGCCGAAACCGGCACGTCGGTTGCGTCGGCGATCATCTTCGCATGCGCAATCGCTTCGTCGCGCGTCAGCTCGCCATCTCTTCGACCGAGAGCTGCCGCCGCTGCAGCGCTTGACGTTGCCAGGGCTTGAAAGCCCGATGCCGAAAGAATGCGGGCAGTCCCTATATCCCATGGATTTGGAATGATGAAAGCCGGGCCATCGTGCAGTTCCTTGAAGCGGATTGCCTTTTGCGCAATTTTGCCGTCCATTGTGAAACTCCGGGATGTTTCATCCATGCTGAGGTTGATTGCCGAGAACCTGTTCAAGTCCGAAAAAGATTTTCAGACCCGAACTCCTGGCGAATTCCACAAGTTCATCGGCTCCGGCCGAGATCCCCGGAATGCGCAAGACGGCGTCGCAGCGACGCAGAATGCGCTCCGTGAGCGGAGTGAGGATCTCGTTGTAGACACGGTCGCCTGGTTGTTTCGATCCCGCGTCTCGCATCAGCGGCAAGCCCAACCACTCGCCGATGACGGGAATATGTCCTGCGCGAAAAAGCGGGAGGGCGCAGGCCTCCATCCGGCGAAGGTTTTGCAGCATGAGTTGAGAATCGTCTCCTGTGCCGGTGCGATACGGTCCTACGATCAGGATCATCATGGGTGGGTTGGCCATGGCGAGAGTATAGAAGGCGGCATGGATGTGGTTTGTCACCGAAAGACTAGGAGCGCAGGACTGGATAAACATCTTGCAAGCGGCGGATGTATACGATTACATTTGGTCGTTCAGGTGAAACAATATGAATTCCTGTCTCTTCGTTCGAGCGGCAGATTTTTGTCGAATTGCCGCGTGCATTCTGGCGATTACCGCCGGTACTCAAGCCTTCTCTGCGGACGCTCCAAAGCTGGTTCAAAAAGACGGCCGTTACACGTTTCTGGTTGATGGCCGGCCGTTCCTGATTCTTGGCGGTCAGATCCACAACTCGAGCGGATGGCCGAGCGAACTCCCTCAGGTCTGGAACTCCATGGCCGCGCTTCATGCAAACACGATCGCGGCGCCGGTCTACTGGGAACAGCTTGAGCCCCAGCAGGGAAAGTTTGACTTCACGAACGTCGATGCCATCGTTGAAGGGGCCCGCGCGCATAATCTGCACGCCGTCATCCTTTGGTTTGGAACATGGAAGAACGGCAACATGCACTACGTTCCAGCGTGGGTGAAAGCGGACTCTACGCGATTCCCGCGCGTTATCCGTGCGGACGGAGAGCCGATTGACGTTCTTTCGCCTATATCTCGCGACACGCTTGAGGCGGATAAAGCGGCATTCACCGCGCTGACGCACCACCTAAACCAGATTGACGGAGAGCAGCACACTGTCATTCTCATTCAGATTGAGAACGAGTCAGGCAACGTTGGAAGCGTGCGCGACTACTCGGCGAAGGCCAACAAGGAATTTAGCGGCGATGTTCCTGCAGACCTGCTGGCTGCAGCAGGTAAGCAGCGCGGTACGTGGAGCCAGGTCTTTGGCAACGAGGCTGATGAGATCTTTCAGGCTTACCACCAGGCGAAATACATCGACGAAATCGCGGCGGCAGGGAAGCGCGAGTTCAACATTCCCTATTACATCAATGTTTGGATTGATTATCCGGCGGCTCAACTTTCGCAGCGGCAGATTCCACAGCCTGGCATCGGATATCCCAGCGGCGGCGCGGTGCAAAAGCTGGTTGGTCTCTGGCGCAAACTTGCTCCGTCCATCGACATGATCGGGCCAGACATCTACAGCGATGATTCGCAGTTCTATCGCGAAACCATGGCCGCGTACCTCCGTCCCGACAATCCTCTCTGGATCCCGGAGACAGGACGCAGCGACAGCTTTGCCAAGTTCTTCTTCTATGCGCTCGGAGATGGCGCTATAGGGTTTTCTCCGTTTGGCGTAGACCAGAGCGGCTGGAACATTCTTGGCGATGAGGCCTGGACAGCGCATGCGCGGAACTATGCACTCATCGGCCCCATGGATCGGGAGATTGCGCAGCTGGAATCAGACGGGAAAGTGAAGACCGCTGTGGAAGAGCCGGGCGAGGCCACGCAGGAAATTGATTTTGGGGCATGGAAGGCGACAGTGGCCTTCGGATTCCCGCAAAATGATGGGCGTCGCGCGCCGGGCACGAAAGATGCGCATGGCGCTGCACTCGTCGCGCAAATTGGTCCCGATGAGTTTCTGGTTACCGGTGTCGATGCGAGCGTGGTGTTTCATCTGCCCAACAAACCAGCGTGGATCCACAGCGAGATTCTTACGGCAGAACAGGGAAGCTATGACAACGGCCAATGGAAGCCCGTTCGCCTGTGGAACGGCGATGAGACCGATCGCGGGCTCTGCTTCTACGACAAGCCGACGGTAGTACGCGTGAAGATGCAACGCTTCTGAATGGAGAGACGCTAACCATTTCGGACGAATTCTGGGCGGTTAGTCCCAGCCTTCGTCATCTCCAATTGGCATTCCCGGCGGAGCTTCGATAGCTTTTGCCGGCACAAATTTCTGTGGGTCTTTGTCGAACCTATCCAGCCGGTCGATCATCGCCGCACGATGGATTGCCTCGGCCAGATCCTGCGGCATTGGAGTTGACTTCCACTGCTTCAAGACATCGCGAAGATGCCAGAGGGCAATTGCGCGCGCCTGGCTCAATGCGGAAGGATCAATCGCGAGCGCGATCTGAGCCTCAAGAGCGCGGAATTCCACAGCGCGCTCCACTTCCGAGGACATGGTATGTCCACCTTCGGGTCTCTCCGCCACCGTCGCAGATATTGCCTCCATCATTTCCCGCAGCGATGTCGAACCCGGCACGCGCATGTGGTATTCGATGATTCGGCTTGCGCGCTGGGGATCGAGCAGCACCTTCAAGGTAAGATCTGCCGCCGATTCTGCCGCCGCAACAGGATCGAATGTCAGTCCCGTATGCGCGGGGAGCGACTCCTTCGTACGCGGGTAACCGGGAGGTACGGGGGGCAGGAGTTTCAGGATAGGTTCCGGCAGAGTGAGCGTCTCCGGGGCCAACGTCTTCAGCACTGCCGTAAGAGCAGCCTTCTGCTGTTTGGGATCGACCACTGACGGTTCGGGTAATTCATCCCCGCGCTGGTTATACCGGTAGTCGAGTCCTGCAATCTCCTTGATCGCTGCTTCAGTCTGATAACGATGATAGAGATAGAGCGGAACCAACGTTTTCTCTAACTCCGCCATTGGTGTTCCCGGTTTGATTGCATTCTCGCCGAAGTTCCTGAGTGCAACCGCACGCACTGCGAGTACGCGATCCAACTCCGCTGCAGGATCTTCGCCGTTGTCCCACAGGTGTGCCCGCGGATGTGCCGAGCCGGACGGTCGTGCATCCTCATCCGTCATGAATACCTGGCCTGCCTTATCCGCATCAGACAAGATCTTCGTGAGCTCCGCACTCTGGGCATCAGCACTTGTGCCATTGGGAAACTCACGGTAGCCATAGTTGATTGCAACTTTGTCCCAGTCGCCGATTCCGGCAGAGTATGCGTGAGAGGTGTCGACTCGGCCAGCACTATCCAGGGTGATCAGCGGGTGTGGATAGTCCATTACGCTGTCGCCCTGTTTCACGGTTGATGCGGCGAAGTTGTGTTCAAGCCCGAGTGTGTGACCAGTTTCATGCGCTGCAAGTTGGCGGATTCGCGCCAATACCAACTGCAGCATAGGATCGTCAGCCGGCTTCTTTCCATTTGCATATGGCGATAGCAGTGCTTCAGCTATCAGATAGTCCTGCCGCGCCCTCAGAGACCCCAGCGTCACGTTGCCCTTGATGATCTCGCCCGTGCGCGGATCGGCAATTACAGAACCGTAGCTCCACCCGCGCGTGTAGCGATGGACCCACTGAATGATGTTGTAGCGAACATCCATCGGGTCGGCGCCTTCCGGCAACAGATCCACTCGGAATGTTCCCTTGGCCCACCCCGCAGCCTGAAATGCTTCGTCCCACCAGCGCGCACCCTCCAGCAGTGCGCTTCGCACCGGTTCCGGAGCGCCGCGATCGACGTAGTACTGAATCGGTGTCACCGCCCTGCAGTTCACCGTACACTTCGGGTCCTGCTTCAAAAGCCGGTGACGGACGAGGAACAGTTGATCCAGCGGCTCGCCGAGCGGAGCGGTGTAGTCGCGATAACGATTCGCAAAAAAACCGGCACGGGGAACAAATCGCCGGGGTACAAACCCTGCTCCTGGCAACTCGACAAACGACGTGCGCTCGCGAAGGGTCATCGCATGCGGATCCGGGGTGACGTCGCCAACGAATTCGCCGGTGGGAGGCGCATCCGTCACAAAGGTCAGTTTTGCTTCGACCTCTGTATTCTTCGGGAAGGCCTTCGTATCATCGAGCGCGATCGATGAGCGGGAAGCGTCTACACGATACGATCCTTGCTTCAGCCGCGTCAGCGTCTCGGCAACACCGTGAGCATCGTGCAGAAAGAAGTCCGTTGCATCGACGAGCACTGCTCCATCGCTCGATTCGGCTGCCACCGTGAATCCCCAGAGCACCGACTCTGCAAATGACTGGCGTACGGCAAGCTGCTCATCCTTGTCATCGCTCGATGTTCGAAACGAGAGGTTCGGCTGCACCAGCAGCACTTTCGGGCCAATGCGCTCAAAATGCACGAGCCTGCCTTCAGAGACCTGGCCGCGATCAAGCCCCAGGTCGTTCGATCCGGTGCCGAAAGGGAGGGAAGTGACGTAGAGGTAGTCGCTGCTTTTGCCATCCGCACCGATCTGCGGAATCTCCATGTACACGTGTCCACTTTTCGCGTCCCAATCTAGCGGAATCAATCCATCCAGGTGTTTCATGCCCGCGGTCTTATCGCGAAGAGTCGGGACCGCCGCAGTGTCTTTCACGGGCGTCTGTGCCACTCCGACAACCGCCAGCAGGGAACCGAAGCTAAACACAAAAAGAGGAAGCTTGCGCATTCCTCCTTCTATCACGCCAGCGTCAGTTGGGTGTGTGGTTCAGGTGGCAATTGGCTGGCAATATAGTCATCCATCGGCCGGTCTCAGGGCCGCATCGAAACCGAACTGCCATCATCGCATCGTTTTCAGATCTACCGGGTCCATATCCGCGTAATCCTGATTTTCTCCACCCATACCCCAGCAGAACTTGTAGGCCTGAGTTCCTACACCGGCGTGAATCGACCATCCCGGCGATATCGCCACCTCGCGATTCGACATTACAAGATGGCGCGTCTCTTCAGGCGGGCCCATCAGGTGGAAGACCCGCGCACTTTCCGGCACATCGAAATACAGGTACAGCTCCGACCGGCGCATGTGGGTGTGAGCCGGCATCGTATTCCAGGTGCTGCCCTCGTGCAGATGCGTCACCCCCATCACGAGCTGACAGCTTTTCGCGCCGCCTGTGTGGATGTACTTGTAGATAGTCCGCCGGTTGCTGGTCGTTGCTGCGCCAATCTCTGTTGGTTGAGCGTCAGCCTTCTTCACCAACGTAACCGGGTACTCCGTGTGCGCCGGGTAGCTCAGGATGTAGAACGCCGCCGGGTCTTGTGCGTTGTTTGACTCAAACCGGATCTCAGCGTTACCGCGTCCGATATAGAGAAGGTCCAAGTTCTGGAGCTCATAACGGGTGTTGCCGACTCGAATCGCACCGGGGCCGCCGATGTTCAGCGCACCCACTTCACGTCGCTCGGTGAAATATTGGGCTCTCAGCTCCGGGCTGCTGGTCAATGTAAGCGGATCCTGCAAGGGCGAAGCGATCCCGACGACCGCGCGGTCCAGATCAACATAGCTCAGTCGGACCTCCCCGGGTTGCCATAGTCCGTCGGCGAGGAAGCACTCTCGCAGTTCCTGCGTCGTCATTCGCGGATATCTGATGGAATCTGAAATCAGGATTGTCTTCATCGAACTCCCAAGCGAGCGCGTCAAAGCTCTCGGCTAAGCCATGTCCAGAATAATCCCCATATTTCTGATAAGCAGCGAGAACAGTTCCGGGCGGATCGTGCATGCTTGATGTGGGCCTCAGAAATAGGCTGTTGTTCACGATATGCAACCATAACTGTCAAAAAATCCATCAAATCAATTACATAGCCGTAAGCGCCGTCTGCACCTGACGGTCGGCCCCGCATCGTGCTGTGATTCTGAAAGGAGCGGCAGTATGAGCACCAATGTCCACGCGCATCGAGCACATCCAATTCCAACCGCCCGTAAATCGGCTGATCACAAGGGTGCTCGGACCCCGCGTGGCTCGTTCGCTCAACTGTCCAGTGTTGCTTCGTGCTGGGTAGGATCCAAGTGGGCCTTTTCGGCTGCAGTTCTTATCGTGATTATCTGGGCTGCGACGGGGCCTATCTTCCACTATTCGGATACATGGCAACTTGTCATCAACACCGGCACGACCATTGTGACCTTTCTAATGGTCTTTCTTATCCAGAACACACAGAACCGCGACGCCCAGGCGATTAATCTGAAGTTGAACGAACTGATTCTATCGATTGGAGCCGCCAGCAATCAGATGATGGACATCGAGAACCTGAGCGATAAGGAGTTAAGCGACCTCCACCAGCGCTACGAGAGGATCCGCGATGAGTGTGTACGACGGAACGAGCGTAAAAAGCAGTGAACGACGACGGCACCGGCTCCATTCCGGTCTTCGGTGAGTTAACCGGCCTGACGAAGGCGCAATCTTCGCCTCTTCTTCTCCAAAGGCATCTACTTACCCCTGGGTGTACGATCCGCCCGGTTGGTGCATCTTACTCATTGATGCGCTACTGCGTTTCGTACGGTCGATCTGTGTTCGTTTGCGGTCGCGGTTCAATCCGCGGTGCTGCTGTTGCTGCTTTGCTTTCTTGCGCATTGTGCGCTTCGCAGGCACAATCAACTCCCGCACAATCAACACCTTCAGTCATGCCGCCCCAGCGCGTTGCCGCAGGGCAACAGTCGTCTGCTGCAATCCAAAGTGATCCGCGCCGGCCTGAGACCCAGCCGGACCTGGCTGTGGATCGAGACCCTATTCCTTCGCCCGATCCCGAACCGGTTGCGGAGACCGCGGGCGCGAACACTCCCAATACTCCAGCAAAAGCCGGGGAGATCCAGAAGGGGCAAAATGGCGTTTACACGCTGCACGAAAATGTTGATGAGGTTTTGCTCAGTTGCACGGTGATCGATGAGAAGGGTCACCCGGTTGAAGGACTGACGCAGGCAGACTTCCGCGTATGGGAGGATCGAGTTCCTCAGCGGGTGAGCTCATTCCGCCACCAGGATCAGCCGGTTTCGATCGGCCTCCTGATTGATAATTCGGGCTCGATGCGCGACAAGCGCACAGCGATCAACAATGCTGCACTCAACCTCATGCGCGAGTCAAACCACCAGGACACGGCATTTGTCGTCAACTTTAACGATCGTGCCTATCTGGACCAGGGATTCACGACAGATCTGGTCGCACTCAATCGCGGACTCTCCCATTTCGATTCAAAGGGCACTACGGCGCTTTACGATGCAGTCGCCGCGTCCGCCGACGAGCTGGCGAAACACGCGAAATATCCCAAGCAGGTTCTGCTGATCGTGTCTGACGGCGCCGATAATGCGTCGCACTTATCGGAGCAGAAGACTATTCAGCGCGTGCAGGAGCTTAGCGGTCCGGTGGTCTACTCCATCGGATTGCTGTACGACGCGGACCAACGCGAGTACCAACGCGCTCATGAAGCACTGCAGACTCTCTCTGACGACACCGGAGGGATTGCCTACTTCCCAGGATCATTGGAAGAAGTGAATTCGATTGCTTCTGACGTGGCCCGGGATATCCGGAATCAGTACACGATCGGCTACCACTCAACGAAGTCCGCAAGCCTGGGTGGCTTCCGGATGGTGCATGTTGAGGCTTACGGGAAAAAGGGCACAAAGCTGATCGTCAGAACGCGCCGCGGATACTACGCGAAGCCCAATACACCTAATCAGACGGCACAGAGCACGCCGAAGCCGGAGTAGTCGGCTCGGCAACAACACCACACCCAACCTCATCTCAACGTGCAGTGTGAGAGCGGAGTGACGCATACGTACGTCAAACAGCCTGCCGTCCTTTCTCGTGATCGGAAGCGCTTCGCTCCGCTAGACGGATTGCGAGGGGTAGCCATCGCCGCAGTCTTCTGCTTCCACTACCGGGTTGAACCGCACTCGCCCGGAGAATGGGGCTGGGTCGGCGTGGATCTGTTCTTCGCGCTTTCCGGATTCCTGATTACTGGGATTCTCTTCGACAGCCTGGGCGAACAGCACTACTTTAAAAACTTCTATATCAGGCGCGCACTGCGGATCTTCCCTTTGTATTGGGGGCTCTGGTGCGTGCTGCTGGTTTTCATGTTCGCGCAGGGCCGGTTTGAACTCGGCTTCCTCGCATGGCCGGCTTATCTAGGAAACTACCTCGGATCGTTTGCGCTCCATGCCGGAATCAATCATGAACATTTCAACCGTCTGCCCGCGGCAGTTCACATTGCACAGGAGAAGCTTCGAATCCAGGTCGGGCCGTACTGGTCATTATGCGTTGAAGAGCAGTACTACCTTACGTGGCCTCTGGTGGTCTGGCTAGTCCGGCGGCGCGAACGGCTCCTCGCAATCTGCTTCGCCATCATGGCACTCATCTTGATACTGCGCGTTGTACTGCACGCTTATTTGCCGCCAGCCTGGGTGCAACACAACGAAGTTTACTTCTGGACTCTGACGCGGGCGGACTCACTGCTCGCCGGATCGGCACTGGCTCTCTGGGTGCGCAGGCCCGGCGGCGTGGATCACCTCCGGACGGGTCCTATAGCGGCCGGAACCTTAGCTTCTGTTGCCGTACTTGGGCTCGCGGAGTGGCGGTGGGGTTTGTTTCATGATGTTGCCTTCGCGGGGTGGATGCAGACGTGGGGTCTAACGGCTGTAGCAGCATTTTCGGTCGGCGTTCTGGCGTTGAGCTTGCGATCGAGATGGCTGGAGCAGATCCTCACCTTGAAACCGCTCCAGCAACTCGGACGCGTGAGCTACGGCTTCTACGTCTTTCATCTGCTCTTCTGGGACTGCGACCGCATCGTAATCGACGCCACGAAGCCTGGAGTTCCGGCCTGGGTCGTTCATGCCGCGGTATTCGCCTGGGTCTGGCTTTTGAGCTGGGCTAGCTTCCGCTGGTTGGAGGCCCCGTTTCTGCGCCTGAAAGATCGGTGGGGCGCTCACCCGGAGAAGGGCATTACAGCATCAGGCAGCGGCGCAGAGAATCAGATTCCTGTTCGCGTCGCGCGTTAAGTGAGCTGCCGGTTCGCTGGACCGAAATGACGATGCGCCTTATGATGACGACTCTTTGACGCCGCAGTGACAATCTTTCTAGCTGACTAACGTATTCAATGAGTCAGGGAATCGAACCGGGCTGCAAGTCTGAGGGCGGTCTTCTGATCGCTCGGATTGCGGGAATATCGATAGCGGAGTGTTAGCTGCCAAATTGAAGAAGTTGATTGACAGGATTATGTTGACTTCGCTTTTCAGGAAGCCATTAGCCGGATTCACCTTGCTCTTGTTGCCAGTCGCTCTTCTCGCGGGATGCACAGGTGCGAAGACCGCTTCGGTGGACCGGGTCAATCTCTCCGTAACGGGCCAGACGGTCACGAAGGTGCGCACAACGGGAGATCAGATCATCGTGCTTGAAGAGCGACTGAATTCTATCTTTGAGGACGGTCCACAGCGCACTCTAGAAATACTACAAAGCGACGGACACACGTTACTTCCTTACAGCGCACCGGTGGGATGGTCTGTCATTGACTTCGCTGTACATCCGTCCGGCGATATCTCAGTTGTGTTGACCACGCATACTGAGGTGCGCATCGTGCGTTTGGGCTCGAACGGTGCTGTTCGGAGCGATGTGCTTTTCTCTGACTCCATGGCGTCGCATGATACGTTTTTTGACTACGCGGGTGGTCTGAAAAGCGACACTGCGCTCCAGCCCGCGCTCATGCATGATGCCGCGCGATTGGCGCCCCTCGGCGAGAGCTTGGCGTTGGTGCTGCGCACGGGACGCAACGCGATTGTCGCCTATCGGCTTGATCCTGATGCGAACGGCGGTTACACCCGTTCGTGGCGAACACTCGTTGAGCCTGGCAGCTCGATCCTTTTAGAAGGGATAACGAACGGCACCTTCGACGTATTCGGACAACTCCAAAATCATCTAAGAATATATATCGATATTGATTCAGACACTCTCGCAGTTGCCGCAATCAATGCTCCCGAGAGGAACTTCACGTTCCGCGCGCATTCGGAGTACTTCGGAGAGCCGATAGCAGCTTTGAACGGAGTGCTGGTGACGCGTATTGCTGCCGCAGATGGCCGTCGACTCGGAAGCACGGCGATCGATACTCAAAAGCTCGCCGAGCTGCACGGGGTTCGCGCTACAGCCGACGGATTCATTACCTTCGGCAGAGTCTTATCGGAGGTCCGGACAGATGGAAGCGGCTGGGACGCATTCATAGCAACGATCGGCCTCGACGGCGCCTCTGGTCCATACAGCATTGTCGATGTCGATCGCGGAGATGTCTTCTTTGATGTTGCTGAGTTGCGGAAAGGGGGACTCCTCGCGGTGGGTACTACAGGTTACACTCAAAATCCAACCGGAGCGAGCATCTCGGAAGCTGCTCAGCCGCTGCTCGTTCGTCTCAATGCGGATGGAAGGCTTGCTCAAGATCTCAATTACGTTGGCGGAGCGCGCCACAACCAGCTGACCACAATCGACCCATCCAACGGGAACTGGATTCTAGGGGGTATGGTCAATGGCCCAGGGACGCATTCTGGCGACGCTGACCGCGGCAAGATTTTTGCTGATGGATTTGTGCGGTCGCAATCCGATCTGCAGGTCGAGTGAACTGGGCGCAGGATAGAAGTTGGCCAAATAGAAACGGGGAGGGTTGGTCCCTCCCCGTTCGAGTCAGACGCTTCGGTGCGAATCAGTGCAGGTGGAACTCCACCTCAACCACGATCTGAACAGCCACCGGGTGACCTTCATACATCGCGGGCTTGAAGCGATACTGGCGCACAGCTTCGATTGCCTTCTCGTCAAGGCCCATCCCCAGATGCTTTGTTACATGCACATTCTGCGGATTACCTTGCGCATCGACGATGAGCTGGATCGAGCATGCTCCCTGGAAGCTTGCCTGGCGCGCCTCTTCGGTGAACTCCGGTTGCACGGAGTGAATTACCGAGGGTGCGCTTACGCCGCCGCCAACACTCATCAGTCCGCCGCCGTATCCACCGCCGGTTCCCGCACCGACGCCGGAGCCTTTACCAGCTCCGAAGCCGCCGCCGAGTCCATGGCCAAACGCGCCGCCTGAACCGTTGCCTTGTGAGACAAGCTTGATCTGTGGCGAGTTTGTATCGCCTAGATCTGCCATCTTCGGCTGATCGGGCAGATTTACTGTTGTCGTCGGCTGAATTGCGAGCTTGGGGTTATCGATCTTCAGTTTCGGAGCGCTGAGCTGAACTTTGGAAACCACGACGGGCGGAGTTCCCTTGTTCACCTCAACTGGTTGGTGGATGCCGCCGCCACCGCCGCCATGCACAACCTTGGGAGCCGGCAGAATCTTTGGCGGAGGAGGAGCAGGCGCAAACAGCTTGAAATCGACGTGGCTCATGTTCATTGCGGGCGCAATCACCGGGCGCATGCGCATGCCGAGCCAGAGGATGCCGCCAATAAGGATGACGTGCACGATTGCCGAAATCACTCGAGACTTCGGGTCACGCTCCTTGAGAGCCGTGTCCAGTCCGCCGAATGTTGGGACGGATGTCGGACGCAGTCTCTCCGCTGCGTGCATAGGAACCAGATAAAGAGTGCGTGGCTTCTCCGCCTCATCATCGTGGACATCTACCGCGAGTGATGAACGGTTATACAAAGAACTAGCATTCGAAAAAGGTCGTATCTTCGAATTGGCTTTACGAGATTTCGATCCAAAATCACCCATAAATAATCCCGGCTATGTACGGCTTCCGGCCTCCCCCATGATGAATATTTGCGACCAAAGAAGCGTTTCGCTTACAAGCCTGAGCCGAATAAATCCGGCCCAGGGCTGAGAGTTGAATCACCAGATCCCCTTGTCGCTTCCAGTGATCTTTTGGCCTACCAAAGCCGCCGTGGCCAGCCAAGGCAGCAGGCTCAGACGGGCTCCACTGTGGATCTGCCGCCGTTTCAGAACACCCGCAAGTTGTTTCCCATACAACATCGCGGACTGCGGCATGATCGGAACGCGAAGGAAATCCTTCGCAAAGAAAATTTCTCGTCCATCGAACCGCGCGGATTTCAGCACCCACTGCGGAATATCGAGGCCGACTCCGCGGAATCGCTTCACGTAATCAGAAACGATCGCGAGGTAAGTCGCCATGCCTTCCCAGATTCCAGCGGTTCTTGCGGCAACGTAGAGGTCGTCGTAGTCGACCATCCCTGTTTCAACCAACTGCGCGCTGTCAATCACATCGCAGAGGCGGAAGTAGAAGTGCCGATACATACGCTGCAGCGTCGAGATCATCAGTCTGTCAGAGACGGCGGGCACGCGGAACATCATCTCGCCGACCGTAACGCACCGTGTGCGATCGATAAGCGAAGATGCAATCGCAAATTGTTCGCCAGTCTGTCCAAGGCGCCCAACATGGATTTCCACCAGTTCCGGCAAGCCGGGAACGATGAAGTTCCATTTGCCAGCCAGCCGATCACCCCAGCTACGCGCATCGGGGACGGCTTTGAATTCCTCGCGCATCAGCTGAATAACTTCACCGGGGGAAGCGTTTGTGAACAGGTCGAGATCACTCCCCAGATCGGGCAGATGGTCGAGTGACTTGATCACCGCGACCGAGTAGCGCCGATTGGTGAATGCACTCGTGATTTGAAACAGGTGCGGAATCGCGTTGTCGATGCGCGCGCGTTCTGCCGCAAGAGCCTCATCTGCCCAGCCGGTTCGCAAGGTGTCACCTGCTTTGGAGGTGATCTGCTTGAACGTGTCCAGCCCGCGCACGATCACGTGATTTGTGTCGGCAAGGGCCACCAAGGCATCGAAGTCCGGCTTGGAGATCTGCAGCACAGTCTTCTCGACTTCAGAAGAGGCTGCGCTGAGACTGCCTGCCGGTGCAATAAGCAACCGGGAAAGGAGGTCCAGAGTTTTGTTGTCAGATAGAGATTGCATTCCTTCTCTTTTCCTATGCGAGATTAAGAACTAAAACTTTGGGGGCGCTGGTTGTTGCTGCTGTGCGGCCGGAGGAGTAACAGGAGTAGCTGGCTCGGTGGCGCCCCCGCGAGGAGTCAACTCAACTGGGGCTTGCTCCTGGCGGCGCCTCTGGCTGTATACCTCGAGCGCGTCATCAACCTTGCCGTTGCTGGTGCCGGCTACATTCTCGAGACTCTGACCCTCTGCTGCAAGCTGGGTCGCGAGTCCCACGCTCGCGGCGGAGTTCTCCGCGCGCTGCGCCTTGCCATAAAAATATTGCGCCGTTTCAAGATCGCCATCCTGCTCTGCCACAAATCCACGGTTGTTCAGCGTGAACGCGCTGTTCGGATCGAGCGAGTATGCCTTCAGGAAATCTTGCCGTGCTGTATCCCAGTCATTGTGATTGGCTTCGAAAACGCCCCTGATTGTCAGCATCACCGCCTGGGACGAGGCCGAGCCGGTGTCGCGGATGCGCTTTTCAAGTCGCTTTGCGCTTGCCGCGGCCATGTCGCTCACTGACTTTCCGCGCCAGGTCCTGTCTGCCGCTACGATTGTCGGCTCTGCTGAATGAGAAGATGCTGCCGTCAGGTAGTACCGCAGTGCCCCGTTGAAGTCTCCGATCGCTTCGCTTGCCACGCCAAGGTTGTTCAGCGTGAACGCGTTCTGCGGATCGAGGGGCAAGGTTCTCTTCAGGATGTCGAGTGCTTCGAAGCCGCGATTCTGTGAAAGGAGGCGCATGGCGTTGATGTTCATGCGATTCACACGCATTGTCGTGTCCTGAAGGTTGACGACCGCGTCTTTCATCGGCTTGCCCTGAAGGTTCTTTGTGCTGCTGAAATCGATGGTTGCGTTCGAGCCCTGTTCTGCGGCCAGACCATAGAATTTTTGCGCCCGGTCGAGATCGCCTTCAAGTTCGGAAACGTACCCCAGATTGTTCAAAGTGAACGGATCCGCGGGGTCGTACAGGTAAGCCTTGTAGAACAAGGTCTCGGCATTTTTGTAGTCGTGCTTACGAATTGCTTCAACGCCGCGACGGTTGAGGCGCTGGACGGGAGTGAGTTCACTATGGCGAGGGATCTTGATCACGTGCGTATCCGCGCCCCAGCAGGTGTAAGCCACCGAGGTCGCGAGCGCGGTAAGTCCCGCTATTCGCACTAGATACATGTGTCTCACCGTCGTTCTCCTAGCCCCGCGGCCACTGATTTATAACTGAAAAAGGGAAAGCTGCACTTTTAGTTAGATGCCCATTTCAGAATCGTGTTGCACGGCAAGATCAGACGAATGTGTTACAAGGACCAACGGCTTCCATGCAACCGCCATCTAAACGGCTATCTGCTTCTTTTGGAACAGAAGGTGTGCAAGACCATGAAACGAATCCCTGAACTCGTGCTGCTGGGGGCTGCCGCGTTGTCCCTCGGCGTCGCGAGAGCCGGTGCCCAAGCATCGGAGCAAACCCCGAAAGCGGGACCAGACCCCACTCCCACAACCCGCTTGAAGTCGGTAACGACCATCCCGTCGTTGCCCAAGGGGACCAGTACAATTCTCGGCGGCTCGATTCGCGAGATCGATCCGGTTCTCGACCGCTTCACCCTGAATATCGTCGGGGAGAAGCCGATGAGAATCCTTTACGATCAGCGCACGCAATTATTTGTCGACGGGAAGCGGATTTCGCTCAATCAATTCCGCCCCGCAGAACATGCATCGGTCCAGACGACCCTTGATGGGACCTCGGTTTTTGCGATCAGCATCCATATCCTGTCGCGGCTGCAACAGGGCGACTACAACGGCCAGGTGGTCAGCTACGACCCCACCACGGGCAATCTGGAAGTTGTGGGCAATCGCGGCGGGGATCCGATCCGGTTGCGGGTGTCAAGCAGCACGACGTTTGAGCGCAAGGGACAGGAAGGCTCTTCAGGAACTCCCGCAGGACCGGGCGATCTGCAACCCGGTTCGCTCGTTGCTCTGGAGTTCAATCCAGATGGGAAAGGGAAGGGGTCGGCCACGCGCATTACGGTTCTTGCCACTCCCGGGTCCACCTTCGTCTTCACAGGGAACCTGGTTTCCCTGGACTCACGCATTGGAACAATGATGGTTCTTGACCCGAGAAACGATCAGACCTACCAGATCCACTACAATCCGGGAGCACTTGCTTCTCTCCAGAACATCCATCCTGGGGAGCATGTTCGAGTCAGCACTCGTTACGACGGAACGCAGTACCTCGCCGAAAATATCAGTCAAGAGTAGGCCTCTCCTTCGAGAGGCCTGTCCCTATTGCGTCGGAGTGACTGGCTGCGTTTGCGTAGTCGGAGCCGGGGCAAAGGTCGTCGGTGTGCATGGGTTGTTTGTGAACGAGTTCGGCCCTACAGGAGTCGGAGGGCTCGGCGGAGTCGCCCACGGAACCTTACTGAAGTCGAAGAACTCTAAAAGGTTCGGTTGCGCCGCATCGCGTGCCGTCAGGTAAGTCCCATTTCCAATGAAGCGGTCCTCAACAAACTTGATCACCGCGGTGTGGTCCATCGGGGTGTGCGAGACGTAGTGCTTGCGCGTGAATGGTGAGACGATGAAGTTTGGAAGGCGGAAGCCCAATTGCGCAGCAAAGCCTTGTGCCGCTGCGGCATCTCCCGGATTTGCTCCCGGCTCGCTGGCTCCAAGGTCGCAATGAGTGGTAGGCACTCCCCCGGGTGCGACGCACGGATTGTACTGATCGGGATTCACTGCAATCTGGGATATGTCTGCTATAGATCCCAATGTTGTGTCGCTGAAGTCATTGGAGTGGCCCGGGACCGGAGGAACGTGATCGTAGGGACCACCACCCTCGTCATAGCTGAAGAAGAATACCGAGCTGCTCCACGAGGAGCTTGTCATCAGTGAGTTGATGACGTTGGCGACCTGTTTCTGTCCTGTCAGGATCGATTGACCCGAACCCGGATGCTCGTCGTTGTTTCCGTAACCTGCCTCGATAAAGGAGAAGCTCGGCAGGGTGTTGTTGGTCAGATCAGTGAAATAGGTCGACAAAGGCGCAATGTGGGTTGGATCGATGCAGAAGGAGTTGGAAGAATCTCCCACTACGCTCGATGGTTGTGTTGGCGCGGTGCATGCGGCCCCAGTCGGGTTTGCATACAAGTACCTCGCGGAGTACGCGAAATTGGAGAAGTCGGTCGCGGGATACTGTGATCCTCCGTTGGTACAGCCATCCTGGCCTACCAGGCAGAGTCCCTGCGTGGAGGTGTAGTAGACCTTCCATGTCACGTTCGCGTTCTGTAGTTCCTCGAAGATGTTGGGAAGGAAAAGCTGTGGAAGGTGATCTTCGCCGGGATCCTTCACAAGTCCCTGAGTCGTGCCACCGCTGAAGGTGGCAATCCGGTTGTCCACGCTCTTGCTCGCAACCGGAGAAAACCAGCGGTCATCAAGCGCAAATTGCGAGGCCATGTAGTAGTAGTAGTTGAGAAAGCTCTCGTCGTAATACCCCATCGCCCGCTGGCCCGCAGTATCTGTAAAGGTGCCGGAACAAATCGCCGGATTGGCTGTGCAACTCTTGGCGTAACCTTCGGCAGTATGGACGAACCCGTCCATGGCAATCTTGCGGGCTGTCGAGAAATCGAATCGATTGACGTCTCCGTAACTGGCGAGCCAGTCGGAACTCTCGTCGTCGATGCAAGTGCTGGTGAATTTGAAAAGCTGGTACTGGATCCCTTCGTCGTTGGTGTTTGCGATCCCGCCAAGCTTGTCTTCGATGCCGTCTACTTCGTAATCCACGCCGTCATCGCCAATGTTCATCGAGTTTTTCAGGCGATAGGGATTCAGCATTCCGAAATAGTTATCGAAGGTGTGGTTTTCCTGAAGCATGAAGATTACATGCTGAATGGACTGCAGCGAGGCAGGAGGCTGAACGGTCAGGGTCGCAGTCGCAGTGGCATTCCCGCCGGTGCCGGTCGCGGTAGCCGTGTAGGTAGTTGTAGCAGTGGGATTGACTGCCTGCGTGCCGCCGGCGGGTTGCAGGGTATAACTGGTCCCATCAGAGCCCGCAATCGTCACCTGCCTTGCACCCGTCGCAGTGACGGTCAGCGTGGAAGTTGCACCACTCGTAATCGATGCAGGATTGGCGGTGATCGTCACAGTTGGCAGGGCCGCAGAGACGGTTACCGTAGCGGTCGCAGTAACCGACCCTTTCGCATTGGTTGCTACGGCAGTGTAGGTTGTAGTCGCGGCAGGCTTCACCGCTTCGATTCCGCCGTTTATGCCCAGCTTATAGGTGCTTCCGTCGCTTCCGGTGATGCTCAGGGTTGCGGCGTCGGTGGCAGTGATTGTGAGAAGGGAAGTTGTATTGGCGGGAACGGTGGTTGGGTTCGCCGTGATCGTCACTGTTGGCACCCTCAGTGTTCCGCTTCCCGTGAAGAGAGCGCATCCCGAGAGGAGCGTGATGAACCCAATCGAAGCAAAACAGAGAGCGATGCGAAAAGTTCTGTTGTATAACGGCGCGGTCGCCAAGGTACTCTCCTTAACCCAACCTCAATTTGGACTCGATCCATTGGGAGTAGGAAGTAACCCGGTGCGTCATTTCCTACAAGCCTTTCGGAGCGTCAAAAGGCCGCCGATAAAGGCGGCCCAATATCAACAACGGCAGTCAGCTGCTCTATGTGGAGCTCGCAAATCTATAAAACTCTGCAATTCTGCTACGAATTGGATGTTGAACTCGCGATTGTGGATGTCTGGCCGGCCAATTTCAGCTCAAGAGGAGACTGCAGACCACCTCACGCGCGTTTCGACGTCCTCACGGCGGCCTCCTCAAATGGCTCCGCGCTCTCAACTGCTGATTCCGTTTCTTCTTCGTCGACTACCAGAACCGGCGCATTCTCGCCCTGCTCCGGGAATGTGGATTGCAGCCCCCATCCCGGCGAACGTCCCTTTCCATTCAGGATGGACTTCTTCGCCTGGTTAAGCCGGAACCACCGCAAATAGTTGGCGATGACATTGGACATCGTCATCTGAACACCAGCTGCAAAGTTCTGATCCGCCATGCTCCGCTGCAATTCCGGGGACTTCAGAATTTTAATGAGCTGGTTTGCGAGGTCTACATGGTCGCCCACCTTGTAGAAGCGAACGGCCATGTCTTCATCCGTAACCATCCCACGAAAATCCGGGATGTCCGCGCAAACGATAGGCACGCCGTACTCGCACGCCTGGTGCGCCGGGCCGCTGGATCCTGTTGCTGAGTCATAAGGGAGAGCCAGGATCGATGTGGACTGGAACAGCTCTGGGATATCATCTTCCGCGACATATCCTTTGAACTCAATTGGCAGCTCCCGCGGCTGGGCATCCCGGATTGATTCCCAATAGCCCGCACGCGTGTGGTGATTGGCACCAGCCACGACCAGTTTTGCTTCGGGCACTTCCTTCAACACAAGTGGGAAAGCAGCCATCAGTGTTTCAAGGCGCTTGTACGTACCCCAGTGTCCGATTGCCAGGATTCTCTGATGGGGATTTCCGCGCTTGTTGAAGTCAGGCGGCTCAGGTGCGGAGGCGAACGTGCCGTGCGTTCCGAGCAGCACATTCTGCGCACCGTACTTGTTTACCAGCGTTCTCCGGTAACCCGGCAGAAGCACAGAAACCGAGTTGGCCCGGAGCAGAGCGCGGGTGGCGAGATCGGAGCCGAGCTGATAGAGCCGCTCGCGCTTGACACCTGCTGCAGCGAAGTCTACGTGCTCAATAATGTGGTGCAAAGTGATGTGCGTGTAAAAGCCAGCGGCCCGTACCATCGCTGGAATCGCAAGCCCTGCGAAGGCGGCCACTGGATTGTCCGGTGTCGCGAACGATGAGAAGACCAGGTTGAACCACACGATGTCCGGCTTGATTTTGCGGATTGTGTTCAGCAGCCGAACGGGGGTGGTGAGGGATGCAAACTTCCAGCAGCGAATAACATTGAAGCCCGGCAGTTCCGGTTGAGCTTCGACTTCCAGTGGTTTGCCGTTTTCGTCTGTCGCGAAATCGTATTTAGTGAGCTCATCGGCAAGAATCGTCAGTTCAACATCCGGGTGGTTTTTGAGCTCACGCGCAATGTGGAACGCGTATTCGTTCAGCTGTCGACCGCTCGGAGGAAAAGTTGCTACCAGGCAGATTTTCATTTTTAGATATGACCCCTGGGAGTTGTTTATTGCTAAAAGATGCTTATTTGGACAAATGGCCTTATCTGCTGATTGTTGCCACCGGGGAAGTTGAAGAACGTTTCCGTTTGCACTCCGCCCGAGAATCGGATGGGATACTGCAGAACAACTTCGCCGGAGTCGTCGCGGAACTTCCGCTTAAACGGTCGTGCATATGAAACCGAAAATCCATTCTGAGTTGCGTCGTAAACGTGGAAACCACGGGTGCTCGAGAAGGCCGTTGTCGCCTGGATTTCCCAGTTGCGCTTTGGCTTGAAGTCAACAGAGGCCGTGGGGCGAAGGTCCTGCGCGATCGCGGAGCGCCCTTGAACCACACGCCATGCGCGCAGATCTTCTACCATTCCGCGCACCATCAGACGCTCTGAAAAACGGTGCTCCAGCCCAACGTAAGAAGAAGTGAGATAGTCTTCGATTTCCACCGGATGGAATACCTGGTCACCTGCACCCCAACCCGTCACCAGCGCTGTCTTGCCCCACGGTGAGCCGACTCGGAAGTTCAAAGCTCCGGCGAGTCCACGAGAGTTCTCATTTCGCTCTGTGAACGGCCCGCTCTCTCGGATGAGATAGCCGCTCGCCGAGATGGCGTTGAAAAATGAACTTGTGTTCATGTACAGGAAGAGTCTGAACAGGTTCTGATTCAGCTCTTTGGGCGACAGCGAATCGCGCCGGATCGTCTCCTGAACGCCTCCGCTGAAGGTGACCACGCTTCTCCCGAGGTTCAGTGTTGGATTCAGTCCAAAGTTGAACGAATAGTCGGTTGTGTTGCGGTTGGCAATGGAGTTCGTAGCAGGGACCGAGATTTGTCCTCGATTGTTCCGTAACTGGAAGAACCCGCCGGGTTCCGGCAGCTTGCCGACATGCAGATGGAAAGCGTTCGTCGACTGTGTCTGGAGAGACGAACGAGGCAGAGGCAGCAGGGAAGTGTCGGTACTCGGGACTGCGAACGCCGCATCCAGCTTCGAGTCGAGCACATACACCGTAGTGTCCTCGAAGTTCGGCTGCATCACGAAGTCAGATAGAACACTGACTCTGGGCGTAATGCGGAGTCCTTCGTTGGCGCCGGCCTGCAGCAGGCTCGTGGTAGCAGTTTCGTCCTCACCTTCGGAATTCGAAGCCTGCGCAAACGAAGTGAGCGCCTGCACGTTGCGATGTTCCTGGCGGTACAGATTGGCTTGTGCCAGGAGGTACTGATAATCCGGCGCGCTGTCCGCTTCAGTCTTGATTGCAGCCAGCTCGGCATTTGCCTTGGTGGTTTCCCCCAGGGCGAGGTACGTGTTTGCGAGCCCGATGTGGACCGACGTGTCAGGGGCTCCGGCGAGCTTCGCGTGCTGGATGTAGGTCTCTGACAACTGGTAATCGTGCAGAGAGCGGAAGATGTCCGCTGCCTGGATGTACTGTCCCCCAGTTGGGGGCAGGGAATCGCCTGAAGCAGCTTCCATCATTGCCAATGCAACTTCGCGCTGGGCATCGTCATTGCGGTCCTGATGGGCCATGGTCTCCGCGATGGCAAGGCGCACGCTCACGCGATTTGCCTGAGGAAGCTCCAGTGCCCGTCGATAGCGATCCATTGCCGCTTTTTGATCGCCGAGTTCGGCTAGTGCCTGGCCCGTAGATACAAACGTGTTCGCCTGCACTGATTCCATGTAGGGATTGGATGGGGGTGGCGCAGCCGCAGCGAGTTTCTCGGCCACCTGAACGTAGTGCATTGTGTTATCCCGCTCGCCCAGGTACGCATAGGAGCGCGCCATCATCGCCGCGATGTTCGGATCATCGGGGCCGTAATGCTCGGCCACCTTCAACTCTTCAATCGCATCGTGATACCGCCGCGCCGAATAAAGGGTGCCGGCCAGGCCCAGGTGAAGGGCAGGATCATCCGGGGTGAATTTAAGTGCAGCCTTGTACTCATTGGCGGCCTTGGTGAGCATGCCTTCGCGCCCGTATGCCGTGGCGCGGATGACGTGCACATTTTTGGAATCGCCCATGATCTGTTCGGCCAGATCTGCATGCCGGATCGCAGCCTGCGATTTATGCAGGTTTAAATCGGCATAAGCCATGCCCAGGTTCGCTTCGCCGTTCTTTGGATCGCGCTTCAAGGCGGCTTCGAAGTCCGCGGCAGCCCCTTCAGCCTGGTGAGTATCGTTGCGCAGATAGCCGCGGTTTACGTATGCGGTGACCATTTCCGGATCACGTTTCAGCGTTTCGGTGAAGTCCTGCTCCGCCTCTTCAGACTTGCCCTGATGCTTGTGGACATAACCCTGGAGCAGCGGGATATCCGGCTCCTTCGGCAACACGTCCATGTATTGTTGCGTCAGAGCAAAAAGCTCATCCCACTTTTCCATGTGCAGCAGGTCGTACCCGAGGTAAACGACGACGTCGCGATCGTGAGGGAGTACTTTGATCGCCTGCTGCCCGATCTTTGCGGACTGCTCGTAGTCGCCCCGGAAGCTGAGGTATCGTTCTTCTTCGCGCAGGAACTGCGGCTCGCTTGCCATGTCAGGGCTCGAGCGGCTTAACCACTTGCCTGCCAAGTCGAGATCGTGGGCCTCAATGGCCGCGTTCATCGCGCCCGCCACAACCATGGGGTTGTTCGGCGAGAGTTGGAATGCCTTCAGGTATGAACTTTCGGCCTGCTTATAGTGATGGCGCGCGGTGAAAAGATCTCCCAGCGCGGCATATCCCACATAGAGGTTCGGTTCGACCTGGGTCAAGCGTTGAAAGTATTTCTCGGCGTCCTGGTCGCGTCCCGCAGCACGAGACGCGTAGCCGAGAGATGTAAGTGCAAACCTGTTCTTCGAATCGATGGCAAGAATTTTCTTGTAGGTGTTTATGGCTTCTTCGGTCCGTCCCAGCTTCATCAGCACGTCGCCATTCAGCTGTAAACCGCTGGGATTGCGGCTGTCGATGGCCAGCGCATCTCTGACATCGGTGAGGGCTCCATTCGGATCTCCGGAGGCCAGCTTGATCTGCGCGCGAAGGCGAAGAAACGGCGCACGATTCGATCCCTGCTCGTTAAGCGCGTCAATTTGTTGCTTTGCTGTCGCAACCTCGCGCTGCGCGTTCTGATCGTCGCGCTGCGACTTGTAGAGATCGGAGAGATTCATGTGTAGCTGAATCCCGTATAGTGGGCCTTCGACCGGTTCGGTGGGCAAGTGTTCGATCGCGATCTTGTATTCGCGGATGGCCTCGATTGCCTGGTCGTGGATTCGGGCGATCTCGCCCTTGATTGCATGCAGCCGGTAGTTGTTTGCATCGATGGCTGCCGCCCTGGTCAAAAAGGTGTCAGCTTGGGGTGTCGATCCCGCCGCGATCTGGGCCTGCGCCGCTGACAGCTGCAGGTTCATATCCTTCGGCGACGCATTCGCCGCCTGCGCATATGTATGCGCGGATTCTTCGAGTTTGCCGTCGAGTTGGTAAGTGTAGGCCAGTTCTGCAATCACGTCCGGACGAGGATGCTTAATCGATTTCAGCGCCGAGATGGCCTCACCGTATTTGCCTTCCTGGCGATAGTAGCCGGCCATTGTTCGCTGCACTTCGGGGTTATCCGGAGCGCGTTTCCTGGCAGCCTCCAGGTACTTCGTTGCCAAATCAGGCTTCTTCAGGCGCTCGTAGCTGATGGCCAGCAGGAGTTCCGACCGAGCGTCAGGATGAGCCCGTTCGGCCTGGCCCAGAGCATTGACCGCCGAATCATAATCCCCGGCGCGCATGTACAGGTCTCCCAGCACCAGCGCATCGTTTGCCCTGCGGGGGTCTGCTGCCAGCACCTGCTTTAACAACTTCTGCGCTTCATCGTTTTTGCCCATTGCGGCATAGGTTTGGGCCAACCCGGAAAGACCTTCCAGCGAGGAGGGGCTAAGCCTCAGACCGCGGGAATAGGCATCGGCAGACTGTTGGAACCGTGCATTCAGGCGCGCCGCGTATCCCACCAGGAACCACAGGTGCGGATCGTTGGGCGCTGCCTGGGCCGCGCGCTGTGCGAATTCAAGCGCATGACCCTTATCGCCGCGCTGCAGTGCCTGTTCCGCGGCCCGGCCAAGTCGCGCGTTCTCGATATTCGAGCCAAAACCTAGATTTGGCTCTTGTCCCTGCGTCTGCTTCTGCGATTGCTTTTGCGCTGGTTTCGCGTTCTGGTTAGAATTCTCAGGTCCGATCTGGTATGTCTGCGCGTGCGAACTACAGACGGCGGCGAGCAATACCGCCAAACAGGCAGGATTTAAAGGTCTAGCTTTCAATTTCAAAGAAGTTCACCCAGTCCGCTCATTAACTGCAGGAGTTCACACAGCCGCGAACTCACGGTTTTTAGTTTAGATTCCAGAATGGGTCCCGGTGTTGGCTGATGGGCTTCATGCCGGCCGACGTATCTTCATGTCTTTGCCGTCATTTTGGTGCCCCGATGCAACCGAACCCACCCCATTATGAATCGAATAGAAAAGGCTCATTTACAACGGGGGGCTTGCAGCGCGGTTTTACATCGGTTTTACATCATGGCACCGAGCTAATTTTTCCCGAAAGAACAATCCATGAGAGGAACCTGTGCAGAAGGCTGAAGCGCACTTATCCAGGCGGCCTATACCGCTTTCTTACATTTTGATGGCAGTCCTGCTCGTGCACCTACCGCTGCTGGTGATGAAGCTGCCACTAAAGTCGTACGATACAAATCAGCATATCTTTTTCGCGTCCCACTATCTGCATCACTGGTTTGATCCCTGGAATACCAAGTGGTATGCAGGTTTTTCGCAGACCACATACCCGCCGTTGCCTCAGCAGTGGATAGCGGTTCTGTCGAACATTACGGGACTTGAATACGGCTATATGGCTGTGCAGTTGGTAGCCATTCTTCTGCTCGCTGTGGGTGTTTATCGCTTCTCGCTCCTGTGGGTGTCTCCTCGAGCGGCGTCTTTTGCAGCCCTGGCCAGTGTTTTCCTCGGTTCAGAGAGCTTTCTGGTCTATTCCGCCGGCCAGCTTGCAACCACATCTGCTGCGCCAATCTACTTGAACGCTCTGCCCTTCCTTTTTGAGTGGATCCGGTTTGGGCGGTGGCGTGCTTTTCTCAAGGCGTCGGTGCTCTTCGCCACCGCGGCTGCGGCGCACCATGCCACCCTGATTTTCGGTTCGTTCTTCTTCGCTCTGCCGGTTGTCGGGCTTGCCATTATGGAACGCCATGAGGGAGACGAGTCTGAGCAGTCGTCCACGGCAGCACTCATTGCACGCACCGTCGGGATCGTCGTTATCGTTACGGCGCTGATTGTCGTCGTGCTCTTGCCGTTCTGGATCGCTCTGATTCACTACCCGGTCACGCAGGAGCCAATCCCGCACGCAAGCCGTGCGAACTACATTCTCAGCCCGTTCTGGGGAATCAACTACTTCATCGTTCCCTATGGAGCTTTGATTCTGGCGTTCCCGTTCATCTTCTGGCGGGGAGCAGCTGTTTCGCGCCTGCGCCCCTTGCTCATCGGTTTCTGGGTCGCCATGCTCGTCGGTTTGGGTGGGACCACGCCCGTAAGCCAGCTCGTTCTTCGTCGTGCCGGAGAAGTCATCACGATGGAGCGCTTCAGCTATTGGGCAACGCTTCTCGCGCTTCCCTTCATCGGTCTGCTCATCACTGAACTGATCGACCGCTACAACACCAAGGCTGTTGCGACCATATGCACGCTGGCGGCTTTGACCTGCGGTCTCGCGGTGGCCTGGTCCACAATCCATCCGCCGGACGCGCAGGAGTTCGATACCAAGCCCGTTGCAGACTGGCTCGACCGCGATGGCCACGATCACTACCGATACATAACGCTGGGGTTTGGCAATAAAATCGCACGTCTGGCCATGCAAACCAACGCGGGCAGTGTAGACGGTGAGTGGAACTCCGCTCGTCAGCTTCCTGAACTCACGGCTCATGGCGCCGGCGCGCTCACAAGTTCCAAATTCTTCGGCAAGAACGGTATTGATGCTTTGCGAGCCATGCTGGAGCACGCGGACCACTATGGATTGAAGTGGGTGTTCGTGAAGGACCACTATTACGATCCGCTGCTGGCATTTGCGGGATGGCGTCCAGTCGACAATCTCAACGACCACAGCATCATCGTCTGGAGCAAGGATGGAGTGCCGCCGGCCACGCCGCTCAACGCTCCTCAAATTCCTCCGCACTGGCAGGGCTTGATGTGGGGACTTCTGCCATTCGGTGTCAGCATTCTGGCATTGCTTGTTCTTCTCATCCCTGAGCGCCGGCCGTTGGAGAGCCGTATCTCCTTCCCCTCTCCGGCCGAAGAGGAATACGTATCGGGGAGGTTGGCATCGTGAGCAACGGAGGAGGACGTCTTCTGGCGCTTGTACTGGCCGGAGCTACGATAGCTCTGATCGCGATTGGAACTCTCTCGCCGAGCAAAACCGCGACTGCCGCGGCCGGCGGCGTGCATTTCACAACATCGGCGGGTACGCCGGAAGCAGCAGTACGCTCACTCGGCGAGCAGATTCGCGCCAATGCATTCGGGCGCGCATACGAAGGCCTTGCGAATAAAGGCGAGTTTAGCGAACAGCAGTTTCGTCGCGACCTCACGAGCGGCTGGCCAGACCTGCGTACCTACGCTACGTTGAGCGATTTCCAGGTGCAGCCTCTGCATGCCACCGACACTGATGCCGCTGTCCGTTTCAAGATGCAGTGGTCAACCGTGGTCGGGCCTTCACCAAGCACCCGCGACCTCCATCTCGTCAAGAACGGCGGCAGGTGGCAGATTGAGTGGCCGATTCAAAAGGAGCCGGTCGTTCCTCCGCAGGTGATTCCGGTTAACTATCTCCGCTGGGACGTCATCAACCGGTCGTCCGCGGATGATTGGGGCGCGCAGGATGTCGAAGCTCCGCACGTCCGGATTGTGGATATGCACCCGGTACAGCGCGCCGAAGGGCTGGTACTGCTCGGCGAATTGCTGAATGAAGATGTTGTTCCGGCCTACGTGTCGGTGACAGCCACACTGCTGTCAAAGGATCAGAAGCCGATCGATACAGAGGGCAGCTTCGACGATATCTCGCACCAGTTGCTGCCGAAGCAGGTTACCCCGTTCCTCATCCGGTTCCCGAACGTGAATATCTCCCAGGTGGGCAGCGTTCGCATGACGCCGTTCTCAACGCTGATTTCGGCTTCAGCTGATCCGGTGATCGAAATTCAGAATGAAAAGCTCAATCCCGCGCCCGATGCATCGCTCACCGGCCAGCTGACAAATCAGAGCGGCCAGATCGCGAACGTGGCACATGTGCTGGGAACTTTTTATGACCAATCGGGGCAGGTGGTTTGGGTGGGCGATCAATATGTCGATCATGCTCTGCTGCCACAGACTCCGGTTGCATTTAACATCCACATCCCCGAAGATCTCGCCCGCAAAGTCAGCAGTGAGCGAACTGTTGTCGCAACCTACAGCTTCGGAGGAACTCAGTGAGGGCGGGAATTCCAATTTTCATCGGTGGTCTCGCCTTAGGCATTAGTTCAGCTCTCTCTCAAACGGGAGATCTGAATCTGCCAAAGAGTATCGCCGCTGGAGTTCCGTTCTCAATCCAAAGCACGGGAAGCGGTAAGGGCACCCTTTACATTGTTGGGCCGGGACAGATGATCAAACAGGACGTGCAACTCGGAGGAAGCATCGAGATCGCGACCGGTGCGCTTTATAACGCCGGCCACTATTCGGTGTGGATTGCCTCCGACTCGTCCACGCAATCGGGAGCGATCGATGTAACCCCATCAGCAAAACCTGCGGATCTGACCTTCATCGCAAAGCCGTCACGGCTGCCGGTTTCTCTGCACAACGGGATCACAGGATCAGCCTACGTATTTGACTCATACGGCAATCTGATTACGAAACCGATGCAGGTTTCATTTCAGCTCTCCAATCCTGGCAGCGCTCCGCAGACTCGAACCGTCGAGACTCGAAATGGCGCTGCTTGGACGCAGATGGATTCTGCCACCCGAGAGGGCAAAGCTCAATTTGTTGCGCGTGTTGGCGATGTTTCGAGCACCCGCATTGTGGGCCAGGTCCCGGGCGACCCGTGCACCATCAAGATGAGCGCGAAGCCCGCAGGAAACAAGATTCAACTGGTCACCGATCCGGTCCGCGATTGCAGTGGTAACGCAATCCCAGACGGTACCATTGTGACCTTCACGGAAACTTACGGTGCCAGCAAAACGACAGTTGACGTCCCACTTAAGAAAGGGATTGCATCTGTACAAGTACCGGCTCACCGTGGCGCCACGATTTCAGTTGCCTCCGGTGTTGTTCTCGGAAACCAGGTAAGGTGGGCCGAATGATAGCGAAGAGCCTCCTCATGATTTCTGTATTGAGCACCGCCATGACAGCACATGCGGCAGACGAACCGTCCATCCACGTTCAGCAGCCGCACCTGCAGGGCCCACGAGAGCTTCAGGAACAAACGGCGAAAGCTGTGGTTCAGGATTATCTTGATTCCTGGCAGAGCATGAACAAAGCTCTCGACCAGAACCGCCCCGACCTTCTCGACCGCGACTTCGTCGGTTCCGCCAAAGAGAAGCTCGTATCCACCATCAAGTCACAGCGTGCCGCGGGTGTCCATACGTCCTACCGCGACCGCTCGCATGATGTCCAGATTTTGCTCTATTCGCCAGAAGGGTTGTCCATAGAGCTGTCGGATAACGTGACCTATGACGTGGAGATGTCCAGTGGTGGTAAGTCAGTGGGAAAGCAGCAGGTAGCGGCCAGGTACATTGTTGTCCTCACGCCTACGGAAGTGCGATGGAGAGTGCGCATTTTCCAGGCTGAGAAACAATGAATTCTGGATTAATTGCATCTAAACAAGTTGGGCCGGGTAGAGAAACCCTCTTTCAGCGCAAGCGCAAGTGAAAAGAGCTCACCCAATGCGATCTGATAGGAGTTGACAATGATCTCGATAGTCATACCGATTTATAACGAAGAAGAGCTCATCGAGCAATTGAACGAGGCCCTTGCGAGCGCGTTAAAGGAGGTTGTTGACGATTGGGAAGTTGTCTACGTCAACGATGGCTCGACTGATTCCTCGCTTGAACTGCTGCGAGGATTGCAAGCCACGGACTCGCACGTCGTGGTTGTTGAGCTGTCCCGGAACTGGGGTCACATGGGGGCAATTAACGCCGGTCTTCAAACCGCGCGTGGACGCGCCGTCATTCTGATGGACGGCGACTTCCAGGATCCACCTCAGGTGCTTCCGCGCATGATCGACGCGTGGCGAAAGGGTGCCGAAGTTGTCGTAGGCGTGCGCCGGAGCCGTCAGGAAAGCCGTAAGCTGCTCGCGTTCCTCTTCCCGCTGTTTTACCGGGTCCTCGGTTCTCTTTCGGACTACCCCATCCCGCTTAATGCAGGCATCTTCAGCCTGATGGATCGCAAGGCTCTCGACTCGGTTCTCGCTCTTCGCGAGAAGAACCGTTATCTGCCGGGTCTTCGTGCATGGGTAGGGTTTAAGAATGCGATCGTCTACTACGACCGCCAGGACCGCGCCGGCGGCGACGGCAAGCTCTCGTTCATCAGTCGCATCAAGTATGCGATGGATGCCATCACGAGCTTCAGCTACAAGCCCTTGCGGCTGAGCTTCGGCCTGTTCGGTTTCACGACATCACTCGCTGTGTTGATGGCACTGTCGATGTTTGTGGCCCCAAGTGCGGTTGCTACCGCAGCATTCGGCATCGCGAGCGCGGTATTCCTCGTGGGAGGGCTGCTGCTCTTGTCAGTGGGTATCCTCGGCGAATACATCGGCCGGATCTATGATGAGGTGCGCAATCGTCCGCTGTCGCTCATCAGCCAGGTTCACCGACCCCAGGTCAGCATCGAGACCGAGACCGGCACGATCGAAGTTCCGGTGGGCAGTTACGGTGTTGCTGGAAGTCTCGCCATGCAGGCGGTCAACTTCCAGGAGCAGGACGCCGCGTAGAATTTCGTTCCACTCGAACAAGCGAGCCCCGTTGCATTGCGACGGGGCTTTCTCTTGTTCTGATTGAGCTCGCCGGGGGGGATAAGTGTCCTTGGGAACGCCTACTCCGGTGATGAGCTGAGATCTCAGGATGATGGGCTGATCTAGGCCCAGATGCGGCAGCGTTCCTGTTTCCCAGGGCACGATCAAGTCGTAGGAATTCATCCACGGGGAGCGGAATGCGCTTATGCACGATGCGGGGTCTCTCCCGGGCGTGCCTGAGGCCTTGTGAGCCCTCCGCAAGAGGACCTCCCGCTTGCCATCGGGCTTTCGATCAATGGGTTCCTAAGCTACAGAAAGCAGAGATGTAAGCACGGGAAGGAACAAATAATCCAGCTTCGTCCTACCTTCCGCCGCCGGGGTCCGATGGCGCTCCGGAACCTTGAGCCGTGGACAACGGCTTCATCTGGTTGTTCTTCCCACAGTCAGGGATTCCACGTTCCAATGCCGTACCTTCCTCATAATCGTTCCAGGTATCGAGCAGAATGAACGGCGGAATCTGGTCGGGAGGAAACGCCTTACGCCAGAAGTTGAAGGTGTCCTGATAGGTCTGGCCGCATCGGGCGGCAATATGACGATTAAGTCCCCAGGATGCCTTGCTGTCGTCAAAGGTGGACCAGGCGCCGCCGACAATCATCTTGTCCGGATACTTGGTCTTCATCGTTTCGTAGAAATGGCTCAGGTACTGCTCTCCCCAGTCACTACCGTCTGGTGCCCAGCCCTTTTCGCCCGGATTCACCCACGCGTAAAACCCGTCAAACGCATTGGCGTACTGCCCGGGCAGGTTCTCCTGGATGAGGAGCGGGGATGGATCCCAGGTGTTCACGACAGCGCGCACCTTATCCCAGTTGGTGTGTCCCCCTTTGGGGAAGATGAAGATAACAGGGTGTCCCTGATAGGTCAGATAGGCCTCATGGCCCTCTGACTTGGTTGTCAGGTAAGTGTCGTGGAACATCGTGAAGTCCGCGATCGCGACATCCGTGGCGTCTTCCTCGTGGTTGGTCTCGTCGTACATCATCGCGACCTGGAAGCGATTATTCCCCGCAGCCTTCTGCATCTCTGCATAGGCGCGGTTGATAAACGGCTCGCGGTCGCCGTACCAATCTACGACGAAACCCGTGATTCCCATCGCTTTAGCTGATTTGATCTGCCGATCGATGACATCGGGATCCTGCGACGAGTATCCGACGGAAATGTGGCGAGGATGCCCGAACCACGCCTCATAGACCGCGAGCACCTGGGGAGCACTTCCCGTAGCACGGTATTTCAGTTTCACAGGGGCATCCGCGGCTGAGCTGAGACACCCATGCGGAAAATATAAAAGCAGTAAAAGTACACTTAAACGGTTGAGCATCAATATAGATTTTAGAAGCCCCAACTCAGCCTTCGGTTGCAGCGAAATTGTGACCCTTGTTGGGGTTCCCTTTGAGCAGCCAAGCTGTTGTTTATCGCATCCGATTAATAGCGGCCTTCTCAGATCCCAAATCTCTGCTGTAGGAGACAGGACCGCTCCATACCTATAAGAACTCTGGAGTTTCGGTGGCCAATTCCGTAGTGCCAAGTAGAAAGACCCTGCAGGCACGAATTGTCTCAGGCAGTATTGTGCTCTTGTCGGGCTCGGGCCTGAATACAGCCATAAATCTTGCGTATAACATCGCAGTCGCCCGCTATTTGGGGCCAAAGGGATTCGGGCATGCGACGGTCATCTACACGATCCTTGTTCTCCTTTCTGCCATAACGCTCGCATTTCAAATAATTGCCAGCAAGATCGTTGCTCAGCAGACCTCTCCCGAAGCCAAATCGGCTGTTTATCGGCTTTTTCACCGCGGTTCATGGATTTGCGGAATTGTGGTCGCTCTCGGGCTGGTCAGCTTCCAGGGCGGAATCGCTAATTACCTCAATCTGCCTGCCGCGAGCCTCGTCAGTATCATTGCAATCGGCGCCGCGATTTATGTTCCCCTCGGTGCCCGCCGTGGATACGTGCAAGGCACATGCGGGTTCCGCAATCTGGCTGCAAATCTGGTCACCGAGCAGGCGGTTCGGCTTGTTGGCTCCCTGGCACTCATTTCCATGGGATGGGGTCTGAAGGGGGTAATTGCAGCGAACTCAGCAGCCATTGCAATCGCGTATTTCACCGTGCGCGTTAAGCTGACGGGCCACGAGCCGGTCCCTATTCGCTTTTCGCATGCTGCGCATGAGACGTTTCAGGCCTCCGTGTTTTTCGCAGGCCAGATGATCATCAACAATGGTGGAATCGTTCTGGTGAATCACTTCTTCCTCGCGCGCGAAGCCGGATACTACGCGGCTGTGGCGATGGTCGGTCGAGTGATCTTTTCCTTCTCCCAGGCTGTTGTGAATTCCACTTTCCCGCTGGTCGCCGGAACGAGCAATGAGGAGAGAAGGGATCTTCGTGTCATTGCTACCGCGTTGGCGCTCGTTGTCGGAGTCGGTGCAGCGATCTCGGTCGCTCTCTGCATCGCTCCCGCTGAGTTGTGGACGCATCTGTTTGGAGCAGACTTTGCGATCGCAGGCAAGTACAACCTGCCCTACCTTCTCGCTCTGTATGCATTGGCGACGGTGATCTATTCGCTCGCCGGCGTAATTATCACCTTCGAAATGTCCTACAAGATCGCCAACACCAGCTGGGTTCAGCTGGGCGTGAGCGGTGTTCTGCTGGGCGCGATCTCGATCTTTCACTCGTCATTGCGCGAGGTAGTGCTGGTTCAGCTTCTATTGATGGTTCTGCTCTTCGTCTTCGTGGCAGTGCCGTTCATGATCAATTCGCTGACAGATCCGAAGGATATTCTGGCGCCGGGCGAGAGCCGTCCGTTGCGTCTCGTCCGCCGCATCTCTGAAGATGCAGCGATCGCGGAGTTCCTTAAGAGCGATTTTCACGTTCCGGCATTCCGGGAATACCACAAGACGATGAGCGAGATCGTTGCCAATCCAAATTTCGGAGATCCCGAGGAGAACGCGAAGCGCCGCGCGCTGTTCTACATTCGTCATTCCTATCTATGGCGGGAGCTTCCCCAGGATACCGAGTGGTATGAAGTCGAGGTTGCGTACGAAGACCTTGCAAGCATCAGAATGTTTCCGCGTGCTCAGTGGCGCAAGGTCGCAAACGGGCGATTTTCCTCCCTTCAGATTGCAGAGGGCATGAAGAAGAACAAGGATCAGCTTGATACCGCGTTCGTCAAAAAGATCCATGCCATCAGTCGGCTGTTCGACGCTGAGAAGCCAAGCCTGAACTCCGTCATCCTTATCGGAACAAGCGATGCTGAGCCGATGACAGTGATTGACGGCAATCACCGCCTGATGGGTGCGATGATCCATTCCCCTCAGGCAGTTGCCAAACTGCATTTCATCTGCGGCCTGTCTCCCCGCATGACGGAATGCTGCTGGTATCGAACCAATCTCATCACGCTATTCCGCTACGCAAAGAATGTGCTCACTCATTCGACGCGCAATCACGCAGCCGAACTCGCTCGCATGCTGTGACAGGATCGTTCTCCGAATCTTCAGTACGGAACAATTAAATTCCAAAGGAAAAAGGAAACCCGGCTATGAGAACCAAGGTCAGATCGGTTGTGGTCAGGAAATTGCCCGAGAGCATTTCTGGGGTGCAGCGCGAACAGGTCTACAACGATCTCGAGAGTTCTATCAACGTGGACCGTCCCGCGGTGGTACTCGATTGCTCCGCGGTGCAGCGGTTCGACCGCTCTGCGATTCACCTTCTGTTATGTTGCCTTGAAGAAGCAATGAAGCGGAATGGCGATATACGGCTTGCTGGTCTGACATCCCAGGCACTTGGGGATTTGAAATCCGCGGAGGTTGATTCTCTGTTTCATCGCTTTGCGGGCCTCGGTGAAGCAATTGACAGCTTCCACAGGCCGCAATTTGACTTTATCCAGATCGACAAGCCGATGCCGGATGGCGAGAAATCCCGCATGAACGCGGCGTGAACGTGAAAGTGAGGCAAGTGATGTTGAACAACGGTGTTTCCCGGCTGAACTGCAAGTCTGGTTCGACTTCTGGGCTCAAGACTCCATTTGTATTGGCGCTCTGCGCAATGCTGCTGTTGCAGCCTGCGACGGGTATAGCGCAGGAATCTGTGGCGCAAAAGCAGCAGGGAAGTGCATCGCCGACGAGCGAGTTCAGCAGTTCGCAGCCTGCCGCATCAGTGGATGAGCTTCCGTCCGCACCCGTTCCACAAGCATCCTCGCAGCCGCAGAACGACCCCGGGCAGCAGCCCAGCGCGCCGCAGCAGCAGACTCAGCCCGCGCCGCAGCAAACTCAGCCCGTGCAGCAACCAAATTCGACCCAGTCGCCAAATGAACCGCAGCGACCGATTGGAACGGCTGCCGCGCCCTATGAGAAGCCGACCGGTGTTCCGGGATCGCGGCCGGCGGGCGCTGCAATTGCTCCAGCAAAGCAGCGTCGGGTCCGAGCGATCGTGATCAGTCTCGGTTTGATTCTCGCCGGAGCAGGCGCCATCGGCGCAGTTGCGGGCATGTCAAAGGCGAGCCACAGCCAACCTTGATTCTTGAGCGCAGAGGCCAATACAACTATGCACAAATCGTCGAGAGTTAAGACAGTAAGCTTCTCCGGTGTTGACGGCGCCGGTAAAACCACACAAATTGACAACCTGTGCGCGTTCCTTACCGAACAGGGAGTTCGCTATAGGGTCTTTCGCTTCTGGGACGACATCGCACAACTCACCAATGTCCGCGAGGGAACAGGCCACCGGGTCTTTAAGGGAGAGAAGGGAATTGGACGGCCGGACGCTCCCGTCAACAGGCGCGACAAGAACGTGCGCGGCTTCCCTATGACCTGTGTCCGTATGTTTCTTTACCTTGTGGACGCGTTCTCTACACGAAGCGTATTCAAGCGTGCCCTGCAAGGCGATGTAGAATTCATCATTTTCGACCGCTACACCTACGACGAACTCGCCAACATGAACCTGAAATCCGCCGTGATACGGGCTTATGTCCGCTTCATCATGCGCCTGGTTCCGCGGCCCGATATAAGCTTTCTACTCGATGCAGATCCTGAAGCAGCACGTGCGCGAAAGCCCGAGTATCCAATCGATTTCGTCCGGCTTAATCGCCAGGCATACTTCGATCTCGATCGTCTGGTCGGCGGTCTGACCATCATCCCGCCGATGGCGATCGAGGATGCAAAGCGGCAGGTTGTGAGTCATGCCTCGGCGCTTCTGGACGCGAAGAATTCCGGCGGTCTCGAGCGGAAGCTCGGGTATGAGCGCACAAACCCGGCCAATACCGATCCAGCTCTTTCCTAAGCTGCGGCTCTGGATTTGAAAACAACAAGCCCGCCATGACCTTGGCGGGCTTGCTGCTTCTGGTGTCGCGAATTCACCACCTGTGAATCGTCAGGTTATCCATAATCAACTCGGCTGATCCGCTGCCGCTCGTAGCTCCATCCAACTGGACATTCACGAGCAGGGTGGGCCTCCACCCAAGCATGAATGCGCCCAGGACGGTCTTGTTGATGGGATGAGATACACCGTCAACTGCCGCGGACTTATACGTAATCCAGCCGGTCTCGTTTCGGGAGTAGGTGAGCTGGATGTGATGCCATTGATTCTTCCCCCAGCTTTGAACATTGCACGGCGCAGAGGTGTGCGCCCAGGTATTCCAAGGCTTGGTGGTCGTGCCTTTATTGATCGAGACGTCCCATGTTCCTGTCCAGCCATCGCATTGCATGCCGTAAAGGACCGTGGCGCCGGTGGAGATCACCTGATTCATGTCCAGCTCAAGATTCTTAAGCCCTGTATCACCGCCCGGGAGGTAAACCCAGGTGTCGAGAATGAAGTTCGCAGCAGCCTCATCATCGCCAAAGGAAATGCTGTAGCGGTGTCCACCGAAGTACTTGTAGGTCATCGCAAACTTGCGAGCGGTGCCGGTTCGCGATGGCGAAGAGGTGACTGCGGACCACCCGCTCGAAGTGCCCGGTGTTCCGCCGTCATGCACGGAATACCATCCGCCGAAGGTCTGGATGCTGCTGACGCTCGAGGCTCCGGTAGGAATAACGGAAGAAGTCCCGGAAACAATCACTGCCACATCCGTCACACAGTGAGAGCCGGAAGCACCCCACGCCTTTACATGCAGCGTGTGACCGCCTGCCGACGCGGAGACCGAGGTGGTGATTGAAGGCGCTTTGAAGATCGTGTCGGTTGTGCCGTTGTCGAGCGAATACCCGGTCGCAACAACCTGCTGCCCGGAGCAAAGGGAGGTGTAGGCCGACAGGCTGAATGGCGACCGAACGGTACTGCCGTTGGCTGGAACGTTTATGACCACGCTGGCCATCGATGGCATTGCGATTAAAACGAATAAGAGGACGGTGATCGAAAAACTCTGCGGGGTTTTCATCGGGTTTCTTCTCTTCGAATGAAGTGTTCAGTTTCGTTGTCGTTCAGGGCTCACCCATCCGTGGGCCCGCTTTCCTTCGGGAGTTGAACGGGATCGAGAGACTTGCTCCTCTGCTCCGTTCGGGGGCCCAGCTTCTGAAGAATTCAATGTCCCGCGTGTAGCCAACCGGGATAACGACTCTGCGCAGTGCCGCTTATGGACAGAGATTTCCCGATCGATTCCTAAACGATAGAACCGAGTGGCGCTCTCCGTTGAGAACGCAGTGCCGCTAGGTTTTGAAGGGCTGTTCTGAGACACGAGGCGGGAAATCGCCTGAGAGTACTACCCAGCAACCTCTGCTTCAACTTTCCGGCAGATTGCAATTTGCGACCATGACCGGCATGGGGCGAGACTCCAGAGTCGACTCACCCATCCGGGCTGTCAACCTCCAGAGAACTCTTCGACCCCTGAGGCAACCAATCTTCAAAAGCTTTCAAAAAATATTTCACGTTTCATGCAGCCCATCAACCCCTTTTCAGCACCAAAATTCAAACAGCCTCAGCAGCGGATTCAGATCGTGAATTTCCTACTCGATTCCAGTAAGAATTACCTGGAAATCCTGTGTTTTCCAAGGTTTGTAGAAGGTTCCGGTTCACATTCTGAGAGCGCGTCACCCGACGGGAACGCGCTGTCTCACTACCGGGTCCGGTGGTAGTCTGCGGTCGTGGGAGGGAGCCGGGGGCCCGGTGCGTACCTCTCCCCTATGCTGATTTGCCAAAAATGCGCATCTTAGTAAGTAGCGGTTCCCTCAAAACTCAAGCCCGCTGGAAGAAGCTATGCCCGAGAAAAGTGAAGCCTTTCGCCGCGCAGCCGTGTTTGTCGCCTGTATTGCAGCCATCGCGTCCGGAGGCGCCGTCTCCCGAGCTGCTACATGCTCGACCCAATCGCAGATGAACCCGACTTTGCGCAATGGGTTTACCGGGGAAGCGCACACCATCGCTGCCATCGTTCAAAGTGGCGACATTCAAGGCTTGAGAGCCAAGATACTCCCTGCCATCTCCGGAGATTTCGACGGCATTGCCGCCTCGGTGACCAGTCTGAAACCGCAGGTCCAGAACGCAAAGATCACAGTCGATTCCCTATATCTCCTCGACGCCTCGAAGGATGCACCCGGCGCAGAGCGCACCCAGTTTTTCTGCGGATCACCCATCGTCGTACTGACCTTTAACGGCTTGCCCCCGGGCACCTATGCACTTGCGATTTTGCATGCCACCGGAGTCCCGCAGCCGCAGCAGATTTCGTTGATCCTGGCGAGCGCGCCGGGTAATCAATGGCAGCTTGCCGGTTTCTACGCGAAGCCGATGATCGAAGCCGACCACGATGGTCTCTGGTACTGGACCTCAGCCCGCAAATTTGCGCAGGAAAAAGACAACTGGACAGCGTGGCTCTACTATCACATCGCGGTCGGTTTGCTCAGCCCCGTCGATTTTCTCTCCAGCCCGAACCTGCAGAAGCTTCAGCAGGAGAGTGAGCAGATTCGTCCGAAAGACTTTCCAGCCGACAAGACTCAAGTGACATTGAATACACAGGGCGCGACGTTCAGCTTGAGTGCGGTGGATACGACAACGCAGTTCGGAGGTCTGGACCTGGACGTCCATTACATTCCCAACGCGGCCCAGGCGGCACAGCTTAGGACGCCAACAGAGGCTCGCAAGCAGGTGACGGATGTGATGACTGCATTGCTGGCTCAGCACCCCGGTCTGCGTCAGGCCTTCCACGGCATGTGGGTGCATGCTGATCAGGGAGATTCAAGCATCTTCGCACTGGAACTACCGATGGAGCAGATCACTCCCGGCACTCCACAGGCCCTCAGCAATCCGCCTGCAGTTCGCTAGAGCAACCGCGCCTGACTCGCTGATGCGGTGCGGAGTGTGAAAACCGTGATCTCAGGACGGCAGTCAAAGCGGAAGGGAACGCCAACGCTGCCGATCCCGCGATTTACGTATAACTGCATCGATCCGACCTGATACATTCCCTCGACGTAGTTGCGCCCTCCAGGCGGCAGGTGCAGTGCTCCCAAAAACGGTAATCGGATCTGTCCGCCATGCGTGTGTCCGCTCAGCACCAGTGATACCGCCTGTCCGGCGGGATGATCGCGCAACTCATCAACATAGTCGGGTGCGTGGCACATCAAAATGATGGGTTCGCCTTTCCGGTTCCGAATCGAGGCTGGAATCGACTTGTCTGGATCGGGTTGTCCGCATACCGGGTCGTCGATGCCGGCAAGCCAAATCCTCGCACCGTCGCGCTCCAGCGGCAGATAGGAATTCCTCAGCACCGTTATTCCGTGCGTTGTGAGAGCTTCGCCCACATGCTCTTCGCCGAGCCATATGTCATGGTTCCCGAAAATCGCGTAACGCTGAGCGCATTCAATGCGGCTCAGGATGCTCCCGCACTGCCACGCTGCGCGCAACGTCAGATTGCGGGGAAGCACCTCCGCACTGACGTAATCGCCGGTCAGAAGAACCACATCCGGCTTGGCACGATTGATCTCGTCGATGGATTCGCGCAGCAGAAACGGCTCAGTAAATTCGTCAAGATGGATGTCGCTGAGTTGAGCTACCTTTATCCCATCGAACGACTCCGGTAGTCCTGCAATCGCAATCTCTTTCTGAACGATCTCAAGCCAGTGGCGTTCGAATACGCCGGCATAGATCGCGAGACCACCTGCGCCGAACATCGCCCCTTTCAGAAAAGAGCGCCTGGATACCTGCTGACCTACAGCAGTGACGGTTGATTCCATGTATGTTTATCCGACCCTATAGATATTCTCGATGACTGAGCTCGTGGCGTAGACATTACATCCGTACTGCTTTCCATACCTTGAGACTCAAATCGTCCGTTGATTTGGGGTTTCTTCCCTATTCTTTTGATGCAATTTGAACGCCAGCACGCATGCGCGGTTTGCTCTGGTGGCGATCGTCGCGCACATAACGGTACGTAGAGATAATTGCGTGGCGGTGGGACGAGAACAAATTCGGCGCAAGATAACGCTTCCTAAATCGCGTGGTCCTCGTAAACTGGAAGGCAAATCATGCGCACACAATCGTTTCGCTCTGATTGCCTTCTTCCAATGACGATCGCCCTGGTGCTAGCGCTCATCCCGGCGACACTCTCCGCAGCTACAGCTGCCGAACCCGCCGGCCCGGCCACATCACCCGGTTCAGGAAGGGAGGCCCGCGCCTCCCACGCATACCAGACCACTCTCCATCAGGGTCCACTCGCGGTGCAGGCATTTCTTTCAAGCTTTCCCAAAGGAGCAGATCTTCACTTCCATCTCACAGCCGGCGTCTACGCAGAAACTCTGATCCGCGTGGCTGCGGAAGACAGAGCCTGCATTGACCCCGTGAAAGCCGAATTCGCGCATGATGATCAGGGCAAGTTGTTGAAGGAGCCTTGCGCAGGTTCTCTCGTCCCCGCTGCAGCGTTGAACGGAAGCAGCCTTGCCCCCAAGGAACAGGCTCTCTACGATCGCGTCGTTGATTCATTCTCACTGCGCAATTACGTTCCTACGCCGAACTACAGTGGGCACGATCAGTTTTTTGCCACCTTTGATCGCTTTGGTGGACTAGACAAGAGCCACATTGGCCAATGGCTCGACGAGATCACTCGACGTTCAGATTCCGAAAACAATCAGTATCTCGAACTCATGCACACGCCGACCTTCTCACATGCGGCGCGCCTAGCTCACGAGCTTGGATGGAATTCCGACTTCGCGAAAATGAGACAGGCGCTTCTTGATCGGGGACTCCGTGATGAAGTCGCAATCGACCGCGAAGAGGCTCATAAGGCCATCGAGATGCGCAACGCGATCCAGCACTGTGGGACTCCCCAGGCCTCAAATGCTTGCGCGGTTCAAGTTCGGTTCATCTATCAGGTCCTCAGGGCGTTTCCGCCTGAACAGGTCTTCGCTCAAACATTGCTGGGTTTTGAAACTGTGCAACAGGCGATAGAACAGGGATCTGACGACTGGGTGGGCATCAACTTCGTTCAGCCCGAAGACTACATGGTCTCAATGCGTGACTACATGCTGCACATGAAGATGATCGAATATCTTCACGGCCTTTATCCCAAGGTGCACATCACTCTGCACGCGGGTGAGCTTGCGCCCGGCATGGTTCCACCGGAGGGGCTGAAGTTTCACGTCCGGCAAGCCGTTGAAGTGGGCCACGCAGAGCGCATCGGTCACGGTGTCGATGTGATGTACGAAGATGATGCGCCTGGTCTCCTGAAAGAAATGGCACGCAAGCACGTGATGGTGGAAGTCAACCTAAGTTCCAACGACGGCATTCTTGGCCTCGCCGGCGACAGGCACCCATTTCAGTATTACCGAGCCGCGCATGTTCCCGTTGCTCTCTCTACCGACGATCAGGCAGTCAGCCGAATCGACCTCACCCACGAGTATGTTCGCGCAGCCAATGAATACCATCTGAGCTATGCGGATCTAAAGCAACTGGCTCGTACAGGCATGGAGCACAGCTTCCTTCCCGGCGCGAGCCTCTGGGCGTCCCCTGATGCGTTCAACCTGGTTGCTGCGGCATGCAGAGGACAATCGCCGGGTGGCCCGAAGCCCACGTCTTCCTGCAAGAGCTTTCTCGATGCAAGCGAAAAGGCAGCAGCTGAGTGGGAATTGGAAAAGCGATTCCAACAATTCGAAGCGAAATTCTGAAGGTGGGCTCCTGCAGTTCGTTGGATGCCGCTTGGGGGGCTAAGCTGGTTGAGACGTTCTTGAGGAATTGATGCCGTCCATTGCCCATCTTGAATGCGCCCGCTGCCACGCCCACGTCTCCGCTGCAACCCCGCAGACGGTCTGCCCGCATTGTCAAACGCAGCCGGCAGGGTCGCTGTTTGTGCGATACGACCTCTCGTCTCTGAAGGGTACCGATCCTCGCAAAATCATTGTATCTGGCGCTGCAGATTCCACCTGGGCCGGAATGTGGCGATATGCCTCTGTGCTGCCGGAAGCAAAACCTGTGACTCTCGGTGAGGGTTGGACGCCCATGCTTAAGAGCCGGCGATATGAGGGCGCGTTCCTAAAGGAAGAAGGCGCTAACCCTACGGGATCTTTCAAGGCACGCGGTCTGTCGATGGCGGTTACGATGGCGCGGCACTATGGTCTTCGAAAACTGGCAGTCCCGTCTGCAGGCAATGCCGCCGGAGCGCTTGCCGCTTATGCCGCCGCAGCGGGAATTGAAGCGCATATCTTCATGCCGCGCGACGTGCCCTTCGCGAATTATGTTGAAGCCGTTGCGTACGGCGCTCATATTGAACTGGTCAATGGTCTGATCTCCGATTGCGCGCGCATGGTGCAGGAGCGCAAGGAAAAGGAGGGCTGGTTCGATATTTCCACGCTCAAGGAGCCCTTTCGTGTAGAGGGCAAGAAGACCATGGGCTACGAACTTGTTGAGCAACTCGGATGGAAGTATCCCGATGCCGTCTTTTATCCGACGGGCGGCGGCGTCGGACTCATTGGCATGTGGAAAGCATTTGAAGAGATGGAGCAGCTTGGGTGGGTCAGTGGCAAACGCCCGCGCATGATCGCCGTGCAATCAGCCGGGTGCGCGCCAGTTGCGCGCGCATTCGAGCAGGGACAGAACGTGAGTACGATGTGGCATGATGCGGCGACCTTTGCCGCGGGCCTCCGGGTGCCCAAGCCATACGGGGACTCGATCATTCTCGACATCGTGCGTGCTTCTCGTGGTCTGGCAATGGCGGTCACAGACGACGACATTCTTGCTTCCATTCTCGACTGGGCTCGCAACGAGGGCATCTTCCTCTCGCCCGAAGGCGCAAGCGTCACGGCTGCTTACGATAAGCTCCTTGCGAATGGATATCTGAAGCCGTCTGACCACGTGGTGATATTCAACACTGGCGCGGGGTTGAAGTACACCGACATGACAGCAGAGGCAATGAAGCTGAAACGCCCCACCGTACGGTAAGGATGTCAACTGCAACAACATCCCGTTTTGTCTCGCAGGATCGCGCGGGGCGTATGCTCCTCATCGCAGGAGCTCTGCTTGTAGCCACAGGCATTGCAGTCGCATTTACACACCTGCCCACAATCGGAATTGTTCTACGGTCGATAGGCATCGCTGCCTTTCTCATCTTTGCTGTTCGCCGTCCTTCATTGATGACGTGGACCTTCCTGGCGATGCTCGCCGGAGTCGAACTCGGGATAGATGCGCCTCAGATCGCGGCGCAGGTCCGCCTGCCGGGCGATCTTTTCCTGCGGCTCATCCGCATGATCGTGGCGCCTCTTCTGTTCGCCACCATTACTACGGGCATTGCCGGTCACAGCGAATTGAAGTCCGTTGGACGCGTCGCCATCAAGGCACTGATCCTCTTCGAAGTCGTTACCACTCTCGGACTCTTGATAGGCGTGGCCGCAATGAATCTGTCAGGAGCAGGATGGGGCGTCGTTACTCCGGCGGCACTCGAGTCAGCGCAACCCGCCGCCGCTCAGGCTCCGCAGAACTGGCAGCAGATCATCCTGAATCTCTTTCCGAACAATATCGCTGAAGCGGTTGCGCAAAACCAGATTCTTCAGGTCGCAATCTTTTCGATTCTCTTCGGGGCAGCGCTCGCGATGATTCCTGAGCAAAGGCGTGCTCCTCTCGTGAATGTGCTGCAATCGCTTGCGGAGGTCATGTTCCAGCTCACGCGATTCATCATGTATCTCGCGCCTCTCGCCGCAGGTGCTGCCATTGCGTACACCGTCGGGAACACGGGAATCGGTACACTGCTGCCGCTGGTTAAGCTGGTGGCGACCTACTACGTGGCGCTCACCGCGTTTGTTCTGCTCGTGCTCGTTCCCACGCTCATGCTTTTCCGCGTTCCCGTCGCAAAGTTTGTCAGGGCAGTTGGAGAGCCGGCGATGCTTGGCTTCGCGACCACCAGTTCTGAAGCCGCCCTTCCGCTGGCAATGGAGCGCATGGAAGAGTTCGGTGTTCCGCGCTGGATTGTCTCCTTTGTCATTCCAACCGGCTACAGCTTCAACATGACCGGCGGCAGCGTGTATCTCTCGATGGCTGCGATCTTCGTGGCCCAGGCGGCCGGCATGCACCTTTCCTTCGGCCGCCAACTTGCCATCGTGCTTGTGTTGATGGCGGCGAGCAAAGGAATCGCCGGGGTGCCGAGAGCCTCGCTCGTGGTGCTCCTTGCAACCGCGAGTGCAGTCCATCTTCCGACTGCACCCATTCTTCTCATCCTCGGAGTTGACACCCTGATGGACATGGGACGCACCATGATGAATGTGGTTGGGAACTGCATGGCGGCAGCGGTGATCGGGCAAACTGAAAGCGCTGTCAGTTCTGCGTAAGTGAGTCAGCCCGTTCGTAGCCAATTGCGATGCCTGAAGCGCGAACTCTCTCCTGCCAACTGGACGGTCAAGCATGTACGATCGCGACAAAAATCATGCCCAGAATGATGCCCAGCATCAGCGGGTCTAGACAAGCGATAAGACGACGCATATCTCCTCCATCGCGGACACCCGCGCCCGCGTTTTGAATTCGTATTGAATCAGAGCATCACGGCAACCGATTGCTACGCTTTTGCAATGCGGCCGCGATAGTCCTCGAGAATCCACTTGCCGATGTCGAACGCCAGCTGGACGACCACAATGGCACAGACCACGATGAATGCAAAGTGAAGCCCTTCGTTCACCTGGTGCAGTGTCTGGCCGTAGCGCATTTGATCGGCAAGCGGGTTCTTCAGCAATACGTATTGGTGATCCTGCATTGTGAGCAGGAAGATGATGGGGATTAGCCCTACCGCTTTGCTTATCATTTGCAGAAGACGGGAAGGCCTCTCCCAGGTGCCGCGGGCAAGTTCAATGCACTTCCACGAGATCTGCATAATGTTTACCGCGATGAGCAGCCAGTAGAAGGTCCACCAGACCGGCGCGAGCAGAAAGGGCCCGGCCTGGAGATATGCAGCCCCGGGACCCATCAGCAAGAAGGGGTGGTGCGGTATCAGCAGCAGCCAGCCAAGAAACAGCACGCCCATCACGATCTCGATGACGGTCTGCGTCAACGAGCGTGGTTTTCCGCTATGCTCTGCTTTCTCGAGCGGCGGAAGGGAACTGGGATTCCAATTCTGCGTAATGCCCGGGATCTCCGGGCAGGCCTGGGGATAGCGCGTACGTGCGAAATCGAACGCAGCAAACACCAGCGTGATCCATGCAGCTACCTGCACCAGGACGCCGGGTGTCCGGAACAGCGCGTCGATCACGGCTTGTCCGCCGGGCTGCGTGAGTGGCGTGACAACCGCCGCAACAATCATGCAAATGATGAACGCCCACAACATGGCGAGCCGCAACACGTAGAAGTACATCGGGAAAATCGTCGGACCAATGAGGTACTGCTGCGGCTGATAGCGCGACGCGACCATCATGGGATGTCCCATCTTGCGGAGAAAGTCGTCAAGCTCGCCTTGCGTGAGCGCGCGTCCCAGTTCCGACTCGCGGTCCTCGATCTGCGACTCCATGTTGGCGCGGAGTTCGGCGACGATGTCGTCCTGGCGCCGCATCGGCAGGTACTTCCTTACGGCCTGAAGGTAGCGTTCGAGCAGTTCCATGGCAGTGTCCTTACTTTGTCTCCGCATCGGTTTCGCGGAGGATGCGGGAGACGGAGGTGTTAATCGTGTTCCACTCGTCCAGCAGACGAGCGAGAATCTGTTCGCCTTCCGGCGAGAGCCTGTAGAAGCGCTTGTTGCGCTTGTCTTGTTCGCGCCACTCACTTACCAGCAGCCTCTGGGTTTCCAGCCGGCGGAGCAGGGGATAGAGCGTGCTTTCATCGATCTCGAGGCCACGCTCGGCCAGGTCCTTACGAAGCGTGTACCCGTAGTGCTCCTCTTTGAGCTGGGCGAGGACGGCGAGGGTCAGGCAGCCCCGGCGGAGCTCAAGTCGAAGGTTTTCGAACGTGTTTTCAGCTGCGGTCATGCTTGCCTCGGGCTGGCTCTAACGTTCCGTGCATTGCGTCATACACTGTACTTCACATACTGTATGACAACTAGTGTATGACGTCAAGTAGATTTTTGGGAATCCCCTCAAATGTCAGAGCTACACTCTCCGTGATGGACAACGAACGCATACGCGAGATCTGCATGGGACTGCCGCACGTGGCGGAAACCTTAAATTGGGGGCACCATCTCGTCTACTGGGCCGGCGACCGGGAGATGGGCGGCAGGATGTTTGCAATGACAGACTTGGATGGCTCGGGAATGGGCGTGCTGTCATTTCACTGCGGGGCGGAGCGGTTCCACGAACTGATAGAAAATGAGGCAATTGTGCCCACCCCTTACCTGGCGAAGGCGTTCTGGGTGACGCTGGAGAGGTGGGACGCGCTGCGCCCGCGCGAGATCGAACAGGAGCTGCGGCGCGCGCACGAGCTGATTTTCGAAAAGCTGCCCAATCGGACCAAAACCGTCCTCCGCCTGCCGGAGTCAGAACGGAAGAAAATCATCCGCGGACGCAGAAAGCTTGTAGCGGCCCGGTCTAGTCAAACCGCGGCGGGAAAGAAGGCCGCCAGTGCCAGCTCACGAGCCCCGAAGCCCAGGAAAGGGTCTCGAAAGAAATAACCGGGAACCGCGCCGAGTCCTTCACCGTATTTCCGGGTGAACGAGGCAACGATCATGATCAAATTCCTGTTGTGGTGCATCCTGCTGGTTTTGTGCTGGCCACTGGCATTACTGGCGTTGATCGCCTATCCCATCGTGTGGCTGTTGCTGCTTCCATTCCGGATCGTCGGTATTGCCGTCGGTGGAGTGCTGGAACTGGTGAGCGCCATCATCTTCTTGCCCGTCAGGCTGGTTCGGGCCATCTAGCTCTGTCCGCCAGCTCGATCTTTCAGTGCCCACGGGGCAGCGTCAGCGTTGTACTCCCGTCATCACAGACTTAGCCACCCGGCGAACGACTTTTGCGTCCATAGAGGGTTGAGGCCCATAGCACCCCGTGTCGGCGGTCATTCCGCCTTCTTTTTTACCTGAACGCAAGACCAGCATCCAAGAGGAGATGAAGATGCAAAAAAGCTTTCATCGGGCATTCCTGCTTCTAGCTGCGCTCTCCATCATGGCAATCGCCCCAGCTTCGCAGGCGCAGACAGATGTTGCGCTGAGCCTCTACGGCGCCTTCAGCGGAAGAACGAACGGAAACGGCACCATCGAGAGCCCGGCAAACTCGGCGGGAGGCATCATCGAACTGCGCCATATCTCCAACCCCCTCGTTGGTTATGAGGCTACCTACTCCTATAACCGCGGCAACGAAACCTACAAGCCGGATTGCTCAGGCAGCACGTGCACAGCACTCACCGCACAGACCGTGAAGGCGGCCGCTCACGAGGTCACAGCCGATTGGCTGGTCTCCGTTCACGTCGCGAATCTGCGTCCCTTTGTACTCGGGGGCGGAGGAATTCTGTTCAATCAGCCAGATAGCAACCAGACCGACACCGACAGCTCGACCAAGGGCGTGTTTGTCTACGGTGCCGGACTCGATTGGGGAGCCTTGCCTCATCTCGGCTTCCGCTTCCAATATCGCGGCAATCTCTACAAAGCGCCCAACCTGACCAAGCTGTACACCTCGACTGACAGGTTCACGCACACAGCTCAGCCGATGATTGGCGCATATTTCCGCTTCTAGGAATTTGCTAAAGGTTGCGAGTTACCTGCATTCCACCCGGTTATCCTGCGACGCGATGATCTGCCATTTGCCATCGCGCTTCAGCCATGTGTCTGTCCAGATCTGGCATACCTTCGCGTCGGGGTGAGACTTGTCTTTGCCTACCGAGTGTTCGGTGCCATAAACGAGAGCGATGCTGTCACCGAAGAAGCGAACTCTTGCGCTGTCGAGCCCGCAGCCATGTGCCGTGTGAGGAGCCTTTTCGTCTTTCAGCTCATCGGCCTTGGTAAAGCGCTGACCAGCAGTCGACGTGCCCTGGAAATCTTCAGCGAGCAGTCCGGTGATAACGCCATTATCGACACAAATGCCCTCGTTCCACTTCCGTTCCATCTCAATGATGTACTGCGCAGTTTTGTCATCGGCCGACGCCCAGTGACTCTGTTGAGCACGGGCGGGAATGGAAAGCGATGTAACGGCAAAGGCCGTCATAAGGATTCGTGCATGCAGCGATCGCATTTCGGGATTCTACACAAGCGCCAGGAATAGTTGACAGCGATATCTCTCTGCCCGTTCAGATCAACCGCAGCGCGCGTTGTTTCTGGGCCTCGTACTCTGCTTCCGTCAGGGCGCCCGATTCGAACAACGTTTTCAGTCTGAGGAAGTGCTCGGCATCCGCAGTCTGGTCGCTGCGCATGAGGGGAGTGGATAAGACCTTTTCCTTCTCGGAAGCAAAGTCGGCACTCGAGATCGCGCCAATGTCGAGCAGAGATTTCAGCTTCTCCAGTTTCTCCAGAATCTGGTTCAGCGGCATGGACGCGCCTCGGGACGCATTGACTACAACATTCGAATGAACTCCGGCTACAGCTTCTCCGGATTCTCCACTGACCGGAGCGACCACGCCGCCAAGGGCCGCGGCCCCGTGCGAAAGCAGGTCCGTCATCGTGTCCAGGTTGTGATAGACAAGCGGAACAAGCCTGGCGATCGGGATCACAATCAGTATGAAAAAGGCCCATCCGTAGTAATCCGGAGTGCGACGAAAGAGGGCCACAGCCAGTCGTTGGTAGGCTCCAAGCGACTCTCCTGAAGCATTCTGGATTGCAGCCGCATTCACCTGGCTGATCAGCTGTCCCCATGCATGCAGGAATTCGCCGTACGCTCCAGACGGCGGAGAGGTTCTGGGTGCATTGAGATTGACGAGGTCCGTTCGCCCGATGAAAAAACAGGCCGCAGGCAATTCATAGATCTTGTATGCGAAGACCAGAGCTCCGAAAAGGGTTAGCTGCGTGAGCACATTGCCTAGAAAAGCCAGACGCGCAGCGCTGTCTCTGACCATATGTGCAAGGCGCAACCCAAAAGCGAGCAGCACGACCAGAATCACGGAATCGATGATGGCGTCGGCCAGCACCAGGGGGCTGAGCAGGGAATCACCGAGGAGCGATTCGCTGATGGTGGCGCTATTCTTGAGGACCGGCAATGACCCGATGATCCCGCGCAACAGGAGCAGCGCGACGATGCTGAGGCCTGCCTTGAGGGCCAATTTGGCTGCCCTCGAAGCAAGACCAGCGAGGTCCTGCGACGGAATCTGAGAGGGAACTTGCTCCATGCAACACCCTTCTGGAGCGGATCGATCCAGAGACTGCCGGAGTGGTGTGACTAGCCGCTTTCCGGCTGTCGCGCCAGCATAGCAGCAAATCGGTCAGTTGAATATGTGGGTGGCTTTAGGCGTTCGCCGGAGTTCGCAATTCGCCCAGGGCCGCCGTGAGGTCGGTAGCCAACGCCTTCTGCATTTCGCTCGTGAGTTTGCCGGCGTTATGCGTGAGGTAAAAGACGTCGATGGCAGTCTCGCCCTCCGTGTCGATGAGCGCGACCTCGATGTTGCATTTGTGCTGACTCAGTGTCAATGCGATCTGACGCAGCAGTCCGGGTCCGTCTTGCGCCACGACCTGCAGCAGCGTGGAGTGCGTGGATGACTCGGAGTCAAACTGCAGCCTCGTCGAAACTTCGACCTTCACTCCGCTCGTGCTGCTCATGTGCTTTCGTGATTCCAGCAACTGTTCGACGGGAACTCGCTGTGCCACAACATCGTGCAGATACTCGAGGAAGCGGTCCTTTTCGCTCGGATTCAGCTCGATGGTTCTGAACACGTCTGTGAATTGAAAGCTATCCACCACAATGCCCGCGTCGTTTGAAAATGCGCCGGCCTTCACGATGTTCATACCCCAGGCGGCTAGAGCTCCCGCCACGTCCGCAAACAAGCGGCTGCGGTCACGCACGATCACGGTGAGATCGAAGAGTTGTCGGTGAGGTCTGAGGTCGAGCTGGACGGGATCATTGTCGAGATTGAGAGAGAGCTGAAAGTGATTGCGGATATGCTCGGGAAGCCGGGTCTGGAGATATCGCTGCGGAAGGCCCTCAAGGAATTGCCGAAGCGCCTCGTACTGGCTCGACGGCACCATGGAACGAATGCGGTTCAGCAGCGTGGGATCAATCGCCGCGTGGTATCGCACCTCGTCAACACTGCGGTCCATGAAGTTCGCAGTGGCCATGTAGAGCTGCCATAGATTCTCCGCCTTCCACGGTGTCAGCGCCTCAGGGTTCACCGCCTTGATGTCGGCGTACGTCATCAGCGTCAACATCTTCAACAGTGCGGGGCCGCCTACCTTGTCGGCGAAGTTGCGGACGTTCTCGGCATCGAAGATGTCCCGGCGCAACGTATTCGACATCTCGAGGTGGAGCCGGATGAGCTTGAGAACCTGGTCGCGTTCTTCGCTGTCGAAATCGAGCCGCGCCATGAAACTGTCTGCAAGTTCCGCACTCTGACCTGTGTGTTCACCGCTGCGACGGCCTTTGCCGGTGTCATGCAGCAGCAGAGAGAGCAGAAATAGGTCGAGCCTGTCGATCTCCGGAAGAAGCTGCGCAAGTCGCTGCTCGTAGTCGTGCGCAGGCTGGCGAAGCCCGTGAACGTTATCGATCGTCAGAAACGTGTGCTCATCAACGGTGTACCGGTGATAGCTGTCGCGTATGACTAATGCATCGATGCCGTGGAATTCCGGTACGAGCATCTCCAGAACACCAAGTGCATGCATTGTGCGTAGCGCGTGAGCCGCGTGCGGTCCCAGCAAAACCTCGCGTAGCGCATTCCAGAGATAAGGGCCTTCCGGGATGTGAATGGCCAATGCAGGAAGCGCGTCGGTGATTCGATCTTCTGCGGCCTGCGACAGTGCATATCCATGCGTCGCCATCAGCGAGAAGACTCGCAGAATTGCCGCAGTATCGCTGAATTGGGCTCCGGGCAGGATGTCGATCCGTCCCTGGTCGAGAATGAAGTCTGTGCCCGCAATCGGCGTCCTACGCCGCCGAAACTGCCGGTAGAAGCTCACCGGCGCCGGAAGATGCTCCATCAGCAGGGCGGCCCGACGGTAGACGACCCGTGCGTGGCGGTAGTATGTCCGCATCCAATAGGCCGGATCTGCTGTACCTCGCGTCTCGAGTCCAATCGAATTTGCCGCCGCTTCGTCCTGCGATTGCCAGTCGAGCGTATTGTCATCGCGCCCGTGGCGGAAGTGAAGAAAGCACCGCGCCGCAGCAAGGAAATCGAATGCGGCTTCCGCATCCCCACGCGCGCTCTGGAATACGCCTCCGCGCTGACGGGGCCACTCCTTTGTTTCCTTCAAGTGGAAGAGCAGCGCGAACCAGACTGCCAGATGATAGTCGCGCAAACCACCCGGGCACTCTTTTAAGTTCGGCTCGAGGTGGAAGATGGTGTTGCCGTATTTGGCGTGGCGCCCCCGGGCGATCTCACCCAGCTTCTGGGTAATGGTGTTCCACTCGCTGAGCACCAGGCCGGGAAGTATGTTCTGGTGCAACTGCTGGTACAGCGGAAACTGACCTGCCAGAAATCTTCGATCTAGCGTAGCCAGCGTGAACTCCAGGTTGTCAGGATCGAACCGAGCTGCTTCTTTCAGCGTCCTCGAAGTGGGGCTGGCTCGCAGGCCAATGTCCCACATGCCCTGGATGATTGCTCGTACCGCCTCTTTCGTCTGTTCTTCGGTCTTCTCATCCGCGAACGTGAAGAGGACGTCTATATCGGAATAGGGGAAGAGATCCTTGCGTCCGTAACCGCCCAGCGCCAGTAACGAAACGTTCTGAGCAGGCTGGCCTGCAAATGCCCGGCGCCACATTTCAATGAGGATGCGGTCGACCACCGCGGAGCGTCGACGGATAGCCGCGGTACCGTCCCCAGTCCGTTCACAGGTCTGGCGGACGAGAGCCATCTCCCGGAGATACTGATCCCGTAGATCGTCAACCGCTAACGCGACTGGATTCATGAGTGTTTTTTTGAGGCAAGCCGAACTTAAATGATGTTGTAACAGAATACCGCATAGAGCGCAGTTTACGGTCTGCCCAGCGCGTCGTTCGTGCATCAGAATGAGGCATCATCAGGAACTACTGTTGCGCCGACCCTGACTGCATCGATATTCCGTCAGTCACAGAAGACAACTCAGGTGGATTGGCGCATGGTTCCCGTCGCTCCGATACAAACAGGCCGCTCACGCAGGAGCGGCCCGGGGAGCTGTAGAGAGATTCTCGCGCTATAGCGCTGTCTCGCCCCTCTCATCATTGCGGATACGAATTGCGTCTTCCACGCGGCTGACGAAAATCTTGCCATCGCCAATGCGGCCCGTTCTCGCAGCCGATCCAATCGCGGCGATTGCCTTCTCTCTCATTTCGTCTAAAACAACCATTTCAATCTTCACCTTCGGTAGAAGATCGACGGTATATTCGCGACCGCGGTAAAACTCTGTGTGACCCTTCTGTCGGCCATGTCCGCGGGCCTCCAGGATTGTCATCCCTTCAATTCCCACCTCGAGCAGTGCATCCTTTACCGCGTCGAGCTTCGATGGCTGAATGATTGCCTCAATCTTGAGCATGCTTCGTTTGCCTCGCTAGGTAGCCTATCAGGCCGGATAGTTGGGTGTGCCAGGTCCGCCTGCTTCTTTTCATCAGGAATTCAGGTCGTAACCTTCCTCGCCGTGCTGTGAAAGATCCAGACCTGCTGCCTCGTCTTCTGCTGAAACCCTCAATCCAATCGTCTTGTCGACCAGCACAAGCAGAACAAGTGTACCGACAGCCGAGAGCACCCATGCGATCGCGACCCCGGCCGCCTGGTTTAGCAATTGCCCCCAATGGCCATCGACCGCACCGGTTGCAACATTCGCACCGAAAGCCGGATTGATTGCTTTGGTGGCGAAAAACCCAGTGAGAATAGCGCCAAGTGTGCCGCCGGCGCCATGCACCCCGAACGCATCAAGCGAATCGTCGTAGCGGAACCACGCCTTCACCTTGAACACCATCAACGAACAGAAGAATCCAGCAATCAGACCGATGAGAAGCGCTGGAAACGGCTGAACGAAGCCCGAAGCCGGTGTGATCGCAACCAATCCGGCAACCGCTCCGGAGATCGCACCCAGAGCCGTGGGTTTGCCACTGTGGAACCACTCGAAAATCGTCCATCCCACGGCCGCGGACGCCGCTGCGAAGTGGGTGTTGATGAAAGCACTGGTCGCCAATGGGCCGGAGCCCAGAGCGCTGCCAGCATTGAACCCGAACCAACCGAACCACAGCAAGCAGGCTCCGATGAAGCTTAGAACCATGGAGTGGGGCGGCATAGCAGTGTGCGGATACCCGATACGCTTGCCCAGGTAAAGGGCCGTGACCAGCGCCGACACGCCCGAGGTGACGTGAACCACCGTTCCGCCCGCGAAATCGAGGCTGGGAATATGGGCGCCAGTCGCGTTGAGCAAACCGCCAACTCCCCACACCATGTGCGCCATCGGACTGTACACAATCAACGACCAGAGGGAGAGGAACAATGCCATGCCGCCGAACTTCATGCGTTCGGCGAAAGCTCCCGTGATGAGCGCGGGGGTGATGATGGCGAACATCAGCTGGTAGACCATGTAGGTCTGCTCAGGAATGGTTGCTGCGTAGTCCGCATTGGGTGCGAGCCCTACGCCGCGCAAAAATACGTGTTCAAGACCGCCAATGAAGCTCGTTCCATGTGCGAACGCGAGCGAGTAGCCGAGAACGGCCCAGAGGATCGTGACCAGGCCCATCATCGCGAAACTCTGCATCATTGTGCCCAGGATGTTCTTTCTGCGGACCAGCCCGCCATAGAACAATGCCAGCCCGGGACCGGTCATGAGCAAGACCAGCGCGGAGGAAACCAGCATCCACGCGTTGTCAGCATTCATCTGCGCGGAATGGATGGAATCCTGAAGCGCTTTCAGGTCGGCTTGGGTGACCGGAGACGATTGCGCGAGACAGAGAGAAGGGAACAGAAGAAACAGCCCGGCCACGATAGCTCGGAAACGAGTACTGAACATGTCTACTCCGATTGAGTAACTCGGTACACTTGTCCGCGCATGGCCGAGATCAGAGGGCCAACTGCCGCGCAATCTGTACCGTGAACCACCGAAGAATATCTCAGAGAGGCTCGTGAACCTATAAAGATGGCATAAAGAAACTCATTTCGTCCTTATGTGCCCTGATGAAAAGAAGTCCCGAAATCTACGACGGCGGCCTGTCTGAGGGGCAGCAACCCACCGTTTCGTCACTCCAGCCATCTCTGGAGAGGCGGAGAAGGTAAAATAACCATATGGGGACCGTTCAGGAACGCGATCGCTATCTTTTTGGAGCGCTCGACAGCAGCGCCAAGAATCGCGCCAAGCTGCAGGAAGTGAATTACGGGTTTGAGCAGCCCGAGGGTGTGATTCTCACCACACTCGACTTCGCGATCAATTGGGTGCGCAAAAGCTCTGTGTGGCCGGTCACATTTGGCCTCGCCTGCTGCGCCATTGAAATGATGTCCATGGGAGCATCGCGCTTCGATATTGCCCGGTTTGGCGCTGAAGTCTTCCGGCCTTCTCCAAGGCAGTCAGACCTCATGATCATCGCCGGACGCGTTGCCCAGAAGATGGCGCCAGTTATCAGGCGATTGTATGACCAGATGCCAGAGCCCAAATGGGTTATTTCCATGGGAGCTTGCGCAACCTCGGGCGGCGTCTTTCAGAACTACGCGATCGTGCAAGGGGTCAATCAGGTGATCCCGGTGGATGTCTATGTACCCGGGTGTCCGCCAAGGCCTGAGCAGCTTCTCTATGCCATCACACTGCTTCAGGAGAAAATTCAGCGCGAACCGCGCAGTCTGCTCAAGACTCTGAATGCCGAGTAACTCCGGCATCAAATCTCGACCGCACGCACGTGTGATTAGCAATCAAAGTACCGCCCAATCCGCGGGATACCAGTTGGTAAACCCCTTCAGAAAGTGGTCTCTAGCTCAGACTTCCTATGGTACGTTTATGGTGGTGTGCTCGGATCGACAGAACGATTCTCTGTAAGAAACTCAGTTAGTTCACCGGAAAATGGTCCGCAAAAGGAGCCGTTTCCAAACAGATTCCCAGTTTTTCGATTGCGGAGGAGAAACGCATGCACTCGCGACTTTCAAAGATTGCCTGCCTGGCGTTGGCATGGGCATGTACCGGCTTGATTCCGATTGCCTTGACGGCCCAGGACGCTCCAAAGCCGGCCGCGCCGGCATCAACCGGCCCCTCATCAGATGCTCCCTCAAGATGGGACATCTTTGCTGGATTTAGCTATCTTGCCCCGAAAGGGGACTTAATCAAGTCACCTCAGCAGGACTCAGCAAAGGCCATAACATGCTGCGTCGATTTCAGCGTCGCACGCTACTTCAACAAGTATTTCGGCATTCAGGCTGAGGGCGACTTCCATAAGAACGGCGGAAATCATTCGGCTGTTGTGCACAATCAGTTTTCGGGAGGTTCGGGCGGCCTGATCGCACGCTTCCCGACAGAAGACATCACGCCCTTCGTCCACGCGCTCGTGGGTGGGGAGAACGTATCGAGCACCTATACGCCTTACAGCCAGTGGGGCGTTGTGCTAACGGCCGGCGGTGGCATCGACTACGACACACCGTGGCTTGATCACCGGCTTGCGATTCGCGTTTTCCAGGCCGACTATCAGTACACTCACGAAAACTTCTACCCAATTGCTCGCACGAATTTCAACATGGCACGGCTCAGCACCGGGCTGGTGTTGAAACTCGGAACCATTGCTCCTCCACCGACGGTCACAATCTCGTGCGCTGCGCAGCCCACCTCTGTTTTCCCGGGCGAGCCTCTCACAGTTATGGCAACCGCCGGACAGCTGCTTCCCAAAGATCACGTTGTTTACAACTGGTCCGGTCAGGGTGTTACAGGAACCGACACGACCGCGAAGGTTGATACAACAAACCTTGCTCCGGGCAGCTACACCGTCAACTGCGGCGTGAAGGAAGGCAAGCCCGGCAAGGAAGGGCTGAAGCCGTGGGAAAGCGCGAGCGGCACCACAACCTTCACGGTGAAGGAATACGAGCCGCCGACCATCAGCTGCTCAGCCAATCCGACAGATCTGAAGCCCGGTGATTCAGCAACCATCACCGCGCAAGGTGTCAGCCCGCAGAACCGCCCGCTCACCTACACGTACCAGGCTTCTTCAGGCACGATCAGCGGCAGCGGAACGACAGCAACGTATGCATCCACAGGCGCCCAGACAGGTCCCGTGCAGATCACATGCAATGTTGCGGATGATAAGGGTCACAACGCTAGCTCAAACACGAGCCTGAACATTCAACCTCCGCCGCCACCGCCGGGACCGTCTCCGGAGCAGCTGCGTCTGGAAGCTCGCTTGGCTCTGCATAGCGTCTTCTTCCCGACGGCCCTGCCAACCGCAAAGCATCCTGAAGGCGGCTTGGTCGACAGCCAGCAGGCGATTCTGCAGACTCTCGCAACGGACCTCAAGTCCTACCTCCAGATCAAGCCCGATGCGCACATCACGCTCACCGGCCACGCAGATCCGCGCGGATCCGATGAGTTCAACCAGGCGCTCACGCAGCGTCGTGTTGATCGCGTTAAGTCTTACCTGGTCGAGCAGGGAATTCCGGATAGCGCGATCACAACCAACGCAGTTGGCGAGAGCCAGGCGCTTTCCAAGGATGAGGTGAAGGCTCTCGTTGACCAGAACACTGAGCTGACGGACAAGGAAAAGAAGAACACCCTCCGCCGTCTCAACGTCATCTACCTGGCGCAGAACCGCCGCGTTGATTTGACTCTGACCAACACCGGTCAGCAGTCGGTTCAGCTCTATCCGTTCAACGCTAAGGATGCCTCGACCCTTCTTTCCGTCTCGAAGCCGGCAACTGGCGGCAAGGGCGCGAAGAAGGCGGCTCCAAAGAAGAAGTAACTCCCAACCAATCGGAGCGGTCGAAAACGCCCGTTCCGAGTAAGACCAAAGAGGCTGGCCATACGGTCAGCCTCTCTTCTTTCCCTGTCTGTTATCACGCCGAATTGCCGGTTCGGCCCTTGCCGGGCTGGGATTAGAGGAGTCTTGCCTAGAATTTTCGAGATGTTTGACAATGTTAATCAGATATCTATATAAAGACATCTGAGTATGGCGAAGACGGATGCATTACAAGGGTCTCTTGATTTGCTGGTGTTGAAAATACTGTCACGGCGACCGCGGCTTCACGGATACGCGATCATGGCGGCCATCGCCGAGACCTCGGGTGAAGTGCTGCGCGCCGAAGAAGGCTCACTCTACCCGGCCCTATATCGCATGGAAGAGGCGGGCTGGATCCGCGCCGAATGGGTCAAAAAAGAGACGGGCCGCCGTGCTCGCATCTACGAGCTCACCGCCGCAGGGAGGAAGCAGCTAGGCACAGAAGAGTCGCGCTGGCAGTCTGTCAGCCTGGCAATCAACCGCGTTCTCCGGGAGGCATGACATGTCGCTGTGGTCTCGTATGACGAATGCTACTCGAGGTGAACGTCTGAACCGCGAGATTGAGGAAGAGTTGCAATCGCATATCGACGAAGCCGTGGCGGCTGGACGTGAACCCAGCGAAGCGCGTCGTGCATTCGGTTCCAGACTGAATGCAATAGAGGCTGGCCACCGCATTCGCGCAGCTGAACGGCTCGAGTCCGTTCTGTATGACTTCCGTTTCGGATGGCGGCAACTCTGGCGAAACAAGATTGTCTCCGCTGCCGCCGTGCTTTCTCTCGCTCTCGGCATCGGATCCTGTGTTGCTGCGTTCCGTCTCATTGACGCGCTGCTTTGGAGACCGCTGCCCGTCTCCGGCGCCAGCAGGCTGTATGTCCTCTCGCGGAAACTCATCGGCCCCGAAGGCAAGCCCATGGAAGATAATCACTGGTCGACGCCGGACTTCAAGGTCATGAGCAACTCAGTCAAGGATCAGGCTGACCTCATAGCGGTCAGCGACGCCGATCGTACAGATATCACCTGGTCCACCAACGATGACATCGAGAAGGCCCATGTTGTTTATGTTTCGGGCAACATGTTCCCGCTGTTCGGACTGAATCCTTCGCTCGGCCGTGTGCTTTCACCAGCCGATGATCGTGGGCCCGGTCTTTATCCATATGCAGTTCTGTCCTGGGACTATTGGAACCACCGCTTCGGGCGCGATCCCCACGTTCTGGGCCGTTCATTAAGAATCGGCGAACAGAGTTTTGAGATCATCGGTATCGGACCGCGCGAATTTACGGGAACCGAGACGGGAACAGTCACTGACATTTTTCTGCCGCTCAGTATGAATGAACTGGCGACACAGGAGGGCGTAAGCTGGCACCGCACTTTCCTGATGCTGAAGCCGGGCGTTGACTCGGGAGCAGTTCTCGAGCCTCTACGCCAGCATCTTGCCGCGGTGAGTCACGCTTTCGAGGCGCAGTGCTCAGCGTGCTTTCGTGGCGCAACCCAGGCCAATGTCGAGCGGCTTCTCAATAAGCAATTGGTTGTCAATCGAGCCGGAGCCGGGATCTCCGATCTTCAGAGAGAGTATCGTCGACTGCTCGGAGCCCTGGGGTTGCTCGTCTCCCTGGTCCTGCTGATCGCGTGCGTCAACGTCGCCAATATGATGACTGCACAGGCGGCGGCGCGCGCTCAGGAAATGGCTCTGCGAGTTTCGATCGGGGCCGGCCGCTCTCGCCTCGTACAACTCATCTTGTGCCAGAGCGCTCTGATCGCATCACTAGCCTCTCTGCTCGGAGCATTCTTTGCCTGGTGGTCAGCGCCTTTCGTGCTGGGCCTTGTCAATCCGCCCGATAATCCCGCTCGGCTCGCCCTGCCTGCCGATTGGCGGGTTTTCCTTTTCGGCTGCGGACTGATCGCGATGGTGGTTCTCTTGCTGGGTCTGCTGCCGGCGATTCGAGCCTCTGCTGTCCGTCCCGTGGCTGCTCTGAAAGGCGGTGAAGATCCGCATTCGCCGCATCGTCTTATGCGTGGAGCAATCGCTCTTCAGGTCGCATTCTGTGTCATGGTTCTCTTTCTCTCTTCGCTGTTCGTTACATCGTTTCAGCGTCTGCAGAACCGTCCATTGGGCTTCTCCACCGACCGGCTACTTTTGCTGGAAACGGTTGCGGGCAAAGGACAGCTCCCCGTCGTATGGAACCAGACGGCCGAGGCACTACGTGCCGTTCCCGGCGTCGATTCCGTAGCCGTCTCGGGGTGGCCGCTTCTCGGGCGCATCATGATTAACAGTGAGATCTCGATCAACGGCGCACCTCCGAGTCCTACCCCGGCGTGGTTTTTAAATATCTCCCCGGGCTGGCTTTCTACGATGAAGATCGCCCTCGTTTCGGGCCGTGACTTCCGGCCTCAAGACGTCTCACCCGGCGCAGCCATCGTCAACGAGACCTTCGCGAAGAAATACTTTCCCGGCCAGGATCCTATCGGACGCACTTTCGAACGGGGGGCCAATCAGCCGATCAACAAGATCGTCGGCGTTACCGCCGACGTGCCTTACCATGATCTGCGTGAGCCGAATCGCCCGATCTTTTACGTTCCTTTGAGTGGATTTGAGGCAGCTGCGCCATCTCCCGTGAGTTTCGGAACCTTTGTAGTTCATACGGATTCTCAGAATCCGCTCGCGCTTGCCGACACTCTCCGTCAAGCGATTGCGCAACGTTATAATGGGCTTCGCGTTTCTAACGTCACCACGCAGGGCGATCTGGTCCGCGATCAAACGGTTCGGGAACGCTTGATTGCCACGCTGGCTGCCTTCTTCGCCGGCGTCGCGCTGCTCCTTGCAGGCATTGGGCTCTATGCTCTACTGAACTACTCCGTACTCCAGCGTCGCCGCGAGATCGGCATTCGTCTGGCGATCGGCTCGCCGCGTTCGGTGATCGTGCGTCTCGTCACTTTTGATCTGTTCCTGATGATCGCGCTGGGAACTTGCACGGGTATTGCACTTGGATTCGGTGCTGCGCGGTATGTCACGTCACTCTTCTACCAGGTAAAAGCAACCGACCTGGAGATGATCGTGCTGCCGGGCAGCGCCATTCTGATCACGGCGCTCCTGGCTACGATCCCTGCTGTCGCACGCGCACTTCGCACCGATCCGACGGAGATTCTGCGCGCGGAGTGAGGGGAAGTTTCGCACAACGAGAAGTCCGCTCTTCCGAGAACGGCCCCGAAGTAGAAGTCCGCTTTTCACCGGGACCGTGTGTATGACATATCATGTTGGGGCAAAAGAAAGTGCGGGGGCTCCGACCTATGTTTACCCGAATTAAAGCGATTTTCTTCCTTGTGCTGCTCTGCAGCCCCGGGCTGTACGCCGCAGATGTCTCCATGAAGGTGACCGACAAGAACTACCTCGATGCGCAGGGTTTCAGCGTATTTCTTTACGACAGTACGTACCATCCGGTTTTCGTCGATCAGAAGAACACGGCGATGGAGATGATTCTGCACGGCCAGCGCATCGCCACCAACGGCGACGTGCGTCTGATGCCCACGCCTGAGCAGTGGGACCTTGTCGCAACTCTCAAAGGACGCCATGCCGACAAGGAGAACAGCCGCCTCACTGCCGACCTCGAGTTCCCCACCTTCGATCTGAGTTACACACTCGAAGTTGCTGCAGAGCCGGGTGGCGTGAAGGTCAGCATCAATCTCGAAAAGCCGCTGCCGGAAAAACTGGCGGGGCGAGCCGGCTTCAACCTGGAGTTCCTGCCTTCGATTTATATGGGCAAGGCATATCTCGTCGATGGAACGAAAGCCGGCATTTTCCCGCGAACACCAAATGATCCGATGACCAAGGTGCTGCCGCTGGCCGATGAGCCGAAGAAGGCGTACTACCTGGAAGACTGGGATAAGGCGAAGGGCTACACGGAGCCGCTTCCGTTTACGCACGGCAAGAGCATTACGCTGGGCATCGATGACGCGCTGGCGCGGGTCAGTGTTGTGTCCGATACGGCAGATCTGATGCTGTTCGACGGACGTGATCGCGCTCCGAACGGCTGGTTCGTTTTGCGTTCGCTCATTCCAGCGGGAAAAACAAATGGCGCAATCGTGTGGCACATTCACCCCGACGTAATTCCGAACTGGACGCGCCCGCCTGTGATCGCGCACAGCCAGGTAGGATATGCACCGGGCTTCTCCAAGGTCGCTGTACTCGAACTCGATCCGAAGTACGACGCGCCGAAGACGGCCAGAGTGTTGCGTCTGATGGAGGATGGATCGTACAAGCAAGTGTTCGACGGCCCGATTACGCCTTCAACACCATGGCTGCGATATGTCTACTCCAAGCTCGATTTCACGGCGGTGAAAGATCCCGGCCTCTACGTAATCGAATATGCGGGCCAGCGCACGGCTCCGTTCCCCATCTCCAACGATGCCTATGCAAATATCTGGCAGGACAGCCTGGATCATCACATCGCGGAGCAGATGGATCATGTTTCGGTCCGCGAGGGCTACCGGATGTGGCATGGGGCTTCGCATCTGGATGATGGCCGCATGGCGCCCGTCGTGGGAGAGCAATTCGATGGATGGAATCAGGCGACTGCAACGGATGGAAAGTGGAAGGGCGGCGATCACATTCCCGGCATGAACGTTGGCGGCTGGTACGATGCGGGAGACTTCGACCTCGAAGAACCTGCGCAGCTAAGCGTCATTCAAAATCTCGCCCTTGCATATCGCGAATTCAATCTCAAGTACGACGAGTTGACCGTGGATGAAAAGGCGCGTGAGGTTGAGATGCATCGGCCTGATAGCGTTCCGGACACTGTGCAGCAGGTCAAGCATGGAGCGCTGCTCATCCTCGCTCAATTCCACAACATTGGCCACGCAATACGGGGCACTCACGAGCCGGATCTGCGGCAGTACACACAGGTAGGCGATGGTGCGTCGAAGACAGATGGCCGTATCTATGACGCGAAGCTCGGTGTGAACGAGACGAAAGGCGACTACTCCGGCAAGCCGGATGACCGCTGGATTTTCACGACGAACAATCCTTTCTTCCAGTGGAACGCGATTGCCGCGCTCGCGGCTGCAGCCGATACATTGAAAGGTTACGACGACGCACTTGCAAAAGACTGCCTTGATACCGCCATCAAAGCTTGGAATGACGAGAAGGCTCACCCGACGCAGTTCCCCGGAGGCGGTGGTTGGGGAGGAGATCCGGAGGCTGCTCCCGCTAACGGCGTACTGGCTGCTTCGCAAGGCTCAGTCTCAAGCGCTCAACGCGCCCGCAAGGCGCGGGGTACGACGGGTGCGAGTACGAGTTCAGGAACATCCAGCGCACAAAGCGCTCCGCCGGCAAATCCGCGCCGGCGCGCCTTTGGCGTAGGGCTGGAGTGGCCCGCAGCTCTCGAATTGACGATCGCGACGCATGGCGCCGATCCTTACAAGTCCCGCCTGAAAGAATTGTTCCCTCAGATGATCACCCCGCAGATGATGGACATGTTCGGATGGACGGCTGTTCGCGCAATTCCTTACCTCGATGCGAGCGAGAAAGATCAACTGCGCGACGCGGTAAAGACGTACATGGCGGGACTCGACAAGAAACTGGACGCCACACCGTTTGGCGTACCGCCGAGTCTTGGGACGTGGGGCGGATCGGGCGCTGTAGTGGACATGGCCATTCACATGTACTTCCTGCATAAGGCCTATCCGGATCTTGTCGGTCCTGAGTACACGCTCCGGGCGGTGAACTACATCCTTGGCACGCATCCGGTATCCAGCACGTCATATGTCGCCGGGGTAGGCACAGTTTCAAAGATGAAGACCTACAGCAACAACCGCGCCGACAATGCGTATATACCTGGCGCCGTGATTCCCGGATACATCGTCATCAAGCCTGACTTTCCAGAGTGCATCGACGACTTCGGGTTCCTTTGGTTCGAGGATGAAGCTGTTGTGGCCGGGTCAGCCAGCTGGGTGGTGGCAGGCAACGCAGCGGAAGCAATTATCCGGGAATCGAAGTAGATCTATCGTCAACCGGGTTGACGGGCTCTGCAACAGGGGCCCGTTCGACCTGAATGCAGGCATTAAGCTTTGACAAATTTGTGTTTGCGATTCAAGCCGCATCGCGGAAGTCGTCGCGCCTTGAAGCATCCCGCGAGTGGAGGCCTCGATCGTCTTCCGGAAGAATCAACTCCAGCGACGCTATACGATTTGCGAAAATCCGATTCAGTTCTTTCAGTCCCTCGTCTTCAGGCGACACACCTGCCTTCTCCTCAATTTCTTTGAGCGTCGACCGGTAGTTATCAATCTGCTGTCTAATGTATGAATATCGGCCCATGCCGGTTCTAACCTCCACAACTGAACTGATGCTCAATTTCGGCACTCGAGATGCCTAAGGCCTTTTGCTTTCTTGCATATAGATTGATGCTTCGCAATTTCATGCTTGCAAGGATCCGATGCATCTCCTCTGGCTTCAGCAGTTGCGTGTCTCCGAGCCTCGGGCATTGATGCGACGGCTGGTTCCCCCTTGGCTCAACGTGGCCGGTGGAACATGCCGGTCTTCTGCGCGAAACCTTCCCTGCGGGAATTCGAAATCGGCCAAAATATTGGCAAGGCAAGGTACTCTCGATCGGACATTTTTGCTCGATCCGCCATCAAAGCACCTGCGATGGAAAGGTATCAGTGTGTCCGCGCCTCGGGCCCAGCCGTGAGATTCACGCACATCTCTGTCCAGGCGGCGGCACTTACAGCTTCTCTGGCCATCATCTCCGGTTGCATCAGCCACGATCGGCCTCCGATAGGTAAGACCTCCATCTCAAAAACGAACAACCCTCAGGTCGCGCTCTACACGATTCAGCCCTCCAAACCAGGAAAGGTCTCGGTTGAGTTCGGACCAACAAACTCCTATGGATTAACAACGTGGGCAAAACAAAGCTCGCAAGACGGCAGTCCGGTTCAGATCTTCGTTGCGGGAATGAAAGCGGACACTACGTACCACATGCGCGCGGTAATTCAATACAGCGACGGCAAAGTGGATATCGACCACGACCATACGTTCCAGACAGGAAGCCTTCCGAGAGAAATCCTGGAGGGTAACAGTGTCAAGACAGCATCTTCGTCAGCTCCGCAAAGTGGTGTCGAACTGATCGACGCTACTCTTTCAGATCTCCCACGATATCTCGAAGCCTACGTCACAGATCTTCAAGGCAATCTGATTTGGGGATACAACTATCCCGATCGAGAGAAAAACTCGATCGTGCAGCCGATTAAATTGCTGCCCAACGGCGACTTCGGCATGATCATCTCCTATGCATCCCAATTCATATTCACGCCCGATCAACGAAGCAATATCAATACGTTGCGCGAGATCGATCTGGCGGGGAACACAGTGAGAGAACTTCCCCTCGACGAACTTAACAAGCGTCTAAAAACTGCGGGATACACAATCACACTGCTGGACTACCATCATGACTTCACGTATCTACCCAATGGCCATTGGATCGTGCTTGCGAATCTCGTGAAACCCTATGCCGATCTGCCTGGCTACCCTGGGACCACGCAGGTCATTGGCGATGCACTCATCGACCTTGATCCTGATTGGAATCCGGTATGGGTTTGGAATGAATTTGATCACCTCGATGTCAATCGGCATCCGATGAGCTTCCCTGACTGGACGCACTCCAATGCTGTGGTCTATTCGCCCGATGACGGCAATCTGCTTGTCTCGATGCGTCACCAGAACTGGATCGTCAAGGTGGACTACCGCAACGGCGAGGGACAGGGCAACATACTCTGGCGTCTCGGATCCGGGGGTGATTTCCAACTGCTGAACGGATCAGATCCAGAAGACTGGTTCTTCGCCCAGCACGGCCCGTCGTTTCAAACGGATACAACGGCAGGCAAGTTCACGCTTGCGATCTTCGACAACGGCAATGACCGGGCTCTGCCTGCCGGTTGCGGCGATCCCGGCGAGCCGGCCTGCCTCTACTCCAGGATTCCCGTATTCGACATCGATGAGAAGTCGATGACAGCAACGCTGAAATTCAACCAGACGATTCCAGCCGCACAATACTCGTTTTTCGGCGGAACAACCACACGGCTCGGCAATAGCGACCTCGAATACGATCTATGTGCCGAACCAAAGTACACGGGCATCGTCCGCGAGGTCACGATGGATTCAGCAGCGAAGACCGTCTGGGAGATGACCGTAACGCATTCGAACCTCTATCGCGCCAATCGCATACCCAGCCTCTACCCCGAAGTGGCTTGGTAGCAGATCGTAGCTGATCTGATCGCGATCGCCGAGTTCGGAGTAGGCTGCCGACATACAACGGCGCATGCTCGCTCGGCGCGATTAAAAGATCAGCACCTAATGCAACCCAAATCGTTAGTGATTCAGGTCTTCTTCAGCTATTTACAGCGCCGATTCATTTTCACCTGACCAAAGCTTCATCGAGTCTCTATTGATTGAATAAAAGCGCCCCGAGAGGTTAGCCGTCCTGCCCACTCTAATGGAAGGGTGGAATACGTGAGACAAAAGAAAGCAATTGTGATCGGCGCCGGTCCTGGTGGACTGGCATCTGCGATGCTCCTGGCGCAGCGTGGCATGGACGTCCAGGTATTTGAAAAGCAACCAGCGATTGGCGGGCGCAATGCGGAAGTGCGGCTCGGCGACTACCGCTTTGACCTTGGCCCAACATTCCTGATGATGAAGTTCCTGCTCGACGAACTCTTCGAGGATGCAAACCGCAAGCTGAGCGACTACATCGATTGTCGTCCGCTTGACCCCATGTACAAGTTGCACTTCGATAAGAAGTCGATGAGCGTCTTCGCGGATCCCGCCGCAATGCGAGCTGAGATTGAGAGAGTTTTTCCGGGCGAGGGTGCGGCACTCGATCGCTTCCTGGCGCGTGAGAGCGTGCGATTCCGTAAGCTCTACCCGTGCCTTCAGAAACCCTACGGAAGCGCCCTCAGTCTTTTCAGTCCAACCCTCCTCTCCGCATTGCCTCACATTGCACCGGGAAGATCGCTGCACGGCGTACTATCCTCGTACTTCCGTGCTGAAGAACTGCGGCTTGCCTTTACCTTCCAGTCGAAGTACCTGGGAATGTCTCCTTGGGATTGCCCGGGTCTGTTCACCATGATCCCCTACACCGAACATGCCCATGGGGTGTATCACGTGCAAGGCGGCCTCTCCCGCATCAGCTACGCGATGGCGGATGTTGCCCGAGAGTACGGTGCCACCATTCACACTTCCGAACCCGTGCGACGGGTGCTCACAAAGAACCGTCGGGCTGTCGGTGTTGAACTACAGAGCGGCGACAAACTTGAGTGCGATGACGTGGTCATCAACGCCGATTTCGGTTATGCGGCTTCCACCTTGTTCGATTCCGGGTCGCTGCAGCGTTATACCCCGGAGAAGCTGAAAAAGAAGAATTGGTCCTGCTCGACGTTCATGATGTATCTCGGGCTTGATCGCGCCTATCCCGAAACTGAGCACCACATGATCGTCTTCGCGCGCGACTACAAAGGCAATCTCGAAGATATCTCGCACCGGCGCCGGCCTTCCGATGACATCTCCATCTACGTTCGCAACTCAGCCGTGACCGATCCAGGGACAGCGCCAACGGGCCACTCGGCACTCTACATCCTCGTTCCGGTTCCGAATAATTTCAGCGGCATCGATTGGTCGCGGGAGGGGCCGCGTTACCGCGAACGCATTCTCCGCACTCTCGCCGAACGCTCACCCTACAACGACATTGAACGCCATATTCGCGAAGAACTGATTGTCACTCCGCAGGACTGGGAAGAAAAACTCGGTGTCTATCAGGGCGCGACCTTCAACATGGGACATAACTGGGGCCAGATGCTCTTTATGCGACCCCACAACAAGTTCGAAGAATTTGAGCACTGCTATCTGGTCGGAGGTGGAACCCACCCGGGTAGCGGATTGCCGACCATATTCGAGTCGGCGCGTATCTCATCGAACCTGATCTGCTCGCAGTACCGCATTCCCTACAGGCAGCCAAAGCCCTTTGACTCCCTGAGCCTCGAGCCGGCATGAGGAGCCCATCAGCCAGCGATAGCCTTCATCGTGCGCGCGAGGCGCAGAAAAACTGGGCTGCGACGCCGCTCTCAGAGCGGGTCCGGTTCTTGGCGCGTCTGCGAAAGCAAGTCGCTGCCGATCGCGAGTTGCTTGTCGAAGCGATCATGGCCGACACCGGCAAGCCTGCACTGGATGCATTGGGCGGTGATGTGCTGGTGACTCTGGAGCACATGCGTTTTTATGAGCGCCGTGCTCCGCGCCTCCTTGCTTCACGTCGAGTTGGGCGGAGCTCCATCTTCTTCAACGGATGCAAGTTCACAGAGCATTTGGAACCGCATGGAGTTGTACTTGTATTTGGCCCGGCGAACTATCCGCTGCAACTCTCCCTGGTGCCTACGATTACCGCGCTATATGCGGGAAATGCAGTCATCCTGAAGGCCTCCGAGAAGGCTCCGTCGGTAGCGCGTGAAATCGAGGAAGTGTTGCGTAGAGCAGATCTCCCGCCGGGCCTGGTGCAGGTTGTGTGTGCAGGCCCCGAAGAGTCACAGGCGTTCATCGACGCGGGCCCGGACTTCGTTTTCTTCACGGGCAGCACAAAGAACGGGAGAGAGATTGCGACTCGCGCTGCTGCGCGCGGCATTCCAACGCTGCTCGAACTCGGGGGAAACGATGCCGCTCTCGTCTTTGCAGACTGCGACATGAAGCGAACCACCGAGGGCGTTGTTTACGGCGCATTTTCAAATGCCGGCCAGGTTTGTGTCGGCATCAAGAGACTCTTCGTAGAAGAGCCAATATACGAGACCTTCGTTCGCGCTGTTGTTCAGCGCTCCAGCCAGTTGCGAGTTGGCTCCGGAGATGGAGTCGATCTGGGTAAGCTGGCGCCGGCAGCGAAGGACTTGTTTCAGGCTCAAGTGCAGGAAGCTCTCGACCAGGGCGCAACGTTGGAAACAGCGGGTCCGTACGGGGATGGGATGCCCATCATTCTCAGCAACGTTCCACGTCAATCGCGTCTTCTGCAGGAAGGAGCATTCGGTCCAGTGCTTTGCGTTCAGCCATTCACGTTGGAAGAAGAAGCGATCGCTGCCGCAAATGAGAGCCCTTTTGCTCTCGCCGCCAGCGTGTGGACACGGGATATGCAGCGAGCGCACCGCATCACACGAGCTCTCCATGTAGGCAATTGCTCCATCAATGACGTAATCCGAAACATCGCCAATCCTGAAGCAGCGTTCGGCGGAAACGGCGCAAGCGGTTACGGGCGATACCACGGAAAGGAGGGACTCCGGGCTTTTAGCAGAATCAAGACTGCTATGGAGAACCGGTCCTCGCGGACGCATCAGGTCAACTGGTTTCCGTTTACCCGCAAGGGGTATGAGAATCTCGACCTGCTGATTGAATTCGTCCATCGGCCCCGAGGTGTCTTCGCGGCGCTGCGTCGCGTCCTGCGCTTGGCATTCATTGCAGGGATTCTCGCCAATGCATCCATGCTCGGAGCGCAGGTCGCGCATCTTCAACTGAAGGTCCGCCTTCCCGCCAATGCGCACGGACGCATTGCGTACCTGCTATTCAGCTCGCCCTCCGGCTTTCCCAAGGACAAATCGAAAGCCCTGCAGCACGGATTCTCCACACCTGTGGGGACGGAGGCCGTTGAGGCGATTGACATCGGGCCGGTGCCACCCGGCAAGTATGCGCTGAGCATCTATCTCGATGAAAACGGAAACGGCAAGCTGGACTCAGGGATGTTCGGAATTCCAAAGGAGCCCGTCGGTGCGTCCAATAACCCGCGTTCCCGGATGGGACCGCCACATTTCGACGATTGTGTCTTCACCATGACCCCAGCAACCAAAACACTCGACATCAATCTGGTACGGCCCTGAATGAGCGATTCTCCTTCTGTTGTTGTCATCGGCGCGGGTTTGGGCGGAATGTCAGCGGCCATCATGCTGGCGAAGGCGGGATTCCGCGTCACCATCCTCGAGAAGAATGAGAGACTCGGCGGCAAACTCAACCTGCTTGAGACCGAGGGCTTTCGATTCGATCTCGGCCCATCGATCTTCACGCTTCCGCATGTGTTTCGCCCCTTGTTTGAAGATAAGGGTCGCACGCTTGAAGACTATGTCTACCTTCGCCGCGTCGATCCGCAATGGCGAAATTTCTTTGAAGATGGCACGGTGATCGACTTGTGGGAACATCGCGAGGACATGCGAGTGGAACTGGCGAAGTTGCAGAACGGCGCCAGAGCCTTCGAGGACTACACTCGTTTCCTTGACTACGCGCGTCAGCAGTACCACGTTGTCGAGCGCGGATACCTGCGCGAAGGTCTAGATGGTTTCTGGGAACTCGTGCGTTTCTACGGGATGCGTGGCGGCCGCGACATGGATTGGGCGAACTCCATGTCGGGAGCTATCAACAGGCGCATGAGCGACCCGTATCTGCGCGACATCCTGGCCTACTTCATCAAGTATGTAGGATCCTCTGCCAACGACTCTCCCGCTTTTATGAATCTCATGCCGAACATCCAGCTTGAGTTCGGGCTCTGGTATGTCGATGGAGGCATGTACGAATTGGCACGCGCATTCGAGCGACGTCTTCGCGAACTGAATATTCACGTTTGTCTTGATACTGAGGCCATTCGCATTGATCGAACTGCCGGCCATGCAACCGGCGTGCTGATTCGCAATAGCGCAGGTCAAACGCGCACACTCCCGGCGGACTATGTCGTCTCCAATATGGAGGTGATCCCAGCCGCCGTGCACCTGCTCCAGCAAACCCCGCGCGAACTGAAGAAGTTGGAACGGTTCGAGCCTGCATGCTCCGGAATTGTGGTGCACCTAGGCCTTGACCGCATTTACCCGCAGCTTGCGCATCACAACTTTTTCTATTCGCAGCATCAGAAGCTTCATTTTGATCGCGTGTTCCACGAGAAGAAACTGCCTGACGATCCCACCATCTATCTGGTTGCTCCCACGCGCACTGACCCATCGCAGGCGCCGCCCGGATGCGACAACATCAAGATCCTTCCCCACATTCCGTATATCAACGACCGTAACCCCTACACCTACGAGGATTGTGTGGCTCTCAAGGAGCTTTGTCTTCGCAAGCTGGAACGAATGGGACTCACCGACCTGCGCAAGCACGTGATTGTTGAAGATTTTTGGACGCCTTTTGATATTCAAAAGCGTTATGGCTCGAATCGCGGCGCCATCTACGGAGTCGTCTGCGACCGTCGCAAAAATTTCGCCTTCAAGGCTCCAAAACGAAGCGACGTCTGCAAAAACCTGTTCTTTGTTGGGGGCAGTGTCAATCCCGGCGGAGGCATGCCCATGGTCTCGCTGTCCGGCCAGCACGTTGCCCGCATGATTTTGCAGGAGGCAGGCCGATCGTGATCGCAATGGTGCTGGTGCTCTGCGGATTTGGTTTCACCGCAGGAGTCCTGCTTTTGCGTTCAGTGCCGCTCTGTCCGGCATCTCAGTTACCTTGGTCGCGGCGGGTTTCAATCGTCATCCCCGCCCGGGACGAAGAGCAGAATCTCCCCCGGCTCCTCGCATCAATCCACACCATCTCAGGCGAGCCTGAAGTCATCGTCGTCGATGATGGATCGGAGGACGCGACTGCCATCGTTGCCGCGCAACACGGTGCGACGGTGCTGCCCGCGGCGCCGCTTCTCCGGGGTTGGACCGGCAAAACCTGGGCGATCGCCCAGGGAACGAACGAGGCGAGCGGCGAGCTTCTCCTCTTCCTTGATGCTGATACCTGGTTCCTGCCCCAGGGTCTTGACCGCCTCATTTCGGCATGGCAGCAGTACTCCCGTCAGCGTGTCGCGTTCTCTCTGCTTCCATTCCATGTGACCCAAGCACCTTATGAGGAACTCTCGCTCTTTTTTAATTTGCTGATGGCTTTTGGCGCGGGTGGATTTGGCAGGGTAGGGAAGTCGAGGCTCTTCGGCCAATGCCTGCTCATTCCGCGGGAACTTTATCAAGCGTGCGGTGGGCATGCGGCGGTCCGTGACCGGATTTTGGAAAACCTGGCCATGGCCGACCGTATCGAAGCAGCGGGGGGACAGTGCGTCTGCCTCGGGGGACGCGGAGTTCTTCAGATCCGCATGTTCCCTCAAGGGTTTTTGCAGCTATGCGAGAGTTGGACGAAAGCTTTCGCCGACGGCGCGGCTGCCAGCGACAGCGTAGTGCTGGCCCTGGCCATTGTCTGGCTGAGCGTGCTTGCCAGCATCTCTCTGCTCGTCTGCATTGGCCCGGCACCCATGCGCCCCATCGCTGCTGCTCTCTACCTTCTCGCCGCTACGCAAGTGTTTTGGTCCGCAAGGCAGATTGGATCCTTCAGGTGGACGACTGCCTTACTCTATCCAGTTCCGCTCATGTTTTTCTTCGGCCTGTTTACCAGGTCTCTTCTTCGGCGTATGTTCCGACGGCAAGTCACCTGGCGCGGACGGCAGCTATGAATCTTTTCGTGCTCACTATGAACGTCCTCGGATGGCCTGTCATCCATTTAGTTCTTGCCCGTGCGTTTCTGGCGATTCCAGATGCCTACTTTGCCCACGATTCGTGGCTTACGCGCGAGCGGCGTTTTGAACAGGATGGCCGGCTTTACCGAAGCGTCTTTGTCGTGCACAAGTGGAAAGGACTGCTCCCGGACGGCGCGCCCTGGCTGGGCGGAAGAGCAAAAAAGCGAGTTGCGACCCGCAGCTTTCAAACTCTCACGGTATTCCAGATTGAGACGCGTCGCGCGGAGGCAGCACACTGGTGCATGCTCCTGTGCACTCCCATCTTCTTCTTATGGAATCCAGCATGGGCTTGTGCGTTGATGGCACTGTATGGCCTCTGCGCAAATCTCCCCTGCATTTTCGTTCAACGAGCAAACCGCATCAAGGTCGCGCACATCCTGCGCGCAAACACTTCTCCGCGTATCGCCATTCCTCAGCCTTAGTCACAAAGCGGGCGTGTTGCTGGTAATCTCGATGCTGCAGTCGAGCGGCTCATTCTAATGACGCTGAATATGCGGGTGCAAAAATGGGGAAACCAATCGTAGTTGTGGGCAGCGTGAACCTCGATCTCGTTTGTACGGGAAAGCGAATTCCTGCTCCAGGCGAAACTGTAACGGGTCAGAATTTCCGGACTTTTTTCGGCGGAAAGGGCGGTAATCAGGCCGTTGCCGTCGGCAGGCTTGGCTATCCGGTCAGCATGATCGCCAAGGTAGGGGACGACGAGTTTGGAAATCAGCTACGCAAGGGATTGCGATCAGCAAAGGTAAATGTGCGAGAGGTGGGCACAGCGCATGGTACGGCCTCAGGCGTGGCCCTTATCTCCGTCGATGCTGAAGGGCAGAACAGCATCATGGTCATCCCCGGCGCGAACGGCCAGTTGACTCCGAAGGATGTGGAAGGCTCGCTTCCACTACTGCGCAGCGCAGGAATGATTCTCACGCAGCTTGAGATTCCATTAGAAACCGTTGAATGCCTTTGCGAACTCTCGCAGAGAAACAAAGTGCCGCTTATTCTCGATCCCGCACCGGCCAGAAAGCTGCCCCGGAAGATCCTGAGGCAGGTGTCCTACCTTACGCCCAACGAAACGGAGACCTGCATGTTGTGCGGCATTTCGGCGTCAGATCTGACCATACCGATGATCGAGCAGGCAGCCCGGCAGTTGCGATCGAACGGAGCGGCCAACGTGATCGTCAAACTCGGCCGTCGCGGCGCATATGTCGACGCTGCGGATGGACTGCGCACGCTTGTTCCGAGTTTCAAGGTTCGCGTTGTCGATTCCACTGCCGCTGGAGACGCATTCAATGCCGGCCTGGCCGTTGCCCTTTTGCGCGGCATGAGCCTGCGCGATGCAACGCAATATGCCGCCGCAGTGGGTGCCCTCTCGGTAACTCGAGCGGGAGCGCAGCCAGCCATGCCCGCAGCGCTTGAAGTTGAAAAACTGCTCGAGTTAACCGGGCGGGCCTAATCGAAAACGATGACCGGCAACCTCGGAGTTTTTCGAAGGGAAGAAGATGAGAAAGATCATTCTGGTTCTCGCCATCCTTGTGTTTTCGCGCCCGACGCCCGGTCAAGCAATACCGCCGACTCACGTTGACGATTTCACCGGCAAGCCACGCGTTGTCATTATCAGCGACATTGGCAACGAGCCCGACGATCAGATGTCGTTTGTGCGTCTATTGATCTACTCGAACGAGTTCGACCTCGAAGCAATGATCGCGAGCACTTCAACGTGGCAGCGGTCCAAAACACATCCCGAGACGATGCGCGAACTGATTGGCGCATACGGCGAAGTGCGCACCAATTTGTTGCTGCATGCAGAGGGCTGGCCTGATGCCTCGGACCTGCACGGCAAACTGTACACAGGGCAGAGTGCATATGGGTTGGCGGCCACGGGTGCAGGTAAAACATCCGATGGATCGAAGGCGATTGTGCGCGCTATTGAGCGTGACGATCCGCGTCCGCTTTTCGTCAGCATCTGGGGTGGAGCAAACACTCTCGCACAGGCGCTGGTCGATCTCAAGGCGGCCCATCCGCAAGATGACTTCTCAAGGCTTATTGCGAAACTCCGCGTTTATTCCATCAGCGATCAGGACGATGCTGGTCCATGGATTCGCAAAGTGTTCCCGAACCTGTTCTATATCGTCTCCCCCTCAACACCAACCAGTGGCGAGTACGCGTCGGCCACATGGACCGGCATCAGTGGCGACAACTACTACCGCAACGGCGAAGGTGCTGACGCCACGACCGTAACCAACGAATGGCTCGACGAGAACATTCGGAGCAAGGGGCCGTTGGGCAAGAAGTATCCGAAGTACATGTTCATCATGGAAGGGGATACGCCATCATTTCTCGGCCTGATCGACAACGGCCTCAACGCCTATCGCCGGCCCGATTGGGGCGGATGGGGCGGCCGATACAACTATCGCCAGCCCTATGGAGAAACTCATGCCATCTGGGCGCAGGGCGGCGACGAGTTCAAGCGAGTCGATTCGCGCGACACAGTGATTGGAGTCGACGGTAAGGATCACACCTCAGACCAGGCGACGATCTGGCGATGGCGGCAGGCGTTTCAGAATGATTTCGCCGCTCGTATGGCGTGGACAGTTGCAGATTTCAAGCACGCGAACCACAATCCGGTGGCGATCGTGAACGGTCATGATGGAACGGCTCCGTTGGAGATCGACATTCCTGTGGGCCAGTCGATCACACTTGATGCGGGTCAAAGCAGTGATCCTGATGGGCAGCCGATCCGTTATCACTGGTTTCACTACGCGGAAGCTGGACTTGCCGACGGCAACCTCGCAGCGCTGGCTCTCTCTGGAGCGGACACGTCAAGGCTTACGGTGCACGCGGACGGGGAATGCAGGCCGTTTTGGCTTCCCATGATCCCGTGCAAGGGAGACGGTGTGGCTCATATCATCCTGGCAGTCACGGACAACGGATCACCAGAACTCACCTCTTATCGGCGCGTGATTTTGCATGTTCGCGCGCCGGCGGCGGAGCGATGAAACGCGGACACGATCAGGTATCGCGCCCGGGTTGATTGACTCTCGCGATCAAATCTTCTTCAATACGAGCGGGAGCTCATTTCCCATCTGCGTAAAGTGGCCGTCGATCGTGGTGTGGTCTGCCGCGATCTTGCCTTCGAACGTAGCGGCGAACGCGCTGAACGTTATGCTGATCTTGTCCCCCTCACGACGAGCGGATGTCGCAGGTGCCCAGTTTGGAGCCTGATCCGGGCTCTGAATCTGCGCAGTGAGACCGGTATCCATGTTGGCGATCTTCAGGTTGATCGTGAGTGTGGCCGATGGCGTCACGAGCTTACCCGTCCACGTTCCATCAATTTCCGTCGGAGCGGGCTTTGCCGCGGCTGCGCCCTCTGCCTTTGCGCGCGTGAAGCTGAGTGGAAGTGGCTGACCCTGAGTCCATGTCCCCGTTATCTCGTTTCCATCTTTGTTGACCGCGCCCTCATAGGTGCCATTCACCGCAGCGACGTTCAATTCGAGTTTGCCGTTCGTGAATGCCACCGAACTGACCGGAATGCCATTTGCGCCCTGGTCAATGCTATCCAGTGTGCCCGTAAGAGTTCCGTCCGGCGCGGCCTTGATATGCAACAGGAGCCTAAGCTTGGCTGGACCCGCTTCAAGAGTTCCGGACCAATCACCGACAATCGAGGTCGGGGCACTCTCGGCAGGGGTACTCGCCGCCTGCGGCGCAGTGCGCTTCAACGTGATCGGTGCGGGTGGCTGCTCTGGTTCGGTCTGCGTCCACGTGCCCGTCACTTCGGTGCCATCGGCGTTGACCTTTGCGACCAGATCGCCGCGAATCGCCATATCTTGCCCATTGACATTGACGGTGTCGTCTACAGACATCGTCAGATCCGAACCCTTCAGGCTGGTTGACTTCACCTTGATGCCGTAGATGTTCTGGTCAACGTTGTCGAATGTTGAGGTCAGGGTCCCACCACTGCCGGCGACGGCATGCCATGCAATGTGGAAGGTGGTGCCCCCTGCATCGAGGGTGCCTTCCCAAGTCCCGGCAAGAATCGCCTGGGCAATGGACGCAGGTGTAAGAACTAAAGCCAACAGGGCCGGAACGGACAGCTTCAGGAGAAAAGCGGTTTTCATAGGTCTCCTTACGGCGGAATGCCGCGGTACGCACAGACGTGTCACGGAAGAAGGACGAGCATTCTGAAAAGAAAATACGCCTGAAGCCGGCGGATTGTTCAAGGTTTATGAGATCCGAGCCTGCGGGGTCCTTTTTCGGTCCCCTTGGCTCAAGGCGGGGGAGAGCCTAAAATACCCTCTGTTATGGGTAATGCGAAGCCAGACACCTTCCAAGTTGCCTGTCCCGATTGCGGAGCCATGATCTTGGTGGACGCGCACACCGGACTGGTGATCAGCCATACCTCAGCTCCGCGCAAGCGCATGTTTGAAGATCTCGAGACGGCCGCCAAGGCCATGCGGGAACACGATGAGCGCAAGGAGTCCATCTTCAGGCAGTCTGTAGACGCGGAGAAGAATAAGGACGACCTCTTTGATAAGAAGTTCGCTGAAGCCCTGAAAAAGGCGAAGGACGCTCCTGCCGGCAAGCCATTGCGTGACTTTGACCTGGACTGAGTGAGACCATCAGGCTCGAGTCGCTTCAGGTGTGTTGACTTGGCTTCCCGGCACCGGGCGCCTGCATCTGAGTAGACCAAGGAGATCGCATGACTATTGCCTCGTTTCCAAACCCGGAATACCGAACCTCGAGGATCACTGAGATGTCGCGAAATGATGAATCGTTTGATTGGGTGAAGGTTGCCGCTTGCGGATCGCTGGTGGCGGGTGGATTGCTCCTCCTTACGGGGCAAAAGCGTGCCGGGCTGGTGATGGCTGCATCTGGAACGGCTCTCGCTCTGATGGATCATGAAGAGACCCTCAAGCGCTGGTGGGAAGCTCTCCCGGGATACGTCGATCGTGCGCAATCCATGTTCGAGCAGGTGCGCGATGTGGTCGAGGATGTTGCGGAGAAGGGCGAGTCGCTCCGCCGCGTGCTCTCTCGCGAGCAAGACACCACGATACCGGCGTAGGCCGTCCTTTCACTGATGGTGGCTCACCCTGACCGCATCGTTTTGCGGGAAGGGTGAGGATTCACCGCTCATCCGTCGGAATTAAATCCCTAATTGTTTGCGGCCGTTTTCGCTGATCCGATGCGGCGTCCACTTGGGTTCCCACACCAGATTCACATCAACTCTGCTGATGTCCGCAATCGTCGCAAGCCGGTTGTGAACCTGCTCTATGATCAACCCTGATGCCGGGCAGTATTCGGTGGTGAGAGTCATCGTGACTTTCACCCGCTGACGTGGCCATGCAGGCGTGGAGTCCGGATCAGGCCCGGTTTCGATGGCATAGATCAGTCCCAGATCGACGAGGTTCAACTTCACCTCGGGATCGAAGCAGTCTCTCAGAGCATTCAGGATCTGATCTTCACTCAGCATTTTCGCCGGCTCGTAGTTTACGACTTGATCTCTGCGATCTGGTTCTTCGCGTCCACAAACACCAGTTTCGGCTTGGCCGTAGAGGCTTCCTTCTCGTCCAGCCAGGCGAAGCTTGCAATGATCACCAGATCGCCTGCCTGAGCCAGACGCGCGGCTGCGCCATTCAGACAGATCTCGCCGCCGCCATGGTCAACGGGCAGGGCATAGGTCTGCAAGCGGCTACCGTTGGTTACATTCCACACGTGAACCGCCTCGAAAGGCTGGATATCGGCCGCCTCCAGCAGCTTTGCATCCACTGCAATGCTGCCTTCGTAGTTCAGGTCCGATTTGGTTACGGTGGCCCGGTGGATCTTTGACTTCAATAGCTTGCGAAACATTCACAACTCCCGGGCAGGACTTTCATCGAGCCCTTAATGGGTACCGCGGCTAACTACCTGCAGTCCCTGAATATTCGATGTTCGGCTAGTTTTTTCGATCCACGAGGTACTTCGCGACAGCCTTCAGCCCGTCCGCACGCGAACCGTACGGCGCGAGCGCAGCGAACGCCTCGTCGATCAGAGCTGCCGCATCACGCTGGCTCTGTTCAATCCCGTAGACCGCCGGCCACGTAGCTTTCTCGGTAGCGAGATCCTTGCCCGCAGTCTTGCCCAGATGAGCCGAGTCCACCGTCATATCGAGCACATCATCCACAATCTGAAAAGCCAGTCCGGCCTTTCGCCCGAAGGTGTCGAGGCGAGCAACATCCTCTGTCGTGGCACCCGCATACACTCCGCCCGTGACAACACTGACCCGGATGAGCGCGCCTGTTTTTGCCCGATGAATTGCTTCCACGAGCTCAGGCGTCGGTTTCTGGTGTTCGCTCTCGATATCGAGTACCTGCCCGCCGATCATTCCGTCCACCGTACCGATGGCATTTGCAATCAGACCGATGATTTGCGCCGTTGCAGGCGCAGGAGTATCGAGTCCCGCGAGTATCTCAAACGCGCGCGTCTGCAGCGCATCTCCGGCGAGGATCGCAATCGCTTCACCAAACGCCACATGACAGGTAGGCTTGCCGCGCCGGAGATCGTCGTTGTCGAGCGCAGGCAGGTCGTCGTGGATCAGCGAGTATGTATGCAGCATTTCGATCGCCGCACCAAGACGCTCGATGCCCGGAGGGACCGACCCGCATATTGTCGCGGCCGCCTGCATGGCAAGCACGGGCCGAAGGCGTTTGCCGCCCGCGAAGACGCTATGGCGCATTGCGCCGTGGATCGAAGCCGGTACCGTTTCAACAGCAGGGATAAGAGCCTCGAGCGCACGATCGGTTAGATCAGCGCCCTCCTGAATCAGGGATTTCACATCCGTAGGCATCCTGCTCCCATGATAACTGAGCGGCACATTTCTACAGTTATGACGAGCCCGCAGGCACTGTCCGCCCAAAGCCCCGGCGCTCTGCAACGCAAAGTGCAATAAGAACAATCAGAGAGATGGCACTGAGCCAGCGCCCAATTACGACATCGCGTGTCGTTGCCCAGTCAATCGCCACATCCACGTGACCTGCTGGGGTGGGAATGGCCATCATGCCATCCTGCCGGAGAGGCAGCGGTGGCAGTCCGGAATCGGCGCCAAACGCTAGTATCTTCCCATTGACGCGGATCTTCCATGCAGCGTATTCGCGCAAATGCAGGATCAGGAATCCAGCGTGTGGAATCTCCGCTGTGATGCGCCGGTGTTCGATCGGGACTTTGCCATCGCGCCGCGTCCATGAATAGGTCGCATCGCAGTGCCCGTTCGCTGGATCCCACTCCGGGACGGTCCCGTCAGAGTCTGCGGCAGCCAGCACGGTGGTCGCGTCAGTCGACAAACAAGCATCCGGCACACCAATTACGGGCAGTGTGTTGTCAGCCCGTGGTGGAGCGTATTCATCCACCCCTTCAAATCCCTGACCCGTGCGAAACGCATTCAGCATTCCGGAAACTCGATCGTCAGCATCGCAGAATTGGTGAAACATGATGAGCGAAACAGCCGTGATCCCGAAGAACAAAGAGACGCACAATGCCAACACGATCCGGCGAGGCATCTTGCGCGTTGTCCAAACGGCCGCCGCCAGAAAGATGCCCATAGGCGCCTCAATCACCACGAGCCAACGCCATGGAAATTGCAGAAAGCGAAGCTTTGGCAGCAGATTCCAGATAGGCAGCGAAACAGGGAACTGCAGGAAGAGAACCGCCAGTGCGATCAGCGCCAGAGGAATCCACAGCGAGCGGTTGGCAGGAAGCTTGCCTCGCCGCCACGCTACGAAGAGCGAAAGAAACGTGGTGGCCAGCATTAAGACCGCCAGAATCGATACGCGCAGCAGTTCGAGATCGTGTAACGCGAGGTTGGGATCGGCATGGCGTGCAAATAGAAAGCTGTTTTCGATTGCGAGCCCCGGATCATCCACGGCCTGCCGAATCTGCACCCATCCCTGCTCCACCGCTGCCGGAACGAGGTAGAGAGCGGAAAGTCCAAGGCCAATAACCATAGACAGAGTGGCGCGAATGACAGGCGCCCATGAACGGCGGAACAGCGCAACGCAGAGCGCAACCGCCGCAAGCAGATAGCTCGCCATTACACCCAGAGGAGCATTGCACAGCCATGCCCCGGCAACGACCAGGGCAAGTAGCGCCGCCGAGCCATCCAGTGCTCTGCGAAAAGGTTTCGCATTCGCATCCCTATCCCGGAGAGCAAGCAGCAAGAGCAGCGGAATCCAGAAGCCACCGGCAAGTTCGCCGAACGCGGATCGCTCGTAGGCCGTGAACATCGAGTAGCCGGAAAAGAGCGCAGCGCATCCGGCTAGTGTGGCCGCACCGTCCGCAAGTCCGAATTCACGAGCAAGCGCTCGCGTGGCAAGTCCCGTGAGCGCGAGAAACGAGCAGATGACCGCAAGCTGTACGCCCTTCCACGGAAGGATGCTGCCGAATGCCGCACCCAGCATCCACGTCAGCGGCGGATAAAACACAAACCGCGGTTCACCGGCTCCCCAATTCGGGCTCGAAGCCCAATGCGGATAGAAGATTCCTTGCCGCCACGCAGCTGAGGCGTCCATCCATGATGCGAGATGGAAGTCGAAGTCGTGCCCGCACGAATTTCCTCTTACAAGATCGGGAGTCGTTGCAATGAGAGCTGCGAAGCAGATGATCAAAGGACCGGCAAGCTTCGCTCTTCTCTCGTTCTTCATGGCAGCAGCCGTAACGTGTGCAGCGTGGACGCACTCACAGCCGCGGGAGTGAACGGCATAGCGAAGGTGCGTCCGTTATAGTAGTCGCTCCACTGATCCCGGTAAAAAGGGCTGTAAACGTTCCCGCTTTCGCCTAGAACGATGTTCTCAGTGGAGCCATCGATATTGCTCCAATCCATCGTGAATCGCTGCGAAGGGCCGAACGCCTCGCTCACCTGCTTCACCGTGATCGTATCGCCGCTGAGCGGCTGCTTTCCGGTCCCGAGTTTGCGTCCGACCAAGGGCAGAAATCCCGACAGGGGATGTTCGATATCGACGACATGCCAGCTGCCGTAAGCCCATTTGCCCGGGTCTGCCGGTGCATCTTCCTCTTTCATCGCGCGGTGCACCGCATTCGCTAAAAATGCGTCCCAGTCTTTGTAGCCCGGTGGAAGCCAATCAGCGCTTGCATGCATCACGATTTCTTCTTCGGCGAAGTTCGACTCGGACCACTGGTAACTTGCCGCAAGGTCCTTCCCGAGCTTTGGCTCCAGCAGCATGGTTCGCAGGGTATAGCGCGTGTTCACTTCGATCGAAGCTGCAGCGGAATCGATAGTCAGCCGGCCATCCCAGTTGCGCATCAGGTCAGCCGCTTTGCGGAGCTGATCGTCGGAATTGGCTGTGTGATCGATCGCGTGCGCGAGTCGATGCGCCATCTCCTGATCCAACTCGCTATAGATATCTGTCTGCACAGCCAGCAAGTCAGCTGGCGTCAAGTGATCGCGGCCCTGCAGTAGCTTGTAAATACGCTCCGCGCGATAGGGATCGGCCCACTCGTTCGTGAGAGGGTATTTCGAGCTTGCCGACGTCACGCGCGAGTTCGCAGTGGCTAACAGTCCTGACGGAGGATCGAACGCGTTGGGCAGATCGGCAAATTCCATATAGCCCTGCCACTCGTGTTGCGTATCGCTGATCGGCGTACTGACAATCCCGCCGGGCCTGATCGGCATGCGTCCAACCGCGTGGTATCCAATATGTCCCTGGTCGTCGGAATAAACGACGTTTTGCGTGGGCCAGCACCACTGCCCGAGCGCCGCCGAAAACTCCGTCCAGTTAGAGGCTGTGTTGATTGCGTAAATGGGAATCGAGTTCAGCGTCGTGTCATAGAGCGCCCACTTCAGTGCAATCGGACGAGAATCCTTGGTGAATATCGGATCCAGCAGAGGACCGTGCTCAGTGATGCGTACGTCGTATTTCACGTCCTTCCGTCCGCGTACACGAATCAGCTCATGATCCACCGTCATTGGACGCCACTGCCCATCACTTCCCAGGTAATTGCCGTCCTGAAGCCTTTCCACATACAGGTCCTGCACATCTGCATATAGGGCGGTGAATCCCCATGCAACGTGTTCGTTGTGGCCGGCAATCACAAATGGCATTCCTGGCAGGGTGACACCTGCTGCATGAAATCCCGGCGCGCTCAGGTCGGCCATGTACCAAATATTCGGCTCATTCAGCCCGAGGTGCATATCGTTGGAAAGCAGCGGCTTTCCGCTTGCAGTGTGCGCACCTGAGATCACCCAGCTGTTGGAACCGGGTCTGCAATCCACGCAGGAATCCACGGTCTTTGAGTAGCCAGCGAGATCGCGAAGGATGCGCAGATCAGACGCGGGCAAAATGCGCGCTACTGTACGCTCGTCATCTTCATCATTGGTGCCGGACGGCAGTGGGTACGGCTGTTTGAGGTTGAGAAGTTCTCCCGTGGGCGGATGATCACGCCATGAACCAACTGGATAGAGATCAGCTTCGAGCGTGGGATTGTTGAGGCGCATCGCAATGCGGCCCCGTGCCAGCTTCGAGTACCAATGCGTATCCAGCATGTCTACCATCATCATGCCGATAGAGATCGAGTCCGCGCCGGACCACGTCTCCGGCCTGTAATGGAGAAGGCGAAACTCAGGCGGCAGCGAATCCTGATGCTGTGCAATGTAGAGGTTCACCCCGCGTGCGTACGCTTCGAGAAGGGCCCTGTCGTCCGGCGAGAGGTTGGCGTAGATCCGGTGTGCGACATTACGAAACTGCTGCAGGCGCTGCATCTTGTCGTGCCGAAGCAGCGAGGGTCCCATGACCTCGGCCAGTTCACCGTTGGCGCTCCGCCGATATGCATCCATCTGCCACAAGCGGTCCTGTGCGGTTACGTAACCTTGTGCAACAAACAAGTCTTCCTGCGAAGCCGCATCGATGTGCGGGACCCCATGCCCATCGCGGCGAACGGTGACCGGCGCGGAGAGCCCTCGGATGTTGTCAGAGGAGACACGGATGTCGCCGTCGATCTGAGGAAGCGCAGCCTGCGCCGCCCCGCGCAGCCAGAACACCAAAATACCGCCGAGCAACGCGACCGTGATCAGCGCCAAGAGGCTGCCAAGAATGAGGTACCGCGGCCAGTTCCTCCGCGATCGCGCCGCGCGAGGCATCTGCGGTCCCTCGCCGGGCTCGTAAGTAGTTCCCTGATCCGCAGGCTGAGGCATGATCAACAACAGAATAAACCGCAGGTCGTGTGCTGCTAGCCGTCGGACCTGGTATTCGTGACGTTCAACTCAAAGCACTTCAGATTCTGCCGGCAGGCTCTCCGGGGAGTGCATAGCTGTGACCTGCATCGGCTCTCGCCGGCGATAAAAGATGACTAGCCACACCAGAATCAGCAGCACCACCGGGATGATCAGAAGGCTTCCTTCAGGACCAACAGTTCCCCCGCTCCAAAGCGGATTGCCCGCCGGCGACGTCGAGAACAGGTGGCCTGGTGCTACAAAGCCGCTGTCTGCCGTTCCATAAAAATAAGTCTCTGCCCAGTCCCATGCTGCGTGGCATCCGATCGCCCACCATGCAGACCCGGTAAGCCATACGCTTACGCAGAAGACGAACCCGATAAAGCCCGCCGCAAAGATGCCCACCCAGGCCTCGCCGTTATTACTCGTGTGAGCGGCCCCAAACAGGGTGGAAGTGAGCCATGCTGCCTGCCAGAACCCCGAACTCGACGCTTTTTTCAGATGGAGCAGCAAGCAGGGAACCAAGCCCAGCAGCGCGAGAATGTAGACGCCCCAAACGCCGTTTCCATTGGTCTTCCAAAACAGGAGAGAACAGATACAGGCGATCACTGCAAATGCGATCCAGAAGTTCAACCCTCGCGTGAGGGTGTACTGGAGATAGCAGCGCATGGTGCCCTCTTCGAAGCAGCCGACCATCAGAAAGACCACGCCCCAGATAATCGCGTACCGGACAATTGCCGAACCACTCAGTGTCGCTGGACCGAAGTGCAGCCAGTGACCGGCGGCCAATCCACCCACCAGAGTCGATAAAGCCACAAAACCGATCAGGAGTCCACTCAGGAAGTGAACGACTTGGCGGGAGCCGCGGAGGTTGTAGTCAAGAATGCTGCGCCCCTCCAAAAGCGCCACAATGCCTGCTGCGGCCAAAAGCGCCAGGAGTTGAAATAGCTCGCCGAAGATCGCGGTTTTCGGCGTGAACGCTCCCTTTGTGATCAGGTGCAGGCTTGAGAACAAGAAACCCAGCCCAGCCATGAATCCGATCAGGAGTGCGATGAAGACCAGCACAGACCATCCAGAGCGCAGCCCATTTGGTCCAATGAAAATCCGCCTGAGGTCTGTGTAGGGAGCCTCCGGTCCCTCCGGTTGTGGCGTGACTGGCGCTACCGGCGCGTCCGTTATCGTACTGCTTGCCGGCATTTCGATTCCATTCTCAGGCTCCATCTCTTCTCCTTACAGCAGATGACCCGCCGGATGCATTCTACTTAACCGGCGCAGGAGAATGGCAGCCGCACTCGCCGCGCAAGACTGTCTGAGCCAGTTTCTGCATCCCTGCTCCTTGACACAACGGGCCTCCCGTATGATTCTTACTCTTCCGGCTTTACCGGAGAGGGCACGAGAGGAGCTGGCGCGGTTGCAGGTCAAAGTTTTCTATCACGATAAGTGCTTCGACGGTGCCTGTTCCGCATCGCTGTTCACGCGTTTCCACCGCGAGTGCATTGCGACGGACACCGCATACCAGTATCACGGCCTCGTTCATCGGGCGGGAGCCCTCTTTGATGAGAGCGAGTTTACCGGTGACGAGAACGCGATTGTTGACTTCAAGTACTCGGCGTCGCCCCGGATCACATGGTGGTTCGATCACCACCTCTCCGCATTCCTCACACCGGAGGATCACGAGCACTTCCTCGCATGCCAGCGGGACCCGGCATGCAGCATGAGAAAGTTCTTCGATCCGACCTATACGTCGTGTACGAGTTTTCTGGGGTTCATCGGCTCAACGAAGTTCGGGTTCAACACGGAGCCCGTTGCCGATCTGATTCACTGGGCCAACATCGTCGACGGCGCCCTCTACGAGAGCCCCGAAGCAGCCGTAGAGATGGCAGCTCCGGCAATGAAGCTGACTCTCATTATCGAGTCGACGCAGGATCCAGCTTTTATTCCCAGGCTGATTCCGCTACTGACGGAAATGCCGCTGAGCGAAGTGCTCGCGCAGCCTTTTGTCGCCGGCCTGCTACCTCCACTTCTGGAGCGCCACCGCGAAGGTATTGAGCTGATCCGCAAACGCAGCGAAGAGGTCGACGGAACCATCTTCTTTGACATCACCGACCGTCCCGTCGAGGGGTACAACAAGTTCATCCCCTACTACCTGCACCCGCACGCGACCTACTCCATCGGTTTGTCGAAGTCCAGTTTTCGGACGAAGGTGTCGGTCGGTTCGAATCCCTGGACCAAAGCGGACCCGGCGAAGATGGTGAATCTCGCGCAGGTCTGCGAGCGCTATGGTGGCGGTGGACACGCACGCGTCGGCGCCATCAGCTTCCCGCCCGACAAGAGCGATGAGGCCCGTCAGGCCGCCGCGGAGATCGTCGCGGAATTGAGAGCAAACAATCCGATGAAGTGAGTTCAGGTGCCGGGGCGCCGGCGACGCTGATCGGACTCAGGCAGCAGCTTTGCGGTTATGACAAATGGATGGAACCGGAAGCCCGGCTCCCATCGATCGCCACAATCAGAAAGCAACTAGATCCGCGCAGGAATTCAAGTCGAATTGCGAGTAGCTTGATCGTCTGGAAAGATCAGGGCGGCTAAAGCGCTGCTTCTAGCACCGCGGGCATTTCTAATGCCGGACGGCCTTCATGTCGAAGACCGTCACAGCCATTACGATCGGAGGCAGATTCATCGCCCGGCGTTTTTGGATCTTTACTGGACGCGGATAGGGGACCAACTACTCCGGATTCTTGGCCCCGTCTTTCACGCCTTCCGCTCCGCCCTTGACGGCGTTCTTCGTCCGGTGGGCGGCGTTCTTGGTGTGGCGCTTGGTCGAGTGATAAGCCTTCTTGGTGCCATGCTTCACGGCGCGGCCCGTGTCCTTCGCGGCATCCTTTGCTTCATGGCCGGCGCGCTTCGCGTCTTGCTTGGCGGTGTGGTCTTCGCCGGGATAGGGTTGCTGGCTAAACGCCATCATGGGGGTAACCGCCAGGGCGGTTCCGAGGAGCAATGTAGATATGTGTAGAGTCTTCTTCATACATAAACAGATTCAGATTTCGTTGCAGGAGTTGTAGCTGGGTTGCTTCTTGAGTGTTAAAGTCCTAGTTCTTCGGCTCGCTTTTTCATAGCGTCGAGGCAGAAGCCGATATGCGCGTCGAGGTTGACGCCCAATTCTGCCGCTCCCTGGATGACATCTTCGCGGTTGACGCCCCGGGCAAATGCCTTGTCCTTCATCTTTTTTCTGACGCTGGGCACTTCGACTTCCGCGATCTTCTTTGTGGGTTTGACCAGCGCGCAAGCAGTGAGAAATCCGGCAAGTTCGTCGCAGGCGAAGAGCACTTTGTCGAGATGAGTGACGCGGGGAACGCCTGAATACTGGGCATGGCCGAGGATGGCCGTGCGCATCTCCTGCGGCCAGGCTTGCCGCTCGAGTTCGCGGACGCCCACGAATGGATGCTCTTCCGCGCTGGGGTGTCGCTCGTAATCGAAGTCATGAAGCAGTGCAGTCGTTGAATACAGGTTCAGAAAGCTGGCCCGCTCGTTCCTCGCTAACGACAGCCGGTCGGCTTCTACTTCGCCGTAAGCGGTGACGCATATTTCCACAGCCTGCGCATGTTTGCGAAGGTTCTCAGTTTGCGTCCACTCACAGAGCAGCTGCCACGCTCGCTCACGATTGAAGCTCCGGCCGTCATTTTCAGTCACGCTCATGGTGTGAATTTTACGTGTTGCAATGTGTGGTTCGCGTTTTTCAGGGTTTCTTCGGGTTGCCTGCTGGTTTCTTCGGTTTGCACCGAAATTTGTACTTGACAATTATGGTTCAGCGACCGAAAGTAGCACATATCGCGGTGCAATTGATCGCGGGAGTACCTTGCTCTGGCACTCCGCAGCTTAAACGATGGCTACCACTCTTATCAGCGTGGAGACACGCGAAGTCGTGCGTTGCGATTTCTGCAGTTTGGTGCAGTACAGAACGACCAATTCAATGTGCAGAAAATGTCGCAGACCCCTCGATATCGAGGAGCCGGCACCCCTAGCCCCCCAACTTGTTCCACCGTCACCTGCGGCAGCCTCTGCTGAGGCCGGCTTGCAGGTTGCGGCACAGGTGCGCGAGATTCGACGTGCGCGTCACTTGAGCCAGCGCCAGCTTGCCAGCCGGATGCAGGTGCCTCGCACCTACATCTCGAAGATCGAGAACGGCAAGGCGATTCCCACTCTCGGGTCGCTGGAGCGGTTGGCTGATGCGCTTGAGGTTGACATGCGCCAGCTCGTCCGTGATTCCCGCAGCCGGCGTGAGGAAGAAGTGGCTGCGATCATGGCTGACCCATTCCTGGCAGAGGTTGCGGCGATGCTCCCGCATCTCGACTCACTGCACCGTACGCTGTTGTATGGATCAGTTCGCGACATGGCTACTGGGCGGCGTCGCACGGCATAGGCCCTGCCAGGTACGATCTCTTCGTCTCCAGTTTCGGGGCGGCCGACCATTTTTCTTTGGCCGCCCGCCATCTTTCTTCGCTGAAGATGACGATCGATTCATGTACTCGGCGCGTGTGTGCATGCGCCTCGCCTCTTTGTGCTAGGCTCGAATGTGTCACGCAGAATTCCTGTCGCAAGGAGCTGCGCTGGATGAGATTGAACTACCGGAGCGGATGGCAAGAACCGCGCCAGGATCTCTGAGCTGTCTGGCTTACCTGGCACGAAATACGGAACGGGCGCCATGCCCGCAACGTAACGAGCTCCATTGAGGCAATTTCCTTGCATCCAACTGGCATGCTGCGGATCGACGAGCTGAGCGCGGATGAGCGCGCCATCTGGAACACGCTCAAGCCTGAGCGGTTGCCGGAACATGTCGCCATCATTATGGATGGGAACGGGCGCTGGGCAGGGCATCGTTCATTGAAGCGATTCCTCGGCCATCAACAGGGCGCAAAAAGCGTTCAACTCGTTACGGAAACTGCATCGCGTATTGGGCTTCCCTGGCTCACGCTCTACGCCTTCTCACTCGAGAACAATCTTCGCCGCCCCAAAACGGAAGTCAACTTCTTGATGCGGTTGCTCAAGACTTATCTCGAAAATAACGTCCAGCGGATGAATGACAACAATGTGCGCATCCGATACATCGGGCGCGTGCACGAGTTGCCGAATGAAGTGCAGGACCGGATGAAATGGGCGCAGGAGGAAACGGCGCGTAATACCGGTACGACCCTGACATTGGCGCTTAACTACGGGGCTCGCTCCGAGATGGTGGATGCGTGCCGCGCACTTGCGCGCGAGATGCAGTTGAAGGGGCTCCCGCCGGAGCGCATCTCTGAAGCGGATCTTCACCGCCACCTATATACCGCGCATATGCCCGACCCCGATCTCCTCATTCGCACGTCAGGTGAGATGCGAATCTCGAACTTCCTGCTTTGGCAGATCGCTTATACCGAGATCTTCGTAACTGAGCGCCTCTGGCCAGATTTTCGCGGCATCCATCTGCTCGAGGCCATTGCTGCTTTTCAACGCCGCGAGCGCAGATACGGCGGATTGAGCGACAGCGTCGGCGAGGTCGAAGAGGACAACGAGCAAATCAAGATCGCTGCGAACTGACCTCCGCGAGAAGTCGATTCCGCAGCGCTCTCTCAGAACGTATTCTTCTCAACACATGATTCACACGCTCGCAGTGTCGGGCTACCGTTCGTTGCGCGAACTCGTGTTGCCGCTGGGCCGGCTGAATCTCGTCACCGGCGCAAACGGAACGGGCAAGTCGAGCCTCTATCGTGCGCTTCGGCTACTCGGTGACGCGGCATTGAACACCGTGGTTTCATCGCTGGCGCGCGAAGGCGGGCTTCAGTCAACACTGTGGGCTGGCCCGGAGACCATCGCAAACAGTGTCCGTCGTGGCGATCACCCCATCCAGGGAACTCCGCGACAAGCCGCAGTGAGTT